>Ga0209378_1001686_pt1 | contig 15576 bp, 14 predicted proteins | sample GraSoiAngelo_156_FD_186170 | JGI IMG/M metagenome (GOLD analysis project Ga0209378, IMG submission 186170) | Grasslands soil microbial communities from the Angelo Coastal Reserve, California, USA - 14_1009_13_40cm (SPAdes) (version 2) | ecosystem: Environmental > Terrestrial > Soil > Grasslands ... | reverse complement strand
CCTCCCCCCTCCTCGGCCTTTATGAGGGCCGCTTCGAGACGCGCGGTGCCACGTCATCGGCTTTTCGCAGGAATGCGACAGCCAGATGCCGCAGGGATGGCTGGACTGGGTGAGTGGAGCACACGCGGATGCCGCTCGCGAAGATTGCCCGCGCCGGCGCTGATCGGCGTTCGAGGCCCCGCGACTCGGGTGTCGCGTTCTTGCTGAAATGGACGGCGTCGGGCGGCCGGCACGTCCGCGACGCCATCTCACGGACAGGTGCGCCGTCACCGGCTTCACGGCGCGAGCGGCGCTCGGTTCAGATTCACCGAGGACGCTTCGCCAGCGGAGCGAGAGACCTCGGACTCAGGGGACGCGGGGGGCGTAGGCCTCCACAGACCGGCGCAGTGCTCTTCGAGAGTGCCGTCGCTCTTGACTCGGCCGGAGAGAAATCGGTGACGTTGTGCCCACACTCTCACCTAGGCAACACGAGCCATCGGAGACCTCTATGAAGATGGATCGACGCACCTTCGCGGTCACGCTCCTGGCCGGAGCCGCGACCTCGCTGCTCGCGGATGCGAGCGAAGCCCAGGTGGGGTCCCGCGCCCGTAACGTCGTGCTCGTGCACGGTGCCTACGCGGACGGGTCGAGCTGGTCCGAGGTCATCCCGCTCTTGCAACACGCCGGCCTGAACGTCACGGCGGTGCAGAACCCGCTGACCTCGCTCGCCGACGACGTCGACGCGACGCGCCGCATCCTGGCACTGCAGGACGGGCCGACGGTCCTCGTCGGTCACTCATGGGCCGGCACCGTGATCAGCGAGGCTGGCGTCGATCCCAGAGTCTCCGCCCTCGTCTACGTCGCCGCCCGTGCGCCCGATGCCGGCGAGGATTATGCGGCCCTGGCCGCTACGTTCCCGACGCCGCCAGCGAGTGCCGGCCTCGTCAAGTCGGGCGGCTACGCACAGCTGAGCGAAGAGTCTTTTCTCAGGGACTTCGCCGGCGACCTCGATCCGGCGAGGGCGCGCGCCCTCTATGCGGTACAGGGGCGGATCTCCGCCACGTTGTTCGCCTCTAGGACGACGCAGGCGGCCTGGAGGACCAAGCCGACCTGGTACGCCGTGTCGACGCAAGACCGGACCACGTCCCCGGAACTGGAGCGCTTCCTCGCGAACCGGATGAAGGCAAAAACGATTGAGCTGAGATCGAGTCACGTCTCCCTGCTTTCCCACCCGCAGGAGATCGCTGATCTGATCCTGACCGCCGCCGGCCACGAGGATTAGCGCTCGATTCCACGATTCTGAAGCCAGACTTTTCTCTCACGAATCTTCTTCAATGAATCTTCGGCCTCACCCGTCGCTGTGACTGTCGTCAGTAAGGGCGCGGCAGAACGCCACACCTCAACCTTGAGGTGACCCCAGGAGCGCTTCCGCTCAAGGACCTGCGTCACCTGTGCGGCTCATCCCGCAGAGTGTAGTTGCCGAGCCGCTCACGCAGGACGGGGGTCGTGGGCCTACGGCGCAGTCGGCCTCCGGCTCAACGGCGCGGGTACACCGTAGCGGGACCCTGCTTCGACTCTGGGCACGGGCCCGTGAGAACCTCGGTGAGCATGTCTCCGGCAGATAGCCCGAGTCGAAACCCTTGGGACTCTGACGTCGACAGGTGGCGCCACCGGGTTCGAACCCGTGCTTCGGCCCGGTCGCGTCTTCGTCAAGCTTGAAGGCCGTCCGGCGCGCACGGTCCACGCATGAGCGCCGCGCGACCCGGACACGCTCCGACGATCGTGCCCTTGAACGCCGCACACTCCGCCGCGCTCGCCGCACCAGCCTTCGACGGTGGCCTGCCGGAGCGGCCCGGGCCAGCCCTCAGATGCGATACCGAGCTGTGGTCTCTTGTCCGTTCGGCGATGACTCTGGTGTCTTCTTTGTAGATACTCGGCCCCTTGTAGGAGGCCGGGAACATGCGGGTTCCAGTTCAGAAGTGGGGGAACAGTCTCGGCCTGCGAATTCCGAAGCCGTTCGCCGAGGACGTTACCGTGAGCGAAGGGACGGTCGTCGATGTGTCCCTCTCGAAGGGACGCCTGATCGTGGCGCCGGTCGGGCCGCGGCGCCCTCGTCTCGAGGCCCTACTTCGGCGCGTCAAGAAGCGCAACCTGCACGGAGAGGTCGGGACCGGGCCCGCGATCGGCAGTGAGGCGTGGGAGTGCCGCGCCGCTACGTGCCGCGACGTGGCGACATCGTCTGGCTCTCGTTGACCCCGCAGGCCGGCCATGAGCAGGCCGGCCGCCGTCCGGCGCTGGTGTTGTCTCCGTCGGCATACAACCGCAAGGTTGGCCTGGCCCTATTCTGCCCAATAACGAGCCGCGTCAAGGGCTACCCCTTCGAGGTGACCGTTCCCAGGGGCCTGGCGGTGGCTGGGGTCGTCCTCGCGGACCAGGTTAAGAACCTGGATTGGCGAGCTCGACGCGCAGAGTTCGTCGACCGTCTTCCCGATGCCGACGTCAGCGGAGCTCTGGGCCTGGTGATGGCGCTTCTCACGAAAGGTGCCGCGTGATTGCTCGCCTGAACCGGACCGGGAGGAGGCGCGCCGACGACCATCTGCGCATGGTGAAGTAAATGGCCAAGAACGCAAGGATCCAGATCGGCCAGCAACTAGATCTCCGACGCCTTCGAAGAGCCACACGCGCGGCTCGGAGCTGAGAAGTCCAAGGGCACAGACCCTGGAAACCCGGACGAGTCTTGTGCCCACAACACCTTCGTCTGGGTGCCGGAACCAACGTGCCAGATGCGCTCAACCTGAGATCTAGCGGCGGCAACTGGCACAGCCCAAGCGAAGGGTCCGAGATGACCAGAAATTCGGCGAAGCTCTGGCCGCCGATCGCTCTAAGATGGTGGGGGCGCGCGGGCCGCCCGGGCCCGGCGCGCGGAGGTACTAGCTCGTGCCACTCACTACGATCGAGACCATTCGGCCCGACGACATCGCCGGGCTGACCTACTGCCGAGCCCTCGAGGCGGGCCAGATCCTCCTCTTCCCCCGGGCGCCCTTCGAGCTGCCCGCCGGCGATCGCGCCTTCCTGCTCACGCAGCGCCAGGCCGGCGCCGGCTACCACAAGAACATCGCCTACCGGCCGCAGCGCGACCGCGTCACGGGCTTCGTCCGGCAGGCGGCGGCCGACGCCCACCGCCTCCGGCACGTGCTCCGGGACTACTCCCGGCGGGTCGCCGGGTTCGCGGCCAACCTCCTGCCGACCTACGCGCGCGCGTGGCGGCTCGACTTCGCCAGCTTTCGTCCTCAAGAGGAGTCGGGACGCTCGCTCCCGCCCCACGCGCGGAACGACCTGCTCCACGTCGACGCCTTCCCCACCCGCCCGAGCGGGGGCGACCGGATCCTGCGCGTCTTCACCAATATCAATCCGACAGCCGCCCGCGTCTGGCTGACCGGAGACAACTTCGAGCGCCTCGCCGAGCGCTTCGCCCTGTCGTCGGGGCTCCTCCCCGCGGTCCAGCGCCCGAGCCTCGCGCGGAGCCTCCGGCGGCTGGCCCGGGGCCTCGGGCTGCCGGTGGCCGTCCGCTCCCCGTACGACAGCTTCATGGTGGGCTTCCACCACTTCCTGAAAGGACACCTCGAGTACCAGCAGGCGGCGCCGGCCGAGCGCCTGGCCTTCCCGCCCGGCTCGACCTGGCTCGTGTTCACCGACATGGTGAGCCACGCGGTGCTGAGCGGTCAGTACGCGCTCGAGCAGACCTTCATCGTCCCGCGGGAGTCGCTGGCGCTCCCCGACAAGGCGCCCATCGCGATCCTCGAGCGGATCGCTGGCGCGAGGCTCGCGTGATCGTGTAGCCTTTGGGCGGGTCCGGGCGTCGCACCCGCTCGCTCGAGGAGAATCACCGCATGCGCCTCAAAGGGAAGGTCGCCATCGTCACCGGTGGCGGGACCGGGCTCGGCCGAGCCATCGCGCTTCGGTTGGCCCAGGAGGGGGCGAGCGTCGTCGTGAGCGGGCGGCGCGAGGCGCCGCTCCGCGAGGTCGCGCGGCGGATCGGCGCGGAGGGCGGCCGGGCGCTCGCCGTCCCGGCCGACGTGAGCACGGCCGCCGATACCGCGCGGCTCGTCCGCGCGACCGTCGACGCGTTCGGCCAGCTCGACGTCCTCGTGAACAACGCCGGAACCGTCACCGCCCGCGCCTCCGCCCTCGACACGACCGACGCGGACTGGGAGCGCATGCTCGACGTGAACCTCACCGCGGTCTTCCGCCTCTGCAAGCAGGCGCTCCCCGAGCTGATCCGGAGCCGTGGCAACATCGTCAACATCGCGTCCGTGAACGGCCTCGCCGGCGCACCCGCGCGCGTCGCCTACGGCGCCTCGAAGGGGGGGCTCGTCATCCTGACCCAGTGCATGGCGCTCGACCACGCGCGGGAGGGCGTGCGGGTCAACGCGATCTGTCCCGCCTTCGTGCCCACCGACCTCAACCAGGATCTCGTGGCCGAGCTCAAGCGGACCGGCCGGTTCGACACGCTGGTCGCCAGACACCCGCTCGGCCTCGGCGAACCCGAGGACGTCGCGGCGGCCGCCCTGTTCCTCGCGAGCGACGACGCGCGCTGGATCACGGGCGTCGCGCTCCCAGTCGACGGCGGCCTGACGGCGGCGCTCTGACGGTGGCCGCCCGCGTCGTCAGGGCCAGGGAGCGCTACCACCACCAGACGTCGTGGCTCTCGACCTACTGGCACTTCTCGTTCGACCACTACCACGACCCCGCGAACGTCGCGTTCGGACCGCTGCGCGTGTTCAACGACGACACCGTCGCGCCCGGGACCGGCTTTCCGCCGCACTCCCACGCCGACATGGAGATCGTCTCCTACGTGCTCTCGGGCACGCTCGAGCACCGGGACAGCGCGGGCCACCGCGGCCGCATCGGGCCGGGCGAGCTGCAGCTGATGTCGGCGGGCACCGGCATCACGCACGCCGAGTCCAACCCCTCCCCGACCGAGGCCGTGCACTTCCTCCAGGTCTGGATCCTGCCTCGTCACCGCGGCCGGCCGCCGCGCTGGGAGCAGCGGGCCGTCAGGCGCGCCGATCGCGCCGGCCGCCTGCTCCCGGTGGTGGGCGGGGCCGGCGCGGGGGCGCTCGCGATCGACCAGGACGCGACCTTCCTCCTGGGCGCGCTCGCTGCGGGGGAGAAGGTCGCCCACCCGCTCGACCCGGCCCGCCGCGCCTACCTGTTCGTGATCGAGGGCGGCGTCCGGCTGGACGGCGACGAGCTCCTGGCGGGAGACCAGGCGCGCATCGACGGCGTCCGGGGGCTCGAGCTCGCGGCCACGCAGGGGACCGAGCTCCTGCTCCTCGACCTCCCGTGACGGCGGCCGTCCCCGACGCCGCGGAGCGCCCGGGCCGCCGGCCCGTCACCCTCGCGGAACGGTTGAGCCACACGGGCGACCTGCTCTTTCGGTGGCGCAGCTACCTGCCGCTCGCGCTCGTGCCCCTCCTCGCGGCGGGCGTCCTGGGCGCCCCCCCACCGTTTCGGAGCCGGGCCGGGGAGCTCGCCTGGAAGCTCGGCTGCGCCGTGATCGCCGCGGCCGGCCTCGCGCTTCGCATGTACACGGTCGGCACGGCCGCGCGCGGCACGTCGGGCCGCAACACCCGGGCGCAGAAGGCCGAGTCGCTCAACACGACGGGCCCCTATTCGGTCGTCCGCCACCCCCTGTATCTCGCCAACTACGTCATCGCGCTCGGCCTCTCCCTCGTTCCGCGCGCCTGGTTCGTCCCGATCATCCTGTCTCTCGCCGCTGCCCTCTACTACGAGCGGATCGCCGTGCACGAGGAGGAGTACCTCGAGGCCAAGTTCGGCCCGGACTTCCGGGCGTGGGCGGCCGGCGTCCCCGCGTTCGTGCCGGCCGTCCGCCGCTTCCGGCCGGCGGCGCGCTCGTTCAGCTGGAAGACCGCGCTCGTCCGCGAGCACTACGCGATCTTCGAGGTGACGACGCTCCTCTTCCTGCTCGACCTCGCCGAGCGGGCGCGCCGGGACGGCCGGCTCACCCTCGACCCGCTGTGGACGAGCCTCTTCGCCCTCGGCGCGGTCGTCTTCGTCACGCTGCAGGTCCTGAAGAAGCGGACGCGCCTCTTCCGCCGGCCGCGGCCGGAGCCGCCATCTACGACCTCGTGACCCTCGGGGAGGTGCTGCTGCGCCTCGCGATCCCGTCGCCGGGACGCTTCGAGACGACGCGGCAGCTCGACGTCCAGCTGGGGGGGGCGGAGGCCAACGTCGCCGCGACCGCGGCGCGGCTCGGGCTCCGAACGGCCTGGATCTCGGCCGTGCCCGACAACCCCTGGGGCGAGCGCGTGCGACGGGAGCTCGAGTCGCACGGGGTCGACTGCGCCCACGTCCGGCTGCGGCCGGACACGCGGCTCGGCGTCTACTTCATCGAGTACGGCGTCCCGCCGCGGCCGATCCGCATCCAGTACGATCGCCGCGACTCGGCCTTCGCCGGCCTGACGCCGGAGGACGTTGACTGGGAGCCGGTCCGGCAGGCCGGGCTCGTGCACCTGACCGGCATCACCCCCGCGCTCGGCGCCGGACCGCGCGCGCTCGCGGAGCGCGCGCTCCGGGAGGCGCCCGTCGTCTCGTTCGACGTGAACTACCGGGCCCGGCTCTGGAAGCCCGACGAGGCGCGCGAGGTGTTCCTGCCCCGGGTCCGCTATCTCTTCGCCGGCGCCGAGGAGGCGCGCACGGTCTTCGGGCTCACGGGGCCGGCCGAGGGGCTCATCGCCGGCCTCGCGCGCCTGGCCCCCGCCGCCACGGTGGTTCTGCTGCTGGGGGAGGCGGGCTCCGTCGCCCTCGACCGCACCCGCCTCTACCGCCCGACCCGCCGGCACTCGGTGCAGGTCGTGGATCCGATCGGCGCCGGCGACGCCTACGTGGCGGGGTTTCTCTGGGCCCTCCGGCGCAACCGCTCGCTCCAGGAGGCGGTGGACGTCGCCGCCGCCGTCGCCGCGATCAAGTGCTCGCTCTGGGGCGACATCGCGCCGCTCACCCCCGCGGACGTCGAGGAGGCGCTCGGCGGGAGCCCGACCGTCCGGCGCTGACCGCTACTGCGTCGCGTCCTTCCGGTCGGTCGGCCTGCCGCCGCCCTCCTCGTTCGACGCGGGCGCCACCCCCTGCGGCTCCGACGCCTTCGGCTCTTCGGCGGCTGGGCTCCCGGCCTCCTGGCTCGCCGCGGGCACGGGCGCGGCCGCGGGCTCCTGAGCCTTCGGCGCCTCGGTGGCCGCGCGGCCTTGCTCTTCGGCCGGCTTCGCGCTCGACTGCTGCGGGCCGAGGCCCTCCTCCGGGAGCATCAGGCGCAGGGTGACGCGGCGGTTCTGGGCCCGCTCCGCCGGCGAGCCCTTGTCCGGGAGCTTGCCCATCCCGATCCAGTTGATCCGCGACAGATCCACGCCGTGCGCCGCCAGGAAGCGCCGCACCGACGACACGCGCCGCTCGCTCAGCTCGAGGTTGTACTCGACCGGGCCCGTCGAGTCCGTGTACCCCTGGAGGTCCACCGTCAGCGCGGCGTTCTCCGCGAGCTCCCGGATCAGCGCGGCCAGCGCCGTCTGGGTGGCGTCGGTGAGGTCGGCGCGGTCCAGACCGAAGTGCACCTGGATCGTCTCGACGAGCCGTCGCTTGCCGCGGTTGGTGAGGAGCCGCGAGACCCGGGTCTGGATCTCCTCGGCGCGCGTGACCGCCTCGTCCGCCTTCGCGGACGCGCTCCGGGAGATGGTGCCGAACTCGTCGACCGACGTCTCCAGCTTGGCGAACCGGCCGCCCATCTCGTCGAGCTGCTTGGCCTGCGCGTCCGCGCGCGCGGTCTCGGTGTCGAGCCGCTTGACCTGCGCGCTGAGTACCTGGCCCTGCTCGCGAAGCTGGGCGTCGAGCTTGGCCTGGCTCTGCCCGACAACCTCCCGCACGTAGTCCTTGGTCGCGCAGCCCGCCGCCGGGACGACTAGCGCCGCGAGCAGCAGCGCGAGGGCTTCGTTTCGCATCTCGATCCTCCTCCGTGAAGGGGAAAATATCTGGCCAAGGATACCAAGATCCGGATCGAGCCGCGTACAGAAAGGTGCGACCTGGCGGAGCCCCGAGCCCGCGCGTACAATACGGCGCGGGAGGGCCAGAGTTGCGATGAAGACACGCAGGCGTCCCTACCTGCTCGCGCTGTTGTCGGCGGCGGTCCTGGCCGGCTGCGCCCGGGAGCCCAAGACCGCCGGGCTCACCGTGCCGCCGCCCGTCGCCCCCGAGTCGAGCGCGGCCGCGCCCGCCGCGGCGCCGGCGCCGGAGGCGGTCGAGTCGCCGCACCCGGAGAACGTGGCCGTCCGGCCGGAGGCGCGAGAGTTCGCGCCGGGCCCGCGACTGCACGACATCCACTTCGACTTCGACCAGTACGTGATCCGGCCCCACGACACGAAGATCCTCGACGCCAACCTCGACTGGATGCTGTCGAACCCCAAGTCCCTGGTCCTGATCGAGGGGCACTGCGACGAGCGCGGCACCAACGAGTACAACATGGCCCTCGGCGAGCATCGCGCCCGGGCCACCGCGAACTACCTCGTGGCCCACGGCGTCCTGTCCGAACGGATCACCACGCTCAGCTACGGCGAGGAGCGGCCGCTCTGCACGGAGCGGACGGAGGCGTGCTGGGCCAGGAACCGCCGCGCCCACTTCCTGGTGAGGCTGCCGACGCCCGCCCGCTGAGGGACGGCCCGGTCGCGGGCGCCTGATCGGCGATCTCACGGGGCCCGCAGATCACGGGGCAGGATCGGCAGCGCGGTGACGCGGATGCCGAGGCCGCGGACGGCGTCGGCGACGGCGTTGGCGATCGCCGCCGGCGCACCGATCGTGCCGCCCTCCCCCATGCCCTTGACACCGCCCGGTGTGAGCGGCGACGGGGTCTCGAGGTGGTCGAGCTCGAGCGACGGCACGGAGCTCGCCACCGGGAGCGCGTAGTCCATGAGCGTCGCCGTCAGGAGCTGGCCCTCGCCGTCGTAGGCGAGCCGCTCGAGGAGCGCCTCCCCGACGCCCTGGGCGACGGCGCCGTGGATCTGGCCCTCGACGAGCAGCGGATTGAGGACGGGACCGCAGTCCTCGACCACGACGTACTTCCGGATGGCCACCCGCCCGGTCTCCCGGTCCACCTCCACCACGGCCAGGTGCACCGCGCCCGAGAAGGTCGGCCCCGGCGGGTCGAACCGGGCCTCGGCCTCGAGCCCGGGCGCGACGCGGGCGACCTCGGCCAAGGACACCGTCCGGTCCGGCACGCCGCGGACCCTGACCACCCCCGCCTCCAGCACGAGATCGTCGGCGCTCGCCTCGACGAGGCCGGCCGCGACGGCGAGGATCTTCCGTCGGAGCCTCTCCGCCGCGGCCGGCACGGCGCCGGCGAACGACACGGCACTCCGGCTCGCGAAGGTGCCGCCGCCGGCCGGGGCGGCCGAGGTGTCCACCGGGGCGACGACGACCCGCTCGAGCGGAACGCCCACGTGGTCGGCGACCAACTGGGCGAGCGCGGTCCCGTGTCCCTGCCCCTGCGACGGCGAGCTCGGCGCGCAGCGGACGCGCCCGTCCGGCTCGAGCGCGAGCGCCGCGGCCTCGTGGCCCACGACCTCCACCATCCCGCGCCGCCGGTAGGTCTCCGATCCCATGCCCGTGTACTCCATGTAGCAGGCGAGGCCGATCCCGAGCGCCCGGCCCGCCGCCCGGGCGCGGGCCTGCTCGCCGCGAAGCTCGGCGTACCCGCCGAGCTCGAGCGCCCGGGCGAGGGCGCGGGGGTAGTCGCCGCTGTCGTAGACCAGACCCGACGCCGAACAGAAGGGGTACGCGTCGGGCGGGATCAGGTTGCGCCGACGGACCTCCACCGGGTCGAGCGCGAGCCGCTCGGCGACGAGGTCGAGGGTGCGCTCCATGACGAAGGCGCCCATGACCATGCCGACCCCGCGGTAGGCGCCGAGCGGCGGCTTCGGCGACGAGAGCGCGGTCGCCGTGTAGGCGTAGGCCGGGATGCGATAGGGCCCGGGAAGGATCATGGCCGTGCCGAGCGGTTCGATCGCCTGGGTGAGCGGGTGGATGTGGAAGGCCCCCGCCTCGGAGGTGAGGCGCACCCGGAGCCCGAGCACGCGGCCGTCGGCGGCGGCGGCCGCCTCGACCTCCGCCACCTGCTCGCGCGCGTGCGAGGCGGCCAGGAGGTTCTCGCGCCGCTCCTCCACCCACTTCACTGGGCGGCCCAGGAGGCGCGCGATCGCCGGGACCGCGAGGTCTTCGGGGAAAACGTGGAGCTTCTGGCCGAAGCCCCCGCCGACGTCGGGCACGACGACGCGCACCCGGTCCGGCGGCAGCCCGAGGTGGGCGGCGAGCGCCTGCCGCAGGAGGTGCGGCGTCTGGGTGCTCGCCCAGACCTCGAGACCGCGAGCCTCCGTCCAGCGGGCGATGAGGCCGCGCGGCTCGAGGGGGCAGGCGGCGCAGCGGGCGTGGCGGAAGGTCTCGCGGACGACGAGGGCGGCCGCGGCGAAGGCCCCGTCCAGGTCGCCGCTGGCGTACTCCGAGTGGAAGAGCACCTCCCGCGGCGGCGCCGGAAGCGGCGTGTAGGTCACGGCGACCCGCTCCCGCGCGTCCGCGGCCAGGTAGGGTGTCGCCGCGGCCACCGCCGCGACGGCCTGGCCGGCAAAGCTCACCCGGCCGTCGGCGAGCGCGGGCCATTCGGTCGGCCGGAAGCCCGGGGTCTCGAGCCGGGGCGCGAGCGGCCGGACGCGCTCGCGGAGCTCCGCCCCGGTCACGACGGCGGCGACGCCGGGGAGCGCGAGCGCCTCGCGCGCGTCGATCCGCTCGATGCGCGCGTGGGCGTGTGGGCTCCGGACGAAGGCGAGGGCGCAGAGATCCGGCAGGCGGAGGTCGTCGAGGTAGCCACCGGCACCGGTCAGGAGCCGCGGGTCCTCGACCCGCCGGACCGCTCTACCGACGTACCGCAGGCAGGACCTCGCCGGCCAGCAGCTCGAGCTGCCCCGGGTCCCAGGTGAGCGGGTTGAGCACGATGTGATCGACGCCGGCGTCGAGGGCGTCGACCCGCGCCCGGATGCGCTCGGCCACCTCCTCCGCCTCGCCGAGCAGGTAGTACGTCTTCCAGTAGTCGAGGTCCATGCCGGAGTACGTCTTGAAGTACGGGGCGGCGCTCTCAGGCCGCTCGCCGCGCCGAAGGACCCAGACGAAGTTGGAGTAGACGCGTCCGATCCCGTGCGGGTCGCGGCCGAGCTCGCGCGCGAACCGCTGGACCTTCTCCCAGTCCCCCCGGACCATCTGGGGCGTCGCCGAGGAGTGCGGCACCCAGACGTCCGCGTAACGCGCGATCCGCCGGAGGACGGGATCGATGTTCGCGACGGTTTGGTGGTACACGCGCTCCGAGGGCTGGGTCCCGCCCCCGATCCAGATCGGGGGGTGCGGCGTCTGGAGCGGCTTGGGATCGATCGTGAGGTGGCGGAGCCGGTAGTACCGGCCCTCGTAGCTCACGTCGTCCCTCGCCCACAGCGCCTGCACGATCTCGAGGCACTCCTCCGTCCGCCGTCCCCGCTCCCGGTGCGGGACCCCCATGAGCGCGAACTCCGCCTCGTGCCAGCCGACGCCGATCCCGAGGATCGTGCGCCCCCCGGCGAGCAGGTCGAGCGTCGCCCACTCCTTGGCGAAGTAGACCGGGTTGCGGAGCGGCAGCACGAGCACCATGGTGCCGAGCTTGATCGTCCGGGTGACGCCGGCCAGCGCGGCCAAAAGCGTCATCGGCTCGAGCCACGTGCAGGCGTAGGCCGGCGGCGTCAGGAGCAGATGGTCGATCGAGACCGCGACGTCGAAGCCGAGGTCCTCGGCCCGGCGCAGATAGGCGCCCATCTCGGCGAGCGTGGCCGTCCGGGGCCCGAGCGCGAAGCTCGGGATGCGCAGCCCGTATCTCATCCGGGCCTCCTCGGGCGGGTCTCGGAAGCGGCTGAGCCCGCCCGGGCGCCGCCGGTCCGGCCCGGCCGTCGGGGCACGCTCAGACGGCGATGTCGGCCGACTTGATGCGCTTGACGCCGGCGCCGGTCATGTCGGCCCACGCCTTGGCGAGGGAGCCCCCCGTGTCGATGCCCCGCGTGGCGTCTTCGATCACGGTCGCCGCGAACCCCGCCTTGCGCGCGTCCAGCGCCGACCAGCCCACGCAGAAGTCGGTGGCGAGCCCGACCAGGTAGACGTGGCGGAGGCCGCGCTCGCGCAGGTAGCCGCCGAGGCCGGTCGGGGTCTTCCGGTCGGCCTCCAGGAAGGCCGAGTAGGAGTCGACGTCCCGCCGGTACCCCTTCCGGATGATCAGCTCGGCGTGGGGGAGGCTGAGGCCGGGCGCGAGGGCGGCGCCCTCCGTGCCCTGGACGCAGTGGTCCGGCCAGAGGACCTGGGTACCGTACGGGAGCTGGATCGTCTCGAAGGGCTTCTTGCCTGGATGGGAGGAGGCAAACGACACGTGTCCCGGCGTGTGCCAGTCCTGGGTGAGGACGACGTTCCGGAAGGCCGGCGCGATCCGGTTGATGATCGGGACGATCTCGTCGCCGCCGTTCACCGCCAGCGATCCCCCGGGGATGAAGCAGTTCTGAACGTCGACGACCAGGAGCACGTCGCGCCCGCCCGGCCTGATCGTGGCCTCGGCGCCGGCGGCGGAGGCGCGCCCGACGAGGCCGGCGAGGGTGAGGCCGCCCGCCGTGGCTCTGAGGAACTCTCGCCGATTGGAAGTCGTCATGTGAGCCTCCCGTGCCGCGCCGGACGCCGAGCGCCGTCCACCGCGTGGTGGCCCAGTATAGTCCGAAACGCCGCGAGCGAGCCAGACGACCGCCCTCCGGGTGAGCCGGCGATTTCGATCGTGCCGGCCGCGACGGCTGGCGACCTCTCCGCTGATGATCCCGCGTGTCGAGTCCCCAGCCCGCCGACCCGCACGTCGAGCGCCGGTCCGATCCGGCGAGAGAGGTCGGCGCCCGGCCTGAATCCCCCGATGAGCGCCCCTACGGCTTATTGCTGGATCGCACCGACTCTCCAGGGGTTGGGCCCGACCGGACGGACGAACGTCCAGTACTCTTCGAACTTCACGGGTTCGGTCCGGCTCCCCTCGATCACCTGGGTCCCGGTCTCGTCCGTCGTGTAGTCGAGCAGATTGGCCAGAAAGCGGACCGTGACGAAGTCCTGCCCCTCCTCCTGCCAGGCTTCGGTCACCTCCACCGTACGAACGGCGATGTTCTCCAGCCGGTTGACGCGGCGAGCCGCCCTGAGTTGGTCGCATTCCTTTTGCAGGGTCGCGTGCATCTCGGGCGTCAGTCGGTCCCGTACGGCTCCCATATCCCGGGCCATCCAGGCGGCTTGGACTTTGAAAAAGAAGTCAGACGCGGTGTCGACGAAGCGCGCAGGATCGAACGCCCCGTCCATGTGGCGAATATGCTCGACCCCGCGATCCAGGTCGCTCGGCGCCGCCGGCCCCTGGAGAGTGGTGGTGGCCGGGGACGGGGACTCGGGCCGCCAGGGGGTGGGGTCGGCGCCCTGCGAAGTCGCGTAACCGTGCGGACCCGCCGGCATTCTCTCCTGACGTCGCCGGGCGTACGAAAGCGCCGCGTACGCCAACCCCGCGATGATCAGGATCTCCATGAGGCCGATCCCGCCACCAAACCCGCCGCCGAGCCCCCCGAAGAGCAGCCTGCCAATCAGCCCGCCGAGGAAGAAGCCGCCAATCCCCCCAAGGAGGCCGCCCATCCACGCCGGGCGCTGAGGGGCCGGCTGGCCTGACGGCGGCGGAGCGACGGGGCGGCTCGGGGAGGGAGAGGGCCGGGCGGGAGCGGAGTAGCTCCGAGAGCCGCGGCTTCCGAACGACCCACCGCCGCCGGCGCGCCCCCACGCGTCCACGGGCCAGAGGAACCCGGCCAGGATCATCGCCACCAACGTCGCCATCACGGCCGACCGCTTCATGGATGTTCTCCTCTCGACACGGCGCGGCCTCGGTCAGATGCCGACCGAGGCCGCGGTCCGTCGGCGCGTCGCGCCAACCCTAATACATGTCGCCGCCGGGCATGGGCGGCATGGGAGCCGACGTCGCCTCCGGCAGGTCGGTGATCAACGCCTCGGTCGTCAGCAAGAGCGCCGCGATCGACGCCGCATTCTGCAGCGCCACGCGCTCCACCTTCGTCGGGTCGATGATGCCGGCCTCGACCATGTCGACGTACGCCATCGTCTCGGCGTCGAAGCCCTGGGTCGGCACCGTCGCCGCCTTCACCTTCGCGACGACCACGCTGCCCTCGAGGCCGGCGTTCTCCACGATCTGGCGGATCGGCTCCTCGAGCGCCCGCCGGACGATGCTGGCGCCGACCTTCTCGTCGCCGTCGAGCTTGAGCTTCTCGACCGCCGTGGCGGCGCGAAGCAGTGCCACCCCGCCCCCCGGCACGATCCCTTCCTCCACCGCCGCCCGGGTCGCGTTCAGCGCATCCTCCACCCGTGCCTTCTTCTCCTTCATCTCCGTCTCCGTGGCGGCCCCCACCTTGATCACGGCCACCCCCCCCGCCAGCTTCGCCAGCCGCTCCTGCAGCTTCTCCTTGTCGTAGTCTGACGTCGTCTCCTCGATCTGGGCCCGGATCTGCTTGATCCGCCCCTCGATCACCGAGGGCTTGCCCGCCCCCTCCACGAGCGTCGTGGTGTCCTTATTGATTACGACCTTCTTGGCCCGCCCCAGATCCTCGAGCTTGATGTTCTCCAGCTTGATCCCGAGATCCTCCGTGATCGCCTTGCCCCCCGTCAGGATCGCGATGTCCTCCAGCATGGCCTTGCGCCGGTCGCCGTAGCCGGGCGCCTTGACGGCCGCGCCGCGGAGCGTTCCGCGCAGCTTGTTGACGACGAGCGTGGCGAGGGCCTCCCCGTCAACCTCCTCGGCGACGACGAGGAACGGCTTGCCGGCCCGTACTACCTGCTCGAGCAGCGGGAGCAGGTCATTCATCACGCCGATCTTCTTCTCGTGGATGAGGATGTACGCGTCCTCCAGCAGGCACTCCATCCGCTCGGGGTCCGTCACAAAGTACGGCGACAGATAGCCGCGGTCGAACTGCATGCCTTCGACGACGTCGAGCGCGGTCTCGGCCGATTTCGACTCCTCCACGGTAATCACGCCGTCCTTGCCGACCTTCTCCATCGCCTCCGCGATCAGGTGGCCGATCGTCGGGTCGTTGTTGGCGGCGATCGTCGCGACCTGGGAGATCTCCTTCTTCTCCTTGGTCGACTTGGAGAGCTTCGTCAGCTCGGCCACCGCGCTCTCCACGGCCTTGTCGATCCCCCGCTTGAGGGCCATCGGATCGGCGCCCGCCGTGACATTCTTCAGCCCCTCCTTGAGTATCGCCTGGGCCAGCACGGTCGCGGTCGTGGTACCGTCGCCCGCGACGTCCGACGTCTTGGACGCCACCTCTTTCAGCATCTGGGCGCCCATGTTCTCAAACGCATTCCGCAGCTCGATCTCCTTGGCGACGGTGACACCGTCCTTGGTGATCGTGGGGCTGCCGAACTTCTTGTCGATCACGACGTTGCGCCCCTTGGGACCGAGCGTCGCCT
>Ga0209378_1001684_pt1 | contig 15601 bp, 21 predicted proteins | sample GraSoiAngelo_156_FD_186170 | JGI IMG/M metagenome (GOLD analysis project Ga0209378, IMG submission 186170) | Grasslands soil microbial communities from the Angelo Coastal Reserve, California, USA - 14_1009_13_40cm (SPAdes) (version 2) | ecosystem: Environmental > Terrestrial > Soil > Grasslands ... | reverse complement strand
CCGAGCCAGCGCATTGACCTCGAGCTGCCACTCGCCGAGGTGAGTTCTGAGCTGGAAAAACTGATTCGGCATCTGGAGCCGTGCGGGGCGGGCAATCCGGCGCCGGTGTTCGGCGTGCGCAATGCGCGGGCCGTCGGCGCGCGGCGCGTGGGGACGAATCACTTGCGGTTTACGCTGGATGACGGCTCGGGCGTGTTGCCGGCGATCGGATTCCGCTGGGCCGATGTGGTACCGGAAGACTGGCTGACGAACCCGCTCGATGTCGCTTTCCGGCTGGAGCGAGACGATTGGCAGGGGCGCACGACGATTCAGGCGCGGGTCGCGAGTCTTGCTCCGCATAATCGCGGGTGAGTTCAAAGGCCGGCGCTTGAAGACGCCCGCCGGACGCACCGTACGACCAACGGGGGACCGGGTGAAAGAGGCCTGGTTCAGCATCCTGCAGCAGTCGATCGCGGAGGCGCGAGTGCTCGACCTGTTTGCTGGTTCAGGAGCGCTCGGGTTCGAAGCGTTGTCGCGCGGAGCTGTCGCGGTCGATTTCGTGGAGACTCACCGTGCATCACTTGCAGCTTTGAAAGCAAATGCGGAGGCTCTCAAAGTGGAGGGTCGGGTGACGATCCATCGGTGTGATGCGCTGCGCTTCGCCCAACGCTTGCAACCAGCTGCCTACGACGTGGCCTTTGCCGATCCGCCTTACGCGACCGATGAGGCGGAACGGCTGGTGACGCTGTTTCGCGCGACACCGTTCGCGCGCGCGTTCTCCATCGAGCACTCCGCCGATCGGGCCCTGGCGGGGGACGACACGCGCCGCTACGGGGATACGGCGATCACGTTCGTCTACGCACCATGAAAAGAGTCGCGGTCTATCCCGGATCTTTCGACCCGATTACGAGGGGTCACGAGGATCTGATTCACCGGTCTTTGGAGTTTGTCGATCAGCTCATCGTCGCAGTGGCGGTCAACGTCGCGAAGCAGCCGCTCTTCTCGCTCGAGGAGCGCGTCACGCTGATCAAGCAGGCGGTACCGGACAAGCGCGTCGAGGTGCAATCGTTCGAAGGACTGCTCGCGGAATTCGCTAAAAAGGTCGGGGCGTCGGTGATTATTCGTGGGCTACGGGCGGTGTCCGATTTTGAGTATGAATTCCAGATGGCACTGATGAATCGCAACCTGGCGCCGAGGATCGAGACCGTTTTTCTTGTGCCCGCATTCGACCTGACGTATCTCAGCTCGAGCCTGGTGCGCGAGGTCGCGCGCTTCGGCGGCGACGTGTCGCAGCTCGTCGATCCGATGGTCCAGCAGGCGCTGAAGCGCAAATTCGGGAAATGAGCTTCCTGGACCGCGTCTATCAGCGGGCGCGGGAAACCAAACCACGCATCGTCTTCCCTGAAGGCGATGATCCGCGCGTGCAGGAGGCGGCGAAGCGCGTCGAGCGCGAGGGCCTGGCGGTCGTGGAGCTGCTGCGGCGTCGCGCTCCCGATTCGCGCATGCCGTTTCTCGCCCGTCATCTGCGGGCGCGCCGCCCCGACCGATTCCCCACCGACGCGGCCGCCGCCGAAGCGCTGGAGCATCCCCTCACGCGCGGCGCCTGCCTGGTCGGCATCGGCGCGGCCGACGTCATGGTGGGCGGTGCGGACTATCCCAGCGCCGACACCATCCGCGCCGCGCTCTGGGCCGTCGGAATGGCGCCCAGCATTGCGACAGTCTCGGGCGCATTCTACATGGTGAAGGACGACAGCGTGTTGACGTTCGCCGACTGCGCTGTCGTCCCTGAGCCGACCTCGGTGCAGCTCGCCGATATCGCCATCGCGTCGGCGCGCGACCGGCGCCGCATCGTCGGGGACGAGCCGGTGATCGCCTTTCTTTCTTATAGCACGCGCGGCAGCGCCGAGGGCCCGCGCGTGGAGCGCGTGCAGGCGGCCATTACGCAGCTGCGCGGCCGCCAGCCGCCCCCCGACTTCGTATTCGACGGCGAGCTGCAGGCCGACGCGGCACTCGTGGCCGAGGTCGCCGCGCGCAAGGCCAAAGGCTCGCCCGTCGGCGGCCGGGCGAACGTGCTGATCTTTCCGGATCTCGACGCCGGCAACATCACCTACAAACTGGTGCAGCGGCTCGGCGGCTGGATGGCGCTCGGCCCGATCCTCCAGGGACTGGCCAAGCCCATCGCGGACCTGTCGCGCGGCGCGACGTCCGATGATATTGTGAACACTGCGGCGATCGCCATTCTCCAAACGCGGAAGGGGTAATCGGAATGCGGTTCACCCTGAAGAAGGACAAGAGCGGGGTCGTGATCGTCGGTGTGGAAGGACAGCTCATCGTCGGCAACCGGCAGGAGCTGAAGCAAAAAGTCCTCGAGGCGCTCGAGGAAGGCTCCCGCAAGTTCGTGATTGATTTCAGTAAGACGGGGTATATCGATTCGTCCGGGCTCGGCGTGCTGGTCTCGCTCTCCAAAAAGATCCGTGAGCAGGGCGGGGAGCTGCGCCTGGCCGGCCTCAACGCCGACCTCCAGACGCTGTTCGAGCTCACGAAGCTCGATACACTCTTCGCCATTACGCGCACCGCCGAGGAGGCGCTGGCAGCGTTTTGAGTTTACGACTTGATGTGACGCCGAGCTCGATGAGGCTCGACGTTCCGAGCGATCTCGGGATGGTGGGCGACGCCGTCGAGCTGGTCGCCAATCACCTCCCCGCCGGTACCCTGTCTCCCCGCCGCATCAGCTTCAATTTCCGCACCGCCCTCGCCGAAGCGCTCGGGAACGCGATTCGGTACGGGACGGGAGAAGATCCCGATCGCCTCGTGCGCGTCCAGGTGGAGCTGGGGCGCGACTTCGTCCGCATTTACGTGGACGACGACGGCCTCGGCTTCGATACCAGCCGCCTTCCCGATCCGACGCATCCCGACAACCTCGAGCGCGAATACGGGCGCGGGTTGTTCGTCATTCGCCATCTGGTGGACGACGTCGCGTTCAACGAGAAAGGCAACGGCATCTGCCTGACGCTCCGGGCGGGGTGACACGGCTCGAGCGCCTGTTGCCGGTGCTCGCAGCGCTTTCCGGGACGACCCTGCGTTTGTGGCGTGCCAAGACTCCCGGCGGGCGGCTGCTGCCCGTCGGCCGCGATGAGTCGCCGTGGACGCCGACGCCCAACGGAGGCGGTCGCCTCGACACCCCCGACGGACCTGCCTGGTTCCAGCAAATCCCATCCGTGAATGACACGTGGTTGGAGGTGAAGGGCGAGGGAGAGCACGGCGCCGTCGAGCTGGCCGAGGTGATCGGCGCGGTGATGGGGGCGGAAGAGGAAACGGGCCAGGTCGCCGCCGAGCTGTCGGGCCGGTACGAGGAAATCGACCTGATCTACACGATCAGCGAGATTCTCGGTCACACGATTCGGCTGGACGAAGCGGCGAACAGAATTTTGCGGGAAGTGTCGGCCGTCGTCCGCGCGCGGCGGGCGACGCTGCTGGTGCATGATCCCCGCGCGCACGTGCTGCGGCTCGTGGCGGCCCGCGGCGTCGAGCTCGGCGAAATCGAACCGGTCGAAGTGGACGATCCGAGGTCGATCGCGGCGCGCGTGTTTCGCGAGATGCGCACGATCAGCTACGACCCCCACGACCAGCGCGCGCAGAAGCCGCCGAACCCCATCGAGCGCGGCTACCGCGGTCATGCGTTTCTCTCGGTCCCCGTCGTCTACGCGTCGCCGGGCCGCGTGCCCACGCCTATCGGCGTCATCAATCTGACGGACCGGACGGGAGAAGACGCGTTCACCGCGGGCGACCGCAAGCTCGTCGCCGCCATCGCGAACCAGATCGGCGCGGCGATCGAGAATGCGCGCCTGGTGGAGCAGGACCTGAGCCAGCAGCGGGTGCGGCGCGAGCTGGAGCTGGCGCACGACCTGCAGCTCAAGCTGCTGCCGTCGCCAGCGGTCGTCGCGTCGAAGGGGGATGTCGCGGCTCGGTGTCGCCCCGCCGAATCGGTAGGTGGCGATTTTTATAATCTGCTCAGTTTGCATGGGGAGAGGATTGGCGTGATGATCGGCGACGTCTCGAGCCATGGGTTCGGGGCGGCACTCATCATGGCCCTGGCGATGGCCGCCTCCGGTATCCACGCCGAGACCGCGGAGTCACCGCACGAGGCGGTGCGCCGGCTCGAGATGTCGCTCGCCGAAGAACTGGCCGAGACAGAGATGTTCTTGACGCTCTGCTACGCGGTTGCGGATCCCGCGAACGGGAAGCTCACGTACGCCAACGCCGGTCACCCGCACGCCTTCCTGGTGTCGGCGGAGTCGGGGGCCATCAGGCGCCTCGAAGCCACCCGTCCGCCCCTCGGCCTGGGCGACGGCGGCGAGGAGCGCGTGGTGCCGTTCGAGCGGGGCAAGGCGATTCTCTGCCTGTTCACCGACGGCCTGGCCGATGCGCGCGGCCCGAACGGCGAGCGGTTCGGGGAGCAGCGCGTGCTGAGCCACGTCGTCAACCTGCGGGCCCGTCCCGCGCGTCATATTCTGGAAGCGGTCTTTACGGATATCGCGGCGTTCACCGGCGGCGCGCCTGCCAACGACGACCGCACGGTTGTTCTGCTGAAGGTTTGAGTGCTCGACGGCTGGGCCAGCATTTCCTCAGCGATCCCGGAATCCTTGGCAGGATCGTGGACGCACTCGATCCCGCTCCGGGAGAGACCGTTCTCGAGATTGGGCCCGGGAAGGGCTCGCTCACTGAGGCGTTGCTCGCTCGTGGGTTGAAGGTCATCGCGATCGAAAAGGATCGTGCGCTGGCTGAACAACTGCGGTTTCAGGTGTCGGGTGTCAGGTGTCAGGTCGTCACGGGTGATGCCTTGGAGCTCGACTGGCACGAGTTGTATTCCAGACACCGGACACCTGACTCCCGACACCGCCTCAAAGTTGTCGGCAACATCCCCTACTACATCACGTCGCCCTTGATCGACAAGGCGCTCACGCCGCCGCTCCCAGAGCGTGTGGTGTTCCTGGTGCAATCTGAAGTGGCAGATCGGCTTGCGGCCCAGCCCGGCGGGAAGACCTACGGTGCGCTGTCCGTGGGCGTGCAGGCCGTGGCCAAAGTGGAGAGGCTCTTCACGGTCGCCCCCGGTGCGTTCCGGCCGCCCCCGAAAGTGCGCAGCGCGCTGATCCGGCTGACCCCGCTCGCTCAGCCACTGGTCATGGACATCGAAGCAGGCCCGTTGCGCGCGTTCGTGACCGCGTGTTTCAGCCGGCGTCGGAAGCAGCTCAAGAATGCGGTGCCGGGACTCACAGAAGCTGAGCTGCGGGAGATGGGGTTCGATCCGAGGCTGCGGCCGGAGCGTCTTCCGCCGGAGGCCTTTGTCCGTCTCTTTCGAAGGGCTCCCTTGACGCATCAAGAATAATTGATACGTTGGAGGCATGACAACCGCCGCCCGACCTGATGCTCCCATCGTTGCCCGCTGGTTTCATGCCTTGGCTGATGAAACCCGGGTGCAAATCGTGGAGATGCTGTCGCACAAAGAACGCTGCGTCTGCGAGCTCGAGCAGGTACTCGAGGTCGCGCAGTCTCGCCTCTCCTTTCATCTCAAAGTGCTGAAGGACGCTGGATTGATCAGCGATCGTCGCGAGGGACGGTGGATGTTCTACGGTCTCGAGCGCGAGACACTGGACCGGATCGCGGCATACACGAAGTCGGTGAAACCCGGCAAACATGCCGGAAGTTGCGCCCTCGCGTGTTGCGACTGAATTCACTCCGTGAGCGGGGAAGGCGAAAATGAGTCAAGACATTAAGGAGACCGTCAAAGAGAAGTACGCCGAAGCCGCCCTGAAAGTACTTGGTGGCGAGAAGGGGAGCTGCGGTCCCGGTGGAGCATGTGGCTGCGACCCGGTGAGCGACAACCTCTACGACACCTCAGAGAGGAGCGGCTTGCCCGAAGGGGCGGTGCTCGCCTCGCTCGGCTGCGGGAATCCTACGGCGCTCGCTGATCTGCACGAGGGGGAGGTCGTCCTCGATCTCGGCTCGGGGGGGGGTATTGATGTGCTGCTCTCCGCGAAGCGCGTCGGCTCGACTGGCAAGGCGTACGGGCTCGACATGACCGACGAAATGCTGGCGCTGGCGCGCGAGAACCAGTCGAAAGCGGGCGTCGCGAATGTCGAATTCCTGAAAGGCGAGATCGAGAATATTCCGCTGCCCACCGGTGCGGTCGATGTCATCATCTCGAATTGCGTCATCAATCTGTCCGCGGACAAGGGGCAGGTGCTCAAGGAGGCGTTCCGCGTGCTGCGGCCTGGCGGACGGTTCGCGGTGTCGGACGTCGTCTGCCGGGGGGAAGTCCCGGACGCTGTGCGGCGCAGCATGGAGCTGTGGGTCGGCTGTATTGCCGGCGCCCTCGAAGAAAAGGAATACGAGCGGCTCCTGGCCGACGCGGGATTCACCGACATCTCGGTCGAGCCGACGCGAATTTACGAGTTTGAGGATGCGCGAGCCGTACTGTCCGGCGCTGGCCTGAACGTCGATGTGGTCGCGCGCGAGGTCGGCGGACGGATTATGGGAGCGTTCATCCGCGCCCGGAAACCGGCCTGACATTCCGTCTCTTGTTTGTCTGCACCGGTAACTCGGCCCGCAGCCAAATGGCCGAGGCCATTCTCAACGCGAAGGGCAAGGGCCGATTCGAGGCCGCCAGTGCCGGATCACGTCCTGCCGCGAGGGTGAATCCGTACGCGCTCGAAACGCTCCGTGACTTCAAGATTCCGTGGTCCGGTCATCCACCTCGGAGTGTCGAGGGTCTGGAGCGCGAGCGTTGGGACTATGTGATCACGGTGTGTGACCGTGCCAAAGAAGCGTGCCCGATCTTTCCGGGGCAGCCGGTGCTGGCACATTGGAGTCTGCGGGATCCGGCAGAGGTCGAGGGAAACGAAGCCACGAAACGAGTCGCGTTCCGAGAGGCTTTCCTGGAGCTGAGCCGACGGATTGACCTCTTACTCGCCCTCCCGGCTCTTGCGCCGGAGTCGCCAATTGTGAAATAGTTCACAATGCGGAAGATCTCCGACAGCACCATTCGGCGCCTGTCTGTCTACCTCCGATTCCTCGAGCAGGCCACGTCCCCCACCATCTCCTCGGGCGAGCTGGCGCGCCTGGGCGGCACGACCTCCGCACAGGTTCGCAAAGACCTCTCCTTCTTCGGCTCCTTCGGTAAACGCGGCCTCGGCTACGCCGTCCCCGAATTAACGCGCCGCATCCGTGACATCCTCGGCCTGGAGCGCGGCTACCGCGTCGTGCTGGTTGGCGCGGGGCGGATGGGTGGGGCGCTCGTCCAGTATCACGGCTTTCGCCAGCGGGGCTTTCACATCACCGCCATCTACGACCAGGATGCGCGCAAAATCGGGTCGCGCTGGAACGGCCTGGTCGTGCGCGACGTCCGGCATCTGGAATCGGACCTCAAGAAGGATCAGTGGCGTGAAAGCGATTCTCAATTTTGCGCCGGTGCCGTTGAGCGTTCCCCCCGATGTCGAAGTCAAGACCGTCAATATGGCGCTGGAACTGGAGACGCTGAGCTACTCGCTGGCTAACCGTTAGTTTTCCGCATGCCTCGAGTGCACGTCACGTCTGAAATCGGTTCCCTGCGGTCGGTCCTCGTTCATACTCCAGGGAAGGAACTGGTCGCGGTCACCCCCGGCACGCGCGAAGACTACCTCTACGACGACATCATCGACCTCGAGATCGCGCAGCGCGAGCACCGCCGCCTCGTCGCGGTGCTGGAGCGCTTCGCCGACGTGCACGAAGTGCGCGACTCGCTGACCGAGCTCGCGGGCCGGCCAGAAGTGCGCGAGTTCGTGACGACCCGCGCGCTCGAAGTGGTGCCGTCCGATGCGCTCGCGAAGCAAATGGCGGCGCTGTCGTCGGAGGATTTCGTGGCGCTCATGGTCGAGGGCGCGCTCGAGGACGGGGGACCGATCGCGCGCGCGCTGAACGAGGTCGCCTATGCGCTCCCGCCGCTTCTTCACCCGCGACTCCGGCATCGTGATCGGGGAACATGCGATCATCGGCTCGATGCGGCACGGCGTGCGCTGGACCGAAGAGCTGCTGATCAAGGCGTTGTTCCGCTACGACGCCAAGTTCGAGAACGCGGGTATTCTCTACGACGGCTCGGACGAGAAGCGCGTCAACTACACGCTCGAGGGCGGGGACGTCCATCCCATCCGCCCCGACCTGCTGGTGCTCGGCTTCAGCGAGCGCTCCAGCCCGGCGGCGCTCGATCTGTTGTGCGACCTCGTCTTTACGAATTGCGGTGTCACGGATGTGATCATCGTCGTGCTGCCCGCCGAGCGCACCGCCATCCATCTGGATATGATCTTCACGCAGGTTGACCGGGAGCTGTGCATCATCTACCCGCCGCATTTCGTCGGCCCGGAGCGGCTCGCCGTGCTGCATCGCCGCAAACGGTCCAAAGGTGTGAAAGAAGTGCCGAACTTCTTTGCCGCGATGCAAGCGGTGGATCAGCCGCTCGAGCCGATCTTCTGCGGCGGCAATCAGCGTACCGTGCAGGAGCGCGAGCAGTGGGCGTCAGCCTGCAACGCATTCGCCGTGCGGCCCGGGGTCATCTTGAGCTACGACCGCAACGACGCCACCCTCACCGAGCTGTCGAGTGCGGGGTTTCGCGTGATCACGGCCAACGAGACGCTGAAAGATGGCGAGCGTGCTGTGATTACGATCGAAGGCAGCGAGCTGGTGCGCGGCGGTGGCGGCCCGCGCTGCATGACCCTCCCCTTGCGACGAGACGATCTCTGACCGGCCTTGCGGCGGTGCCGTCATCTTCGCTGACATCCCGAGCCCTTTCGTTCTTACAGAGCGGGCCCGCGGCGAGCCTCGCGATCGTGCGGGACGTCCTCGGCATTGCCCAGGCGAACCGGCACACGGCGGACCGTATCGCGGCCGCGCTGCTGGCGCCCGATCCACGCTTCGGGCGCACGACGGACGGCCGCTGGACGCTGGCCACGCCGTCCGGCACCGCCAGTCCGGTGCTCGAAGCGTGCCGCTGGGCGGTGGTGGACGTGGAAACGACGGGCGTGCGTGCCTTCAGCGGGGACCGCATCATGGAGATCGCCGTCGTCATGCTCGACGGCACCGTCGCGTTTCACTCGCTCGTGAATCCGGGCATCCCGATACCCCAGTTCGTCGCCGGGCTCACGGGGATCGATGCGAAGCTGGTGCGCGACGCGCCCACCTTCGATGGCATTGTCGATCGCTTGCTGGCCGCGCTGGAAGGCTGCGTGTTTGTCGCCCACAACGCCCGGTTCGATTGGGCGTTCGTATCGACGGAGATCGAGCGCGCGACGGGGCTGCTGTTGCAAGGCCCGCGCGTCTGTACGGTGCGGCTCGCGCGCAAGCTCTTACCCGATCTCCCACGACGCAATCTGGACACGGTGAGCTATCACTTCGGGATCGAGATTGAAGGACGACACCGCGCTACCGGCGATGCGGTCGCGGCGGCGAAATGTTTGGCAAGGCTGTTGAGGTTGGCGCAGGGTAATGGAGCGGCCACGCTCGTTGACCTACACAACCTTTAAAGTCGGTCGGCTGACGTGCCACGCGCTCGAGGGCGGCCTCCAACACCTCGACGGCGGCGCCATGTTCGGCATCGTGCCCAAGGTTCTCTGGGCGCGTCGCGCTCCCCCCGATGATCGCAATCGCATCCCGCTGGCCCTGCGCTGCCTGCTGATCGAGCACGACGACGGGCTCGTCCTGATCGATACCGGGATCGGCAACAAAGAGAACAGCAAGTTCATCGACATCTACGGCGTGGACAACGCGGGCCGCGATGGCAGAACCAAGTTGGAGGACGCGCTGCGCGAGTTGGGCCATACGCCGGATGACATTCGCTGGGTGATCAACACCCACCTGCATTTCGATCACGCCGGCGGCGACATGTACAGGCCGGCGGTGAAGGATGGTGGAGGTTCTGGAGGTGATGGGGAAGCCGAGTTGCGGCTGTCGTTCCCCCGGGCCAAGTACGTCGTGCAAAAGCGCGAGCTCGACTTCGCGCAGAACACCAACGAACGTACGGCGGGCAGCTACCTGCCTCACAACTTCCAGGGTGTGCCGTTCCAACTGATCGATGGCGAGGCCTTAATCCTGCCCGGCATTCGGGGTCTCCCCACGCCGGGGCACGTTCCCTATCACCAATCGATCCTCATCGAGAGCGGCGGAGAGAAGGCCTGCTTCGTCGCCGACGTCGTGCCGACCGCCGCCCATCTCCCGCTCCCGTGGATCATGGGCTACGACTTGCAGCCGCTCGTCACGCTCGAAACGCGGCGGCACCTGTACCAACGGGCAGAGGCGGAGCAGTGGCTGCTCGTGTTCGAACACGACCCCCAGGTCGTGGCCGGTCGCTTAGCTCACGAGGGCAAGGGTTTTGGACTTGTCGAACAGAAGGTGCTCGGCTAGCTTGGTGTCGACAATATGGTAAGCGAGCGCTTGAGCGCTCCACCCGATTCGGCCTGGCGAATGAGTTTCGGCCAGTGCCAAAGGGTTCGGTAGAGTCATCAGTTATCGGTCATCAGTCGTCTGTACAGACAACTGACGACAGATGACCGATCACCGACACGGACCCCTCGAGCAAACCGGGTCCTTTTTTTTATTCCGTCAACGGAGGAGTCAGCAGCTGCCACCTCTCGACAACAACAGCAAAGCACCGCGCACCCGTGTCAATCGGCAGATCCGCATCAGTCCGGTGCGCGTGATCGCGGACAACGGCGACCAGCTGGGAGTGTTGACGATCGATGAAGCGATCGCCGCCGCGACCGAACGGGGCCTGGATCTCGTGGAAGTCGCGCCGCTCGCCCGGCCCCCCGTCGTCAAGATCATGGACTATGGGAAGTTCAAGTTCGAGCAGGCGAAGGCGGCGCGCGCCGCCAAGAAAAAGCAGCACGTGATTCACCTGAAGGAAGTGAAATACCGCCCCGGGATCGACGATCACGATTTCGACTTCAAGACCCGGCACGCGCGTGAATTCTTGGAAGACGGCAACAAAGTGAAGGTGACCATGATGTACCGCGGCCGGCAGATGGCGCACATCGAGTTGGGTCGGGAAGTGCTGGACCGCGTTGCGCAGGAGCTGAAAGACATTGGAAAGATCGAGCAAGAGCCAAAACTGGAAGGCCGGAATATGTCGATGGTTTTGGCCCCGAAGTAGTCATCGGTCATCAGTCGTCGGTCATCGGACTGACAACCGATAACTGATAACCGAAAACGAGGATTCAATGCCGAAAATGAAATCCAAGCGCGCGCTTCGGAAGCGCATCAGACTGACGGGAACCGGCAAGCTGCGGCGCTACCGCGCCTACAAGCGCCACATCCTGACCTCGAAGCATGCCAAGCGAAAACGCCACCTGCGTAAGGCGACGCTCGTGTCGCATGCCGATCGCCGCCTCAAGCGCCTGCTGATGGCGTAAGGAGCACTCATGCCTCGCGTCAAAAGCAACGTTGCGCGCCTGAAGCGCAAGAACAAAGTGATGAAGCTCGCCAAGGGATACTGGGGCGGGCGCAGCAAACTGTGGAAGGCCGCCAAGGAAGCCACCGAGCGGGCGGCGAAGTACGCCTATCGCGACCGCCGCGCCAAAAAGGTCGAGTTCCGGCGGCTGTGGATCACGCGCATCAACGCGGCGGCCCGGCTGCACGCGCTGTCCTACAACAAGTTCATGAACGGCTTGCGGAAGGCGGGCGTCGAGGTCAATCGCAAGGTCCTCGCCGATCTGGCTGTGCGGGATCCGGCGGCGTTTGAACAGCTGGCGGAGGTCGCGAAGAAATCCCTGCAACCCTAGAATCGCTGCGGGAGCGTCTCAAAGAGATCCCGCACGCCGACGAACGCCGCCTCCAGGAGATCAAAACTGAGCTCCTGGGCCGCAAGGGTGGTGCCCTCACCGAAATTCTCAAAGGTCTCCCCGCGCTCGATCCCGAGACTCGACGGAAAATCGGGGGACCCGCGAATGCCCTAAAACGCGAGCTTGAGCAAGCCATCGAAGACCGCGAGCGCAGTCTCAAGCGCGGCGCCACGAGTCTCGCCGCGGTGGACCTCACGATGCCCGGCCGGCGCCAGTGGCGCGGCGGGCTGCATCTCGTCACCCAGGTCGTCGACGAGATCTGCGACATCTTCAAGGAGCTGGGTTTCACCCGCGTGGTCGGTCCCGAAGCCGAGACCGAGCGCTACAACTTCTACGCGCTGAACTTCCCCAAAGACCATCCCGCGCTCGACGCCCAGGACAGCTTCTATCTCGGCGGCGACGTGCTGCTGCGCACCCATACCTCGCCGGTGCAGATCCGCACGCTCGAGAACTATCCGCCGCCGATTCGCATCGTGACGCCGGGGCGCTGCTACCGCCGCGACCCGTTCGACGCCTCGCACTCGCCCGTCTTCGAGCAGATCGAAGGGTTCGCCGTGGACGAAGGCATCACGTTCGTCGACTTCAAAGCCACGCTCGCGACGTTCGCGCGACGCATTTTCTCGCCGGCCACGAAGGTGCGGTTCCGGCCGTCGTACTTTCCGTTCACCGAGCCGTCGGCCGAGATGGACGTGCAGTGCCGGATCTGCGGGGGCTCGGGCTGTCCCGCCTGCAAACAGACCGGCTGGATGGAGATCCTCGGCTCCGGCATGGTGCATCCCGCGGTGCTGGAGAACTGCAAGGTCGACAGCGAGAAGTACACCGGCTTTGCGTGGGGCATGGGACCGGAGCGGATCGCGATGCTGCGGCATGGTATCCCCGACATTCGCTTGTTCTTTGATTCGGATGTCCGATTCCTGGAACAGTTCATTGGAAAGCAGGAGTCTGGAGTCGGGAGTCAGGATCTCGAATCGGACGGCCCGACTCCTAAATCCCGACTCCTGACTCCATGATAGTTTCCCGTCGTTGGCTCGAGGCCCTGTTGGGCCGCCCGCTGGAGGGCCCGGACGTGGCGGATCGCCTTGCCCGCCAGGTCGCGCCCGTCGACGGCGTCATGCCGATCCATCAGGACCTGCGCGACGTGCTCATCGGGAAGGTGCTGGAGGTGCGCCCGCACCCCAACGCCGACCGTCTGACACTGTGCCTCGTCGATGCCGGCGGTAGCGCCCCCCTCGAAGTCGTCTGCGGCGCGCCCAATGTGCAAGCGGGGAAGGCGTATCCCTTCGCACCAGTCGGGGCCACGCTCCCGGGCGGGCTGAAGCTCGAGCGCCGCAAGATCCGCGGCGTTGAGTCGAACGGCATGCTCTGCTCCGCCAAAGAGCTCGGCCTCGGCGTGGATCATCAAGGGATCCTCCAGCTCGACACCGATGCGGCTCCAGGAACTCCGTTTTTGGATGCGATTCCAATTGCAGATGAACAGATCGTCATCGACGTATCGGCGAACCGACCGGATCTGTTATGTCATAAGGGTGTTGCCCGAGAGCTGGCGGTCGCATTCGGTGGCGCCGTAAAACTCCCAGAAATCGTCGGCGGTCACGGCGGTCAGGGCGGTCACCATCGACCGCCACGACCGTCCGACCGCCCGACCGCCGCAGTTGCCGATGGAGTCGAGGTCCGCCTCGAAGATCCCGAAGGCGCGCCCAGGTACATGATCGCCGTGATCCGCGGCGTGAAGGTACAGCCGAGCCCGCCCTGGCTCGCCACGCGTCTCCAGAGCATCGGCCAGCGCTCCATCAACAACATCGTCGACGCGACCAACTACATCCTGTTCGAGATCAATCAGCCGCTCCACGCGTTCGACCTGGCGAAGCTGCGTGGTCCGGCCGTCGTCGTGCGCCGGGCCAAGCCGGGCGAGCAGATCGTGACCCTCGACGGTGTCGCACGCAAGCTGACGCCCGAGATGACGGTGATCTGCGACGCGGAACGGCCGACAATCGTGGCGGGCGTGATGGGCAGCGCCGAGTCCGAGGTCGCCGAGAACACGACCGACGTCGTGCTGGAGGCGGCCTTCTTCCAGCCGACCCGAATTCGCCGCACCCGGCGCGCACTCGGCCTGTCGAGCGAATCGAGCTATCGCTTCGAGCGCGGCATCGACATGCTCGCTATGCCCGACGCGTTGGCGCGCGCTGTCGCCCTGATCCGCGCAGTCGCCGGCGGCGAGATGCGCGAGCCGCCGATCGATCTGTGGCCCGAGCCGCAGCAGCCGCGCTCCGTGTTTCTGCGCGAGGCGCGCGTGAGTCACCTGCTCGGTGTGCCGGTGCCTCGGAAAGAAATCGAGCGGCTGCTCTCCGCCGTCGGCTTCGTCGCCGCGCCCAAGGATGACCGGCTGGCGGTGCAGGTCCCCGGTTGGCGCCCCGATGTGACTCGCGAAGTCGACCTGATCGAAGAGGTCGCCCGTCTGCGCGGCTACGACTCCTTCCCCGACGAGTTGCGGGCCTATCGCCCCGGAACCGTGCCCGACGCACCGGCCGAGCTGACGCTGCGGCGCATTCGGGAGCAGCTCATCGCCCGCGGGAGCGGCCTGCTCGAAGCGCGGACGCTGCCCCTCGGCCCCGCCGACGGGCCGGACTCGGTGCCGGTTCTCAACCCGCTGTCCGCCGAAGAAGCCCACCTCCGGAGCCGGCTCCTACCGGGTCTCGTGCGGCGCGTCGAGCACAACTGGAGCGTGGGGAATCGGGATGTCCGGCTCTTCGAGGTCGGAACGGTATTTCGGAAGGGCTCGGGCCCGCGGCCCGAGGAGGAGCTGCACCTGGCGATTGTGCTGACGGGGGCGCGTCATCCGCCCCATTGGACCGATAGTGCCAACGCTGCGAAACTACCTGATATGGACATATGGGACCTAAAGCAGCACTTTGAGTTAGCTGTAGGGCTCGCAGGGCCGCCGGACGACGTGCAACCGGCCGCCAATGGCTCCGGCTGGGTGGCGCCAGTGGGCACGGCCGGGCCGCTTGAGGCGGACGCCCCAAGGTGGGCGGCGCCCCTGTTTGGGCTCGAGGTCAGGATCGTAGTTGCGCCGCTCGGGCTGGTACGCTATCAGCCGCTGCCGACTCAGCCGCCCGTCGTGCGCGACATTTCGTTGGTGCTGCCGGGAACCGTGACCGCCGGGGCGGTGGAAACGGTGTTACGCCGTGAGGGCGGCAAGTTGCTCGAGCGGCTCGATGTGTTGGACGAGTACCGTGGACCGGGTTTGCCAGCCGGGACGCGCGGCGTCACGTGGCGGTGCACGTTCCGCGCGCCCGATCGAACGTTGACGGAGGCAACACTTGACGTACGCCGGCGACAGGCCTGATGTCCGGGACGCGATCGATCAGCTCGAAGCCATCGTCCGCGACGTGGCGGAGGAGCTGGCGGGCTGGCGTTCGCGCGCCCAAAAGGCCGAGTCGGAGCTGAAATCGCGCGGCAGCCCGGTCAAGAACACCGAGCTGGAGTCGGAGAACAAGTCGCTGCGCCAGCGGGTCGAGGGGGCGCGCACGCGCGTCCACGATCTCGTGCAACGACTCTCGTTTTTGGAGGAACAGGCGCGAGATAATGGAGGGCATAAGTGACGGCGAAGAAGCACGCCGTTCGGGTGATGATCGGAGGCGAAGAGTACACCGTCCGCTCCGACCTCTCGCCCGAGTACACGCGGGAAGTTGCCGCCTATCTGGACCAGGCGCTGAAGAAGGTGTTGAGTCAGGGACCGTTGGTGGAGACGCATAAGG
>Ga0209378_1001676_pt1 | contig 15647 bp, 18 predicted proteins | sample GraSoiAngelo_156_FD_186170 | JGI IMG/M metagenome (GOLD analysis project Ga0209378, IMG submission 186170) | Grasslands soil microbial communities from the Angelo Coastal Reserve, California, USA - 14_1009_13_40cm (SPAdes) (version 2) | ecosystem: Environmental > Terrestrial > Soil > Grasslands ... | reverse complement strand
GCTTGATAAGCTGAAGGCGGAGGGTAAAATCCGCTGCTACGGTGCCGCGCTCGGCCCCGCTAATGGTTGGGAGGCGGAAGGCCTAGCGCTTCTCCAGGAGCGTGGAATCGCGACCCTCCAGATCATTTACAACATTCTCGAGCAAGACCCGGGCCGAAACCTCATAGCCGCTGCTGAACAGCGAGGCGTCAGCGTTTTCGTTCGCGTGCCACATTCATCGGGGCTGCTCGAGGGCAAGTACACCGCCGAGACAACGTTTCCTTCGACCGATCACCGAAGCCACCGTCCCCGCGAATGGCTCACGGAAGGCCTTCAGAAGCTCGAGAAGCTTGCGTTTTTGAGCGACCGGACGGGCAGGACGATCGGTCAGGCGGCCATTCAGTTCGTGCTCAATTCGCCTGCGGTAGCCTCGGTGCTGCCGAATATCTACGACGCGGAGCAGTTGGCCGAGTTTGTGGGCGCTCCCGATACCCCGGCGCTATCGGAGGATGAACTCGCGAACATCAACGAACTCTACGAACGGAACTTCGGCGTGGCTCCAGTAGCAGCGCGGCAATCGTGACGTCGCTGCCGGGACTGATCGGTCGTATCTCTCGAACCTGCAATGAGCGATAAAACGCGCGATCCCAAAGGCCGGCGACGGGTCGTCAAGTTTTCCTTCTATCGTGTAGATCCCGCCTGGCGAGCGCTTCCTTCAAGCGAGCGCGAATGCGGGACGCGAGCAGTCTCGGACACAGTAGAGGCGTTCTCTGACCGCCTCCAAATCCGCAGCTACAGCCTCGTCGGCACGCGTGGCGACGCCGATCTTCTGCTCTGGCAGATCGGCGACGAGCTGGAGGATATCCAGCAGCTCGCAAGCTTCATCAACGGGACACCAATGGGCCCATACTTGACGATGCCCTATTCCTACCTGGCCATGACCCGCCCTTCGATCTATGTCAGCCGTGAGGAGGGCCGGGGTGAGCGATTGGAATTGCATCCCGGAGACTCGAAGTACTTGTTCGTCTATCCTTTCGTCAAGACCCGAGAGTGGTACCAACTGTCGCTCGACCAGCGGCAGAAGATGATGGACGAACACATTCGTATCGGGCGTAAATATCCCTCCGTTAAGCTCAACACGACGTACTCCTTCGGCCTCGACGACCAGGAGTTTGTCGTCTCCTTTGAGACAGACGAACCAGCTGACTTCCTCGATCTGGTAATGGAGCTCCGCGAGGCCAAGACCAGTCTTTACACCCTGCGGGACACGCCGATCTTCAGCTGCATCGCCATGGGCTTGAAAGAGACGCTTGATTCACTCACCGGCGCACACGAGGAGCGGAGTACTCAAGCGGTCGAGAACGCGTGGCAAAAAGTAGCCGATGCTTCCGCTCTCCCACCCGGCTCCAGCCGCGTCGTCTACTACCGAGGGGACCAGGTCGCGATATTCAATGTGGGCGGAGAGATCCGCGCCATTAGCAACCGGTGCTCGCACGCCAATGGGTCACTCGCCGAGGGGACCGTCGAGGATGGCTCCGTGATCTGTCCTTCCCATCGGTCGCGCTTCGACTTAACCACTGGGGAGCCTCTCGAAGGCCCGGCGGCCCGTCCGCTGCGAACATACAGCGTTCGCCTTGAGCACGACGTTGTATTATTGGGGCCGTCCACCGCCTGAACCGCGGCCAACATAACCGCCACCTGCTCCGTCTACCTAAACGCATTGCAGATGAGACTTCCGTTCGGGCCGATAGTTGCCGCCGTGGCCGTTCTGCTCCTCGCGTCCTGCGGCGGCGGCGAACAGGAACCGGTTCGCTCAGCAACGCCCTCGCCGCGTCCTGCGCAGCCTGTGACGGTCGAGATGAAGACCGTCGAGACAGAGACTCCCCCTGCTGAGCCGCCGCCGGCGGAGGAGTTTGTCGAAGCGCACTACCATCACAACGAAGGGCCGCCCGCGATCGTGTCCGCGGAACCAGAGGCAGGCCCCGCGGCTCCAGCCGCGCCCGCCGCCGCCCCTCCGCCGGATAGGCCGATCGCCGAACTCCTCCATCCGCCTCCGTACACCGTTTTCGTCGACGCCGGTCACGGCGCGCTCGACTCCGGCGCTGGCAACGGCGACCTCCTGGAGAAAGATGTCAACGTCGATGTCGCTACTCGCCTCGCTCCCCTTCTCGGCGGCTCCGGATACAACGTGTACTTGTCTCGCTGGGGGGACTACACGCTGACGCCGTTCCCGGTTAACACCTACCAGAACCGCCGGGATGAGATCCAGGCCCGCGTCGATGTGGCCAACAGCGTCCACGCAGACATACTCGTCTCGATCCATTTCAACGGCGGGCCGACGAGCGCCCGCGGCCTCGAGGTTTACTACAATCCGGACCGCTCGTTCGGCCAGTACAACTGGACGCTGGCAGACCTCACGCGCCAGGGTCTCGTCAGTCACATACGCAGTGCGGGTTACGACGTGCCCGACCGCGGGGTCAAGAACGATGCCGGCGTTTGCTGCAACCCGGCCAACCCTCACTCGTGGATTCTCGGGACAAATGATGGCTTCCGGCCGAGCATGATGCCCGGCATCATCGGGGAAGCGATGTTCGTTTCGAACGACTTCGAAGCGCAGCAGCTCTGGCGGCCGGAAATGCGGCAGGCCATCGCTGAGGGCTACAAGGCGGGCATTGATGCCTACTTCGGTTGGCTTCTGCCCCAGGTGCCGCCGCCACCGCCCACGCCGACACCAGCGCCGACCCCTGAGCCGACACCTGAGCCCACGGCGTCGCCCACGGACACCCCTGCGCCGACTCCTTCGCCTCCAACGTTGACACCCAGTTCATCGCCATCCCCGTCGCCTTCGCCACCTACCGACACGCCCACGCCCACTGCGCGGCGCTGGCCGGGTCCTTCGCCCGGCTCAACCTAAGGTGCTGCTGTCTAATGATTGAGAAACCTGGTCCAAGCAGTTGCTGCGCAGCAGTTGCTCCGAGCAGGACGATAACGGTCGGCCGAAGTAGCTGAATTTCGGCCTCCAGCCAGGGCTTGCATGCCGCCATCTGGCGGGCGTTCGGCTTCTTGTGGACGCGCTTTTGCCGCGAGTCTCGCGCCAGTTGAAGTGCTTGACCGCGTTGGTCACATTCCCAATAGCTAGCGCGTGGCGCCCCCGGCAGGACTCGAACCCGCAACCTCCTGATCCGAAGTCAGGCGCTCTGTCCAATTGAGCTACGGGGGCGCGTTTCGAGTATAGCATCGCCCTTTATAGCGCTCGGGTTTCCCTAGCATCGCTCTGGCCTCTATCCTCTTGGTGGACTCCGTGTTCGAGGGAAAGCCTATGGTTACGACTATCGAACCTGAAGACGTAGACCCCGCCGACCGCATTGAAGAGCTCCTCAGCGGCGATAACGTCGAGGGCGCCGCCGAGCTACTAGCGGACATGCATCCGGCCGATCAGGCGGACCTCTACGACCGACTCGACGACGCCGAGCGCGAGACGATGCTCGCACTGCTCTCCACTGAGGCGCGCGCCCAACTGCTCGAGCACCTCGACGAAGAGACCCTCGAGGAGATTGCTCAGCGCCTGCCTCGCGTAGAGCTGCCCCGCGTGCTCGACCTAACGAAAAACGACATCGCGGCCGACGCGCTGCGCATGTTGCCGCCCGCCGAGGCCGCCCTCGCGCTGGCCCAGATGAAGACCGCTTCCGAAGTAACGCCGCTCCTGATCCACCCGGACGAGAGCGCCGGCGGCCTCATGACTCGCGGGTTCGTCGCGCTGCATAAGGACATGACCGTCGGCGAGGCAATGACCCTACTGCGGGCCCGCAAGCCACTCGCCGAAGAGGCGTATTACCTATACGTTCTCGACGCGCGAAACCGCCTCGAAGGCGTTGTGAACCTGCGGCAACTTATAGTCGCCGAACGTGACGTGCGGATCGAAGACGTAATGACCCGCGACGTCGTGTCCGTGCGGCCCGACACCGACCAGGAGGAAGCCGCCCACCTCCTCCAGCACTACCGTCTACGCGCCCTTCCCGTCGTCGACGAATCCGGCGTGCTCAGCGGAATCATTACTGCCGATGACATCATCGACGTGATTCAAGAAGAGGCGACCGAAGATATGTACAGGATGGCCGGCGTTGGCGTCAAAGAATGGGCTTTCAGCCCGCTCCGCGAATCGGTCATACGCCGCGTGCCTTGGCTCAGCTTCAACATGGCTTGGGCGTTTGCGGGCGCGGCGGTGATAAGCCTGTTCGAAGGGACAATCCAGAAAGTAGCCGCTTTAGCCATATTTATGCCCATGATTGCCGGGCAGGCGGGTAACGCGGGGATCCAGACGGCAACAATCATGGTGCGTTCCATGGCACTCGGAGAAGTCAAAGTCTCGGATATTGCGCGGGTCCTAGCCAAGGAGTTGACGCTTGGTGCGATCAAAGGAGCAATCTTCGGGTCTGTTCTAGGCCTGATCGCGTGGGTATGGAAAGGGAATGAAGTCCTTGGCCTGGTTGCCGGGGTGGCGCTTTTCTGCAATATGCTCGTTGCAGCGACAGCCGGCGTCCTCATTCCAATGACACTGCGTCGGCTTGGATTCGACCCTGCTACGATCGCCGGTGTGTTTGACACCATGCTGACGGACCTCATGGGCTTCCTGATTTATCTGGGCCTCGCGACTCTGCTCGTCGATCAGTTGACCTAGAGCGCGGGGTTGTTTGTGGTAACGAGGCGCGATTCTTGACCGCCTCGAGGTCGCATGCTACGCTTCCGATTGGCCCCGGAGACGGGGCTGTTTTTCCCGCTGGCTGCGGGAGGGCCAGGTGGTGGGCGTAGCGTAGCGGTTAACGCGCCAGGTTGTGGCCCTGGAGATCACGGGTTCAAATCCCGTCGTCCACCCCAAATCATCCTTTTCTGCTTCGGGCTTCTCCACTTACACTGGTCTTATGACTGTGTCAGCGCTTGTGTGCGAACGATGCGGCGCCCCGGTGTTCACCGGGGCTGCTTTTTGTCAAAACTGCGGCGCCTCATTGGGTGTCACGCGGGCGCAGACGGACAGGATGCCATGGACACCTGCTGATGTCGCCAAAGCGATAGGGATCGTAGTTGCCGTGCTGATCGGGACTTCGATTCCGGCCAGCATCATAGCCCTTGTGATCGCGGGAAAAGAGGACATCGAAAAGGATGCTCTGGCTCTCACTGTAGCGCTCGCTGCCAGCGTATTCCTCGAAATCGGCCTTCTCTGGACCGCCATCCACTTCAGCGTTAACAAGTATGGCCTGCCCTGGTCATCGCTCGGAATCCGCCGGCCGCTACGAGGAGGGTTTTGGTTCACGGGCGGCTTAGCCTTCCTCCTTGTGATCGCGGGGCTCACAGTCAGCTATGCCTACTTCGGGGCGCTCGCACAAGTCGGAATCGAGCCGGACACCGAGATTAAAGAGACATTTCAGAACGCCGGGCCCCTGATCGTTCTCGCGATGCTCTCCCTTCTCTTCGCGCCATTTGCCGAGGAGATCTTCTTCCGTGGCTTTGTGTTTGGCGGTCTGCGTGGTCGCTGGGGGATAGCGTGGGCCGCGTTGGCCAGCGGCGCGTTATTTGCGCTTGCCCATATCGGCAACCCAGGCACGATCTACCTTTTGCCTCCTGTCGCCGCTATCGGAGCTCTCTTCGCTCTGGGCTATGCCTATTCAGGGTCGATCTTCACCAGCCTGCTGGCGCATTTTCTGTTCAACTTATTTGCCCTCGGCGCCGGCATCGCCCAATATTCATGAGTGCGCAACCCAGGTACGCGCCGGCGCACGGCCGAATCGAATCAGCCTTCGCTCGTATGAAGGCCGAAAACCGCACCGGGTTCGTCGCGTTCCTGACCGTGGGCTACCCAGACGTTGAATCGACGCTGCGTTTCGTGCCCGCCCTCATCGAGGGCGGCGCGGACCTAATCGAGCTCGGCGTCTCGTTCTCTGATCCCCTCGCCGAAGGACCGACGATCCAGCGCTCGTCCTTCCACGCTCTTCAGCAGGGTGTCACCCCTCGGCTGTGCTTGGACGTCGCCGCCAAGCTTCGCGAGCTGGGCCTGGAGGCGCCGCTCGTCCCAATGGGCTACTACAACCCGATGCTCGCCTATGGCCTGGAATCATTCGTGGGCGATGCCGCTTCTGCTGGCGTAGATGGGCTAATCATCGTCGACCTGCCGCCGGAGGAGTCGGCGCCGGTGCGCGCGGCGTGCTTGGCGAACGATATTCGCCTGATCTACCTCCTTGCCCCAACCAGCACGGACGAGCGGATCAAGCTCGTCGCGTCCATGGCGTCCGGGTTCATCTACTGCATTAGTGTCACCGGCGTTACCGGCGCACGGGACGAGCTGGCGCCGGGGCTTGAAAGCTTCCTTAGCCGCGTTCGAGCCCAAACACACTTGCCAATCGCGGTAGGATTTGGTATATCTCAGCCTAGGCACTTCCAGGCGGTGGGGCAGATAGCCGACGCTGCCGTGATCGGAAGTGCGATCATCGACGAGATTGACAAGAGCGATCCGTCACAGCAAGCAGCGAGGTTGAGAGAATATGCGGAGGTGGTCACCGGCCAGCGTAGAGCAGCCACTTAAGGCCGCTCGGGTTCTCGCCCACGGCGAGGATCCCGTCGGCCGTGTCTATTGTGGCGGCTCTCAGGCCGGCGTTTTTGGCTCACGCTGACCGTCCGGTCCGGCCGGAGAGTTCGGCGTGCTGACCCGGGGCGTGAGAGGGGCCACCACTGTAGAGGCAAACTCCCCCGAATCCATCCTCGAAGCGACTAAAGAGCTCCTCGCCGCGATGCTGAAGGTTAATAACGTCGACGTAGAATACGTCGCCTCGGCCTTCTTCACCGTAACCCCTGATCTGAACGCTGAATTCCCCGCCATCGCGGCCAGAGACATGGGCTGGAGCAGTGTCGCGCTCCTCTGCGGGCACGAGATGAACAAGCCTGGGGCTCTGCCGATGACGCTGAGGGTGCTCCTCCACGTCAATACGGAAAAGGCGGCGCGTGAAATAAAGCACGTTTACCTGAGAGGCGCGCGAGTCCTTCGGCCGGACATCGAGACCGAGATACGCTAGAGCGCCGGGTGCGTCTTATCTAGGACAAGGAGAAACATCATGATCGTCGTCATGAAGACCAACGCAACGGAAAATCAGATCGTCGGCGTACAAAAGGCCATAAGGGAACTGGGCTTCAAGGACCACCGCATACACGGTGAAGAGCGTAACGTCGTGGCCGTTCTTGGGCATGTCTACCCAGAGCTGGTCGACGAACTCGGTGTCCTCGAGGGTGTCGACACCGTCGTTCGTATCAGCAAGCCCTACAAGCTCGCCAGCCGCGAAGTCAACCCATACGACACAATCGTCCGCGTCGGCCAGGTGGAGATAGGGGGCGGGAGCATCGTTGTGATGGGCGGCCCCTGCTCCGTCGATACCGAGGAGAATGTCCTCGAAGCAGCGCGGGCCGTGAAGGCCGCCGGCGGCCACATCTTGCGCGGCGGCGCCTTCAAACCGCGCACAAGTCCGTACGCATTTCGGGGTCACGGAGAGAAAGGCTTGCACATCCTCGCCGCGGCGCGTGCTGAAACCGGTCTGCCGGTGGTCACCGAAGTCATGGACGCGCGCGATGTCCAGCTCGTCGCCAAACACGCGGATATCCTCCAGATCGGCGCTCGCAATTCGCAGAACTACACCCTGCTCGACGAGGTCGGCCGCTCCGGCAAGCCGGTCCTGCTGAAGCGCGGGATGTCTGCTACGATCGAGGAGTGGCTGCTCGCCGCGGAGTACGTCCTATCCCACGGCAACCGTGACGTGATCCTCTGCGAGCGCGGCATCCGAACCTTCGAGACGGCTACTCGCTTCACCTTCGACGTGAATGCAATCCCGCTAGTCAAGAAGCTCTCTCATCTTCCGCTCATCGGCGATCCCAGCCACGCGACCGGCAAATGGGACCTCGTCGAGCCGGTCGCGCTTGCCGCGATCGCTGCCGGAGCCGATGGTCTCGAGGTGGAGGTGCACCCGAACCCGGACCACGCGCTTTCGGACGGGGCGCAGTCGCTGACGCCGAAGAACTTCGCGAAGCTGATGGAGCGCGCCCGCGTCCTCGGGGATGCCATCGGCCGTCCGGTGGCGCCCGCGTATGGCGCGCCGGTCGCGGCGCGAAGAGCTTCCTAATCCACGTTCCGATCCGACTTGGGGGCGAGGCACGCCTCGTCCCCAAGGCATCCCTTGACTGGCAATTCCTCGTCCCGCACCCTAATCGCATGAAGACGGCCGAGGTCGCCGCCCGCCTGGGCGAGTTCTTTCGGCTGGACGCTTACCCGGCTGACGATTTCGCCGAAATCGGGCAGTTTTGTCGCGAGGCGGACATCCCGCTAGAACGCTACGCCACGCCGCAGTTCATCCAGCGCCATAACGGGCTCATGCTCGACAACGCCGATCAGGTGGAGCAGGTTTATACCCTTGTCTTTCCGTCAGATGAGGTCCTCGAAGAGGTCCGGCGCCGAGCGCAGGGCCGCCCGGTTCTCGTCTTCACGCACCACCCGATGGACTTCGAGACGTCAGGCCGCGGTCTCATCCCGATCAGCGAAACCGCCCTCCGACGCCTGCGGGATGCGCGCATCTCGTTGTACTCGGCGCACGCCCCGCTCGATTGCCATGATGCCGTATCGACCTCTCGCTCGCTCGCGCGCGCCGCCGGCGTTAAGGTGGACGATGTCTGCGCCGGCTACCACGGCGGTTATGCGGGCGTTATCGGAACGATCAACGAGACGATCCTTAAAGCGTTCTTGGAGCGGCTTTGCGCCGTATTAAATGTGGACCTCGTCGACGTCCATAGTTACGCACCGACAGTGAAGCGAATCGCCGTTGTCGCCGGCGGTGCGGCCTTTCCACCGATGATACAGGAAGCGATCGACGGCGGCTGCGATGCGTACCTCACCGGTGACTTCCGCGTTCGCCACGGCGGCCCTTGGGCCGAGAAGCACCGGCCCGAATTCGACGCTTTTGTTGAGCAGGCGAAAATCAACCTGATCGGCGCCTCGCATTACGCGACGGAGGCTGAGGTGCTCCGCAATGAGATGCTGGGCTGGTTCAACAGCTTCGGGCTGCCCGCCGAGTTTGTTTCACAGAGAGACCCCTGGCGATGACGCCTGGCAGACGTCGGCCTGAACGACGGCCACGTAGGCGCGCGGAAGATCGGCCCACCGCGAAGGGATCGGGGATGCGCGAAACATCCCCGCGCGCCGGCCCTGCGCCTCGACGGAGGGGCCAGGCGCCTCTCATTCCACTTGATCCTGAGCTCTTCCGAGACCTGGTGGCGGCCGCGCTCGGTGAAGACCACGCGGCAGGCGACATAACAACAAAGGCGCTCGTTGCCACTGACCAGCCCGGTCGGGCCGTGATCACCGCGCAGGCCGAAGGCGTCCTTGCCGGCCTACCGCTCGCTCAAGCAGCATTTGGGCAGCTCGACCCGGAGCTTCGATGGACCGCCCAGAAAATCGAGGGGAACCGGATCTCGCCCGGGGATGTAGTCGCAAGCGTGGAGGGTCCGCTTCATTCGATCCTCGGTGCGGAGCGTGTCGCCCTCAACTTCCTCGCGCACCTCAGCGGCGTCGCGAGTATGGCCGCCACCGTCGTCGCACTACTCGAGGGCAGCGGTTGCGGCCTGCGGGACACCCGTAAGACAACTCCAGGGCTACGTGCTCTCGAAAAGTACGCCGTTCGAATCGGTGGCGGCACGAATCATCGCCTCGATCTCTCCGACGGAGTACTTATCAAAGACAACCACCTGGCGGCGCTTCGTGCCCGATTGCCGGCAGCCACCGACCATATTCAAGAAGCGATACGCCTTGCGCGCATAGCCAATCCAAAGATCACCATCGAGGTAGAGGTCACGACAGTGGATGAAGCTCAGAGGGCAATTCAAGGAGGCGCGGACGAACTGCTGCTGGACAACATGTCCCTGCGCGACATGAGGGATGCTGTCCGGCTGGCGGCGCGGCGCAAACCGCGCCCGCTCCTCGAGGCCTCGGGCGGAATCACGCTGACGAGCGCGCGCGCCGTTGCCGGCACCGGTGTCGACTTCATCTCGATGGGCGCGATCACACAATCGGCACCGGCGCTCGATTTAAGCCTCGAGATCGAAGCTGCATAGCGGGGAAGCATCCCAAGAGAGTGAAAAGACAGGCGACCGCTAAAGCGACCCACTCACCCTCCAGGAATCCGTTCGGCTCGGCTAAGACTGCGGGAACATGATGGCGATAAGCGGTTGGATCACCCAGCCGATTGCATAGCCTACGATCATCGTCATCAGCACTGTAAATGCCGCCTCGCCAGTAGGCAGCGGTTCTCCGAACTCAGACGCGACGCTGATGACGCACAGGAGGCCGAAGACAAACCCGACGTAGCCGGTTATCGTCCCTGCGCTGTGCCGCTCAGATCGTCTCATTCTCGGCTCCCGATTGTTCATTCTACACCCCCGGTCATACAAAATTCATATACGTTCTTATACTTTTTCATAAAACTGTCGAAACAAAGGGTTTTGATCCTTGTAGCAGGATGCAGTTATGCGCGCGGCTGTTACTCTGCGTTAGAGGCGTGCATCCGCCGGGGCTAGGCTTTTTGGTTGACGCTAAGCGCGCGATCTCCCCATACCCACCATTGACTACAGGCAGGCAGTTGAATTCTAGAAATGAATTGAAATCCATATCAAAAAAACGGAAAAACGAACTCCCAGATTTGGCGAGGTACCTGGCGTACTCTCCCGCTCAGTTCCGGCGCGGCCGCTCCATCTCTTCACTGTCAACGACGATGGTCACGGGGCCGTCATTCACGAGTTCGACCGCCATCTTCGCCCGAAAGCGGCCCGTTTGTACCTGAATCCCAGAGTTGCGGATCTCGGCAGCGAACGTCTCGACCAGAGGTTCAGCTGTTTCGGGCGTAGCCGCTCCGGTGAAATTGGGCCGCCGTCCCCGACGCGTGTCAGCCAGAAGAGTGAACTGGCTTACGACGAGCGCCTCGCCCGCGACATCGAGCAGCGACAGGTTGAACCGACCCGCATCGTCTGAAAAGATGCGCATTTGGACGCATTTTCGCGCCAGCCGCCCTGCCTCATCTTGGGTATCCCCGGGCGCGATACCGACGAGGACCAAAAGCCCCCTTCCGATCGATGCTACGATCTCCCCGTCCGCGGCCACAGCCGCCCGGCTCACGCGTTGCAATACGACCCGCATATGCCAATCTTATTGGCCGACTGCTCTTGGTGCCGCGTTGCGCGCCCCGCCAAAACAAAAACCGCGGATCGGAAGAAGGCCCGCCGCGATTCGCGAGACGCGTTCTTTACCGGTCAGTCAGCCGCCGCGGCTTCCGCCTTGGGCGAGCTCTCGCTGCTCTGTGAATCACCCCTGTCGTCATGCGAGCGCCCGCCCCGATCGCTCGACGCGCTCCCCGACTCCGTCTCGGCGGACTTGCCGTTACCACCACGCGAGCTACTACGATTGTCCGTGCTGTAGAACCCCGGCCCCTTGAAGATCACCGCGGGAAGGCTAATTTGGCGCCGCGCCATTGTTCCGCAGACCGCGCAGGGTTGCTCCCGCGGCGCGTCGAATCCTTCCGTTTTCTCGTAATGATGGCCGCTACTGCATCGATATTCGTATACCGGCACTTCCTGCTTGGACCTCCTCGGTAGGAAAAGCCGCCCCGCCTCGACGGGACAGCCTCTTGTTCTAATATAGCAAACGCTCAGCTAGGGCGGCAATATCTGGGACGCCGCTTTGGAGTCACTGCTGTCTGCTATACTTTTCCTTCGAAATAGCAGAGTAAGGAGCGCCTATTTGTCGACACCCGTATCCATGAAGGCTTTGCTCGAAGCCGGGGTCCATTTCGGGCATCAGACCCGTCGATGGAACCCCAAGATGCGCAAGTTCATCTTCTCCGAACGCAACGGCATCCACATCATTGATCTCCAACAGACTGTAGACCGCCTCGAAGCGGCCTGTGATTTCGTTCGCGATATGGTCTCAAACGGGGGGACCATCCTCTTTGTGGGCACCAAGCGCCAAGCCCAGGAGACCATCGAGGCTGAGGCCAAGCGCTGCGGAATGCCATATGTGACGACACGGTGGCTGGGCGGCACGCTCACAAATTTCGCCACGATTCAGGGACGGATAGACTACCTTGTCCGCACCGAGGACGCCAAAGCGCGCGGTGAAATGGACTATCTGGCAAAGAAGGAGCGGCTCAAGCAGGAAGAAGAACTAGCGCGCCTCAACCGCTACCTCGGCGGCATCAAGGCGATGACCGCTCTTCCCGGGGCGATCTACATCGTCGACACAACGAAAGAGGACATTGCGGTCGCCGAATCCGTCCGCATCGGAATCCCGATCGTCGCTCTCGTAGATACCAACTGTAATCCGGATGTCATCGACTATCCGATACCGTCCAACGACGACGCGATTCGCGCGATTAAATTGATCACGGCGCGCATCGCTGATGTGGTCCTAGAAGGCCTTACGGCTCGAGAGTACGTCCAGCAGGCCGCGCTTGAAGCTGAGGACGTCGACGTGAAGGCGTACAGCGAGACGGGCTATATCGCGTCGCCGGACGAACCCTACCCCAGTGAAGTCGAGGCGGCGCAGTCCGAAACGGGGTCCGACGACGCTGCCGACGCGGCCGCACCCGACCCGGCGGCAGACGCTGCTGAGGCTGAGCCGAGTCCCGCCGAACCGGTAGCCGAGCCCGCCTCGGAAACAGCAAGTCCGGCCGAGCCCGGATAGACACACGGAACCCCAAGATGGCCTTTTCGAGTGAAGACGTTAAGAAACTGCGCGATCTTACCGGCGCCGGCATGCTGGACTGCAAAAACGCTCTGGAAGCGGCAGATGGGGATTTCGAGAATGCGAAGGAAGTCCTAAGGCAGAAGGGCTTCGAGGCCGCCGCCAAACGCGCCGAACGGTCCACGGCCGAGGGCATTATCCATTCTTACATACACCACAACCGTCGCCTCGGGGCGCTTGTCGAAGTCAATTGTGAATCCGACTTCGTGGCACGCACGGACGATTTCCGGAAGCTTGCTCAGCAGATTGCCCTTCAGGTCGCGGCCGCAAACCCGCTATATATCTCCGCTGACGAAATGGCCAAAGGCGCCGAGGGCGACCCGAAGGAGCTGTGTCTTCTCGAGCAACCATTCGCTCAGGACGAATCGCGCACGATCCAGGACCTCTTAAGCGAGGTTATTAGCAAGACGGGCGAAAACATTCGCGTCCGCCGCTTCGCGCGCTTCGAGCTTGGACGATATGGCGACGGGACGAGCAATGACTGAAGAACGTCCATACAAACGGATCCTGCTTAAGCTCAGCGGCGAAGCACTCCAGGGCGATCTTCCTTACGGCATCGATGCGGCGATGCTTGACACTATTGCCCGACAGCTTAAGGCAGTTCAGGGCATGGGCATCGAAGTAGCGATTGTTGTCGGGGGTGGAAACATCTTCCGGGGCGCGGCCGCATCAGACGCCGGCATGGACCGCGCGACTGGCGACTACGCCGGAATGCTAGCAACGATTATCAACGGCCTCGCGCTCCAAGATGCGCTCGAACGGAACGGCGTGACTGTGCGTACTCAGTCAGCCATCACCGTTACAGCCGTCGCTGAACCTTACATCCGCCGTCGCGCTATGCGGCACCTGGAGAAGGGGCGTGTTGTGATCTTTGCAGCCGGGACGGGCAATCCATATATGACGACCGATACTGCCGCCGCGCTCCGCGGCATCGAGATCGACGCTCAAGTTCTGCTGATGGCGAAAAAAAATGTCGACGGCGTCTACGAGGCGGACCCCTTCGAAGACAGGTCGGCGCGCAAGTTCGAGACCCTCTCTTATCTGGAGGCCCTAAACCGCCGGCTTCAAGTTATGGACTCCACGGCCCTGACGCTGTGCATGGAAAACTCACTTCCGCTGGTCGTCTTTGATCTGCGCCTGCCCGACAGCATTGTGCGGGTTGCTGCTGGAGAGCACGCCGGGACAAAGGTCGGCGACCTGCCGACCGAGTTCTCAAAGGCGCCGGCATCTGCTAGATAAGCGAGGAGCGAGTGACATGGTCCAAGAGCAGATAGACGATGCTAGAGCAAGGATGCACAAAGCCGTCGAAGCTCTTCGCCACGAGCTAGGCAGTGTGCGAACAGGACGAGCCAGCGGCGGCCTTGTCGAGCATCTCAAGGTGGACTACTACGGCGCTCCCACCCCGCTCAACCAGATCGCCACGATTTCAACACCGGATGCGCGGCTTATCGTCATTCAACCCTATGACCGGAGTGCGATGGGAGCCATCGAGAAGTCCATCCTCAAGTCTGACCTGGGACTCACGCCCTCGAACGACGGCGCCGTCATTCGCCTCTCGATTCCGCCACTGACAGATGAGCGGCGGCGCGAACTGGCCAAGCACGTAAGAAAGCGTGTCGAGGAAGCGCGCGTGGCGGTGCGAAACGTCCGGCGCGACTGCCACGACCACATCCGCAAGCTGGAACATGACCACACAATCTCGCAAGACGACCTTCACCGCTCCGAAACTGAGCTGCAGAAACTGACCGACGAGCAGGTCAAGGAGATCGATAGGGTCGGCGAAGTTAAGGAACAGGAACTGCTTGCCATCTGAAACGTAGTTGTTTGGCCGCCGCCAAGCGCGTCTCTCAGCGCTCCTAGCCTCCCCGGGCGTGACCCGCAAGGCCGACAAACGTTCTATACTGATGAAAACAATGCGCAGTGCTACACGCGCGACGCCCGAGAACACATCTCCACTCGCTCTTACGGCCGTGCCTGATCATGTTGCGATAATCATGGACGGCAACGGGCGGTGGGCTAAGGAACGGGGCCGCCCGCGCTTGTTCGGCCATCGCGCCGGCACCGAGAATGTACGCCGCGTGATCGAGCGGTTCGGTGATTACGGTGTGAAGTTTCTTACCCTGTTCGCCTTCTCGACAGAAAACTGGGACCGGCCGCGGTACGAGGTTCGAGGCCTAATGTCGCTGCTCTCGCGCTTCCTCAAGCGGGAGACGAAGCACCTGCATGAGAACGGAATCCGTCTGCTCCATCTCGGAGACCTAAGCCCCCTCAGCCCTCGGCTTCAACAAGAGGTGCGCGATGCCATTGAGCTCACTCGTGACAACCGAAGAATGACGCTATCAATAGCATTCAACTATGGCGGTCGTGCGGAAATCGTCGAGGCTGTGCGCCGGATCGTGGACGAAGGCGTGCCCGCCAGCGAAATTGACGAGCAAACGATATCCAGCCGCCTACTTACCGAGGGCCTACCTGACCCGGACCTCATCATCCGCACCGCCGGAGAGATGCGGTTGTCTAACTTCCTTCTCTGGCAAGGCGCCTACGCCGAGTTCTGCTTTACCCCTGTCTACTGGCCGGACTTCGATATCAAGCACGTAGACGAGGCGCTTCTCGCTTTCAGCCTCCGAACGCGTCGGTTCGGAGGTCTGCCTCTACACGAGGTCGATGGACCAGCAGGCAACGGCCATCAAAACGGGCGAAATCCGGCCGAACGCCCCGCTGCGAGCAACGGCTTTCGCGCTTAACGCGCGACATGCTCCCTCAGCGGGTCCTGTCTGCAGCCGTAGGCATACCCGTCATACTGGTCTTGGTCCTCATCGGAGGCGTCCCATACGCGTTCGCTGTCGCGATG
>Ga0209378_1001674_pt1 | contig 15661 bp, 15 predicted proteins | sample GraSoiAngelo_156_FD_186170 | JGI IMG/M metagenome (GOLD analysis project Ga0209378, IMG submission 186170) | Grasslands soil microbial communities from the Angelo Coastal Reserve, California, USA - 14_1009_13_40cm (SPAdes) (version 2) | ecosystem: Environmental > Terrestrial > Soil > Grasslands ... | reverse complement strand
CACCGGGATCAAGGGATGAGCCGAACTGTCACAACCGCTACAAAGACGAACGCAGTCATCCGACCGTATTCGCCCGCGGATGAGGAAGCGATCATCGAGATCTGGAACTCGGCGCTCGCGGCCGATCCGATCGGTGTCGGGACCTGGCGGACGAAGGTGCTTCTCGACCCCAATTTCGTCCCGGACGGCTGCCACGTCGTCGAAGCACAAGGCCGCGCTCGCGGCTTCCTGCTCTCGCTCACCCGCCAGGTCCCCTTCTTCGAGGATGGGCTGCAGCCGGGCGAAGCCTGGATCACGGCCTTCGGCGTCCATCCCGAGTGGCGTCATCAAGGCTTTGGGAGCCGGCTGCTCGACACCGCGCTCGATCGCTTCCGCCGCTTGAGCCGCACGAGAGTCACCTTGTCAACCTACGTGCCGAACTACTTCACCCCGGGCGCGGACGTCGCTGCCTACGGCCCAGGCATCGCTTTCCTCACCAAGCGTGGGTTCGAAGTCGTTTCGCGTCCGCTCAGCATGCGTGTCGAGCTCACCGGCTTCGCCGTCCCGTCCCCGATCGTCGCGACGCAGGCCCGGCTGCACGCCGAGGATGTGGAGGTCCGGCCGGTCGTAGCTGCGGACATCGTCCCGGTGCTCGATTTCGTGAGGTCGCATTTCTCGGCCGACTGGCGCCGCGAAGCGGCCGACGTCTTCGCGGACCTGTTCTGCGGCGACCCGCGGCAGGTGAGCATGCTCGCGGCGTTCCGCGGCGGGCAGGTCCTCGGATACGCGCAGCATCGCGCGGAGCGCTTCGGTCCGTTCGGCGTCGATCCCGCGCTACGCGGGCGGGGTATCGGCCGCGTGCTGCTCGCGGTGACGCTTGTCGAGATGCGCAAGAAGAACTTCCACGTCGCGTGGTTCCTCTGGACCGGAGATGACGCCGCGCGGCTCTACGCGCAGTGCGGGTTCCGGGAGGCCCGGCGCTTCGCGGTGCTAAGCATTCGCCTGTAGGAGAGAGGCTGATGGACCAGGGTAAGTGCATCATGGTCGTCGGAGCGCACGCGGCCGACGCCGAGATCATGGGCGGGGCAACGGTCCTGAAGCATGTGAACGCGGGATGGCGAGCCGTGCTTGTGCACATGACACCGGGGGAGAAGGGGCATCGGACGCTGTCGCCCGACGAGTACGCGAACGTGAAGGCGCGGGAAGCGGAGGCCGCGGCGCGTGCGCTCGGGGCGGAGTGCGTGATGCTCCCTTTCCGCGACGGCGAACTGCCCGTCAGCGAGGAGGCGCAGTGGGCCGTCGCGGACGTGATCCGGGAGCGCAGGCCGGACGTTCTCGTGACGCACTGGCGGGGCAGCATTCACCGCGATCATCGGAGCACAAGCCTGAACGTCATGGAATCGCTGTTCCTGGCGCGGCTGCCCGCATTCAAGCGACGACATCCGTCATATGGGCCGTCGAAGGTGTTCTTCGCTGAGAACTGGGAGGACGCCGAAGGTTTTCGGCCCGATCTGTACCTAGACGTGAGCGACGTCTTCGGCCGATACCTCGAGGCGATTCGCAGCTACAGCCTATTCCGTGGCGAGGTCGCATCGTTTCCATACGAGCAGTGGTATCGCGGCGCCGCGGAAATGCGCGGCGCCGAGGGCGGCTTCGCGCGGGGCGTGGCGCTGATGCAAGCTGAAGGGCGGAGGCCACTCTCGATCTCGAACGTTCTCCTCTGATGACACGCTCGGTCCGCTCGGGCCTCGAGGTGCTGCTGGCGGACGGCAGCCTCCTCGCCGGGAAGCGCATCGGTCTTGTCACCAACCCGACCGGCGTTGATGGACGTCTGCGGAGCGCCGTCGACCTGCTCCGCTCGAACGGACGAATGCAGCTTGTCGCGCTATTCGCCCCTGAGCATGGCATCCGGGGGGAGGCTCAGGCGGGCGCGCTCATCGCGGACACGGTCGATCAACGCTCAGGGCTACCCGTCCACAGCCTCTACGGCGCGACGCGCAAGCCAACTCCGGCGGCGCTCGCGGAGCTCGACGCGATCGTCTTCGACATCCAGGATGTCGGCGCGCGTTTCGCTACCTACATCTCCACGCTCGCCCTGGTTCTCGAGGCGGCTGCCGATGTAGGGACCCTGGCCGTTGTGCTGGATCGACCGAACCCGCTGAACGGCGTGGATGTGGAGGGCGGCTCCTTGGCCGAAGGCTTCGCATCCTTCGTCGGCATGTATGCCGCGCCGATACGCCACGGTCTGACGATGGGCGAGCTCGCGCGACTCTTCGCGGTGGAGCGCGGCTTGCCTCGCCCGACGATCGTGGCGATGGAGGGTTGGAAAAGAGAGCTGTGGTTCGACGAGACCGGGCTGCCCTGGGTGCAGCCGTCACCGAATCTACCGACCCTCGACGCGGTCACGCTCTATCCGGGAACGTGCCTTGTCGAAGGCACGAGCGTTTCGGAGGGTCGCGGGACCACTCGTCCCTTCGAGCTGGTCGGGGCGCCGTGGATCGATCCATTCGCGCTCGCCGAGGACCTCGGTGCGCGGAGGATTCCCGGCGTTCGGTTTCGTCCTGTCTACTTCACCCCGACGTTCTCCAAACACGCGGGCGTCTCTTGCGGCGGGGTGCAAGTGCATGTCGTCGACCGGCTGGCGCTGCGGCCTGTCGCCCTCGGGCTTCATCTTCTCGTCGCCCTCCGGTCTCAGGACCCTCGCTCGTTCTCGTGGCGGCAGAACAGTGACGGCCGATATGTCATCGACCTCCTCTATGGGACTGACCGGCTGCGCCGATCGATGGAGGAGGGCTTGAGCGCGAGCGACCTGGCAGCCGCGTCCGCGGCGGACGTCGCAGACTTCGAGCGACGGCGTGCTGACGTACTTCTCTATCGGTAAGGAAGGGCTCGGCGCGACTCAGCCCCACACCTCGCGCGCCGTCTCGACGATGAGCTCGAGCTTCGCCTTCTGCTCGTCGGCGGTGATCGCGTTGCCCTCCACCGTCGACGAGAAGCCGCATTGCCCGCTGAGGCAGAGCTGCTCCAACGGGACGTACCTGGTGGCCTGCTCGATCCTCCGCTTGAGGTCGTCCTTCTTTTCCAGCGCTCCGCGCTTGGTGGTCACGAGGCCGAGAACGACCACCTTTCCCTTCGGCACGAAGCGCAGCGGCTCGAACGTACCGGACCGCGCGTCGTCGTACTCCAGGAAGAAGCCGTCGACCCCCAGACGGCCGAAGACAGCCTCGGCGACGTAGTCGTAGCCGCCCGACGCGGCCCACGAGGACCGGAAGTTCCCGCGGCACGAGTGCGTACAGATCGTCATGCCGGCGGGCTTGTTCGCGATGGCCTCGTTGATGAGTCGGATGTAGATCTCGTGCTGATGCTCGGCGTCGCCACCTTGCGATGCGATGTACTCGCGCTGGGACGGATCGTTGAGATAGGCAAGGCTCGTGTCGTCGAGCTGAAGGTACGTGCACCCGAGCTTCGCCAGCTCCGCGATCTCACGCGCATAGACGGCGGCAAGATCGCGATAGAAGGAGTCGAGATCGGGGTAGATCTTCTCGTCGATCGCGGCGCGTCCGCCTCGATAGTGCACCATGCTCGGACTCGGGATCGTGAGCTTCGGCGTGTTCGTCGTGACCGACTTCAGAAAGGCGAAGTCCTCGCCGAAAATGGTCCGGTCCAGTCGGAGCTTCTCGGCGACGTGCAGCGCCGCCGGCGTGAACTCGATCACGCCCTGCTCGTTGCGGAACCGGACTGCGATGTTGCCGGCTGTCTTCTCGATGCCACCGATCTGGTAGATGAAGTCCATGTGCCACGACGCGCGGCGGAACTCGCCATCCGTCGCGGAGCGAAGCCCGACGCCCTCCTGCATCTTCACGATCTCGCGGATCGCCTGGTCCTCGACCCGGCGCAGGTCGGCCGCGCTGATTCGACCCTGCGAGCGGTCCTCACGTGCCCGCAGGAGCTCGGGTGGTCGGAGCAAGCTTCCCACGTGATCGGCGCGGAACGGCGGAGCGGTTCGTACGGTCATCGCGTCCCCTCGTTTTCGGCCCGCATTATGGGCTCACCGCGTTCGCTGCCGGTCTAGACTCGCGCCCATCCGCGTGTGGGGAGGGAACGCATGAAGCGTCGAGAGCTGATCAAGAAGGCGGCCGTCCTCGGTGGTTTGGCGACGGGAGGCCCGCTTCTCGCGGCCTGCGCTCCGGCGGCCACCGCGCCGAGCCCGTCGCCGAGCAGCGCGCCCACGGCGACCGCGTCGCCGACGCCGAAGCCGATCCGCACGCTCAAGGTCGGCTACCTCCCACTCACGGACTTCCTCGGCATGTACGCCGCGATCGAGCAGGGCTATATGGCAGACGAAGGACTGAAGCTCGAGCTGCAGGCTATGGCCGGCGGCGCCACGATCATCCCCGCGATCGTCGGCGGATCGCTCGACTTCGGGATCTCGAACTACGTGTCGGTCATCGTCGCGAACGGACAGGGCATCAAGATCAAGGCCTTCAGCGACAGCGCCTACGGCACCAAGGCGAGCCCGCCGTTCGCGATCATCGTTAAGAAAGGCAGCTCGATCAAGACCGCCAAGGACCTCAATGGGAAGAAGGTGGCGGTGAACACGCGCAACGGCATCGTCCACGTCGGGGTGATGGAGTGGATCGAGCGCAATGGCGGCGACCCAAGCACCGTGCCGTACGTCGAGCTTCCATTCCCGCAGATGCCGCCCGCCATTACAAGCGGGTCGGTCGACGCGGCAGCTCCGACCGAGCCGTTCGTGACCGTCTCGACGTCGCAGGACGCCAGCGTCCTGTCGTACTACCTCACCGATCTCCGCGATCCCTGCGCCATCTCCGGGTTCATCTCGACCGACGATTGGATCACCAAGAACCGCGACGCCGCGCAGGCGTTCCATCGCGCGAACACCAAGGGCATGGATTGGGTCGCGAAGAACGACAAGACCGCCCGCGAGTACGCCGCGAAGTACGCGAACCTCGATCCCGCCATCGCCACTAAGATCAATCTCGCGGCTCTCCGGAGCACACCGCTGGTCGACGCGGTCCAGTTCTGGGTGGACATGACCAAGAAGTGGGGGCTCCTCGACAAGGGTTCGACGCTGAAGGCGGAAGACCTCTTCGTGAAGTTCTAGCGCCTCGGTGAGCGTGCTCCTCGACGTCCAGGGAGTCGGGAAGGCGTTCCCGACCCCGGATGGGTCGTCCCTGCGCGTGCTCGATGCGATCTCATTCGGCGTCGGTGAGGGCGAGTTCGTGTGCGTCGTCGGGCCGTCGGGCTGCGGCAAGACGACCCTGCTGCAGATCATCGGCGGCCTGCTCCCGCCAACCGACGGCCGGGTCGTCGTGGGGGGCGAGGCGATCACCGGGCCACAGCGGCAGATGGTCGTCGTCTTCCAGCAGTACACGAAGTCGCTCCTCCCTTGGCGGACCGTCGAGGGGAACGTGCACTTCGCGCTCGAGAACCTCCCGCTGGACGCCGCGGAGCGTGTGAATCGGGTGCGGAGCAATCTCGACACGGTGGGCCTCGCCGGTTTCGAGCGCTACCACCCTTATCAACTGTCAGGCGGGATGCAGCAGCGCGTGGCCATCGCGCGCGCGCTCGCGCGCGAGCCGCAAATCATGCTCATGGACGAACCGTTCTCGAGCGTCGACGCCATGACGCGGCAGGGCCTTCAGGATCTGCTCCTTGGGCTGTGGCGCGAGTTCGGCAAGACCATCGTGTTCGTGACCCACGACATCGAGGAGGCGGTCTATCTCTCGTCGTCGATCGTCCTGCTCCGAGGGCGTCCGAGCCACGCCGTCGAGCGGTTCGCCAACGAGCTGCCGTATCCGCGCGACCAGCTCGCGACGCGCGAAGACCCGCGCTTCCTCCGCTACCGCCGGCATGTGCACGAGCTGATCGGAACGGCGACCGGTGGGTAGGACCACACGGCTCCGCCTCGGCGGCTTCGCCGTGCTCGGGCTGCTGCTTGTCCTGTGGGAGGTCGCCTCGCGCGCGGCTCTCGTCAATCAGGTCTACGTGCCGCCGGTGTCGCGGATCGGAGGGGAGCTCTGGCGACTCCTCCTGAACGGCGAGCTGGCACGCCATCTCGGAGCGAGCGCTGTCCGGTTTGGCCTCGGATACGGGCTCGCCGTCGCGGTCGGGCTCGGCATCGGTCTGGTAATGGGGTACTTCCGCGCCGGCTACTTGCTCCTCGAGCCATTGATCGAGCTTCTCCGGCCGCTGCCGCCACCGGCGATCATCCCGATCGCCATCCTGTTCCTCGGCATCGAGAACCCGATGAAGATATTCGTCATCGCGTTCGCGTGCTTCTTCCCGATCGTCGTGAATACCATCCAGGGCATCGCAGGCGTCGACCGCGTCCTGCTCGACACTGCGCGAACGTTCGGCCTGACGACGCGCGAGATCATCTGGAAGATCGTGCTTCCGTCGGCGTCGCCCAACATCGTCGCCGGTATGCGCATCGCACTGGCGATCGCGCTGATCCTCACCGTGATCTCCGAGCTGGTCGCAAGCAACGACGGGATCGGCTTCATGATCCTCGATATGGAGCGCGCGTTTCGGATCCCCGAGATGTATGCCGGGATCTTCACTCTCATGGTCGTCGGCTACTTGTTGAACCGCCTCTTCGTGGTTTTCGAGTCACGCACGCTCGCCTGGTACTTCGGGCAGTCACGCCGCGCCCAGGAGTAGATCCTCCGGCTCAGCGCGTGAGGTCGCGGCCGATCGCCTGTAGCTCCGTCGGAAGGATGACGAGCTCGGGGACGTACGCCTCCGGCCGCAGCGTGACCACGAAGAGGCACGCCGCCGCGATGTCCTCGGGGCGCAGCATCTTGGCCCGCACCTCTGGGGCCGGTGGGACCGGCCGACTGTCGATGAGCGGCGTGTCGATCGCGCCGGGAAGGATGGCGCAGACGCGCACGCCGTTGGTGTGCTCCTCGAAAGCGAGACCGTGAGCGAGCGCGCGTACCCCCGCCTTGGTCGCCTGATAGCCGGGACCTGACCCGTCAGGCCAGCGGCCCGAGACACTCGCGATGAGCACCGCTTGGCCCCGCCGACGACGCAGGGCCGGCAATGCGGCGCGCATGACGTGCATCGCGCCGGACAGATTCGTCTCGAGCATCGTCCGCCACGCCGGATCGTCGAGCGCCGCGAGGCGGCGGTTCTTCACGTTCGTTCCCGCGGCATACACGACGATGTCCACGTCGCCGAGCTCGGCGAAGAACGACGCGACCGCGCGCTCGTCCGTCGCGTCAAGTCGTCGCGGAACGACGGGATCGGTGCGCTCGATGAGCTCGGCGCGTCGCGCGAGCGCGTGTACGCGAGCGCCCTCCGCCGCGAGAGCGCCCGCGACGGCGCGCCCGACGCCGCTCGAGGCGCCGACAACGACCGCCACGCGACCTTCGAGCCTCATGAGCGCATCGGGGAGAGGAACGTCTTGAGCTGCGCGGTCGGTCCGGCCGCGAGGGCTGCGAACGCCTCCGGCCCCGCGTCGAGCGGAAGCGTTCCCGTGAGCTCGCCCAGCGAGACTGTGCCGCTCGTGAGGAGCTCGAGCGCCGCGGCGAAGTCCGCGTCCGTGTACGCGAACGAGCCCTGCAGCGCGACCTGATCGCGCACGACGCGGTGGAACGGCAGCGCGCTCTCGTCCTCGTGCAGCCCAAGGAGCAGGACCGCGCCTCCGGGGCGCACGAGGTCGAGCGCCGAGCGCCGCGTCGCCGTCGCGCCGACGGCGTCGATCACGAGATCGGCGCGTCTCTCCCGCACGACCTCGGCGGCATCGGCGTGGGCCGCGCGTGCGCCGGCCGCGAGCGCTGCCGCGCGACGCGCTTCATGCGGCTCGACCGCGCGAACGTCCGCGATGCCCGCGGCGCGCGCGGAGTGGAGCGCGAAGAGGCCGATCGTCCCGGCGCCGAGCACGACCGCGACCTCGGTCGCAACGAGCCGGCGTGCGAGGCCGACGGCGTGGACCGCGTTCGCGAGCGGCTCGACGAGGGCCCCGGTGCGCGCATCGACGCGGTCGGGCAGCGCGACCAGGTTGGCGGCGGGGACAGCCACGCGCTCCGCGAAGCCCCCTGCGACGTGCACGCCGATGAGGCGCCGCTGTGCGCAGAGGTTCCGCTCGCCAGCCACGCAGCGGGCGCAGGAGCGACAGGAAAGGAGCGGGTTCACCGCGACGCGACGCCCGGACCATTCGCGACCCGCCCTGCCTCCGGCGGCGGCGACCGTCCCGGCGAACTCATGCCCCATGACGAGCGGCGGAGTTCGGTTGGACATCCGTCCGAGGTAGCCCTCGATCTCGGAGCCGCAGATGCCCGCAGCCTCCGGCTGCACGATGACCTCATCGTCGCGCAACCGCGGCTCGTCGACGGTCTCGACCGCCATCTGCCGCGGACCACGCCACACCAAGGCGCGCACGGCAGCAGGCTAAGTCAGTTGACGCATGGTGGGCCGGGAACATACTCGCGGCGACATCCGCGGTGGGGAGGTCCCTCATGATCAGGCGGGAGATCACGACGCCGACGGACCGGCTCTTCTCACGACGTCGCTTCATCTACTACAGCGCGGCACTCGCCGCGGCGGTCGCGTGCGGTCCGGCCGCGACGCCGGCGACCGGGTCGCCGGCCGCATCGCCCTCCGGCCCGGTCCAGCTGAAGGGCACGAAGGTCAATCTCCTCCACTGGACGAGCTTCGTGCCGGATGAGGACAAGTGGTTCAAGGAGACTCTTGTCAACGACTGGGCCAAACCGAACGGTGTCGATCTCACGATCGAGCTCGTGGCAGCGAACGAGGCGCAGCCGAAGATCGTCGCCGCCCTCCAGGCCGGCGGCGGCCCAGACGCGATGCTTTTGCAGTGGACGTGGGCGCACCTCTACGCCGACAAGCTGAGCGACGTGGGGACCGTCGCGGAGAAGGTCGGGAGCGATGGCGGCGGCTTCTACGACGCGGCGAAGCAGAACGCTCAGGTGCAAGGGGTCTGGCGGGCCGTGCCCTTTGGCATCACCGGGAACGCGGTGCACTACCGGGAGAGCCTTCTGAAGCAAGCCGGCGGGGACAAGTTCCCGGCGACCTGGTCCGACCTCGCGAAGATCGGCGCCGACGTGAAGGCGAAGACGAAGCTCTTCTACGGCCAGGCGACGGGCCACTCGTTCGGTGACCCGCCGACGTTCCTGAACCCATTCCTTTGGTCGTACGGCGGATCCGAGACCGACGAGACCGGAAAGAAGCTCGCGATCAACAGCGCGGCGACGAAGGACGCGCTCGTCGCGTTCAAGGACCTCTTCGACAAGGCCTCCGACCCCCAGTGCCTCTCGTGGGACGACTCGAGCAACAACCGCGCGTACGCGGCCAAGCAGATCTGGGCCACTCTCAACGGTGCGTCGATCTACCTGACAGCGCTGACGGCCGACCCCGACCTGGCCAAGGACACCCAGCTGGTGCTCCTACCGGCCGGTCCGAAGGGGCAGTTCAGCCTCGGCACGCCGTTCCAGTACGCGATCCCGAAGTACGTGAAAGACCCGGGTCCCGTGCGCGAGCTCGTGTCCTACATCATGTCGCCGAAGACCTACGGCGGGTTCATGAAGACGGGCGGGAAGGGCTACACGCTCGCTCCGTACAAGAAGGGCGAGGGTGAGCTCTGGCCGTCGTCGGATCCGAAGTTCGACCCCTTCAAGAAGATCGGCACGCTGACCAAGTGGTACGGCTATCCGGCCCCGCCGAGCCCGGCCGCCGCGGAGTCAGGATCCAAGTACATCGTCGTCGACATGTTCGCGAAGGTCGCGCAGGGCGAGACGCCGGAGTCGGCGATGAGCTGGGCGGAGGGCGAGCTGAAGACGATCTACAAGCTCTAGTCCTCAGGTAGGCTCGCATCCGTGCGGGCGGAAACGCGCGAGCGGCCCGTCACCGCGGGGCAGCTCCCGACGATCGGGGAGGTGCTCGACCGTCAGGGCGTGCTCGCATACATCCTGCTTCTTCCGGGCCTGCTGATCCTCGCCGCGTTCATCGGCTGGCCGTTCATCACCTCGCTCTGGCTCTCGGTCACGGACCAGTCCGTCTCGACGAGCGTCGCGCGCTTTGTCGGCCTCGAGAATTTCACGAGCGCGCTCAAGAGCCAGATCTTCCTCCAGACCGTGCGGAACACCTTCGTCTACACGGGTGTGACCGTCGTCTTCAAGCTCGGGTTCGGGCTCGGCCTCGCGGTCCTGATGAACCAGTCCTTCCGCCTGAAGAACCTCGCCCGTGCGGCGCTCCTGCTGCCCTGGATTGTGCCCACCGCGCTGTCGGCGATCGCCTGGCTTTGGCTCTTCGACGCCACCTTCAGCGTGTTCAACTGGGCGATCGTGCGGAGCGGCATCGCGGATCGAGGGATCAACTGGCTCGGCGAGGGAGTCTGGGCCATGACCTCGATCATCATCGCGAATATCTGGCGGGGGACTCCGTTCTTCGCCATCAGCATCCTCGCCGGCCTGCAGACCGTCGACCGCGAGCTCCTCGACGCTGCCGCGGTCGACGGCGCGTCTCCGTGGCAGAGGTTCTGGCGGATCACGATCCCACTGATCAGACCGGTGGTGCTCATCGTCCTGCTCTTCTCCACGGTCCAGACGATCTCGGACTTCCAGCTCGTCTACGTGCTGACCCGGGGTGGTCCGGCGAACAGCACCCATCTGCTCGGAACGCTCGCCTACGACGTCGCGGTGCGGGCCGGGCAGCTCTCCCAGGGCGCCGCGATCTCCCTCTACATGTTCCCCGTGCTGATCGTGTGCGTCGTCGCTTTGCTGGTGTACATGAGGCGGTCGTCGGTATGACCGCGACCGTTCCCCGCCGGCTCCTGACGCTGTACCTGCCGCTCTCGCTCGCGGCGATCGTCCTCCTGTTCCCCTTCTACTGGATGTTCATCACATCGATAAAGACGGATCGCGAGCTCATCGACCTTAACGGGCTGCCCTTCTGGGTCTTCGAGCCAACGCTGGAGCACTACCGGGTGCTCTTCGCCGAGACGGGCTTCCTGCGCTGGGCGCTCAACACCCTGACGATCTCAGTGGTCGCGACCGCCATCTCTCTGGTGTGCAGCATCCTCGCCGGCTATGCGCTCGCGCGGCTGCGCTTCCGCGGAGCGGCGGCGATCGCGGGCGCGATCTTCGTCACGTACCTCGTCCCGCAGACGCTGCTCTTCCTGCCCCTCCTCGAGGTCGTGCGGCAGCTCGGCCTCTCGAACACGCTGTGGTCGATGATCCTCACATACCCGACGATCCTCATCCCGTTCAGCACGTGGCTGCTCATGGGTTACTTCCGCAGCATCCCGCGCGAGCTCGAGGAGAGCGCGCTCATCGACGGCGCCAGCCGCGTGCGCGCGATGACGCAGATCGTCCTGCCGCTCGCGCTCCCCGGCATCCTCTCCGCCGCGATATTTGCCTTCACGCTCTCTTGGAACGAGTTCATTTACGCGCTCGTCTTCACCAACTCGACCGACATCAAGACGATCCCGGTCGGCGTCGTCACCGAGCTCGTGAAGGGTGACGTCTACTTCTGGGGGTCGCTCATGGCGGGCGCGCTCCTCGGCTCGGTGCCGGTCGCTTTGATCTACTCCTTCTTCGTAGACAAGTACGTCGGCGGCCTCACCGCGGGCGCCGTGAAGGGGTAAGACTCTAGAGACTCGTCTCGAGCGCCGAACGGTCACCGCAAGGTGCTTTCTACTGCTCGCACTTCTCGTCGCGCCCGCGTGTGCGCCGTCGGCACCGGACAATGCGGCGGTCGAGCGCGCCTTCGCGGAACACCGCTCGCAGCTCGAGGTCACCGCGGAAGGCACCGTCGCGCGGGTCCTGGCCGATGAGACCGGCCCCTCGGGGACACACCAGCGCTTCATCGTGCGACTGGGGAGCTCGACCCAGACTCTGCTGGTCGATAACAACGTGAGTATCGGCCGGCGCGTCCCCGTCGCGCCCGGTGACCCCGTGATCGTGCACGGGGAGTACGTCTGGAATGAGCAGGGCGGGCTCGTTCACTTCACTCACCACGATCCCGCGCACACGCACGAGGATGGGTGGATCGAACGGACCGGGACCCGGTACGACTGATCCCGCCCAAATTGGAGGAGACCCGATGACCGCCGACGCCGGCACCCACGCCACACCGCACGAAGCAGCCATGGCCAGAGCGACTAAGAATCCGCGGGCGCACGTCCCCAGGCATGTTTCCAGCACGCACGTCCTGGCCCAGGTCCATGGGACGAGCGCGATCGGGCGCTTCAATGCCGCCATGGCGGTCCGGATCACGAAGATCGTCGGGACGATGTACTGCGCTTACGTCTTCACGCTGGTGGCGCTGGTTGCCCTGCCGGCCGCGATCGAGCAGGGTTCTCCGACGGTACTGGTGAACTGGCTCTCGTCGAACTTCCTCCAGCTCGTGCTTCTTCCGATCATCATCGTCGGGCAGAATGTGATCTCGGCCGCGCAGGATGCTCGCGCCGAGGCCGACCACGAGACGCTCACGGCGCTGCACGAGATGTCGAAGCAGCAGATCGAGATCCTGGAGGGTCAGAACAAGATCCTCGACTTCTTACAGAAGCGGACGGCATAGCTGAGCCACACTCGTCACCGCACGGTCAGCGCCCTAGCGGGAATGCAATACATCTAACGAACGACCGCGAGTGCAATCCATACGACGAATCGCGGCGGCCTCGGGGATGTTCACTATGCAGACCCATTAACAGGAGGACGGCTCCCCTATGACACTGACTTCCCCCAACTCGGCGCCCGTTCTGATCGACCCGCGCACGCGCACCCAGATCGTGGTCGCCGTGATGCTCGGTCTCTTCCTCGCCGCTCTCGACCAGACCGTCGTCGGCACCGCACTCCCCCGCATCGTCACGGACCTGCACGGCAATGACATCTACACCTGGGCGTTCACCGCCTATCTGCTGACGGCGACGATCAGCGGGCCGATCTACGGCAAGCTGTCCGACCTCTTCGGGCGGCGACCCGTGCTGCTGTTCGCGGTCGCGGTGTTCCTCGTCGGCTCGATCTTCGCGGGCTTCTCTCGAGAGATGTGGCAGCTCGTCGGCTTCCGCGCGGTACAGGGCCTCGGCGCCGGAGCGCTCTTTCCGGTCGCCCTCGCGGTCATCGGCGACCTGTTCGATGCCGCGGAACGCGGCAAATACCAGGGCCTCGTCGGCGCCGTGTTCGGGCTCAGCTCGCTCATCGGTCCGGCGATTGGTGGCGTCATCACCGACACCATCGGTTGGCAGTGGGTCTTCTTCGTCAACCTCCCGGTGGGCGCGGTGGTCTTCGCGGTCATTTGGCGCACGCTGCCCAGAGTCCGCCCGAGCGCGGCGCGGCCGCGCATCGATTACCTGGGCGCGACGGTCCTCGTCGCAGCGCTCGTCCCGATCCTCGTCGGGCTGACCAACAAGCAGAGCGGCAACTGGGCCGATCCGGCGATCGGCGGGCTGATCCTCGCCGGGCTCGCGATCACCGGGCTCTTCGTCTGGGTCGAGTCGCGTGCGGTCGAGCCCATCGTGCCGCTGGAGCTCTTCCGCAACCGGTCTTTCACGATCTCCGTCATCGCGATGTTCATGGCCTCCATGGCCTTCTTCGCTCCGGTCGTGTTCTTGCCGCGCTGGTTCCAGGTGGTGGGCGGGGCGAGCGCCACGCAGTCGGGCTACCAGATCCTCGCGCTGCTCGGCGGCCTGATCATCAGCGCGATCCTCTCGGGTCAGCTCGTCGCGCGTACCGGCCGGTACAAGCCGCTTGCGCTGGCCTCACCAATCGTCCTCGCGGTCGGCCTCTTCCTGCTCTCCAATCTTCGGGATGACACGCCGCTCCCGCTTCTTTGGCTCTGGATGTTCATCACCGGCATCGGGGTCGGTCCGATCTTCGCGATATTCACGCTCGTAGTGCAGGGTGCGGTGTCTCCCCGCCAGATCGGGACCGCGACGAGCAGCCTCACCCTGTTCCAGCAGATCGGCGGCAGCGTTGGGCTCGCGGCCGCGGGCACCATTTTCGGCTCGCGGTTGCTCGAGGAGCTGCCGCGGCAGCTTGCGGCCTCGACGCTTCCGCGTCCGATCATCGATAGCTTCCCTGCCTCGGGCGGCATCCTGAGCCGGCTCACTGGTGTCGGCGATCTCGGCCAGACGATCCTCGCGAACGCGCCGATCGGAGCGCGGGCAGAGCTCGAGCCATTCATCCCCGAGATCGTCGCCGCGATCCACCGTGCGTTCTCGCTGGCCACGGCGAGCACGTTCGTATTCGGGATCGGCGCGGCTCTGGTCGCGGTCGTTCTGGTCGCGTTCCTTCGCGAAGCGCCGATGCAAGCACCGGCTACGGACGACGCGTCGCCTGAGATGAGGTCCACGGCGCGGGACGGCTACTCGCCCGTCCTTGCCGAATCCGGCGAGTAGGTGTGAGCGGGGTCTCGTCCTCTAGAACGGGATCATGCGGACGAGCGTGCTCCGTAGGCCGAGCGTGGTGCGCAGGAACCGGTCTCCCTTGAGATCGACCCAGTCCGCGGTGCCGCGGACGAGTACCGAGATCGGCCGGCCGCCCGGACTTACTTTGAACTCCATCGAGACGAAATCGCCGATGTCGACCCCGTAGTCCTCGACGATCTGTTCGCGGATGACGTCGCCCGGGACGAAGCGCGACCAGAGGCCGTAGGGGTTGTCTCCGCGCGCGTCGTAGGCGGCGAGCTCCGCGGGATCGTCGACGACGGCGAGGTACGGCCAGCCGTCCGCGCACTTCCAGGTGGTGCCGACCTTCTCCGCGTCGAGCAGGCAGCCCACGTTCTCGCTGATGCCGCCGTGCGCGGACGAGAAGAGCGCGCGGATGGGCTGACCGGCGTAGGTGAGGATCCGCGCGGCGGTCGATTCGACCGCGGCCGACGTACGCGGGCTCTCGAAGGACCTTCCTCCATAGCACTGATCCGCGGTGTCGTCGCGCACGTCCCACGTCCGATCGCCGGCCGTCGCCTGCCGCCAGGCCGCGTAGGTGCGCGCGGTGATCGCCTGCGCGCGCAGCGCTTCCATCTCCCAGTCGCCCGGCATCTCGCCGGGAAGCGTGCCACGCATGTAGTCGTCGGACGAGGCGAAGTTCACGATGCGCAGATTGCCCTCGTCGCGCACCTGCACCTGGATGTTCCCGCGGTACGCGAGAGCCTTTTGATCGATGTAGATCGGATCCCACCACTGCGTCGGGACGAGCGTGACGGTGTCCTCGCCGACGTAGACCCGCCTTCCGGACCACTGGTCGATTGCGATCATCGTCGAACCGGACGTCGTGAAGCGCAGCGGCTGGTTCACCGCAGCGTCGAAGTAGACCTGGCTCGGATCGGCGTCGTTCACGAGCCGCATCCCGCCCGCGGACTGCATGCGCGCCACGTCCCAGATCGTCCGGCCGATGCAGGCGGTCGACGGCGCGGACAGCAGCACACGGAACGGCTTTGAGCTCGGCTGCGTCGCGATCGCCGCACCCGGGAAATACTTCGCGACGATCTGCTCCCCGGTAAGACGCATGCCGGCGGCTCCCTCGGCCCAGCCTTGCGCGCCCCACTGCGAGAGCCCGATACCGTGCCCCCAGCCCTTGCCATAGAAGGTCACGCCACGTTCCTGCACGACGACGAGGTCCTCCTTCATCGGTACCGCGGCGCCCGAGAACCAGCTCGTACCTTCTTGGACCATGTCCCAGGCGAGGGCGAAGGCGCC
>Ga0209378_1001663_pt1 | contig 15741 bp, 16 predicted proteins | sample GraSoiAngelo_156_FD_186170 | JGI IMG/M metagenome (GOLD analysis project Ga0209378, IMG submission 186170) | Grasslands soil microbial communities from the Angelo Coastal Reserve, California, USA - 14_1009_13_40cm (SPAdes) (version 2) | ecosystem: Environmental > Terrestrial > Soil > Grasslands ... | reverse complement strand
CGATTGAGCAACCGGCGGGTAGTTGTCAAACTTCACGTTCTCACGCATTACGCGGAGCTTGAGCAATCGGATTCGCTATACTCATTCCCAATGTCTCCCGCATGCGGGGGCGCCGCCGCAAACGCTTCTCCGGCCGCGACTGGATCTCCTAGGCGAAGGCAGGCCCCACCTCGGATTCGGCAAAGCCTGGCGGACAAGCCTGGAGTGTTGCAGAGTTACTGCGGGCCAGCGTGGAGGACATCTACGCAATTCGACCTCAAGACGCGGCATCCTCGCGAGGAACTGCTCTGAATCAAGGGGTAAAAGAAGCGATAGGCCAGAGTGCAGCCACATAAGGGAGTCGATGAAGCCTAATCCTCATTCCGGTGATTCTCGGCACGCGGGATTCCCTTTTCCTTCTGGCACACCTGCTGCAGATACTCTACGGCATGTAGAGTTCGGCGCTAGCCAGTGTTGCGCCACTCGAAATCGTATTCGTACCTCCAGAGACCAACACCTGACCATTGGGGAGACGCACGGCGCTATCGAACACTCGCGCCGAGTTCATCCCACCGGTAAACGCATACGTGTTGGTACCGACCTCGTATAGAACCGCAGCGTTGCTCGGCTTGAAGCCACAGCCTTTGCATTCTTGTCTAAATCCTGTGAGCAATACGTTTCCCGCGCCGAGCAAAGTCGCGGTGGTGCCTTCGCGAGCCGCCGGGAAAGGACCGGTGTCCGTCCAAGTCGCGGGAGTGAAGAACGCGACTCGGGCGACCAGCACATCGCCATTTGCGAGCAGCGAACCAAAAGGCGTCCCATCGGCAATGCTCAAGCTTCCGGTGAGGCTCCATTTCCCTTGGGATGGATCGAAGAGCTCAGCACTGGCGAGATCGGTAAATGTCCCATTGACAAAATCTCGGCCGCCAACGACCAGGGCTCTACCGTTTTAGGTTGAGGGACGGTATCGGCCTGGCCGTCTCCTCCACATGATTGCCAGAAGATCGCGAAAGGCAGATTTCCGGGCTAATGTCACTAGGAAGGCAGCACAATTTTGTTGCCATTCTGCCAGCGGATGAGCAGTATTCGATGCCCTACTTGTTTTCCGCTCTGAGCATCGAGACGAAACCTGCCATAAAACGTATGGCAGTCCAAATCGGAAGCAGCACTTCGCAGCTTGTCACCGTCCAGGGAACCAGCGCGGCGAATGCATTCCATCACGATTAGTCCGGTTGCAAAACTTCCGGCTGCAACGTAATCCGGCGTAGATCCGAACCGTATCTGGAAATCATTGATGAACGAATCAGAGGGTGGTCCTACAATCGTTGGGAAGCTCACCCCAGGTTCCCACTGGCTCGGCCCGAGCACTCCATCGGCCAACTGCCCCACCTGAGAAGCAAAAGCCGCGATTCCGGCCGCCACGGCTGCTACAGCTCGCACCGACGTTGGCCAGCGCGGGCGAGTTCGCATGATTGCCAACTCGTCCTGGAAACTCCCTGCTAACATGACAGCTTCGGGACTGATATCGAGAAGCAACGAAAGCGCGGCATCACTGTCCTTAAGCGGAGTATCTAACGGGACCAGTTCAACTGACTGGCGAGTCTCTGGAGCAGATTCCAGGACCCCGCGGGCAACCTGCCATCCGAAGGTCCCTTGTGATGAATAGAGAACACAAATGCGACAGCGTTTAGGATATTGCTTAACTAGCCACTGCGGAAGCGCACGCAGGTAGTCGCTTGCGGGGCTAGCGATCGCGATCATGTATCGCCAGCCATGGCTGAAGATCTCATCAGACGTGCCGCCATAGTTCCAGAGAATCTTCTTGTACTCTTCCGCAATCTCCGCGGCAGCCATTGTCAGACTGCTGGAATATGGTCCCAGGAGAATATCTACACTGTCGTTCCGGATGAGCCGGAGCACGTTTTCGCGAGTGCGGCTGACTCGGCTGCCGTCGTCATACCAGATTAGGCGGACGGGCCGCGACATACCGCCATTACTAGGAATACCGCCCTGAGCATTTGCATGAGACTGCCAGAGCAGAATGCCGTGGAGGGCCTGTTGACCTTGGAGTTGGAACCTGCCGGAAACCGAAACAGAAAGTCCGACTCTGATTTCGTGGTCGCTCACAATGTCGGCAGCCCGCACACTTTGCGCTGTGCTTGGCGTACTCTCCGGACGTGAATCTGCCACCTTGCACGTAGCTTGCGTTCAGTTCGGCGTACTGCTTCCACTTCTTCGGTAGATCGTCTAGCGGAAAAATGGCTGACACACGGGGCAAACTGGAACGCAAGCGCCGCAGTCAATGCACTCCACAGGATCGATATAGAGTTGCGGGACCTCATCGAACCCGGGGCGGGGGTCCTCATAGCTGGTGTTCTTCTTCGGATGGATGCAATCTACCTGGCAAGCGTCGACACAGGAGGCGTCTTTTACTCCAATACCGGGCTCAGCAATGACGTAAGCCATACGACACCTCCTCCATTTCACGCTATGCGTTTCAGAAGCGAATTCAACAAAGGTCAAGCGCGATAGACTGCTGCCCCTATGAAGGCGAAAATTGAAAAGATCTCCGCTATCACCCTGAAGGTCACTGACATGGAAGCTTCCGTGCGGTTCTATCGCGATGTGCTGGGATTGGAACTCCTCTATGGCGGGCTGAATGCAGGTTTCTCTTCTCTTCGTATTCAAGATACCGAGTTTCCGATCATCAATTTGCAACAGGGCCAGGCGACTGCTCGATGGGGCCGAGTGATACTTCACGTAGCAGGTGTGGATGCATTCTGGACTCATCTCAAAGAGAAAGGATTCAAGCCGGATACTCCTCAGAACGCTTCCTGGGGAGAACGGTATTTCCATGTGCATGATCCGTACGGTCACGAGCTATCGTTTGCGCGACCGCTATGACCCAACTCGAGACCATCGTTCGCCACCTTTGGCCCCGTACCCGTTGCACCGGATTAGGGGCAGGGCGTAGACACTCTGGGGAGCTGGGTCTGCAGCCGACCGCTTGCAAGGCCAAACATCGATCCCAGCACTACACACGGGTTAGGACATCTATACAAAGGCGTTCCATTTGGGCCTCTTCATCGAACACGGGGTTTAGGAGGACATAGCCTACGCCAGCATTCCTGAGGCGCGCGATCTGGTCCACAATTTGCTGTGGTGAACCCCATATTGCCACCTGATCTGCCATTTCGGGCTTGCCGTAGAATGCCCCAAACCATTCCCGCAATCGCGGCAGATTATCTCCCAACGCTAGGTAGAGGCGCTTTGCCTTCGGAAAGTTCGGAGGCAGTTGCTTGATGTCCTCTAGGAAAACGTCCATCGGTGTTGAACCGGCGCCAATGTAGCCATCCCCCAACTCCACAGCACGCCGTAACGCTGCCTCTTTATGCCCGCCGAACCAGATTGGCGGATGTGGTTTCTGCACGGGTTTCGGCTCCATCGGTATGCTTTCGAGGTGCGAGAAGCGCCCGTCAAATGTAACTCTCTCTTCTGTCCAGAGCCGCTTCATGATGGCGAGATTTTCGCGGAAGCGGGCGACGCGGCCCTCCGATGCAAGTCCGTAAGCAGGATAGAATCTGGTGCTCTGGCCTAGGCCCACGCCAACAATGAGCCGGCCGTTCGACAGCACATCCAGGGATGACAACGATTTCGCAAGGTCAATAGGGTTGCGTTGAGCAATAAGTAGAACCGCAATGCCCAGGCGTAATCGCTCGGTGATTCCGGTTGCGTACGCCAGGGTCGTGACGGATTCCAGGACCGGAGCAGTTCCGATAACCTGCTCAAGGCACCAGGCCGCAACCAAGGGCAGCTCTTCGGCTCGCCTCAGGAATCGCTGGATACAAACTGGATCTGAATACGTCTGAGGAATGGCGATCGCGAACTCCATTACACACCTCCGCTTGGCTCCGAGTAATGGCTCAGGACCAGTCTCTCCGATGCCTGAAGACGATGGCTAGATTCAGTCATACATGCGCGCGATCAGGTTGGCGTTGGGGAGCCGCAAATTGCCCGGCGTTGATTTTCATTTTCGGCGACGACTAGGCCATATCAGCAGGGTCGGTCTGTTTCGATGGCATCAGTTCTGTCGATTCACATTCGTCACAGAACATGATGCTCTACGCACTCAGCGAGGCAGATGCGGATGTAGAATCACTGCGTCGCTACGAATTCATTAAATGGTACGTTGATGAACCCCCAAGCCGCTTCGGAAGGGAGAGAACATGGACATCATTGCACAGTTGAGGATTGAGCTAGACAAGGCAGCACAGCAGGTGCCCCGCGCCCCCCAGCAAGTCTTGAAGCCGTTCACAACATCCTTGGATCGCTGGTCGGGCGTTATCGACAGGAGGAAGTGCTCACTGCCATGCGGCAGATTCCTGCCCGAGATGCCAAGTTTCGTCCTGTGCCAGCTTGGGTGACAAGTGCCTTGGTTGAGGCATATCGGGCTAAGGCAATCCACGAGCTGTACTCGCACCAGGCCGCGACCGCGGAATTGGTACGCAATGGCAATAACGTCGTTGTGGTAACGCCGACCGCATCGGGCAAGACGCTCTGCTACAACCTCCCGGTCTTGAATGCAGTTCTGGAGAATGCCGATACTCGCGCTCTGTATTTATTTCCAACCAAAGCGCTGGCTCACCTACTGATTCTGAATCAGTCGGTTGCGGCGGCAATTCCTCTCTGTTTCCATCGACATCTCGGCTGGGCATCGAAGTTTACTCTCTCTGAACTGTGCCCCAAAACGTGCCACGATTTTTTCGGCTTCGACATGAGTTGCGGCCGGCGCACAACCTGAAGAATCTGCGACCTGACGCGACATGTGCCATCATGTTCTGAGATACACTCTCCCGAATAAGGGGCGTTTCCTTCGACAACGACATGAACGGAAGTGGAGATAACAATCCGGATGCCCAGTCGGCGGAAGACCCTCAGGCGAGCTTACATCGACAAAACGAACGCCTGCAATTGCTCCTGAACCTGACGAGCCGCATCACCTCGAATCTCGACCTGCGCGAAGTGCTGCGCGCGATTTCCGCCAACTTTCGTGAGGTCATGCGCTGCGATGGAGCCGGGGTCTGGTTACCCGGCGAAGAGGCGGGAACGTTCAAGCTCTATGCGTTCGATGCGCCCGTCAGTAAGGGCTTCGCCAAGGAGGAGGTGATCATCACTCTGCCCGACGACGATCCCGCCAGACGAGCATTTGAGACGATGAAGCCGATGGTCGCTACGGTTGACGAGATCGGTTGGCCCGGCGGCGGCGAGGGGTACAGACTCGCAGCGGCGGAAAGCGTGAAGAGCGCGTGTTTTATCCCGCTGGTGAATCGCGGCCGTGCGCTGGGGGACCTGATGATTGTGCGTTTAACAGAGGGAACCTTCACGGCCGAAGACGTCGGTTTCCTCAGCCAGGCCGCGGGCCAGATCGCAATTGCCATCGAAAACGCCCTTGCCTACCGTGAGATCTCCGAGCTCAAGGACAAACTCGCGCAGGAAAAGCTCTATCTGGAAGAAGAGATACGCAGCGAGATGGATTTCGAGCAGATCGTGGGGTCGAGCGCGGCGCTCAAGCACGTCTTGCAGCTCGTCGAAACGGTTGCGCCCAACGACTCTACGGTCCTGCTGCTCGGTGAAACCGGCACCGGAAAGGAACTTATTGCCCGGGCGATCCACGACCGCAGCCGGCGCAGGGAGAGAACACTCGTCAAGCTGAACTGCGCGGCGATTCCTACGGGCCTGCTTGAAAGCGAGCTGTTCGGCCACGAAAAAGGTGCGTTCACGGGGGCCGTCAGCCAGAAGATCGGCCGCATGGAGCTCGCGGATCAAGGCACGTTGTTCCTGGACGAGGTCGGTGATATCCCAACCGACATCCAGCCGAAGCTACTGCGCGCTCTGCAAGAGCGCGAATTCGAACGGCTTGGGAGCGCGCATACCCGAAGAGTCAATTTCAGGCTTATCGCGGCGACGAACAGAGACCTAGAGAAGATGGTCGCGAATCGTGAATTCCGCAGCGACTTGTTCTACCGTCTGAACGTATTTCCGATCCGCATCCCGCCGCTGCGAGAGCGCCGCGAGGACATTCCCTTGCTGGTGAGTTACTTCGTGCAAAAGTTCGCCAAGGAAATGCAAAAGAAGATCGGGACGATCCCGACAGCGACGATGAAGGGCCTCGCGGCATGGGAATGGCCAGGGAATATTCGGGAACTGGAGAATTTCGTCGAACGCGCCGTTATCCTGACACGCGGCGAGTCCCTGGAAGCACCGCTTTCCGAGTTACGCAAGCCAAGCACTGATACGGCTCCTGCTCCCGCTCAGCCCGCGCAGGAAGACATCGCACGTATCGTGAAGGAAACCATCAACGCTGCTCTGAATGGGAAGAGGGCCACCGATGAATACGCCCAAAAGCAGCGCGAAGAGATCGTGCGCGCCCTCACCGAGAGCAAGGGCCGTGTTGGGGGAGCCGATGGGGCCGCGGCTCGCATGGGCATCCACCGAACGACCCTCATCACACGCATGAAGAAGCTCGGTATCGATCCCAGGCAGTACGCCAGCTAACCTGCAAGCGCCTACACTGCCCGCTTTGCCCGCGCCTCTACCTATCGTTTCATAAGTCGCGGTCACCTCGAACCGCGCATAGCTGTCGGAACTGTCTCCTACACTCGCGACTCGTCGCAACACCCGCTCTCAGCCCCGACCCTGAAAATTCATCGACTTACAGACCGATAGGTTTGGCACACACATTGCCCTTAGGACATGTGTAAGACGCGGCTCCCGACACAAGAGACGAAGTGAAGGGGCCGCAAACAGGCGGTGAGTTATGGCAAGGGTGATTGAGTTCTATGTCCCGCAGAACTTCAAACCGACGACCCGATGGGTTCCGCCCGATCAACGCGGAAAGGTAGTCGAGCTCCCAACCCCCTCGGCGAGGAAGTCAGCTTGAACCGCAGGCGAGCCAAGAACGAGGTGCGTGGTCCACAAGGCGGGCGAGGTGCTGCATGTTGAAGATCTCGTGTGTCGAAGGAAGGAAGCAGCGTTGGCTAGTCGTAGAGGGCAGGCTGGTTGCGCCGTGGTCCGATGAGCTGAAAGCCGCCTGCGAAAGAGCCGGAGCGGGGCTTGACGGGCGTGAACTCGCCATCGATCTGAAGAACGTAACGACCATCAGCCAAGAAGGAGAAAACCTGCTTCTGGAACTGATGCAGCAGGGGCTCAAATGCCGTGGCTGTGGTGTGTTTACGAACGAAATTTTGAAACAAGTCGCCCGCAGATTGCGCAGGAATGGAGCACACGAATGAACCGCTTAATGGCCGTTTACAAAGCCTCACTCGGCGCGCGGAAGTTCACTCTGCGGGTAGGCTCTGTCCTCGCTTTAGCCGCAACCCTCACGGGTTGTGCCGTGGGGCCAAAATACCAACGCCCGTCAGTGAAGCTGCAGCCGTTTCACAACGCTCCCTCTATCGAAGCTCGTACCACCTCTCTGCCGGCACCACCCCTCGACCAGTGGTGGATGGGCTTCCGTGATCCTGAGTTGACGCGGATCGTGAAGCGGGCGCTGGACCAGAATCTCGACTTGGCCGCTGCCATGACGCGAGTGCAACAGGCGCGTGCCGCTGCTCAAGGAGCAGGAGCGCGGCGCTTGCCATCAGGAAGTCTCAACGCCTCGACGACCTCACTTTATCAATCGACTGAAGGTATGACGGGCCGTCTCGGCTCGCATCTGCCCGGCTATAGCCGCACTCAGAATTACTACGATCTCGGATTCATTGCGAGCTGGGAAACGGATCTATTCGGCGGTTTGAAAAGAGGAGCTCAGGCTGCTACAGCCGAGGCTCAGGCGGCCGAAGCCCTCCATGCGGGCACTCGCGTCACCGTTGCTGCCGAAGCGGCCGATGCCTATATGCAAATACGGGGCGCCCAGGCGCGCCTCGTGTTCGCCAAAGACCAGATCGCCACTGACCAGCATCTCGTCGAACTTGTGCAACAGCGCAAGGATGCGGGAATCGCATCTGACCGCGAACTCGCGCAGGCCCAAGCCTTGCTGTCGCAGGCGAAGGCGACAATTCCTCTGCTCACAGTCTCTCTCGAAGCTCAACTGAACCGGCTGGATGTGCTCATGGGTGCCCAGCCCGGAACGTATGCGGCGGAATTGACCTCTGTCGCAGACATTCCCGAATTGCCGGAAATCTCTGGTTATGCAACGCCCGCGGATCTATTACGCAGGAGGCCTGACATCATCGCTGCCGAGCGAATGGTTGCTGCCTCCAACGCTCGAATTGGCCAGGCTCTCGCCGAATACTATCCCAAGCTCTCGCTCTCAGGAATCGTCGGATCTCAAGCGCTTGCGCCCGGCCATCTCTTCGAACAGCAAGGATTTCAGCCGATCAGCGTAATAGGTCTGCGCTGGCGACTATTCGACTTCGGCGCTGTCGCCGCGGAAGTGAAGCGTGCGCGAGGCGCCAATGCCGAAGCCTTGATCCAGTATCAAAGCTCAGTTCTTCAGGCGGCCGAAGATGTCGAGGACGCCTTCAGTTTGCTCGTCCAGTCGGAGAACCGTCGAAACGAAATCCTTCGTGAAATCGCTGAACTGCAGCGTGTGCGCGACCTGTCAGAGCAGTCCTACGCCGCCGGTGTCATCGCACTCACCGACGTGCTGGATGCGGATCGTCAATTGCTTGCGGCCAAGGACGACTTGGCTGTAGCTCGGGAGAGCGCGGCACGCGCAGCAGTCGGTTCTTATCGCGCTCTCGGGGGCGGGTGGCTCCAATGATCAAAACTCACACAAGTAGGGGGAAAAGCCATATGAATCGGGTCAATTCCAGTTATTCCGCCCTGGTGCTGGTCGTTACCGGCTTGGCAGTCAGCTTGATTGGTTGCAGTCAGAAGCGGGAGTTGGACCCAAGGACCCAGCCAGAACTGGTTCGGATCGTAGAAATAGGTTCGTCGTCCGGAGCAGATCCCGCATTCACTGGCGTGGTCTCAGCGCGTGTTCAGAGCAATCTTGGCTTCCGGGTTCCCGGAAAGATCACGAGTCGCCTGGTGGATACGGGGCAGTTTGTCCGCGCTGGACAGCCGCTCATGACGATTGATCGAACTGACTATGTCCATGCCATTACCGCGCGAGCGGAAACGGTCATTGCGGCAAAGGCAAGAGCGGTTCAAGCTGCCGCCGAAGAGGCCCGATACCGCGGTTTGGTCAAGACCGGCGCAGTTTCCGCTTCAACCTACGATCAGATCAAGGCCGCATCGGATGCGGCACAAGCCGAGCTCGCTGCCGCCACCGCTCAGGAGCAGGTTGCGAGAGACGAGGGCGGCTACTCACAACTCGTCGCGGATGCGGATGGCATCGTGATCGAAACCCTGGCCGAGCCAGGACAGGTGGTGATGGCAGGGCAAACGGTTGTGAAACTCGCCCATTCGGGTCCGCGAGAGGCTGCAGTGAACCTCCCAGAGACGTTGAGGCCGGCGATTGGATCGACGGCATATGCAACGCTCTACGGCAGCACGACGAGAATTCCAGTTCGCTTGCGACAGCTTTCCGGTGCTGCTGACGCGCAGACCCGGACCTTTGAAGCACGTTACGTTCTCGAAGGTGATGCCGCGAACGCTCCGCTGGGAGCGACCGTTACAGTCCACCTCTCCGGCGACGCAGGTGCTGACGCGTTGCAAGTACCGATTGCATCCGTTCTCGATCGAGGAAACGGGCCTGGAATCTGGTTACTGAACCCTTCTACATCCACAGTCTCATTCCAACCCGTGCAAGTACGCCGACTGGATGAAGAACTGGCAACCATCAGCGGAAACGTGCACCCAGGACAACAGGTCGTAGCCGTTGGCGTTCATCTGCTTCGCGATGGCGAACGCGTGCACGTAGAGACCAAGGCGGAAATCCAATGAGCCATTCATCAGAAAAAAGCGACAAGTCGCTCCAGGAATACGGAGATTCTACGGCGAAGCAGTCTCTCAACCTGTCAGCGATCGCAGTCCGCGAAAAGGCGATCACACTGTTTTTGCTGATTGCGATCGTTGCGGCTGGGATCTTCGCCTTCCTGAAACTGGGACGCGCAGAAGACCCGACCTTCACCATCAAGGTGTTTACCGTTGCAGCGGTGTGGCCCGGAGCGACAGCGCAGGAGATGCAGGACCTCGTTGCCGAGCCGCTGGAGAAGCGCATGCAGGAATTGCGCGACTACGACCGCGTGGAGACGTTCACCCGGCCCGGACTCGCGCTGATGATGGTGAATCTCAAGCACAGCACCCGCCCAGAGGATGTCCCCGAAGAGTTTTACCAAGCTCGCAAAAAGCTAGGCGATGAAGCACACAAATTGCCTCAGGGCGTATTCGGTCCCTTCATCAATGATGAGTACTCGGATGTGACGTTCGCACTCTACTCCGTCGAGGCTCCAGACCTTCCTCCTCGCCAGGTCGCGCGTGAAGCAGAGACTCTTCGACAGCGGATGCTTCATGTGCCTGGCGTCAAAAAGGTTGACATCGTCGGCGAACGGCCAGAGCGCATTTTCGTTGAATTCTCATACGAGCGACTGGCGACGCTAGGAGTGAACGCACGAGATGTCTTCGATGCCCTGGTTCGCGAGAATGCCGTAACCCCATCTGGATCTATCGATACGAATGCGCAACAGGTTCACATTCGCCTGGATGGCGCGCTGGATGATCTTCAGAAGATTCGCGATACGGCCGTCGTCTCGGGCGGACGCACTCTAAAGCTGTCTGACATTGCCGACGTGAAGCGCGGCTACGAAGATCCCGCAACTTTTCTTGTCCGCCATAATGGCCAGCCCTCCTTGCTCCTCAGCATCGTGATGAAGGAGGGGTGGAACGGATTGGACCTTGGCAAAGCCCTGGTTGCCGAACAGAAGAAAATCTCCGCCAGCCTCCCTGCAGGCATCAGCTTCAGCAAAGTGACGGACCAGGCAGTAAACATCCGCGAAGCAGTGGATGAGTTCATGCTGAAGTTCTTTGTCGCTCTTGCCGTGGTGATGCTCGTTAGCATCCTCAGCCTCGGTTGGCGCGTAGGGATCGTTGTGGCAGCGGCCGTTCCCCTGACGTTGGCAGCCGTCTTTGTCATCATGCTTCTGACCGGAAGAGTATTTGATCGCATCACGCTCGGCGCTCTGATCCTCGGTCTGGGTCTTCTGGTTGACGACGCGATCATCTCCATCGAGATCATGGTGGTCAAGATGGAGGAGGGGTGGAGCCGGATAAAGGCTGCCAGCTATGCGTGGAGCCATACTGCCGCTCCCATGCTTTCGGGCACGCTTGTCACTGTGATCGGTCTCATGCCCGTGGGCTTCGCTCGATCGACCGCCGGCGAGTATGCGGGAAACATCTTCTGGGTAGTGGGCTTTGCGCTGCTCACCTCGTGGGTCGTAGCCGTCACTTTTACTCCTTATCTTGGCGTGCAGATGTTGCCCGAGATCAAAGCCCTGCCCGGTGGCCATGAAGCCATTTATGCGACGCCAGGCTACGAGAAGCTCCGTCGGGTAATCGCCTGGGCGGTACGCCGGAAGGCTTCGGTTGCTGGCATGGTTCTGGGCCTCTTTCTTGTCGCCCTCGCAGGCATGGGACTTGTCAAAAAGCAGTTCTTTCCTCAGTCCGATAGGCCTGAACTCCTGGTAGAGGTGACGCTGCCACAGAGCACGAGCATAGAGACCACCAATGCGAGTGCGAAAAAAGTTGAGGAGTGGCTGCGGGTCCAGCCTGAAGCGAAGATTGTTACGGCCTACATCGGGGCGGGCGCTCCGCGCTTCTTCTTTTCATACAATCCAGAACTCCCGAACCCCAATTTTGCCAAGATCATTGTTCTGACGGCCAACGAAGAGGCGCGAGACCGTCTGAAGCTCAGGCTACGCGAGCGAGTTCAGCAGGGCCTTGCGCCTGAAGCACGTGTGCGCGCGTCGCAGCTCGTTTTTGGGCCATATTCACCGTGGCCCGTGGCGTTTCGCGTGACAGGTCCCGACTTGGAAAAGGACCGCGCGATTGCAGTACAGGTGCAAGCCGCAATGCTGGCAAATCCCCACACCCGACAGGTGAACCAGGACTGGGGCGAACGCGCGCCAACCGTGCATTTTGTCCTCGACCAAGCTCGGCTACAACTGATTGGCCTTTCCTCCCACGAGGCTGCCGAACAGATCCAATTTCTCCTTACCGGTGCGCCGGTGACGCAGGTCCGTGAAGGCATCCGAACGGCGGAGGTAATCGCTCGAAGTGCCGGAACAGACCGCCTCGATCCCAGTAAGCTGAACGATATGACTCTGATGAATCACTGGGGAAAGGCTGTTCCTCTGAGCCAAGTCGGCCACATCGAGATTCGTCCGGAAGATCCGATCCTCAAACGTCGCGATCGCGTGCCGACCATCACAGTGGAGAGTGACATCGACGAGTCTCTTCAGCCTCCCCAGGTTTCTGCGGAGATTGAAAAAGCGATTCAGCCGATTATCGCCAAACTGCCCGAAGGCTACAGGATCGAAACTGGCGGCAATATAGAAGAGTCTGGAAAAGCGAACCGGGCACTTTCAGCCGTGTTTCCCGCGATGATCGTGCTGATGCTCACGGTGATCATCTTCCAGGTGCGGTCATTCCCCGCAATGTTCATGGTGGTTCTTACGGCGCCTCTAGGTCTCGCCGGCGTCGTTCCAACGTTGCTTCTCTTTCATCAGCCGTTTGGGTTCAACGCAATTCTCGGACTGATCGCGTTAGCTGGCATCCTGATGCGCAATACGCTGATCCTCATCGGTCAAATCAAAACAAATCAGGAGGAAGGACTTGATAGTTACCACGCTGTCGTCGAGGCGACCGTACAGCGAGCACGTCCCGTCGTCCTTACGGCCCTTGCAGCCGTTTTGGCTTTCATCCCCCTTACCTTCTCGGTCTTCTGGGGATCGATGGCATACACACTGATTGGAGGGACCGCCGTGGGGACGGTGCTGACTCTCGCGTTCCTGCCTGCACTGTATTCGATCTGGTTTGGAGTAAAGCCGACAGCAGTCCCGAGCGACCTGGCGCAGGCAGCGCTGGTGCGTTCATAAACTCAACTTTAGCCACACGAAAGGTCTCCTATGAAACTCACTGGACGCACCATCGTCATTACCGGCGGTTCCGCCGGTATCGGTCTTGCTTTCGCGCTCAAGTTCGTCGAACTCGGCAACGAAGTCATCGTGACGGGTCGCCGCCAGGAAGTGCTCGACGAGGTGAAAACGAAACACCCAAAGCTCCACACCATCCAGAGTGACGTCGCAGATTCCGCGCAAATCGCCGCCCTCGCAGCGCGAGTGAAGGCGGATTTTCCCAAGCTCGATGTCCTGATGAACAACGCGGGCATCATGCTTCACAAAAACCTCAAGGTCCCGGCAGCCGACCTTGAGGGATTGACGACTGAGATGGACATCAATCTGGGCGGCGTCATCCGCATGACTTCTGCCCTCATCGACGTTCTCACGGCCAACAAGGGTACCCTCATCAATGTTTCCTCTGGGCTCGCATTCGTGCCTTTGTCTTCGGCGCCGATCTACTGTGCAACAAAGGCGGCGATTCACTCCTATACCCAATCACTGCGGTTTCAGTTGGAAGAGTCCGGTGTTGAGGTGATCGAACTCATGCCGCCAGCCGTGAAGACCGCTCTGTCGGCTGATCTGCCCGAAGGGGGCCTCGTCGCGTTAATGACTACAGACGAGTTGATAAAGCAAACCTTTGCAGCTTTCAGGGCGGGCAAGCCCGAGATTCGGCCGGGACAGGCCAATCTCCTCGCACTGATGCGGCGCTTGGCACCCGGGTTCATGAACGGGCAGCTCTGGAAGGCCTCTAAGAAACTGGTGCCGGTCGCAGCCGGAAACGTTGCCAATCCAGCGCAGGATTCTCTTTGAGGAAGGAAAATGACCCCCGCACGGTTAGACCGTCAAGATGACCAGCGTCTGAACGCGGCGATCACCGCTGCGAGCATAAAGGACAGCTTTGAATCATATCTGGACATTGTGGATGCGTTTTATTCCGAGGATGTCGAGCTAATCTTGGGCGAAGGCACTGAGCCGGTCTGTGGCAGAGATGATTTGCGCTCACGCCTCTCCGAATTCCTGGCCCCAATTCACATGATGGCGGAAGTCGGTGGCTTGTCAGTAACAGTTCAATCCACAGCAGTACCTGCGCCTGACGGAGCTGGCACAGACAGCAGGTGGGAGGCTAGGTTTCGAGCTGCATCTGGATCGACCCGGACGTTTAGTTGGTCGGTCAAACGTCGATGGAAGGAAGGCAGGGTGAATTATGAGCGCCATTACGATCACCACGTCGTCGGCCTGCGGTCACTGTAAGAAATTGGTGTTGGTTGCAGTGGGGTAGACCCGTCATCGCCAAGGACGATGGGCTACGCATCAGGAGTCCGAACCATGGCTAATGTTCCGATTACGAAATTCGCAGGCAATGTCCCCTTCGACGCTAATGTGTCAACTGGTGTCGCTAAACTCATAGGATTTCGACTGAGAGCATTCGGCGGCGGTGAAGCGGTCGTAGAGCTGGAATCCGGCCCTCAACATTACAACCCGATGGGTACAGTTCACGGCGGCGTGCTCTGCGACATTGCGGATGCTGCCATGGGAGTGGCGTTCGCCAGCACCCTCGATGCAGACCAGAGTTTTACCACCCTGGAACTGAAAATCAACTTCCTACGCCCGGTGTGGGAGTCCATGTTGCAGGCCAAAGCGCGTGTGACTTCGCGCGGGAAGACGGTGGGACTGATCGAGTGCGACGTGATGGACGCAAACGGGCGCCTCATGGCGCGTGCCTCCAGCACGTGCCTGGTACTCAGCGAACGAATGGCGGAAGGGCGCTAATGAGCGGCTGGCGACGATTCAGGCTTCTCTATTGCCTGCTCGCCTGTGCCATAAACGTGCCATACGCTTTGCGCCCATATGAGCTAAGTCGAGCCTTTTCAATACAGCCTCAAGAATGCTTCCGTGCGGGCGTCGTCTATGGCAAGTGATTGATTTGAAAATGAGTTGAGGTTGAAATCGACGATCGAGTCCGAGCCTACTCAGGATCAGTTGGCTGAACTGCAGGAGTTGGCGAAACGCCTTGACGACAGGTTCGGCGTATTCACGTACGACGGCGATACTCCAAGTGATGCGCGAAAGGCGATTCGAGAGCGCGGGCACATTGTCCTGACGAATCCCGACATGCTGCACACCGGCATTCTCCCGCACCACACAAAATGGATGCGCCTGTTCGAGAACTTGCGTTATATCGTGATCGATGAGTTGCACACCTACCGAGGCGTATTCGGAAGCCATCTCGCCAACGTACTCAGGCGGCTCGGGCGCATTGCGAAATTCTATGGTTCCGATCCACAGTTCATCTGTTGTTCCGCGACCATCGCAAACCCAGGCGAGCTAGCGTCGCAACTGATCGAAAAGGAAGTCGAAGTTGTCGAGGAGAACGGCGCACCCGCAGGCGAGAAGCTATTCGTGTTCTACAACCCGCCGATGGTGAACCGAAATCTTGGAATTCGCCGCAGCTACATCAATGAAGCAACGTCTTAAGACCAGCACAAGAGCAGTCGTGGGGAGGCTATTCCGGCTACTTCGCTGATCCCGATGGATTCGCATGGGAAATCGCGTGGAACCCAGCGTGGCCTGTAAGGCCGGATGGAAGTATTGAGTTTCGCTGACCGAAAGCGAGAAGACTTCACTTTATTGCTGTCGGATTCGCCATGCTGCAGCGAGACCACTTGCCCTTTGAGGCAGACGTAAGAATTGATTTGCA
>Ga0209378_1001644_pt1 | contig 15827 bp, 11 predicted proteins | sample GraSoiAngelo_156_FD_186170 | JGI IMG/M metagenome (GOLD analysis project Ga0209378, IMG submission 186170) | Grasslands soil microbial communities from the Angelo Coastal Reserve, California, USA - 14_1009_13_40cm (SPAdes) (version 2) | ecosystem: Environmental > Terrestrial > Soil > Grasslands ... | reverse complement strand
CATGGGTGCGGCACATCTCCGCCAGCCGCGCGCTGTACCCACGTTCTTTCTCGAGTTCCCGGTCCGTCTGGACGGCACTGAGGATCGTGATCTTCGCCCGATGCTTCTTCGCGAGCAAGATCGCGTAGCCGGTGGCGTACGACACATGCCATTCCGGCGCGTTCATGACCAGGATCCGCTCGATCTTCGGCTTGAGGCCGGCGGACTTGAAGACGACGACGTCGCACGGGGCCTCTTGCACGAATCGGTCGACGTTCGTGCCCAAGATCCGTCCGCGACGCCATCCGCCCCGCCATCCCAAGATCAGGAGGTCCGTCTCGTCTTCGCGGATGTTGTCCAAGATCGAATCGAACACCTTGTGGCTCACGTCGACGCGGGCGGTCGAATACGCTCCGAGGTCCTCCGCGCGGCGCCGCAACTTGCCGAGATGGAAGCGGACTTCGCTCACGTACGCACGGTCGATCGCGTCGATCGGTAGGGCCGGCGGCACTTCGATTACGTGGAGCAGGGTGAGTTCCGCGTCCTCGACCTGGGCGATCAGCGCGCCGAACTCGACCAGCTCGACCCGCTCGAAGTCCTCGATGGGAAGCAGGATGCGGTATCGGGGACGTCGACGCGGCAGGATCGACTCTACGACCTTGGTAACGCCCACCACGATTTCCTTCCGTTCGTGCAGGTAGTGGACCGTGAGCCCGATCCCGATCCAGCCGAGGGCGATGACCCAGGCGCGCGGCTCAATCGTCCAGAGGCTGATCGCGAGTACGAATTTCGTTGCGATGCCCAATATCGGGATGAGGGGGAAGAGCGGCATCAGGTAGTACCGCTTCACATCGGGCATCGTCCTTCGGAGGACAATGGCCGCCCAGTTCACCATGAGGAACAGGAGGAGGAACATCACGTCGGCGCTCGCGGCCACCGTATTGAGATCGAGGGTCAGCGTGATGAACACGATGATGAGGCCCGAGATGGCAATCGAAATGTGTGGAGTGCGCTTTCGAACATGGAGCTTCCCGAGGGCGCGGGGTAGCCCGCCGTCCCGACCCATCGCGAACGCGACACGGCTCGAAGAGAAGATCAGAGAGTTGAGAGCGGCGAGAGCTCCCAACGTCACGCCCAACACGACGATCTGGGTACCGAACGGCATGACCTGCGCCGCGATCTCCGCGATCGCATTGTTGTTGCCCGTCGGTCCCGCGGGGGACGGCTGCAAAAGTAAACACGATGCACTCGGGCCACCTCCGCAATTCCCGGAAATCCCGATCGCGACGAACGCGACCAAGATGAAAATCAGGGTCGAAAGGCCAATCACGATGAAGACCGCACGCGGGATATTCTTCTCCGGGTGGCGCACCTCTTCCCCCGTCTGCGCGATGATCTCGTAGCCCTCGAACACGATGAATGTGAAGCCCATTGCCCCGAGGAGCGAGACGAACTGGATCGGAGGCGATCCGCCGCGGAGGAACGGCTGAAAGTTCGCCGCCGGTACGCCGGCGTGCGTCAAGTACAGCAATCCCGCGATGATGAATGAGATCACGACCGCCACGAGGGCAATCGTCACCGCGGTTTCCGACCTCCCCGTGAGTTTCGTCCCGCGATAATTGAGCACAATGAAAACGCCCGCGGCAAGGACTGCGAAGAGTTTTGTTAACGCTCCCTCATCGAGGCCGTATAGGGCCAAGGATGGAGCGTTGAGGATCGTCTTCACCGCGAGGACGAGGCCGAATCCGAATCCGTAGATGTAGAACGAGGCGACGATGCAGTGGCCGAACCACGACATCCATCCGCCGAGGAATCCCCACGGGTCGCGCATCGATCGGCGGATCCAGAGATATCCGCCCCCGGTCTCCGGGAATGCGGAGCCGAGCTCCATGTACGCCATCGCGGTGAACATCGTCACGACGAAGTTCAGGCCGAACGCGAGGATGAGCGAAGGACCCGTGATCGCGAACCCGGGCCCCACGAGCAGGAAAATCGTCGTCCCGATCGTCGGGCCGAGTCCAATCATTGTGATTTCCAGAAGCCCGAGGTCGCGTCGAAACTTGACCTCGACCTCGCGGCCCTGTACCATCGGGTCGCGGCAGAATGGGAGTCCCTTATTAGTCCTTGGTGGGCCCGCCAATTTCCTTCAAATACATGAGAGGATAGTCGAGTTCGGGCACGAACCGGAGCGCGCCAACGGCCCACGCGGTCCCGACGCGCACGGAGACTTCGACGTCCAAGAGATCCTCCGTCAGCGCGCCGTACTGGTAGGGTCCCCGAATCCGCATCCGCCCATGGTCGATGCGGACACGGACCCGTTCCACGAGCGGCTGCACTCGTGTGGCCGCCTCGATCGCGCGCTCCAGAGAAGCTACGGTCTCGGACGTCAGAGGCGTTCCCACATACTGGTGGACAATCGAGCCCAACTTAATGCCCGCCTCGAACGCGGCTCGGTCACGGTCGGTTCCGGCGAAGTGCTCGCGCGTCGGGTCGTCGGCCATCGCGGTCCTCGCGGCGACAAGGCAGGCATCGGCATAAGGGCGACGCCCCTCGAGCATCCGTGCCGCCTCCGCGAAGCGTAATCCATCATTCCGTCAGACAATTCGAGCGAACGTATCAAAAGTCGATTGACAGCGGCAAAGGCTTAATTTGGTCGCGAGCTTGAACGGAGATTCCCTCATGGCTCGAAAGCCGATCCTCGGTGTCATCGGAGGCGGCAGCACCGCTTCATCCGAGGGCGTTGCCCTCGCCGAGGAGGTGGGATTCCTCATCGCGCGGGCCGATGCGGTCCTGATCTGTGGCGGCTTGAACGGCGTCATGGAAGCCTCCGCGAAGGGCGCGAAGCGGGGAGGTGGCCTCACGGTCGGCGTCCTGCCGACCGGGAACAAGGCGGATGCAAACCCTCACATCGACCTGCCGATTGCCACGGCAATGAGCACCGCGCGGAATCTCATCATCGTCCGCACCGCCGATGCGATCATCGCGGTGAACGGTTCGTACGGAACCCTGAGCGAGATGGCCCATGCCTTCGACCTGGGCAAGACGGTGTTCGGCCTCCGGACCTGGCCCATCGAAAAGGCCGGGGTCGACGCGAAGTTGTTTGTCCCCGTCGCCACCCCGCGGGAGGCCGTCGACCGGGCCCTCGAGTACGCCCGCAAGGCCATCGCGACGGAGAAAGCCGGACCCGGCTTCCAGAAGTGATGTGTCTCCGGGACCGGCACAGTCACAATCGGGTCCGCAGGCTTAAGTGAGTCCGCGAGATTTCAGCCGCCGTGCGGCCCACCATCCGGCCCGCCGACGTTGGATCGTGGGGCGTGCCTCGGAAGTCCGCCGAACAACTCGCGGCCCGAATCGACGCGGCATCTCAACGTCACCCCGGACCGCTCGATGCACGCGAACAGGAACGGTTCTGGCTCAAGCTCCGCGCGTTGCTCCTGGCGAACCCGGACACGCGGTGGCGGTTCGCGGCCCATCTTGCTCTGTACCGGCTTGCGTACGATGGCCGTGAACCGACAGATGGTCCCGGGCCGGCCTGGATTCCGTCCAAGGCAGGTGTGCGATCATCGAACCTCGGGAAACTCATGACGGCACGTCGGCTCCGGTCTTTCGCCGACCTGCAGCGGTGGTCCGTGGACCGCCGGGAAGAATTCTGGGCGACGATGGTCCGCAAGCTCGGCATCGTCTTCCGAAGGAAGCCGACTCGAATGCTGAAGCAGCCCGCCGATCCGCGTCATCCGGAGTGGCTGCCCGGCGCGCGGATGAACATCGCCGAGAGCTGCTTCCGTGCGGGCGCGAACAAGACGGCGATCCTCTACGGACTCGAAGGATCCGACTCGGTGCGCAAGATGACGTACGGTGAACTCCGCCGGCTGAGCTCGCGGGTGGCCAACGGGCTGGACGAGCTCGGCTTGGATCGAGGTGAGAAGATCGCGTTGTTCCTGCCCATGAACCCGGAAGCGGTCGCGGCGTACCTCGGGATCGTGCTGTCGGGGCGGTGCGTGGTCGGCATTGCCGACGCCGCGGCCGCGCCGGAATTCCAGAAGCGGGCTCGCATCGCGGACGCGCACGCCGTCATCACGGTCGACTCGTACCTCCGCGACGGGAAGGAGCATGCGATTTACTCCAAAGTCGTCGAAGCCGACGGGCCGCGGGCGATCGTCATTCCGCGCACTGGACAGAAGACAGGCCTGCTCCGAGATCGTGACATCGCGTGGACCGACTTCCTCAGCGACCGCGTTGCGTACGATGCGGTCTCGTGTCGGCCCGGCGACCACACGAACATCCTGTTCTCGTCGGGGACCACGAAGGATCCGAAGGCCATCCCGTGGACCCACACGACGCCGATCAAGAGCGCCGCGGACGCGTACCTCCACCAAGACATCCGAGCGAGTGACGTGCTCGCCTGGCCGACGAGCTTCGGATGGATGATGGGACCCTGGCTGACCTATGCGAGCTTCGTGAACGGGGCCACGATGGCGTTGTACGTCGGGGCGACGACGGCCCGGCCGTTCGGGGAGTTCGTCGCCCGAGCTGGGGTCACGATGCTCGGCGTGGTGCCGAAACTCGTTCGGAACTGGAAGGCGGATCGGACAATGGAAGGGCTCGATTGGCACCGGATCCGGTTGTTCAGCTCCACCGCGGAGCCGTCCACGCCGGAGGAGATGCTATACCTGATGTTCCTCGCGGGGTACCGCCCCATCGTCGAATACTGCGGGGGAACGGAGATCGGCGGCGGCTACATCACCGGGTCCGTCGTACAGCCGTGCGCTCCATCGACGTTCACCACCCCCGCCCTCGGCCTGGACTTCGAGATCCTCGACGGAGGCCGCCCGGCCTCCCGCGGCGAATTGTTCCTCATCCCGCCATCGATCGGCCTCTCGACCGACTTGCTGAACTACGACAACGATGGAGAGTACTACGACGGCGTCCCAAAGGGCCGGCACGGAGAACGACTCCGGCGACACGGAGACCAGCTCGAGCGTCTCGGCGACGGCTACTATCGCCATCTCGGGCGGATCGACGACATGATCAACATCAACGGGGTGAAGACGAGCTCCGAGGAAATCCGGAGCGTCCTCCAGAACGACAACGTCTATGACTCGAAGCCGATCGCAGTGGACCTCGACGGGTCGGGACAGCACCGCCTCGTCGTGTACGTCGTCCCGCGGGATCGAACGCTCCTTGGGTCCGATGCGCTCCGTGCAGAACTCCGCCGCGAATTTCAGCGATCCATCAAGGAGAACCTGAATCCGCTGCTGGCCCACGTGGAGGACGTGGTCCTCGTGTCCGAACTCCCGCAAGCCGGACCAGGGAAGACGCGGACGATGAAGGAACTCCGGAAAGACTACGCGACCCGAACCGCACACGCCTGAGCGTCGGTCCGATTAGGGACGGTCCGTCGGCTCCCCGGGTGGCGGAGACTCAACCCCGGTGGGGCGCGGGCGTACGGGCCGTTCGAGCGCCCGGTTAATCGTGATCTGCGCGATACTGCTGTAGTACTTCGCGACGTGCTCCAGCGGTCGAAGGACGATCTGAAGCAAACCGTTCGAACGCGATGGGCCCGTTGTCTGGGCCCGGCGCGGCCGGGAGCCGGACCCGGCGACGGCCTGAATATCACGGGTCAAGGCAGCTTGTCGATCGAGGGCCTCGTTCGCCTTCGCCAGGTCGTTGGCGAAGAACGCCGTCATCGTCAGCTCAATCACTTCCTCGAGCTTTCCTTTCAGGTTTCCGATCGTCTTGGCGAATTCCCGCGGGATCCGGCGGGTCGGCTTGAGGAAGGGCCCGACCCCGGCCGCGAGTTCCTCCCACAAATCGCCGACATTCTCCAAGCCGACCGTGACCACTCGATCCCCGAGGAGGTGGCGAGGCTCTGTGACCCCGATGCGCCCCGAGATCGTGCGGTTCTGAGCCGCCAGGAGGAGCTGGCGCACGACGAGCCAGTACAGCCGGTCCACCTCGAGCTCCATTCGCGCGACCTCTTCGATGTTCCCTTTCACCTCGCCGGCAATCACGCCGAGCGCGAGCTTCTCCATTCGGGACGTGAGATAGTGCAGGCGTCGGAGGAGGCCGTCAATCGGGAAGCGCGTTGGCTCGACAAAATTCTCGATGGTGACGAACTTCGGCCCCTGGTTCACGATCGTGAGACCCGTGAGGCCCCGCACGGCTTCGTGAATCTCTTGCAACTGGCTCGGGGACAGCTCGTCCCGGCTCCGAACTCGGATCGTGTTGCATCCGACGATGTAGTTGCCCGTGATCATCCTCGTCAGCGCCTCGGGCCCGCTCCACTCGTTCGCGTCGATCGTCGCCTCCGCCGCGACCGGATACTCCTCGAGCGGACCGACGCGCACGCGGAGGCTCCCGTCGTCTTCGATCGCGAGGCTGACGAGGGCCCCCGGCCGGATGCCGTTCGACGATGCCCAGTCTTTCGGCAGCGATACGCCGAGACTCGAATACCCGAGCTTCTGGACCTTACGCGTTTCGAGCTCCATACGTATCGACACACATCCGTTGACGTAGATATGTGTTCGGGATGTATCCGCCCATGCGACCGATGTCTCCCGCAGGCGGGACACGCATCCGGCCGTGTCGTCGGGCACGTCGACCGAGGTGTTCCAGACGCCGCCAGTCGTTCCCAAACGGACCCGAACGGAAGCCGAAATGGAGGGGGACCAACGGACATTCGACGGTGGGCACCACACTCGGCCGGCCGCGGTCCGCTTGGCGACAGAGGCGGCCTCGAGATGCATCTGTCCGCTAACCCGTCGTGTGAATGGACTGTTCCAAAAACCGCTTATCTTCGGGGGTTAATGACCCCGACACTCGGCCGGCCGCGGTCCGCTTGGCGACAGAGGCGGGCTCGAGATGCATCTATCCGCTAACCCCGTCGTGTGAATGGACTGTTCCAAAAACCGCTTATCTTCTGGGGTTAATGACCCCGACATGGAGGTCGGCAGCGTCCGCGCGAGACCACGGGATGTCTTCGGAATCTCCGTGTTGCTCACGCTTCTTCTCGCGATCCTCCTCGCGATGTGGACCGTGGGACTCGAAGATCCCCATGGCCTTTCCCACGCAACTCCGGTCCGGGCAGCCGACGTCCCGAGCCTCGAGCCGCTGTACGGGGCCGTCCAGACACCCTGGCGAAGCTTGGACTGGTCCCCGGACGGTCGTCAGATCGCGCTGACGGGCGAGGCCGACGGGGTGACAATTGTGGAGGCCGCAACGGGCCAGGTCGCGGCTCACTGGAAAGTCCCGGCGTACACCAATGTCATCCGTTGGTCGCCGGACGGGAGCCACCTCGCCGTCGGAGGGTGGACCGGCATCGTCGGACCGGGATGGGTTTACGTCTACACGGCGGAGGGTTTCCTGGAGCGAAGCTGGGAGGCGCACAGCCGCGAGGTGGGAGGCCTCGCATGGGCCCCGAACGGCACCTGGCTTGCGACGGCCGCGAATGCGCGGTTCGCGATCTGGGAAGCCGGGACCGGAGTCCTCGTCCGGCGCGTGCTCAACGCGTCCGTCTGGGGCGAGGCCGCGGACTGGTCACCGGATGGCCACTACCTCGCGTTCGATGCGGTCGGCGGGCCGTCCATCTACGACGCCATCACGGGCGAGCCCGTTTATATCGACCCGTCGAAGGAAACGCTGGACGTCAGGGGACCCACCTGGTCCCACGCGGGAGACCGCATCGCATCCTCGAACTTGGTCGGATGCACCCGCGTTGTGACTCGGGACGGGACGAGCGTCTGGTCCTACGACATGCCGAGCTCCGGGTCGTGCGATGGCACCTGGTTCACACGGCGGCCGTCCTGGAGTCCGTCCGACGACCTCCTCGCCGTTCCGACGTCCCCGGGAATCCGGGTCTTCGACGCGGCGACGGGCACGCTCCTTCGAGTGCTCGCCTTCCCGGTCGGCGACTATGGACCCTCTACGGTCATCGGCAACTACGCCCCTGGGGACTCGCGGGACATTGACGTCGAGTGGTCGCCTATCGCGGACGCGCTCGCATCCACCGGCAGCATGTCGAATCCGTCCCTGCGCCTCTGGGGCCTGCCCCATCGGACCGCGGGCCTTTGGGGACTCGCCTTCGAGGCGGTTCTGATCGGCGGACTCCCGGTGGTCTTGGGCCGAGAGTTCTTTGGAATCCTCCGGGAGCCGGCGCGAGTCCTCGCGCGGCGGGAGAACGGCCCAGACCCGATCGCCCGTGGGGGCGTGTGGCTCGCCTTCGCGTTCCTCGTCGCCGCGCTTCAAAGTAGCGTCCTCGATGTCCTCGGGCGCATCTATGGAGCCAAGGTCGTCCCTCCGGCCGGCTGGTTCGCGGCGATGCTGATCCTCTCTATCGCCATCGCGGCGCCAGCCGTCCTCGTAGGCGTGTGGGCGTTCCGCGCGGTCGGCTGGCCGGGACAGGAAATGCCCGGACGGCCCGGCATCAAGACCGTCGCCCGCATCCTCGGGTGGTCCCTCGTCCCTGTCCTGTGGACGGCCGCGGTCGCCTTCGGGATCGCGACGGGCCTAGCAACCGCGGGAGTCCGGCCCGGGACTGAAGGATCGAGCGTCGTCGTCGCTCTGGCGGGCGGACTCGGATTCCTTCTGGGGAGCCGCATCGCGTCGGGTGCACCAAGGGCAAGCTCCGTCAGGTCTGCTGCGGGACTCATCGCGTCGGGAGCCGTCTCGATCCTCGCGTCTTTGGGCGTGTTCTTCCTCATCGTGTTTGGAGTGGTAGCCATCCACGTGCCGCTCCCCGGTCCTCTCCTCGTGTACGGGATCCAGGTGGATTTCGGGTTCGGCCTCGCGCCGTGGATCGCGGCGACATTGACCCTCCTCGTCTTCGGAGTCGGCTTCGTCCTCGTTTCGGCGCCCCCACGGTTCCTCCTTCCCCTGTTCGCCCGGCTGCGTCGTCAGGACGTCCTCGATCTCAAGTCCCGCCGGTCGGTCATGGACGTTCTCCGAGCCCAGCCCGGCATCCACTTCCGCGAGCTCCTCCGGGCCCTCCCCATGGGAAGCGGGAGCCTCCACTATCACCTCTCCGTGCTCGAGAAAGAAGGGTTCATCGTGGCCCGTCGGGACGGCATATACCGCCGGTTCTTTCCCGTGTCTGCGACGTCGACAGCAAAAACCTCATGAGCCAAACGAGGCTTCGAGCGGCTCGATGAACCGCCGCGTCGATGTCCTCGTCGTCGGCGCGGGTCCGACCGGGAGTACCGCGGCGAAATACGCCTCTCTCGGGGGCGCCGACGTCCTCTTAATCGAGAAGCGGTCCGAAATCGGTACGCCGGTCCGATGCGGGGAAGGCGTCGCGAAGCGGTGGCTCGAAGAGATCGGCCTGACGCCGAGTCCCGAGTTCATCTGCCACGAGGTCGACGGCGCGCGGATCATCGCGCCGGACGGGACCACGCTCGTCCTCGATGAAACCCGAGCGGGGAACGAATGCGGGTACATCCTCGAACGAGATCTCTTCGATCGGTTCTTGGCGCGCGAAGCCGCGAAAGCCGGCGCGGACATCATGATCAAGACGAGCGCGGTCGCGCTCCTCCGGGAGGATGGACGCGTGGTCGGTGCGCGATGCGAGCACATGGGGGAGACATTCGACGTCCACGCGGACGTGGTCATCGGGGCCGACGGCTTCGAGAGCCAAGTGGGTCGATGGGCGGGCCTCGAGACCCATCTCCGCACGAGGGACATCGACGCGTGCCTGCAGTACACGCTCGTGGGCGTCGATGGTGACCCGCGGCTCAACGACTTCTACCTCGGGAGCTGCGCACCGGGCGGCTATGCCTGGGTGTTTTGGAAAGACCGGGACGTCGCGAACGTGGGCATCGGGGTGAACCTCTCGAAGATTCGGGAGCGCGCGGACGCCAAGAAGTATCTCGACCGGTTGATCGAGCGGACTCCCGGCCTCGCTCGCGGGGAGATCGTCGAGGAGGTCGCGGGCGCGGTCAGCGTATCGATGCCCCTCGACCGGACCGTCGCTCCCGGGGTCATGCTGGCGGGCGATGCGGCCCGCTTGATCGATCCGCTCACGGGAGGGGGGATCTTGAACGGTTGCCTGTCCGGGCGGTATGCGGGAGAGGTCGCAGCCGACGCCATCGAAGGCGGGGCGACCGAAGAAGTCCTCCGAGCCTATGATACGAAGTGGCGGGCGCGGATGGAAGAGGAACTCGCACGGCACTACCTGATCAAAGAACGCCTCATCCGGGTCGATGACGAGACAATCAGCAAAGTCCTCCGAGCGGTCTCCGAAATCGGCGTCGAACAGCTCTCCACGCCGGCCGTGCTCGACGCGATTCGCACGAAGTATCCCGAGGTCCTCAAAGAGTTCGACGGCCTCTTGTGAGCTCGCTGCGACATTCCGGGATGACGGGTGATTAGTCCTTCGACAGATCTTCGCCGCCTTCGAAGACCTGCTGGACCTGGCTGTATATTTCTTCGAAACCGAACGTCAGCTCGGAAGAGACCGGGTGGACGCGACGATAGACGCCGATCGACTCCATGCTCTTCAAGAACTCGACATCGAGGAGCGTCTTCGGTGTGGCGGCTTCCTCGAAGAGCGCTTCGTATAGCGCGAACGGGTCGAGCGACCACTTGACGATTCGTTCGAGCTCCGGCTCCGGGAGGAGATCCGCCTTGCTCAGGACATTGATGAAAGGCAATCCGTGTCGGAACTGGACCGTCGCGTTCAGGAGGACGGACGAAATGAAGCCGCTCGGGCTCTTGACGAGCGCCGGATCGTTGAGATAGACGAGTGCGGAGTCCTCGCGGCCGAATGCGTCGATCAGGACCGGACCGGAAGCGCGGAACGTGAAGAGCTCAATCTGGCCAGGGGTGTCGATGAGGGCGTAGTTCGTCTCAAAGGTCTCCAGGACGTCCGCGAGCTCCTTGGCGTTCATCGCGGCCATGTCCGCCGCGGCGACCTGGGCGCCGTTCGGCCCGAGGCCTTGTTCCGCCATGACCTCCTCCAAGTTCACGTAGTCCCGCACGTCGAGGTCCGGCGAGTACAACAATGCCTCCGCCCCCGGATCGAGATTCACCGTCACGCAGTCGAGGCCTTGGGAGTTCATCCACAGCTGGAACGCGTAGACCATCGTGGACTTCCCCGATCCGGCGGTGCCGAGGAAGTAGAGGTTGCGGGCCATGGCCTGTGTGTAAATAGTCGTGTCAAATGAAGGTTCGCGGGGCTCACTCATTCATGACCCGGTTGCACAGCCCGCCAACCCGGGCATACGACGGTGAAGGAACTTGAACCACGGGAACGGTAGCGAGACGTTATCATATCGGATAAAGAGAGCTCCGGTCTGGAATGCTTCGAGCAGACGGAGGGATCAGGCAGCTTCGTGGACCTCCATCGGCGTTAGAGACGGTCCCGAAGGGTCCGGGGCGCTCGATCCGTTATTGTCACGGCCGATTTCTTGGTCCAATCGTTTATAACCGGACGAGGCGACGCGATGCCGTCACGTTCCGCCGAAGGGGATAGACCATGTCAACCGAACAAGCGCAACCGTTCTTGGTCGACGCCGTCCGGGCGTCCGCCTCGAAGATGCAGGGGATGAAAGCGGCTCTCGACGCCCGCGCCAAGGAACTCGATGCCCTCAGGGCGCAGCTCGACTCGGAGCGCCAAGATCTGGAGAAGCGAGCGGCGCGGCTGGAGGCCGAACGTCGAACCATCGACGGGGAGAGAGACGAGGTCCGGGTCGCTCGCGCGTCTGTGGACCAAGACCTCGCGACGATCAGAGCCGACCGGGAGAATCTTTCGGTCGAACAGGCACGGCTCCAGGATGCGGCGAACGACTTGGCGGCCCGCGAGAAGGCGCTGAGGGAGGCCGAAAGCAACGTGGAACGCCTCGATCACGAGATGATCGGAAGGATGCGGGAGGCCGACGCGAAGTTTCTGGCGATCGTGAATCGCGAGGAAGAGCTGTTCAAGCTCCAACAGGACTGGCTGGTTGCGTTTGAGACGCGCGAGCAGGAACTTCGGACGATCACCGAGCAGATGCACGTCCGGCAGGAAGAGTCCACCGAGCTGCACGAGTCCCTCGCCCACCTCGGGTCGGTCTTCAAAGACGAGACGGACCGGCTCGCGGCACAGCGTCAGGAACTCGCGGCCAAGGAGGAAAGCCTCCTGGAGGCGCAGCGGTACCTCGCCACGGTCATCGAGGCGGCGGACGTCGGGCCGCGGGAGGCCGAACGGCCTAGCCCGCCCCCGGCGGACGAACCTCCCGCGCCAACGGAGTCTCCCCCGCCTCCAATGCCGATTGTCGCCTCGACGGCTCCGGAGCCGGTCGAGGCCGAAAACACTCCGGAACCCGAAGAGAGACCCGCGGTTACGAGGGCCGAGGCGATGGACCGATTGACCCGGGCCATCGAGGCTTGGAAGCGCGCCCGAGATAACGGCCGGAACGTGGGCGAGATGCGCAACACCCTGAAGCTTGCGAAGGAGGCACTTCAAGCTGGCAAGTACGAAAGCGCGATCCGCCTCGCCACGGAGGTCCTCGATGACCTCCAGTCCGCGGTGATTGTGAGGTAGCCCGGACCGGATCCGAAGGGCGAGCTACATTGTCGAAAATCGCCCTTTAGCCAATAGCATGCGAAACGACGTCCTCGGGGTGGTTATCACGAGTCCCCTTCGACGGTCAAGTGCGTTACGGGCCAGTCGAATGTGGCAATATGGTGACGCCCCTGAAAGGATTCGTTTGGTCCAAGAAGGGGCCGGCGCGGGAGGGACGACCAACTCAACCGGAACATGCGCCCACCGCCGCAATTGCGCCCTCCTGCGCGGCACTCATGGTTGAAATAGCTCCGACACCTGTGGGCGGCGAGGTTTCGCGCACCGTGCGAGGGGGCCATTCAAATCGTTGAGGGCCGGGATGTTCAAGTCACAAACTGGCTGCTCGAAGAAAACCAGCCGTCCGTCCGATACCACGCGTTGGTGGACCTGCTAGACCGCAAGGCAGACGACCCGGATGTGAAGGCGGCGCTCTCGACGATCCTTCGCGTGGGTTGGGCTCGGGACCTCCTGAGGACCCAGAAGCCCACGGGTTACTGGGAGGCCCATGAGCCAAGGACCGTCCGAGAGTGGGTCAGCTTCCTCCGCTTCCCCCGCTTCGGCTCGTCGATCTGGAAGGGGATCATCCTCTCCGACCTCGGCCTCACGGCGGCCGATCGGCGAATCCGAAGGCTGGCCGATCTCATTTTCGAGTACAAGCTGCACCTCAGCTCCGAGGTGAACTTCTTCACGGAGGAGGTCTGCATCGTCGGGAACACCGCGCGAATGCTGACGCGGTTCGGATATGGCGAGGATCGCCGGGTCCGGAAGCTTTACGACTGGATGATCGAGGACCAGCGGGAGGACGGGGGCTGGAACTGCGCCGCCGGCAAGCCCGGGACACTCGACTGCTGGGAAGCGTTGGCCGCGTTCGCGTCGGTTCCGAAGGCAAATCGGACCGCCGCGATGGAGCGGTCGATCTCGCGAGGGGCGGAGTTCTATCTCGACCGGAAGCTCTTCGAGGAGGGGAGACGGTACGCTCCGTGGTTCCGGTTCCACTACCCGACGCACTACTACTACGACGTCCTGGTAGGGCTCGACGTCCTCACGGGGCTCGGATATGCCGGGGATCGTCGCCTCCAGCCCGCTCTCCGAATCCTTCGCGAGAAGCGGCAGAGCGACGGGACCTGGTTTCTCGACCGGATTCATCCCGACGAAGGGCCGGGAAGCGGTCGCGGGGCCGTGAGGAAGAAAGTGAGGCCGCTCGCCCTCGAACCGGCAGGGGAACCGAGCAAGTGGATCACCCTCACGGCCCTTCGAGTCTTGAAGAGAGTCGAGGACGCGAGCTCGTGAGACGGCGTCGTCGGTCTTGCTGTGCCCTGAAGAAAGCCACGCGGGGGTGATTTGTACGGAGGGTTTTGAGTCAACTTGGAAGCTGGTCTGGAGTCAAACGGACCTGATCGGATTCGAACCCAGGTCCAAAGTGTCGGGGAACACGTCGACTATGGATGGGCATCAGGTCGTCGAGACTCCGTGCCTCGCTCTTCGGCCAGCTTTTGGATTTTCATTGCTTCAGCGATGAGCGTCCGCACGATCGCTGACCGCGATGTGCGATGGAGTCGTGCCAACCGACTCAAGTTGGTCCACGTCGGGCGATCAAGAGTCAGTTGATGTGCACGTTGACGCTCACTCGCAGCACGTCGTATTCGACCTCGTCTCTTGGTGCGGGCCATTTCGTCACACGCTCCTCCGTCACCACGAAGGCCCTATAATACTCACCCGTGGCCCCAAGCTTCGTCCGGATATCTCTATCGCCTGGGAGGATGAGGAGAACTCGCTCGCACAGGAAGTGCGGGAATTCCGATGGCCTCCGCCGGACAGGAAGGGGAGACCCCGGGCAGCGAGGCGCTCGGAAGGCATCGGCCGACGAATTTCGGCACGCAAGTGGATGAACGCCCCGCACCCCCCGCAAACCTGGGGAGGGAGCGTAATCTATATAGAGCCCATACACCTATTATACATAGGTACTCCGTGCCAGAGGAGGTGCTCCGATGGACGCAGCAGATCCGCAAGGGCAGTACGCGCCTGGCCATCCTTCAGCTCGTCAGCGAGCGCGAGCGGTACGGCTACGAGATCGTCACGTCGATCCGCAACCGCACGAACGGTGGGCTAGAGGTCGCGGAGGGGAACGTCTACCCGGCGCTCCACGCGCTCGAGGCGGAGGGCTACGTCACGAGCACATGGCGCGAGGTCGAGCCCGGCGTGCCCCCGAGGAAATACTACCGCATCACCGGTCGCGGCCGGGAGCACCGGTCGATGCTCGTGAAGGAATGGAAGGAGTACGCCAGCGCGATTGCGCGGCTGTTGGAAGGAGAATGACACCATGCAAATGACGACCGAAGCGCGAACGTGGCTCGACTCGACCGTGCGCCGCATCCTCGCCCGCCACCCGCTCGGAGACGCCGAGCGCGCGGGCATCACGTACGAACTGATGAGCCACCTCCACGCGGCCGGTGAGGCGCGTGCCACGGCGGCGGGGAGGAGCGAGGTCGCCCGCGAGGACCTCGAGGCCGCGCTCTTGGAAGCCGGCGGGGAGAATGGGCTCGCGGCCGCGTTCGTGGAGCCGCTCGCGAAGCCCGTCGAGCGCGTGCTCTTCGGCCGGCGCTTGGGCGCGTACGTGATCGACATGATCATCGTGTTCATCGGCATCGGGCTCATCCAACAGCTCCTCGACTTCGTGCCTGGCGCGCACCTGTTCTTTGAGGTGGCGCCCGCGCCCCCATTGTGGCGCATTAACTCGCTCTGGTACCCGTGGGGCCAGGACCCGACCCTGTCATATGGGCTCCAAGCTCTCTTCGCTCTCGCGAGCGGCGCGTGGGTCATCGGCTACTTCGCGTGGACCGAGGCGCACGGCGGCCGCTCACTCGGAAAGCGCGCGCTCAAGCTGCAGGTGATGCGCGTCGACGGCGGACCAATCACGTTTCGAGAGTCGATTCTGCGCAACCTCGTGAAGCTCTCGCCGCCGCTCCTCTTCCTCGACGTCGTCATCATGCTCCTCGCGTTCGCGAAGGATAAGCAGCGCGTGAGCGACCGCATCGCAGGGACCATCGTCGTGAAGGGGTGAGACGGCGAGCACGACGCCTACGGTCGAGTTCCCCCCCGTCGCACGCATCTCAGGGGCTGCCTGGGCAACGGTGCCACGGGTCCGAAATCCAATCCGGCCAGATTGAACCCGTTTGTAAGGCATGAGTACGGGCCTGAAGGGATTCGAACCCTTGACCTATCGGTGTCCCTCGGACGTTCCGATGAAGCGCGCCGATAAGAGCCGATCGCTCTACCTAGCTAAGCTACAGGCCCGCGGCGGCGCTTATTGGCC
>Ga0209378_1001642_pt1 | contig 15847 bp, 18 predicted proteins | sample GraSoiAngelo_156_FD_186170 | JGI IMG/M metagenome (GOLD analysis project Ga0209378, IMG submission 186170) | Grasslands soil microbial communities from the Angelo Coastal Reserve, California, USA - 14_1009_13_40cm (SPAdes) (version 2) | ecosystem: Environmental > Terrestrial > Soil > Grasslands ... | reverse complement strand
GCCGGGCCTTTTGGCGGCGTGGTTGGCCTACATAGTGGTCCTCTCGCCGGTACTCGGGATCTTTCAGAGTGGCCCGCAGCTTGCCGCTGATCGATATAGCTACCTGGCAGGCCTCGGATGGGCGATCTTGGCCGGCGCCGGCCTGCTCTCCGATTGGCGGCGGCCACCTCTCCTGTTTACCGGGCTTTCTGCCTGCGTCCTCCTCGGGCTGGGAATTCTCGCGTGGAACCAGGTCCAGGTCTGGCACGACTCGGAGAAACTTTGGACCCATTCGCTTGCGACGTACCCGCAATCTTCAATCGCCGAGCACAACTTGGGTATCGTGCGCGCTGATCAAGGCAAGCTGACCGAGGCGAGCGAGCACTACCGGCGGGCTCTGCAGATCACGCCCGAATACGCCAGCGCTCACAACAACTGGGGCGCTGCGCTCGCTCAGCAGGGCAAGCTGGCCGAGGCGAGCGAGCATTTTCGGCAGGCGCTGCGCATTGATCCTGCGTTTGCCAACGCCCGCTACGCCTTGGGCATGGCCTTCGCTCAGCAGGGGAAGCTAGCCGAGGCCGTCGACCACTACCGCCAGGCCCTGCAGATCAAGCCTGACCATGCCGACGCCCACAACAACCTGGGCAATGCTCTCGCCGTGCAGGGCAAGCTGGCCGAGGCGAGCGAGCACTTTCGGCAGGCGCTTCGCATCAACCCTGACTTCGCGAACCCCCACTACAACTTGGGCAATGTGCTTGCTCAGCAGGGCAAGTTGGCCGAAGCAAGCGACCACTTCCGGCAGGCCCTGCGCCTCAAGCCTGACTATGCTGACGCCCACTACAACTGGGGCAATGTGCTCGCGCAGCAAGGCAAGCTAACCGAAGCAAGCGACCACTTCCGACAGGCCCTGCGCCTCAAGCCTGACCACGCCGCAGCCCGGTCCGGCCTCGTCCAGGCTCAGCGGGGACTAGGCACGGGCAAGGAAGATGGGGCCAACAGCCGCCAAGATGCAAAAACACAGTAGTGTAAACCTAGGAAGAGGGCTATCCCGCAAGCAGGACGCGTTACCCCAGCGATGCGGCTCCTGGCTGGTCCCCGTGCTGATTGCTCTCGTCACCTTCACTGCGTTCCTACCCACTTTGCAGAACGAGTTTGTGGGCTGGGACGATGCTACGAATTTCCTCGACAACGCTCACTATCGGGGGCTCGCCTGGACCCACATCCGCTGGATGTGGACCACGCACCTGGGCCACTACATTCCGCTGACGTGGATGACCCTCGGCCTGGACTACCTGCTGTGGGGCATGAACCCCTTCGGGTATCATCTGACGAGTCTTCTCCTGCACGCCGCGAATGCGGTGGTCTTCTTCTTCGTCGTCCATCGGATCCTGACACTGGCTCTGCCCAGTCCCTCTGAACGTGGTCACGCGCTCGCTGTTGCTGCCGGGTTTGCCGCCCTCGTGTTTGCGATCCATCCCCTGCGCGTGGAATCCGTGGCGTGGGTCACCGAACGGCGTGATGTGCTCTCGGGACTCTTCTACTTGTCGGCGATCCTGATGTACCTGCGGGCCTGCGAGCGCGGGGCGCGTGGCCGAGGGTGGTACTGGGCGGCCGTTGGCTTGTTCGCCGGCGCGCTGTTGTCCAAGTCGATGGTCGTGAATCTTCCGTTCGTCCTGCTGATCCTGGACGTCTATCCCCTCAGACGCCTCGGAGGGTTCGTCGGGTGGTGGAGCGAGCCCGCGCGTCGGATCTACATCGAGAAGATCCCGTTCGTGCTGCTGGCTGCTGCGGCATCTGCCATTGCAGTCATGGCGCAGTCTTCTGTCCATGCCGCAGCCTCGCTGGCTCAACTGAGCGTGCCGGGCAGGCTGGCGGTCGCAGCGTACGGCTTGGGCTTCTACCCCCGGAAGATGGTCGTGCCCGTGAACCTCTCGCCGCTCTATGAACTGCCGCGCACGGTGGATCCCATGGCGCCGCCGTTCATCCTGAGCTATGCCCTGGTTCTCGCCATAATGGCGATCGTCCTGGCTCTCCGCCGTCGAGTGCCGGGCCTGCCGGCGGCGTGGGTGGCTTACGTGGTAGTCCTCTTGCCGGTACTCGGGTTCTTTCAGAGCGGCCCGCAAATCGCCGCGGATCGATATACCTACCTGGCAGGCCTCGGATGGGCGATCTTGGCCGGCGCTGGCCTGTTGTCCTGCTGGCGCACCTCCGGAACGTCGAAGACTGGGACACCGACAACTTTGCCGATTGCTGGCGTTGCCACATGTCTCGTCGTCGGGTTGGGAGCTCTCACCTGGAACCAGGCCCAGGTCTGGCATGACTCGGAGAAGCTCTGGACCCATGCCCTCGCCATGGACCCTCAATCTTCGATCGCCGAGAACAATTTAGGTGTTGTGCGCGCTGATCAAAGCAAGCTGGCCGAGGCGATCGAACATTACCAGCGAGCCCTGCAGATGAGGCCGGACTACGCCGACGCCTACTTCAACTTGGGCAATGCGCTATTTCAGCAGGGCAAGGTGGCCGAGGCGAGCGACCACTACCGGCAGGCCCTTGCGATCAAGCGTGACCACGCCCGAGCCCACAACAACTGGGGCGTTGTCCTTGCCAGGCAGGGCAAGCTGGCCGAGGCGGGCGACCACTTCCAGGCGGCCCTGCACATCGGGCCTGACAACGCCGACGCCCACACCAACTTGGGCAATGCGCTATTTCAGCAGGGCAAGCTGGCCGAAGCAAGCGACCACTTCCGGCAGGCCCTGCGCCTCAAGCCCGACCACGCCGCAGCCCAGTCCGGCCTCGTCCAGGCTCAGCGGGGACTAGGCACAGGCAACCAGGACCCGGCCCACAGCCGTCAGGGTGAAAAAACGGAATAGTGAGAAGCTAACGCGTTCCCGCTACTCCGCCTTCACCAGGAAGTGCGCGCGACGGTTCTTCGCCCAGCACGCCTCGGTCCGCTCCCTGCAGACCGGGCGCTCCTCCCCGTAGCTGATCACGGTGATCCGGCTCCCCTGGACGCCGCGGCTCACCAGGTAGTCCAGCGTCGCCTTGGCGCGCCGCTCGCCGAGGACGAGGTTGTACTCGTTCGTGCCGCGCTCGTCGGCGTGGCCCTCGATGAGGACCAGCGTGCGCGCGTTGTCGTTGAGCCAGGCGGCGTCGGCGTCGAGAACCTTCGCCGCGTCAGTTCGGATGTCGTACCGGTCGAAGTCGAAGTGGATGTCCTTGAGGGCGTCGATCGTGCGGAACTCGCTCAGCGGGGGCCGTTCCGCGACGGTCGCCGGACGGCTCCCTGCCGCCGGGGTGCGCGCCTCGGCCCGGCTCGCCGGCACGCGCGCGGACGGGGCGGGCAACGCGGCGGACGGCGCGGGCGACGCAGCGGACGGCCCGGGGACCGCGGCAGACGCCACGATCGGCGTCTTCGCGCAGCCGGCGATGGAGAAGGTCGCGATCAGCATCGTCAACGAAGTCCTCGTGACACTCATGCTGCGCCTCCGTGCCGGCCCACCGCGCGCGGCGCGACTTCCGACGGCCGCCTCCGCGTGACCGGAACGCTGTAGGGTATGTGGAAGAGCCACCGCACCCACGCCTCCGTGCGCCGGTCGGCCGGCCACACCAGCGCGCTCTGGAGATCGCCGATCGTGAGTCGAATCCACGTCTTCCAGAGATCGAACTCGCCCGGCGGGACGACCCGGACGAGCCTGCAGACGAGCCGCCCCGTCGGCCGGAGGTCCGCCGCCGCCGGGGGCTCGCCACGCGCGATCGGCAGCAGGACGCGCTCGACGATCCAGTGGTGCGTCCGGAGGATCAGGCGGCGACGCACCGGCGACTCGACGGCGAGCCAGCACGGCGCCATGTCGCGGTACCACTCGAGCAGCGTCGGCGAGATCGCGAGGGCGGCGGCGCTGAGGGCGGCCTCGGCGCCCCCGCGATGCGGCACCGCGCTCGCCGGCTTGCGATCACCGAGGCGCGCCCCGACGATATCAGCGAGCTGCACGTACCGCTCCGAGTCGCCGAGGTAGCGGCAGCGCCAGCCCTCCAGGATCGTGGCGACGTCCGGGAGCGGCCGCCACTGGAGCACGGTCACGTCTTGGGTGACGCCCGCCGCGCGCAGGCTCGCCATCGCCGCGTGGGCAGCGCGCCGGGTGTCGTTGAACCAGCGCCCGCGCTCCTCGCCGAGCGGCACGAGCGTCTGGCGGAGCAACAGCGCCAGCCGGCCGTCAGGCGCCTCATAGACGGCGACGAGGTCGGGATGGCGACAACACACAGATGCGATCTCGCCGTTCACCATGGCGTGCTCACCGGTCCGGCGTGGGTGCTGGCCGAGCGCTGCTCGGGCGTCGGCACCGATCGGGCCGGGGTGGGTGATACGACCGTAATCTCGACGGCGACCAGACGGCCGTCACGCTTTGCCGTCTTCACGGTGACGAACTCGCCCGGCTTGAGCTCTGTCGCCGGGAGCGGCGTCTGCTTGAAGCCCCCGGGCCACTGCCCAGGCGCCGCCTCCGCGGAACGCGCGACCAGCTCGATCTTCGTGTCCGGCGTCAGCTCGATCACCAGCTTGCTCGGACGGCTCTTGGGCGTCCACGGTCCGAACTCCTCGAGCGTGACGGCCCTGGCGTCCCGGCCCGTCGCCACGATCATTCCCGAGTGCCTCATCTCCGCGGGTGTTGTCTCGGCGGCTTGGCCCGCGCCGGGCACGAGCAGGCCGGCGAGCAGCAGCGCGATCACAACGTGTTTCATCGGTGTCCTCCCTGGCCGCGCGTTCTCGGCCGCGCGTCGGCAACGCGTTCTCGACCCTGTGTTCTCGACCTGGCGTTGGTTCAGGACGCCACGGCGATATAAAGGTCGCCGTCGTTGCGACGCACGAACAACAGGACGGGCGCGCCAGGCTTGAGGCGCGCGAGCGCCCGCTCGAGGTCGTCCACGCTCCCGACGGGCGTGCGATCGATCTCGGCGATCACGTCGCCGGGCTGGACGCCCGCGCTCGCAGCGGGGCTGCCGTCCTCGACACCGCGCACGAGCACGCCGGCCTTCGCCGGCAGGTCGAGCTCCTGCGCGAGCTGCGGCGTCACGGTCTGCACGGCGAGGCCCAGTGAGGGCTTCCCACCGGCCTCGGCGGTTCGTTGCTCCTCTGGCTCGGCGAGCTTCGCGATCCTGGCCCGCAGCGTGAGCGTCTTGCCGTCACGGACCACGGTCAGCGCGACGTCCCGGCCCACTCGCGTCTCGGCCACCAGGCGCGGCAGCTCGTCCGAGCGCCCGATCGTGTGACCGTCGTACTCGACGATGACGTCGCCGGGCCGGAGGCCCGCCTCCTTCGCCGGCCCACCGTCCGCCACCGACGCGACGAGCGCGCCGTGGGCGTCTCGCAGGTTGAAGCCTTTCGCGAGGGCGGATGTCATCCGCTGGATCGCTACGCCGAGGTAGCCGCGCACGACATGGCCGGCGGCGGCGAGCTGCGTGAGGACAGGCTTGGCGAGGTTGACCGGAATCGCGAAACCGATGCCGACCGAGCCACCCGACTGCGAGAAGATCGCGGCGTTGATCCCGACGGCCTGGCCCTGGGCGTTGATGAGCGGGCCGCCGCTGTTGCCCGGGTTGATCGACGCGTCGGTCTGGATGAAGTCATCGTACGGTCCCTCGCCGATCACGCGTCCGGTCGCGCTCACGATGCCCGTGGTCACGGTCTGCTCGAGCCCGAACGGGTTGCCGATCGCCATCACCGGCTCGCCGACCTGGAGACGCGAGGAATCACCGAGCGGGATCACCAGGAGTCCCGTCGCGTCCACCTTCAGGAGCGCGATGTCAGTCTTCGGATCGCGCCCCAGGACCCGGCCGGGCAGCTCGCGCCCGTCGGCGAGCGTCACCTTGATCTCGGTCGCGCCGTCGACGACGTGGTTGTTCGTGACGATCAGTCCGTTGGGGTTGATGACGAAGCCCGAGCCGAGGCTCCGCACCGCACGGCGCGGCCGGCCGCCGAAGAACTGCTCGAAGGACTGGTTGCTCTTGTCCACGCGCTTGGTGCTGATGTTGACCACTGCGGGTTTGAGCGTCCGCGCGAGCTCAACCCACGGTGACGCGGCGGGCGCCGGGGCCGTCGTCGTCACCGGGCGCTCGCTCCAGAGCGCCGCCCCCACCTGGGTGAAGCCGAACCGAGGAAGCACCGCCACCAGCGCGACCGCGAGGATCAGCGCGGTGATCCCTGAAATCTTGCGTCTCATCGGACACCCCTTTCATTCAGCGCCTGTCGTGCGATTTCGCCGAGCGGGTTGGATGGAGCCAGCCGCCGGACTTTGGTGTATTCGCGGACCATGCCGTCGTAGTCGCCGGCGCGCCGGAGCGCTGTGGCGAGGAGCAGGCGGATCTCGGCCGAACGAGGTCTGAGGCGCACCGCCTGCCGCAGCCGCTCGACCGCCGGCGCCAGCTCCCCCTGGTCGAGCAGGAGCCCGGCGAGATCGATCTGGTAGCGCGGATCGCCGGGGTCGAGATGCGCCGCCTCCTCGAGCTCGCGACGCGCCGCCCGCGAGTCGCCCATCTCCCTGAGGGTCTGCCCGAGCGCGTCGTGGACCCGCGGGTCGCCCGGGGCCAGGCGGACGGCGTCGCTCAGCTGGCGCATCGCACCTGTCACCACCCCGAGTCGCGCGTACGCAAGGCCCAGATAGTAATGTGCGCGGGCGTCTTGCGGCGCCGCTGCGACGGCGCCGAGGAGCGTCCGGATCGCAGGTGCGTAGTCGCCCTCGTCGATCAGGCGCGCTGCGTGCGTCACGGACTGCCGGCCACGCCACGTCGGGACCTCGAGGACCAGCGCAAACGCGCCGGCCGCGGTGACCGCCAGCGAGCCGAGCATCACGAACCCCGTGACGAGGTCCGCGCGGGAGCGCACGAACCGCCGCAGGGTGCCGGGCATCGCCACGTCAGTCATCCGCACGTGTCCATCGCGCCATGGACGTGACGCTACCCGAGCGACATGAGAGGCCGATGAGAGCTCCATGAGAACTCTCTCAGCCGCAGACGCCCGAAGGCGCCAGCGATGAGCCGGTTCTCAGGCGAGCGGCAGGCGGATCGTGAACGTGCTGCCCGCGCCGGGCGTGCTCTCGGCGCCGAGCGTGCCGCCGTGCGCGGTCACGATGGAGCGGGCGATCGGCAGTCCGAGCCCCGCGCCCGCCGTGTCGCGCGTCCGGGCCGCGTCGAGCCGGACGAAGGGTTCGAAGATGCGCTCGAGGTCGGCCGGATCCATCCCGACGCCGGTGTCGCTCACCGCGATCTCGGCCCACCCGTCGGCGACGCGCAGCGCCAGCTCCGCGCGGCCGCCGCGCGGCGTGTACTTCACCGCGTTCTCGACGAGCTTCATCACCGCGCGGCGCAGGGCGATCGCGTCGCCCATCACCGCCGCGGGCGCGCGCTCCTTGACGCCGACGACCACGCCCCGCTCGTCGGCGACCCGTCCGGCGATGTCGGCGATCTCGTCGAGCAGCGGCTCCAGCTCGACACGCTCGCGTGACGCGGACGCCGGGACAGAGAGGCGCGAGAGCAATAACAAGTCCTCGGCGAGCCGGACGAGGCGCTCGACGTCCTCGAGGCTCGACGCGAGGACGCGACGGTACTCCTCGCCGGACCGCTCGGTGCGCAGCGCGACTTCGATGGTGCCCTTGAGCGCGGTCAGCGGGGTGCGCAGCTCGTGCGCAGCGTCGGCGGTGAAGCGCCGCATCTGGGCGAAGGTCGCTTCGAGACGCGCCAGCATCGCGTTGAGCGTCTCGGCCAGGTGGTCCAGCTCGTCCCCCGTCTCCCGCCGCGGGAGGCGCTCGTGGAGGTCCTCGCCGCTGATCCGGCGGGCGGTACGGGACATCGTGTCCACCGGCCGGAGCACCGAGCGCGCGATCACGGCACCGCCCGCGGCGGCGAGCGTCAGACCGAGCGGGATCAGGACGAGGAGCGTCTCCAGATAGCGCCCGAGCGTGCGCTGGGCACGCTCGAGCGGCATGCCCACCTGGACGAGCTGCACGAGCTGGCCGTCGCGCGTGATCGGCAGCGTCAGCAGGCGCACGGGCTCGCCCGTGGCGAGCCGCACGGTCTCGAAGGTCGGCTCGCCGCGCGCGGCGTCGCGCCTGGCCTGCGCCGACAGCGGGAGCGTCTCCTCCCGCAGATGGGTCGAGCGTGCGCCCGGCCGACCTTCGGGGTCAACGAGCTGGAAGAACTTGTCGTAGAATTCCGGCCCGAGGATCTCCCGCAGCGCCGACTCGGGCTCCACGCCAAGGGCGGCGCCCGATCCCGCCCAGCCGGTGTCGCTGACCACCTGCCCCACCGCCAGGAGGGAGGTGTCGAGATCCTGGATCAGGCGGGAGCGGAGGAGCGAGTACGAGAGCCCGCCGATCACGGCGAGGATCGCCAAGAGAATACCGGTGTACCAGAGCGTCAGACGGGTGCGGATCGAGAGCGGCACTACGCGCGGACTCACTCGGCCCCCTTGAGCACGTACCCGGCGCCCCGGACGGTGTGGAGCAGGCGCCGCTCGCCCGACGCGTCGATCTTCCGCCTGAGGTAGCCGACGTAGACATCGATGACGTTGCTCTCGGAGTCGAAGTCGAGGCCCCACACGTGCTCGGCGATCATCGGCCGGGTCAGCACGCGCCCGGCGTTGCGCACGAGGTACTCGAGGAGCGCGTACTCCCGCGTGGTGAGCTCGACGCGCCGCCCGCCGCGCGACACCGTCCGCGTCGCGGGATCGAGGCTGAGGTCGTCGAGCCGGAGCGGCGCCATCCTCCGCTCGGCCCCCCGCCGGAGCAGGGCGCGAACGCGCGCCAGGAACTCCTCGAAGGCGAACGGCTTCGTCAGGTAATCGTCGGCGCCGAGGTCGAAGCCCGCGACCTTGTCCGCGACGCTGTCCCGCGCCGTCAGCACGAGCACCGGGGTGGCGACGCCGCGGTCGCGGACGGTCTTGAGGACGCCGAAGCCGTCGCGCTTGGGCAGCATGAGGTCCAGCACGACGAGATCGTACGGGGGGCCGGCCAGGATCAGGTCGAGGGCCTCGGCGCCGTCGGCGGCGACCTCGACGGCGTGGCCTTCCTCCGCAAGCCCCTGGCTGATGAAGCTCGCGACCTTCCGCTCATCCTCGACGACCAGAATCCGCATCTATGCGCGTGCGTGGGCGGCCGCCGCAAGCACGGCGGCAGCAGACTCGCTCAGGGGTGGGGGTGGGTTCGCGGCGAGTGTCTTTCCGAGCCCAGCGAGCCCACCCCCACCCCTGAGCGCGATCACCGCTCGCGGAGCTTGCGCGCGGCCTCCGCGCGCATCGTCTGCATCGCGCGCGTCTCCTGGTCGGAGTACCGCTCCTCTTTCCAGGGGTCGGCGTGCATGTGGTATCCGTTCTGCTCCCAGAAGCCAGGCGGATTGACGTCCAGGAACTCGAAGCCGCGCACCCACTTGGCGCTCTTCCAAAAGTAGAGCTTTGGCACGACCAGCCGGCACGGGCCGCCGTGGACGGGCTCGAGGTCGCGCCCGTCGTGTCGCAGCGCCAGGAGCGCGTCGTCGTCCACGAGGTCCTCGAGCGCGAGGTTCGTCGTGTAGTCGGGATCGGCGTGGACCATCACGTACTTCGCCCCCGGCAGGAGCTTGACCCGCTTCATCAGCTCACGAATCCCGACGCCCTCCCATCGGTTGTCGAGCTTCGACCAGCGCGTCACGCAGTGCACGTCGGAGGTCACCGACACCCGCGCGAGTCTGAGGAACTCTTCCCACGTCCACACGACCTCGCGCTCCACGTGGCCGAAGCAGCGGAACGTCCAGCGCGCCGGATCGAACCGGGGCGTCAGGCCGTAGGTGAGGACGGGCCACTTCGTCGTCAGCGTCTGGCCCGGGGGGATCCGCCCGGCGAGGGCGGGATCGGCGCGTGTCATCGGCCTCCACTATACACCGCCGTCACAACCTCTTCGTGCGATCGCGCACGGCGACATATAATGGATAAAGATAAGGACACGCGAGGACGTGGCAACGGTTCGGCGCACGAAAGGACATCGTGGATGAATGGAGAACGCAAGCTGGCGCTGTTCATCGACTTCGAGAACATCGCCCGCGGAGTCAAGGAAGCGCAGTACAAGGCCTTCGAGATCAAGCTGGTGCTCGAGCGATTGCTGGAAAAGGGCAAGATCATCTCCCGGCGCGCGTACGCGGACTGGAACCGCTTTACCGAGTACAAGCGCCCCTTCCACGAGTGGGCGATCGAGCTGATCGACGTCCCGCAGAGCCGCTACAGCGGCAAGAACTCGGCCGACATCCGCATGGTCGTGGACGCGCTGGATCTGGCCTATGGAAAAACGCACATCGACTCGTTCGCGCTGGTGTCGGGCGATTCGGATTTTTCCCCGCTCGTCTCCAAGCTTCGTGAAAACGACCGCTACGTGATCGGCCTGGGCGTGAAGTCGTCCTCGTCCGACCTCCTTGTCGCCAACTGCGACGAGTTCATCTTCTACGAGGACCTGATCCGCGAGTCGAAGAAGACGGACCTGCTCCGCGGACTTCCCGAGAAGAAGGCCGAGGCGATGACGCAGCTCATCGACGCGATCCAGGCGCTCCAGCGCGAGAACAAGGAGACGTTGTGGGGGTCGATGGTCAAGCAGACCATGATCCGGAAGAACCCCGCGTTCAACGAGTCGTACTACGGCTTCGCGACCTTCTCCAAGCTCCTCGAAGAGGCGGCCAAGCAGAAGATCGTGACGCTCGAGCGCGACGAGAAGAGCGGCACCTACGTCATCACGTCGCTCGTCGAGGATGGCGGACGCGCGGCCTAGCGCGCCGCCCCGCCATCCAGGCCGCCCAGCGGCGCGATCAGCCAGTCGATCGACAGGACGCCGGCGCCGCCGATCACGATCGACAGCGCCATCGCGATCAGCGCCAGGTTGAACTCGAAGCCGTGGCCCTTGTCCTGCGCCAGCGACCAGTTCAGGAAAAACCCGTGCCGCGCGTGCACCTTCTTGATCGCCACGAGCATGACGACGATCAGCCCGAGCGCCACCGGGCGCGTTAGGAACCCGACGATCATCGCGAGCCCGCCGAAGCACTCGATGCACGCCGCCGTCACGGTCGCCGCCGCCGGGATGTTCATCTGGCGGAAGCCCGCGATGGTCTTCGTGAGTCCAGGGCCGCCGAACCAGCCGAAGACCTTCTGCGCGCCGTGCGCGAAGAAGATCGCCCCCAGCATCAGTCGGACGACCAGGTGCGACCAGGAGGGATACGTCCCGAACACGAGCTCTTGCATGGCTCCTCCTCGCCCGTTGCGATGGGTACCAAGCCAGCGTATCCTCGCCGCGTGACGCGTCTCACGCGCCGGTCCCGTCGGTCGCCGCGAGTGTACTACACTCTGGCAGGCGTCTTCCTGGGCCTCGTGCTCTCCGCCGCCTGGACGGTCGGCGCCGCCGCGCAGGTCACGCTGACGGTCACGCCGGCCATGGTGAAGGGCCGGCCCGACGCCCCGGTCACGATCGTCGAGTTCTCCGACTATCAGTGACCCTTCTGCCAGCGGCTCCAGCGGTCGCTGGAGCAGATTCTGAAGGAATACGACCGCCGGCTTCGGCTCATCTTCAAAGACCGCCCCCTCGCGATCCATCCGCACGCACGGCCGGCGCACGAGGCGGCGCGCTGCGCGGGCGCCCAGGGCCGGTACTGGGAGTACCATGATCTCCTCTTCGAGAGGCAGCCGGCGTTCCGGCGCGAAGACCTCCTCGCCTACGCCAGCACCCTCGGCCTCGACCGCGCGGTCTTCACCCGGTGCGTGGACGAGCGGCGCTTCGCCCCCGACGTCGACGCGGACATGGAGCAGGCCGCGGCGCTCGGCGTCTTCGCCACGCCGACGCTGTTCGTCAACGGGCGGCGGGTCGAGGGCGCGGTCTCCGTCGAGGAACTCCGGCGCATCATCGAGGATGCGTCGAAGGAGCCGCGCTGATGCCGTTCGTGAAGGTGGCCGAGGTTGGGGACCTCCCCGTCGGGCAGGGCACACTGATCGAGCGCGACGGAACCGCGCTCGCCGTCTTCAACGCGGGCGGCGGGCGGTTCTTCGCGACGAGCCCGCGCTGCCCGCACGAGGAGGGCCCGCTCGCCGAGGGGTGGCTCGAGGGAGACGTCGTCATCTGCCCCTGGCACGGCTACGACTTCGAGCTCACGACGGGCCGGTGCCGCGTGGACGACGACCTCGCGGTCGCCGTCTATCCCGTCCGCGTCAACGGCACCGCGATCGAAGTGGACCTCCCGTGACAGGCTGCCCGTCCCGCACGGGTTGCATCGTACGAACAAAATGACTACTGTAAGGGACTTATAGCGCCATGACCGAACGCGCCGTCAAGCACGTCAGAAAGTTCTTGGGACAGCGCCTGCGCTCCCTCAGGAAGCAGCGGTTGCTCAGCCAGGAGCGGCTGGGCGACCGTTCCGGCCTGAGCGGGAAGTTCATCGGCGAGGTCGAGCGTGGCGAGAAGTCGATCTCGCTCGACAGCCTGTACCACGTCGCCACCGCCCTCGAGGTCCCCCTCCGCGACCTCACCGACGTCGGCGACAAGGCCACCGCGGTGCCGAGTGAGGAGGCCGAGAAGATCTTCGCGCTCGTCTCGGCCCGTCGGCGTCCCGAGGAGATCCGCAAGGCGTACAACGTCCTGCGCGCGATGTTCGAGCGCGCGTCCTAGCGTCGCGACGTCCCGGGGGTTGCCACGATGACGACGGAACAGGTATGGCTCGGCATCGGTCTGCTCGGCCAGGCGTTCTTCTCGACGCGCTTTCTCGTCCAATGGATCGCGTCGGAGCGCGCGAAGAAGAGCATCGTACCTCGCCACTTCTGGTTCTTCTCGGTGGGCGGCGGCATGACGCTGCTGGCGTACGCGATCCACCGGCTCGACCCGGTGTTCATCATCGGCCAGGCCGCCGGGCTCTGCGTCTACGCGCGCAACCTCTACTTCATCTACCGCCGGCCCGACCGTGTCGTCCATCCATAAGATGATAGGATCTAGAGAAACGGAGCCGGGGAGCACCTATCTCAGGCCACCCACGAATGGCACCGGCCCCGCACGCCCGGCTCCAGATGATAGGATCTAGAGAAACGGAGCCGGGGAGCACCTATCTCAGGCCACCCACGAATGGCACCGGCCCCGCGGACCCCGCTACAAAGGAGGCGGTCGTGCCCCTGACGATCAACTGGGCCCAGTGCCACACGCGTCCCGTCCTCATGATCCCCGGTCCCACCGAGCTCCCGTTCCCGGTCATCCAGGCGATGAACCAGCCGCCATCGATCCAGTACGACCGGAGCTTCGACGAGGGGGTGCTCGAGCCGACGACGCTCGCCCTGCGTGACGTCTTCCAGACGAAGAACGAGGTGATCATGATGCCGGGCTCGGGCCGGACGGCGCTGGAGGCGGGCGCGCTCTCGGTCATCGAGCCACGCGACCGCGTGCTCGTGGTCGGCGCGGGCCAGTTCGGCGTGCTCATGCGGGAGATCATGAACCGGATCGACGCCGACTGGACCGAGTTCCCGGTGGAGTGGGGAGCGCGCCTCGACCTGACCCGTCTCGAGCGGGAAGCCGAGCGCATTCGCCCGAAAGCGCTCACGCTGGTCCACAACGAGACGTCCACCGGCACGACCTACCCGGCCGCGGAGGTGGCGAAGATCGCGCGCGCGGTCGGCGCGCTCTTCCTGCTCGACACCGTCTCCTCGATCGCGGGGATCGACGTGCGCACGGACGAGTGGGGCGTGGACCTGAACATGACCGGCTCGCAGAAGTGCCTCGCCGCGCCGCTCGGTATGGCCCTCGTCGCCGTGAGCCCGCGAGCGTGGGAGGTCATGGAGCGCCGGAGCAAGCCGGCACGGAGCTTCGCGTACGACCTCCTGCGCTGGAAGGAGTGGTGGGTCCCGGTGTCGCGCGGCGGCAAGGTGCCGGACGGCGCGCCGCGGCGCCAGCCCGTGTCCATGCCCACGCATCTCACCGCGGCCATGAACGTCGCCGTGAGGCTGATCCTCGAGGAGGGGCTGGCCCATCGCTTCCGCCGCCACGAGGTGGCCGCCACGGCGCTCCGGCGTGGCCTCGCGGCGATGGGCATCGAGATGTTCCCCGACCCTTCGATCGTGTCGAACACGGTCTCGTGCCTGAGGGTGCCCAGGTCCATCGAGCCCGCCGCCGTCGTCACCCAGATGCGCGACCGCTACGGGATCCTGATCGGCACGGGCCTCGACAAGATGCGCACGACGACGCTCCGCATCGGGACCATGGGCCTCACGGCGAGCCCGCAGTACGTGCTGCCGACGCTCTCGGCGCTCGAGCTGGCGCTGCGCGACCTCGGGTACAAGTGCGAGCCCGGCGCCGGCGTCGCCGCCGCGCAAGCCGCGTTCGCTGACGCGGGGTAGCCCCCCGTGCCCGAGCCGCTCGTCGTCGTCCCCGACGACTTTCCGAGCGTCTTCGAGGGCACGCCGGCCCACGAGCGCTTGAAGAAGCTCGGTGAGGCGCGCGTCTACACCGCGCGGGGTGCCGAGGACGAAGCCGAGCTGATCCGTCGGATCGATGTTGCGCGCGCGATCATCAACATCCGTGCCCACGCCCGCTTCACCGACGGGGTGTTCGCCGCGTGCCGCAACGTCAAGCTCGTGTCGATCTGGGGCACCGGCACGGACAACGTCGACCTCGACGCCGCCGGCCGCCGGGGCGTGACCGTGTGCAACACCCCCGGCGTGAACGCCTTCGCCGTCGCCGAGCACACGCTGGCGCTCATGCTCGCCGCGGCGCGGAAGATCCCGCGAGTCGACCACGAGATGCGCGGGGGCGCCTGGCCGCGCGAGCTGCTCACGCAGCTCCTCGGCAAGACGCTCGGCGTGTTCGGCACCGGCAGGATCGGGGCGCGCGTCGCCGAGCTGGGCCGCGCCTTCGGCATGGACGTCAGGACGTGGAGCGCCCGGAGCGGGGCCGCGGCCGTCAAGGACGAGATCCTCCGCGCCGCCGACTTCGTGAGCCTCCACCTGCGCCTGGCGCCCGACACGCGGGCGTTCCTCTCGCGCCGCGAGTTCGCCCTCATGAAGCGGACGGCGATCCTGGTCAACACAGGACGGGGCGCTCTCGTCGAGCGCGCGGCCCTGCTCGACGCCCTCAGCAACGCCAAGATCACGGCAGCGGGCCTGGACGTCTTCCACGACGAGCCGCTCAAGCCCGGCGATCCGCTGCTGGCGCTCCCCAACGTCGTGGTCTCGCCACACAACGCGGGCCAGACGCCCGAGGTGATCCGCGACGGGCTCTTGCGCGCCGTCGAGAACGTCGAGAACTTCCTCGCCGGGCGGCCGACCGACGTCGTGGTCGCCCCCCTCACGTAGGAGCAGCCGGTGGCGGTCGTCGCCCTCGAGCTCCAGCAGCGCTCCACGGTGCTCGACGGCCGCCCGTTCGGCGCCGCGGGCGCCTACGAGAAGCTCGCGGGTATCCTCCGGTTCGCCACGGATCCGGCGCATCCTGCGAATCAGTCCGTCACCGACCTCGACCTCGCCCCGAGGAACGCCTCGGGCTACGTCGAAAGCTGGGCCGACTTCTACCTGCTCCTGCCGGCGGACCCGGCGCGCGGGAACCACCGCCTCCTCCTCGACGTTCCGAACCGCGGCCGCAAGGTGGCGCTCGGGATGTTCAACAGCACGCCGCGCGTGCCGGACCCGTCCACGCCGGAGGATTTCGGCAACGGTTTCCTCATGCGCCACGGCTACACCGTCGCCTGGTGCGGCTGGCAGCACGACGTGCCGCGCCGCGACGGTCTCATGGCCCTCACCGTGCCAGCGGCGCGGAGGAACGGCGGGGCGATCACCGGCCTGGTCCGCTGCGAGTGGCGGCCGAACACCCGCGCCGAGACCCTGCCGCTTGCCGACCGCTACCACGTT
>Ga0209378_1001640_pt1 | contig 15858 bp, 15 predicted proteins | sample GraSoiAngelo_156_FD_186170 | JGI IMG/M metagenome (GOLD analysis project Ga0209378, IMG submission 186170) | Grasslands soil microbial communities from the Angelo Coastal Reserve, California, USA - 14_1009_13_40cm (SPAdes) (version 2) | ecosystem: Environmental > Terrestrial > Soil > Grasslands ... | reverse complement strand
GGTGAGCGATGCGAACGCGGCGGAGTCGAACTGCGGTGGGTCGCCCACGGTGGCCACCAGCTGACCGGTGCGATCGACGAGCAGCGCGCACCGGGCGTTCGAGTCGCGCAGAAACGCCTGGAGGTGCTGCTGGATCTGCTTGAAGTCGCTCTCGGAGAACGACCAGCTCGCGGCACCCGCCATCACCCGGCCTCGGTCTTGTCGGACTCGGTCATGTCCCGCCGCGCGAGCAGCGCCTGCGCGATGGTCACGCCGTCGGCGTACTCGAGGTCGCCCCCGATCGGGATGCCGCGCGCGATGCGGGTCACCCGCACGCCCGTCGGCTTGAGCAGCTGCTGCAGGTACGTCGCAGTGACCTCCCCCTCCATGGAGGGATTGGTCGCGATGATGACCTCCACCACCCCGACGGCGCCTCCGTTGGTGACGCGCGCCAGCAAGCGGTCGAACCCCAGCGCCTCGGGCCCGACGCCCTCGAGCGGCGACAGCCGCCCGCCCAGCACGTGATAGCGGCCGCGAAAGCGTCCGGCCCGCTCGATCGCCGTGACATCCGACGCCTCCTCCACCACGCACAGCACGCTCGCGTCGCGCCGCGGGTCGCGACAGATGGCGCACGGGTCCTCGTCCGTGAGCGTGCCGCACACACCGCAGGTCGTCACACGCTCGCGCACCGTGCGGATCGCGTCCGCGAGGCGCGTGGCGCTCTCCGCCGGCTGCTTCAGCAGGTAAAACGTGAGCCGCTGCGCCGTCTTCCGTCCGATCCCGGGGAGCTTGGCCAGCTCCGTCACGAGATCATCGATGGCCGACACGGCGCGCTAAAGCGGCGGTTGCAGCGGAAACGGGAACGGCAGGCCCGAGGCGAGCTTCTTCACCTCCGCCTGGTACAGCTCGGCGGCACGCTGCTGCGCCTGCGACACCGCGGCGAGCACGAGGTCCTCGAGCATTTCCACGTCCCCCTGGGCGATCGCCTGGGGGTCGATCTTGATCGCGCGGATCTGCCCGCGCCCATCGGCGGTGGCCGCGACGATGCCGCCACCCGCCGTGCAGGTCACCGTCTGCTGGGCCAGCTGGGACTGGATCTCCGACAGCCGGAACTGCATCTGCTGTCCCAGCTGCAGCAGGCTGGATAAATCCGCCATACGTCGAAAGTTACCCCTCGCCTAAACGGGTGGCAAGCTACTCGAGCAACTCCAAGTCCAGCGCATCCACGGCCGCATCGAGACCGGGGTCACGCGCGCGCAGCGCCTCCAGCCGCTCCGCCCGCACCCCCTGCTCCGTGAGACGGCCTGGCCGCGGAGCGGACCGCTGCCCCCGCTCCCCCTCCCCGCTCCCCGCTGCCTCGAGCCTGATGCGCACCGGCTCGGTGACATAGCGACCGATCAACTGAGCCAGCGACTCCCGTTGCCGCTCCAATCCCTCGGCGTGGACCGGGTCGCGCGCCCGCGCCACGACGGTCGTGCCGTCGATCGCGCTGGGCTCGACCGCGGGCAGCAACGCGCCGAGCATCGGCTTCTCGCGCCGCGCGTCTTCCACGATCCGAGGCCAGAGTGAGCGCAGACGGTCGAGGGTGAGGGGACCCTTTTCGGGTGGTACCGGAAGCGGGAAGCGGGAAGCGGGAAGAGTCTGGGCCGCGTCCGAGTGGACGTCGAGCAGCACCCCCGCCGGGCCTGGGTTCCGCTTCTCTTCCCTCTTCCCCCTTCCCCCTTCCCCTTTCCCGAGCGCGTCAATCACCGCCTGCAGCTCCACCGTCCGCGCCATCATCGCCCACCGCAGCAGCAGCAGCTCGACGACCAGCCGGGCGTTGCCGCCGGCGCGCAGCTGCGGCTCGAGCTCGGTGAGGACGGCGAGCAGACGCACCACGTCCGGCGCGGGGAGGGGGGAGCGGTACCGCTCGATCAGGGCCTGCATCGCCTCCGTGAATCCCTCGGGCTTGCCGCCGAGGTTCGCCATCAGCACCGCGCGCAGGACGTCCCCGGCGCCGATCACGAACTCGCCCAGATCCGCGCCGCCATTCACCAGCCGCTCGACCAGAGGGAACACGCCGGCCGAATCGCGCTCGGCGACCACACGCAACAGCTCGCCATAGACGTCGTCCGGGATCAGACCCAGCACCTCGCGCACGCGGTCGGCGGTCACCGGCCCGGAGCCGAACGACACGACCTGATCGAGAATCGACAGCCCGTCGCGCATTCCGCCGTCCGCGCTCTTGGCGATCAGGCGCAGAGCGTCGTCGGCGGCCTCGAGTCGTTCCGCCGCCACCACCTGGCGCAGGCGCTCGACGATGGCGTGCGGGCCGATGCGCCGGAAGTCGAAGCGCTGCAGCCGGGACAGGATCGGCGCCGCGCTTTGCGCGATCTTCTGCGGCTCGGTGGTGGCGAAGACGAATACGACCCCCGACGGCGGCTCTTCGAGAATCTTGAGCAGCGCGTTCCACGCTTCGCGCGTCAGCATGTGGGCCTCGTCCACGATATAGACCTTGTGGCGACCCTCGGCCGACGCGGCGTACATGGCGCGCTCCCGCAGGTCGCGTGCGTCGTCGACCCCGCGATTCGACGCCGCGTCGAGCTCCACCACGTCCAGGTTGGCGGCGCCGGTCCAGATGCGCGTGCACGAATCGCACTCGCCGCACGGCTCGCCCGCTACCCCGCTCGACTGCCGCCGCTCGCAATTCAGCGCCATCGCGAGGATCCGGGCTGCCGTGGTCTTCCCCACCCCGCGGGGACCCGCGAACAGGTATCCGTGGGCCACGCGACCGCCCGCCACGGCGCCGCGCAGCGCCGCCGCGACGTGATCCTGGGCGATCAGGTCGGAGAACTGTTTGGGGCGGTATTTGCGGGCAAGGGCGATCATCGTGTCAATCTAACGAAAGTGCGGAGTGCGGAATGCGGAGTGCGGAGTATCACGGGGAGCGTCGTGCGGCACGAACTTGCATTGCCACTCCGCATTCCGCATTCCCCACTCCGCATTGCAGGAGAAATGCCCCAGGCTCCCCGCAGCGACACCCGACATCGCTTAGCGCTGCTCCCTGCGAGGGCCTGACGCGGTTCACGACCGGATGACCTGCGGACCTGGGGCACTGGAAAGCTAGTGGCAGGGCGTCGCTCCCGAAACTGGGGCCCGTGCCACCGTGACGCTCGCATCCTCACGTTGGCGCGACGCCACCACGACGAGGCTCGTCGACCCTTCTTCCACGGCGGCGACGCGCACCACGCCCCCGGCGGCGTCGGCCCCGACGAACGTCACCCGCACCACGCCGCGGTCGCCCGTCGCCGCCTGCAGTCCCGTCACGGCGGCGTCGTTGCCGAAGCTGTCCTGGGCCGTCACGCGCAGCACGGCGGCGCCACCCGGCGCGAGCGCGATGCGGCGCTCGACCCGCGCCTCGCCGCAGCGCAGCGTGAGTTTGGCCGCGGGACCGGGCTCGGCATACAGCGTCGCCTGCCGCTCGATGGCGCCCACCTGCGCCTTCACTTCCACTGGGCCGACCCTCGGGCCCAACGTCAGGTCGACGTGGACACGCCCGTTCGAGTCGGTGACGACCCGCTCCGCCCCGAGCCACCCGTTCGTGATGGTCAGCGCGACGTCCCGTCCCACGGCGGGGAGGCCGGCCGTGTCGCGCAGCTCGAACAGCAGGGGCAGCGGCGGGTGCGCGCCCGCCGCCGCGTGCTGCCCCACGCCCAGCACGAACCCGCTCGCCACACCGGACAGCGGGGGTCGATGCGACGGTGCCGCCGCCTCGCTCGCGCCCGGCGCGGTGGCGCGGCGCACGCACCCATCGATCGCGCGCAGCACGACCGGCTCCGCCCCGAGGGCCACCAAATCGGCTCGGTCCCTGCTGGTCGGCGTGAAGCTGAGACAGCTGCGATGGATCAGCGCGGCGAGCTCGTCCGGCGCGAGCGTGGGCCCCGAGAGCAGCCGCACTAGATCGGTTTTCCGCAGCGGCTCGCCGCCCCTCCCCTGAGAATACGCCGGCGCTGCGGCGAGCAGGAGGAGGAGGACTACGGCCGGGCGCATCCCGATTGCTCGAACTTTCGCTCCACCGAATCGACGCGGGCGTACAGCGCCTGATCGCGTCCCGCGCGCGTGCCGTCGAGCGCGCCGGCGCCGCGGCGCGCGGCGTTGTACGCAACCCACCGGGTCTCCACGAGCTCGAGCCCGCGCGCCAGCCCCGCGCACGCCAGCTGCCTCTGGTCGAACAGCCGGGCCCGGTCCGCGAAGGTGCGTACCACCTGCGTCAGCGAGTCGCCGGCCAGGTCGAGCTTGGTCCGGGCCGGAGGTGAGGGCGGGGGCTGAGGCGGCCCGGCCGGGCGCGCCGCAGCCGGAGCGGCCCCGGTGTTGCCGGCCGGCGCGGGGCGCGACGCCGCGGGCGGTGCCACGGTGGGCGGGGTTGGCTTCGCGGTCGGCCGGGCAGGTGCGGGAGCGCGGCGCCGCAGACCGGAGACGAGGCCAGCGACCTTGCCGCCCAAGGCGGAGACCTTGGCACTGATCGTGGACCCCACCCCGGTGATGGTCGACCACTTGGGCAGCGGCAGCTCTGGCTGGAACCACCAGTACGCACCGGCGGCCACGCCACCCAGCACGAGGACCAGCAGGGTGCGCGTCACCGTCCGGGGGAGCTTGAGCCTGCGGCGTGGCGCCCTCGGGGCCTCGAGCTGCTCGTCGTAGTCTGCCTCCGCCTCCGCCCCCTCGCGCGCCTCGAACTCGTCAGGCCAGACCGCAGGTTCGGGCCGGTCATCGTCCCGCGGCGCCTCCGGCGCGGCGGGGACCTCTTCGGGCTCGGGCTCTGGCTCGGGCTCGGGCGCCGCTCGCGGCCGCACCGGCGGTCTTTGTCTTTCAGTCGGAGGCGGCGCGACGTGCCGGGGCGGCGGGGGAGGCGCGGGAGGCGGGTGCGGTGGGGGCATGTCTTCAGCCGCCGTCAGGAACCTGAGCTCGCCGTCGTGCTCGGGCTCTCGCTCGGGCTCAGGCGGCGGTGGGGTGGGCCGGGGCGGCGTCGGCCGAGGCGGCGGAGCCGGCGTGAACTGGGGCGCCCCGGGTGGCTTCGCAGCTACCCGCGGCCTGACCTGCGTGATGGCGGCCGGCGCAGTTGCGCCGGTCGGCGTGGCGGGATTGAACGCGCGGTAGTTCTTCCACGTCACAAAGGAGCGTTTTTTCCCATCGGGCCGGATCGACTCCGGGGCCAGCAGCTCGTAGAATGGCTGCGACGTGCCGGTCCACGCTTCGTCCGTCCCCGCGCGGAAGAACGACGCGGCGGGCTCCGCGGGATCCGTCCCCAGTAACAACGCCACCTGCCACGGCTCGGCGAAATAGTGCTCGTGCGTCTCTACGTCGTGTCCCGACAGGGTGAGCGGCAGCGGCGCGTGGGTGTGGTACCAGCCGATGAGGCTCGCCCGCTGCTGCTCGAGCTGCTGCTGGATATGGTCCCACAACCGCGTCACCACGTCGCGCGTGCGATCGCCGTAGATCGCCTGGTTCAGGCGCACCGCGACGTCGATCACGAGGTAGGAAACGCCGGTCTCGGGACACTCGCACTGGTCGCCGAGCAGGAAGCCGAGGATGCCCTGTCCCGGGCGGTGCGGCGTCGCCAGGTGCTCGAGAATCGCGGTGAGGGCGGCTTGCGACAGGAAGACGGGAAAGAGGATGTTGCCGGGACGCTTGGGACCCGCGCTGGCGGGGCTCCACAGGATCGACCGGCCGACCGGAATCGGCTGACGCAGCGGACCGGGGGTGGTCATCGATGCAAGATAAGAAAGATGGGCGAGCTTGGGGGAGGTTGGGGGAGGCTAGAGGAGGCTGCTCCGCTGACGTGACAGCCTCCCCAACCTCCAGAACCTCCATAACCTCCCCAACCTGCTTTTAGCCAAGTTGCACCCGCTGGGAGCGCCGCATCCGGATCAGATCGTACGTCTCCGCCACCTCGCCGCCCAGCAGGAACAGGTAAGCCGTGTAGTACACCCACAGCAGGAACAGGAACAGGGCGACCACGTTGGCGTCCGAGGCGACGCGATCCAGGGTCGCAAACCGCGTCACGTACAGCGCATACAGCCGCTTGGCGACCTCGAAGCCGAGCGAGCAGAACACGGCGGCCACGAGCGCGGTGCGCCAGTCGATGCGCCGGCTGGGCATGAGCTTGAAGATCATGAAGAACAGCAGCACGCCCAGCGCGAACGCCGTCGTTTCCAGGCCGAAGCGCCACAGCCAATCGAGGGCAAAGCTGCGGGTCACGCTGCTCGCGTTGCGCGCCTCCCAGGCGGTGAGCAGGCTGCTCAGCACCAGCAGCGCCCCGGTGCCGAGCACCATGGAGAGATCGAGCAGCTTGGCCATGGGCCAGGGGCGCCGCTCGTCGGTGTCGAAGACTTCGTTCAAGGCGGCGCGTAATCCGCCGAACAGGCGGGTGGAGAACCAGAGGAACAGGGGGAGCGCGACCGCGGTGATGCGCACGCGGTGACGCATGACGCCGGCCAGGGCGGCCTCGACCTGTGCGAACGCGGCGTCGGTGCCGCCTCCCAGCGTCGTGGGGAGCAGGCGGGCGAGCAGCTCGTGCAAATCCACGCGCTGGGTGGTGACCTGATGCTCCACCAGGTACCCGAGGGCCGCCAGCAGCACCGCGACGAAGGGAATGATGGTCAGCAGCAGGTCGAACGAGAGGGCGCCCGCGAGAAAGGGAATGTTGTCTTCAAAGGCCGCTTCCAGGGTGCGGCGCACGACGCCGGTCGGCGACCGGTGCCAGCCGCCCTGGGCGTTCACGCGACGGGCTCGTCCTCCTCGATGCCCCCCCCCCGCCGCGCGGCGCGGCGGCGGCGCTTGGCGTCGGTCAGCCGCCGGGCGAGCGCGGCCCGGGCCGGCACGCCGGCCTCGGCGTCGTCCGCGTCGTCCGCCTCGCCGGCGCCGGCCAGCTCGCCCAGCTGATCCAGCTTCTCGGCGGCGAGCTCCCGCACCCGGCGCGCCAGCTTGGTACGCGACGCGGCGCCCGCCTCTGGAGCGAACAGGAAGCCCAGCGCCGCCCCGATCACCACGCCGAACAGGAACGGCCCGAACCCGGTGCTCTGCTCGCTCACTCGCCCGCCTCGAGGTCGTCGGGTGCCGCCACGGCGACGGGGCGCGGCTGCGCGTGCGACTGGAGCGGCGGCCGCACGAACCGATCGGTGACCGCCCGCGTGTTGGTCACGCGCAGCTGCTCGAACAGGAACGCGAACGTCTTCTCGAGGTCGGCGGCGATGGCGGCCCGGACATCGCCGGGCAAGTCCCACAGGCGCTGCTTGAACGGACCGATCGCCTTCTTGCGACTCTTGTAGTAGAACTGCTCCTCGGTATCGCCCTTCTTCCACTCGTCTTTGCACTCGACCTTCACCCATTCCTGCAGCTCGCGCCGCAACTCGGCGGGCAGCTTCGGGTGGTCGAACACGATGCTCTGGAAGTTGGTCGCCAGGTGAATCTCGATCGCCTCGCACTTGGGGAATTGGCTGAAGGCGTCGGGCGGGAGGGTGGAGGCCCCGTGCTGCACCGCTCCGCCCAGGCCGTACTTGGCGCGCGCGTCGCGCGACAATGCCTGCAGCGCCTCGAGGTCGAGCTGCACTTTGGCGATCGATCCGTCGGGCAGCACCACCCCGCCGTGACTCGTGCCCGTCTGCACGGAGATCTTGCTGATTCCCGTATACTGGCCCAGGCGCTTGAGTGCCTGCACGTAGCCGTCCATGAACGCCTTCAGCTCGTGCACGTCCGAGTTCTTGCCGCCCACCTCGCCGATCTCGGCGCCCACCGACACCGTTACCCCCTCGGGCTCCCGATCGCGGATGAACTTGGTCAGCTCGGCGGCACGCTCGTAGTTGACGCGCTGCTGCTCGGGAAGCGTGGCCTGCGACAGGTCCACCAGCGTCGACGTATCCACGTCGATGTTGTAGAACCCGGCGTGCAGCTCTTCTTCGATGAGCGCGCGCAGCGCCTGCAGCTCGGCCTCGGGGTCGGCGGCGTACTTCTTGGCGTTCACCTGCACGTGGTCGCCCTGGATGAAGAGCGGCCCGGTGAAGCCTTCGCGCAGCGCCGCGGCGGTCATCACCGCCACGTACTCGGCGGGGCGCTGTTCCGTGTAGCCGATCTCCGAGCGGGCGATCTCGCAGATGAGCGCCCCCACGTCGAGCCGCTGCGCGGCGCGGAACACGGCGCGCGCGGAGTCGTACGCCAGCACGCGGATGTTCATGGCCGGCGTGGTGAACGCGGGGACCTCCCCTCGGCCGCGCGCCAGGTACAACTCGTGGATCGACGCCGGCCGCACGCCCGCGTGCTGCCCGATCTCCCAGATCAGCCAGCGCGCCTCCTCGCGCTCGCCGGCGGCGCCGAACACCGCCCGGCGCACCAGCTCGTCCATTGCCGCGCTCTGCCGCACGGTGGGACTCTGGAACCGTCGCAGCGTCGCCTCAGGTGATTCACCCATCGCTTCGTACCCTCCTTGCCGTCGAATCTAGCGCTTACACTGACCCCGGGCGCAAGCCCGGGGTGACGGGAAGTTTGCCCTACTCCGCGCCTAGTTCGACAACCAGTCCGTCGTAGGCCGGCGCGATGCCGGGAGGGAGCCGTGCGGCGAGCTCGGCATGCGGGCTGTCGTGCGTCAAGTGCGTGAGGAAGGTTTGGCGCGCGCCGATTTGCTGCGCGGCCGCGACGGCCTCGGGAATCGAGAGGTGCAGCGGGTGCGGCCGCGGGAGCAGCGCGTTCAGCACCAGCACCTCGAGACCCGCGAGCTGCGCGCGCGCCCGCTCGGGCACCGCCTTCGCATCGGTGAGATAGGCCATCGCGCCGACGCGAAAGCCCAGCACGGTGTCGGCGCCGTGCGGCAGCGGTACCGCCCGCACCGCCATCCCGGCGATCGTCGTCTCGCGGTCGGGCTCGAGCTGGTGCGGGGCGAGCTGGGGCTTGCTCGTGCCCGGCTGCGGCGGCGTGTGGTCGAAGATGTAGGGAAAGCGGCGCTCCAGCTCCGTCAGCGTGGCCCCCGCCCCGTACACGTCGAGCGCTGCCCCCTGGCGCACCGAGATCGCCCGCAGATCGTCGATGCCGTGCACGTGATCCGCATGGGCGTGGGTGAAGAGCACGGCGTCCACGCTGCCCACGCCGGCCGCCACCAGCTGCAACCGCAGCTCGGGAGGAGTGTCGATGAGCAGGCGGCGGCCCCCCGACTCGATCAGCGCGGCGCTGCGCGTGCGCCGGTCGCGCGCGTCGGCGGACGTGCAGGTGCGGCACGCGCACCCGATCTGCGGCACCCCGTACGACGTCCCCGTCCCCAGGAACACGAGCCTCACCTCACACGACCTCGACCTTGAGCAGGTTCGTGGCCCCCGAGACCTCCCACGGCACACCCGCCGTCATCACGATGCGATCGCCGGCGTGCGCGTAGCCGCGCTTCAACAGCAGATCGCGCACCACGGCGAGCATGGCATCGTAGCCCGGCACGCGGTCCACCAGCACGGGAATCACGCCCCACACGAGCGCGAGCTGGCGATAGGTCGTAGCCTCGGTCGTCACGGCGAGGATCGGCACGGGGGCGCGCAGGGCAGCCACCTTCCGAGACGTGAAGCCACCTTTGGTGAGCGTCACGATGAGCGGCGTCCGCAGCATCCGCGCCACCGCACTCGTGCCGAGCGCGATGGCGTCCTCCACGGAGACCGTCGCTCCCGGCGTCGCCCGGCGCTCGTCGCGCCCCGTGCTGACGCCCGCGGCGGGGCCGTGGCGCTCCATCTCCTTGATGATGCGGTCCATCGCCCGCACCGCCTCGAGCGGATGCGCGCCCACGGCGGTTTCGGCCGAGAGCATGACGGCGTCGGTGCCGTCCAGGATCGCGTTGGCCACGTCCGACGCCTCGGCGCGCGTGGGCCGCGGATTGTGCACCATCGACTCGAGCATCTGGGTCGCCGTGATCACCGGCTTGCCGTGGCGGTTCGCTTCGCGGATCAGGCGCTTCTGCACCACCGGCACTTCTTCGAACGGCAGCTCGACGCCAAGATCGCCGCGGGCCACCATCACGGCATCGGACGCGGCGAGAATGCGCGGCAGGTCGTCGAGCGCGGTCGCCTTCTCAATCTTGGCGACCAGCTTCGTTTCCGCCGGCACGAGCGCGCGCAGCTCGGCCATGTCCTCCGCCCGGCGCACGAAGGAGAGGGCGAGGTAGTCGGCCCCCACCGACACGGCGTGGGCCGCGTCCTCGCGGTCCTTCTCGGTGAGCGCCGGAGCGGACACGTGCAGGCCGGGCAGGTTCATGCCCTTGTTCGAGGTGAGCGTCCCGCCGTCCTCGACCCGGCCCTCCACCCGCGGAGGCGTGATGCGCGTGACCTCGACCGAGAGCAGGCCGTCGTCGAGCAGGATGCGGGACCCCGGCCGGACGTCGGTGGCGAGGTCGGCGTAGGTCGTCGGCAGCTCGTCGCCGCGGGCGACCTCCTCGGGGGCGAACACGACCGTTTCGCCGGGCGAGAGCTCGCGCGGCTGGGGCAGCTTGCCGACGCGGATGCGTGGGCCCTGCAGATCCCACAGCACCGCGACGGGCACGCCCGCCGCGTCCGCCGCCTGGCGCACGGCGGCGATCCACCCCGCCCGCAGCTCCGGCGTCCCGTGCGACGCGTTCACGCGGATCACGTTCACCCCGGCGTCGATCAGCCCGGCGATCTGCTCGGGCTTGCCCGTGGCGGGCCCGAGCGTGGCGACGATCTTGGTGCGGCGAATCAGGGTCGTTCCCTTTCCGTGAGTGCCGCGAGCAGCGCCGGCAGCACTGCGCCGGCCGGCCCGCGACAAGTGATATGCGCGGCGCGGGAGATCTCGGTGGGCTCGGGATTGACCTCGATCACCACGGCACCCGCCCCGCGCGCCACCAGCGGCAGTTGCGCCGCCGGCTGCACCAGCCCCGTCGTCCCCACCACCAGCATCGCGTCGCAGCGCGCGCTCCAGTCCCACGCGGCGGCGCTCGCCTCCGGGGGCAGGGTTTCACCGAACCACACGACGTCGGGCCGCACCAGCGCGCCGCAGCGCGGGCAGCGCGGCGGCTCGACCTCGCCGTCCGTCTCCGGCGTCGCCACCTGGTCGGGCTGGAACGGATGCCGCGCCGTGAGGCACGAGAACCGCTCGAGCGAGCCGTGCAGCTCCACCACCCGCGTGCTGCCCACGCGCCGGTGCAGGCCGTCCACGTTCTGCGTGACTACGACAAGCTCGGGAACGAGCCGCTCCAGCGCCACCAGGGCATGATAGCCGGCGTGCGGGACCGCCGCTCGGACCAGGCGACGGCGCCACACGTACCATCCGAACACGCGGGCGGGATCGCGACGGAAGGCCGCCTCGGTCGCGAGCTCCTCGGGGTCGTAGCGCGCCCACAGGCCGGTGAGCGCGTCTCGAAACGTGGGGACACCTGAGTCGCTGGACATGCCCGCACCGGTGGTCACCACGACACAGCGCGCGGCTCGCAGGGCTTGGGCGGCCGCCTGCACGGACGCCTCGGCAGTTTTCAACATTTCGGGATGGTGAGCTCGCTGTGGAAAACCCCATCGGTGGAGTCAAAGCGCGGACCGGCACGACGCCGGCCGCGAGAGCCTCGCACCGCGCGGGATAACTGGTTACAAAGCGGTGGAATACAGGGCAGACCTCAAGTGCCGTCTCCGGTGCGGTCAGCGGCCGCGCGCGGCCGCGGCGTCGTGCATAAAAATACCCACATTGGTAACCCCCATCTACCGGACGACGCCGATCTGCTTCTCCTCCAGCCGCTGTTTGAACTCGTGCAGCAGATGTACGGTGCGCGCGATGCTCGACGCGGGCAGTCCCTCGATGGCGCGCGCCGCGAGCCGGCGCTCCAGCTGGCTGGCACGCAGCAGCACCTCGAGCCCCCGGCGCGTCAGCGTCACGCGCACACCGCGGTCGTCTTCCGGGTCGGGCGTGGTCTCCACCAGCCCCTTGGTTTCGAGCCGCTGGATGAACGTGGTCGCGGCGGCGCGGGAGACGTCCAGCTGCGCGGCGACGTCCTTGGGGCGCGCCCCGTCGGGACCGCCCAAGTCCACGGCCAACAGCACGGCATGCGCCCGGTGCGACAGGCCGTAGGTGCGGAACGCCCGGTCGCCGGCGTGCTCCACAGCGGCCCGCGCCAGGGCGATGGCGTCGGTGAGCTGGAGGGCGAGGGCGGAGCGGTCGGGCATGAGTAGTTAATATGTTGACCGTTAATATACTAACTACATGTCAGCCGGCAAGTTCTGCCACGTCTAACAGGTCTCGCTCCAGTCCACGGGCGACGTGGCGCCGCAGCGGACGCACTTGAGCGTGGCGGGCTTGGCGGTAATGACACAGCGGGCAGACGGCGTAGGTGGCCGCCACGTCGCTCCCCCGCCCCCCCAGCGTCGGCCGCAGCACGCCCGTGCGGGCCACGATGCTCCAGTGGTCCGGTGGCTCGGCCCGCACCGTCACGTCCACGCGGGCGAGCCGCACCCGCTGCTGGCGCACTTCCACCACGACGTGCCCGTCGGGCGACTCCTCGACGATCGGATACCACGCCCCGCGACGGAGGATGTCCGCCACGTTGTCGGCACAGCGGGCCCAGCCGAGCGTGATTCGCATGGAAGTTGGCGACCCACATGATACCACGTTTTGCTAGATTGCGTTATGCGCGAGCTCGGCCGCATCGTCCGCCTGCAGATTCAGCGCTCCTCGCTCAAGACCGGTGAAAAGCCCCGGCGCAGCTACGACCCTGCCCCGCTGCTCGCGGTCGACCGCGTCGCCGTGGGGCCCGACGGCGTGCTGGGAGAGAGCGCGGACGGCGCCTGGCTGGTGGACGTCCACCATCGCGCCCATCCCTGGACCAAGAACCCAGACGGCGTGCACGGCGTATCGCTCGGCTTCACGTCACACTACGCGCTGATGCGCGAGCGGTTCGGTGAGCGCATCACACTAGGGTGCGCCGGGGAGAACATCATCGTCGAGACCACCGGGCGCATCGCGGTCGAGGATCTCGACACGGGCGTCGCGCTGCTCGCGCCCGACGGCCGGGAGCTCGCGCGCCTGGAGGTGCTACAGGTCGCGCACCCGTGCCGGCCCTTCACCGGCTGGGCGCTCGGGGGCACGGTCGAGGCCGACGTGTTGAAGGAGCAGCTCCAGTTTCTCGACGGCGGGACGCGGGGGTACTACTGCCGCGGAGTGGGGTCGGGAATCGTATCGCTCGGGGATCGGGTGGTGGTGCTTTAGGGGGACTCGGGGCTCGGGGCTCGGGGCTCGGGACTCGGTCCGAAAGACCTAACCCCGAACCCCGAGTCCCGAGTCCCTAGCTCATCTCATCCCACGCCAGCGATGCCTGCTTCTTGCACCGCTCGCACGTCATGTCCTTCACATCGCTGCCGAACCCCTGGCGGTGGCGGCAGGCGGGGCACACAGCGTAGGTAAGCGGAAACAGCCGGCCGACCCGCTGAATCTCGCGCGCCTCGCAACGCACGACGCTCCAGCGCTCCGGAGGATGATAGCGAATCTCTAGGAATCGCCGATCGACCGGCACGTTCCGCCGATTGACGTCCAACACCACGATGTGACTCGAGGAGATCCGGACGACGGGGTACCACGCACCACGCCGCAGCAGATGCGCGCCGGGTCGTCCGACCCGCGCCCATCCCTTCGCCTGGAGGCGCGTGGGAGTCATGGGGCGGAAAGGCATGCTCACGTTCGAAGAATACCCAGTTCGCGCGATGGAAGTCGTGACTGGGGTCACACTTAGCGACCAGGGAAAATGTGATGCATGACACGCGCCCCCCTGCCCCGCCGGTGCTCACCCCGTTGATCCCCTCTCGGGTCCTCACCCCCTGTCCCCCTCTCCCCCATGCGGAGAGGGGGAACGACGCACGAGGTCTAGTTCCACCTCTCCCGAAGGGAGAGGGGGACAGGGGGTGAAGACCAGGAATGAGAAGGTGGAAAACGGACGACTTCCCTAGCCGCACTCCGAGAACCCGCAGACGTGACACTTGGCGCAGCCCTCGGCGAACGCGAGCTGCGAGCCGCAGTCGGGGCAGGCGCCGATGAAGTCCTGCCCTTCCCCGGTGCGCTCGCTCACCACCGCTTCCGCCCCGCTGGCGCGCACCGGCGCCGGCGCGACCGCGCCGCCCAATAGATCCTGCTGCACCCCCTGCTTCTCCTGCATCCACTTCTCGATCGCGATTCCGATGGCGTCGGGGACCGAAAGCACCTTGTTCGGGCCGAGCCCGACCACGCGATCCGACGAGATGCCGCGCAGCTGGCGGTACACCTCGCGCAGCGGGATCCCCGAGCGCAACGCCAGCGAGATGAGCCGGCCGATCGCCTCGACGTCCGCCATGAGGGCGCCGCCCGCCTTGCCAAGCGAGATGAACACCTCGAACGGCTGGCCTTTGTCGTCCTCGGTGATGTTCACGTACATCGTGCCGAGCGGGGTTTCGACCCGGCGGGTGGCGCCCTTGAGCAGGTCGGGGCGCGACCGCTTGGCCCGGCGCTGCAAGTTCTCGGCTTCCGCATCGTGCAGCTTGACGCGGGTGCGCTCGAGCTCGGCCTCGAGCTCGGCCAGCCGACCTAACGCTTCAGCCAACGCGTCCTTCCCCGACCCCGCCGCCTGCTCCTGGACCTTTTTGGCCGTCGACCCGGTGGACAGCACCTGCATCTCGCGGGCGCCGTCGCGGTACACCGTCACACCCTTGCAGCCGAGCTTGTAGGCATAGCGGTAGATCTTCTCGACGTACTCCTCCGTGGCGTCGTGCGAGAAGTTGCAGGTCTTGGAGATCGCGGAATCAGTGAATTCCTGGAATGCGGCCTGCATCTGGATGTGCCATTCGGGCGTGACGTCGTGCGCCGTCACGAATACCCGTTGCCACTTGGCCGGCACCTCGTCGAAGTGGATGTGGCCCGACTCGGCGATCCGCTGCACCAGAGCCTCGGAGTACCATCCCTCCTGCTTCGCGATCGCCACGAAATCTTCATTCACGTCCGGCATGAGCACGCCGGCCTGGTTCCGCATGAACGCGACCGCGAACAGCGGCTCGATGCCCGAGGAGCACCCGGCGATGATCGAGATGGTGCCGGTGGGCGCCACCGTGGTGAGGTTGCAATTGCGCAGCCGGCGCAGCGGCCGGATGCGCTCGCCCCGGGGCCCGCGCGCGCAGCTCGCGTCCGGTCCCCAGATCGACCGCTCCCACTCGGGAAAGACACCGCGCTGCTCCGCCAGCTTCTCCGACGCGGCCTTCGACTCCTCGTCGACAAACTCCATCATCTTGCGACCGAGCGCGACGCCCTCGTCCGAGTCGTACGGAATCCCCAGCCGCACGAGCAGGTCGGCCCAGCCCATAACGCCCAGACCGATGCGGCGGATCCGCTGGGCCAGCTGGTCGATCTCCGGCAGCGGATACTTGTTGGCATCGATCACGTTGTCGAGGAAGTGGGTGCACAGGTGCACTACCGTGCCCAGCCGCTCCCAGTCGACCTCGCCGTCTTTCACGAACAACCCGAGATTCACCGAGCCGAGGTTGCACACGTCGTAGGGCAGCAGCGGCTGCTCGCCGCACGGGTTGGTGGCCTCGTAGCTGCCCAGGTGCGACACCGGGTTGTAGTGGTTGGCCCGATCGATGAAATACACCCCCGGCTCACCGGTCTTCCACGCGCCGTGGACGACTTTGCGGAACACCTCGCGGGCGTCGAGCTGCCCGACCGCCTTGCCGCTGCGGGGATGGATCAGATCGTAGGCCGTCCCCTCCTCCAGGGCCCGCATGAAGGCATCGGTGACCGCCACGGAGATGTTGAAGTTCGTGACCTGGGTGAGATCGTCCTTGCAGGTGATGAACTCGAGGATGTCCGGGTGGTCGACGCGCAGGATGCCCATGTTGGCCCCGCGACGCGTGCCGCCCT
>Ga0209378_1001633_pt1 | contig 15894 bp, 14 predicted proteins | sample GraSoiAngelo_156_FD_186170 | JGI IMG/M metagenome (GOLD analysis project Ga0209378, IMG submission 186170) | Grasslands soil microbial communities from the Angelo Coastal Reserve, California, USA - 14_1009_13_40cm (SPAdes) (version 2) | ecosystem: Environmental > Terrestrial > Soil > Grasslands ... | reverse complement strand
GGATATAGAGGCCATTGATGCCTTGTTGGATCGCGTGGCGCACGATTATCGCATCGACCCCGCAGCGCATTTACAGTACTGGGCATAGCATGGGCGACCGCGGCGCGCCTTATTTTGCCTTTCGCCTGCCCTCGCGTTTTGCTGCGGTTCTATCAGTAAGTCCCATTTCGCCAATCACTGCTTGGGGCCGATCGCTCGCTCAGATGCCGGTCTGGCTATTTCACGGCACGGCAGACGCTTCCGCGCCCATCGCTGAAACCAAGGAGCTAGTTCAGGCCATTGAGGCGGCGGGCGGACATCCCCGTTTTAACAGTCTCGAGGGACGGGGCCATTTTATATTGGATGTGTATGGCCAGCCCGACGTCTACAACTGGCTTCTACAGCAGAAGCGAAGAGGCTCGATTACCCAGAAGCCAACCGGGATTTAACTTACCATGTAGGACGTCACGTGTGACGGTTCGTGAGCAATTTGTTAGCTCATCAATGGGCAAGATGCCCGTTGGCCCCACCGCCAAGATGGCCGTGCTACAACGGGGCTCGCGGGAGCTCGCCCCTCCAGCACGGGAAGGTTAATCGGCCCTACTTTCCAGGAACGCGAGGGCTTTGTCGTAGCTGCGGCGGTCGAGGAAATGGGCGAGGCGAGGCGGAATGGGCTGGGGGAGGGCAGCGGCCAAGGTTCCGATGCGTTCGGAAATTTCCCGTAACCGCGTTACGTGCTGATCGGGGTCGCGCCGGCTGGCTTCATTGGAAATAATTTTCAGCCGTTCCCGCAAGGCCTCGGCCAATTCGCTTTCCGGTCGCGTCATTGTTTCAAAGGAAGCCCATGTTTGGGACGAGCGAAAGCTCGTCCCTCCGTTTCTTTGGTCATCATCAGCTCGAAGGAAAACTTGAAACTCTCAGCCATTTAGCGCAAGCGTCTGCCGTGACCGACCGTGATCTCAAACGCATTCTTGTCGTTGATGACGATACTTCGCTCACTCGCCTGATCAGCGAAGCGTTGAGGAGCCGGTTTCGTTGCGAAGTCGATGCCACGCCCAATCCAGAGTACGGCTTTGAGCTAGCGTTGAAAAAGCGTTACCGCGTTTTCGTTTTTGATTTCTCCATGCCGATGATCGATGGCGCCATGCTTTTCGCCCTCATCGACAAGGTTTATAATCACGTGAATCCGCCACTTGTTGTTCCACCGTTGATCCTGATTTCGGGCCGCGGCGATGACGCGCGCGCCCAGGAATTGATGAAAGAAGCCGGGGTGCGCGGTTTTCTGCCAAAGCCCTTCGCGATGAATCGGCTGATGGAGAAAATCAGTGAAGTTGCGCCGGATCTCCAGGTCGCAGACGAAGAGTCAACTCTTCCGAAGGGTGGGGCGTAGCTGTGCTGCGTCGAGGACGAGCAGAAGCTCGTCCCTCCGTGACCAGGTCGACCTAACGCGCGTGCCATTCCGAATCCGTCATCATTTGTTAAGCTTCCGCCGCGGCCGAAAATCTCAGCGCCCCGACCTCAATCCTCTCCCACGACCCATTCCTGTGCCCTCACTGCCGCTTGCGCGTGCGTCTCTTCCAGCGGGAGAGAAAGGGAGAGGAGGACACAGGTCGCGGGTGTCTTGGGAATCGATGGAGTAATGGAGCAGACAAGACGCGCAGACGCGCGTCCCTCCGTTCAACTTTCTCCCAGCTCGGCCAGTAATTGTCGCCGCGCTTCGATCCAATCGGAATTGGCGTCGCCCGGAATTGCGAGGCGCTCCCGTTGTTCGGAAATGAAATAGGCCCGAATGCGAATCGCTTCGTCACTGACGCGCGATTCTTCTTTTTTTGTCGCCGCCGTCCTGCGCGTCGTCCCTTTCCGCGGTGAAGTGGCTTTCTTGGCTGCGGGTTTCGCAGCATTTCCATTAAGCGTCGTCCCGTCGGGTGACGCATTCTCTTTGTCGCTGACTTTTGCTTTCTTTGGCATGGTTTAAACAGGTATCGCTTTACCCGGCCGCGTTGGATTCGCAAGCCGTTTTCGCAAAGAATTGGCGTGAACTCGACCCTTCGCTAGCGTTCGCCATGCGGTCTTTTGTTTTTCGCTGGCTGACAACAACGGTGGCAGTAATGGTGGCGGCATCGGCGCTTCACGGAATTCGCTACGATTCCGTCGGTTCACTAATTGGCGCCGCATTGCTCCTCGGCATCCTGAATGCTTTTGTGCGGCCCGTGCTGCTAATTTTGAGCGCGCCGCTGATCCTGCTGACGCTGGGATTCTTTATTCTGGTGGTCAACGGCTTGTTGCTGTGGTTTGTGCCTAACATCGTGCCTGGCTTTCACGTGGATAATTTTGGCAGCGCTTTCTGGGGCGCGATTGTCATCGGACTTGTATCCTGGATGCTGAGCGCATTTTTCCGTGGCAGCGACGGCCGCGTTCATGTCTTGACCCACCACACTCAAATCAAGCGCGTGCAAGGTCGCGTTATCGAACCGGGAGATCGCTCATGACTTATTGCCTGGGCATGCTTTGTCGCACCGGCGCGGTTTTCCTGTCCGATTCGCGCACCAGCGCCGGCATGGATAACATCACCATGCGCAGCAAGATGCGGGTTTACGAAAAACCGAGCGAGCGGGTAATTTGTATCATGACCTCGGGAAACCTTTCCCTTACTCAGGCCACCCTCGCGTTGATCGACGACGATTTGGTTCTGGCGAACAATGAGCCTGCGAGCGAGACGATCATGAACACGCAGACGCTCTACGAAACTGCGCGCTACGTCGGCACCAAAGTGCGAGCGGTGGAGAAACGTGATCGTGTCGCGTTGGAAGCCGATGGATTCGATTTCAACATCAACCTGATCGTGGGCGGTCAGATCGCCGGTATGACGCCGGAAATTCACCTGATTTATCCGCAGGGAAACAGCATCCACGCGACGCGCGATTGTCCTTTCCTGCAAATCGGCGAAACAAAATACGGCAAGCCCATTCTCGATCGCGGATTCAATTACGAGACGTCGTTAAGCGATGCGGTGAAGTTTGGAATCATTTCCATCGATGCGACTATGAAAAGCAATGTCGCGGTGGGGCCCCCGATCGATCTGCTTTGCTATGAGGTTGATTCGCTGGTGGCAAATTTGCGGATGCGCCTCGATGAAGATGATCCATATCTGCAGGAGATCGGGCGGAAATGGCAGAATGGAATCGTGAAGCTGGTCAAAGACATGCCGGCGCCGGAGTTCACCAAGCCTTCACTCGGCTTTGCCACCGCGGCCTAGGAACGACCGGTGTTCGTCAAAATCTGCGGCATCACTAATCCGGCCGACGCCGAAGCCGTGATTGCAGCTGGCGCCGACGCTCTTGGCTTTAATTTCTGGCCGGGGAGCGAACGCTACCTCGAGCCGGCGGAGGCGGCAGAGTGGATCAGAGAGTTGCCTGATACCATCATCCGCGTTGCGGTATTGGTAAACCCGACCCCGGCATATGCGAAAGAGATTGCGGCAATCGGCGGGATCGATCTCCTGCAGCTGCACGGAGGCGAGCCGCCGGATTTCTGTCTGAGCCTTGTTGAGGCGCAAATCCCACTGTGGAAGGCAATTCCGATGACAGGGCGGGACATGCCGTTGCCTGATTTCCACACGAATCGGCTGCTGCTGGATACGGGTGTGGGACCGAAATTTGGCGGGACCGGCACGTCGTTTCCATGGAGTTGGGCGCGTGACCTAATCGTGGCGAACCCAGCCCGGGAATTCGTCCTCGCAGGTGGGCTAAGTCCGGAAAATGTAGCTGAAGCGGTCAACCAGGCCCGGCCGTTTGGGGTGGATGTGGCAAGCGGGGTCGAGAGCCGAGCGGGGCATAAAGATATTTACCGGGTCCGCGATTTTATTACCGCTGCGCGCTCGGTCTGAGGTGGTTCGAAAACGCCTTTTCAGGGGCGGAAACAACATAGAGAGGCTGGTCTGCTTCCTGCTTTAACGCCGCTTGCATTAACCAAACTCGCATCACTACTATGCCAACTTTCACTGACAAACTGACTTGCGGAACAATCGCATTCTTCGCGACCATCTTCGTTTCCTTTGGGCAGGCGAATTCGCCGGCTCCGGACAGCAACGAAAAAACGGCGGTAAAGGCTCCTTCCCGACCTTCGACCAACTCTGCCAAGAGCGCCGAGAAATCCGAGTCAGCGGCCGCGCCCCAAACCCTTGTTCAGGCGACGAGTGCGACGTCTACGCCTGCAGCGGGCAAGCCGACACCTCCTCAACCATCTACCAGCACGCCCGCCACCACGACGATTCCGCCCGTCGCTGCCGATACCGTTACGGAAAGCGGTGGTGTCGGCGTGCGTGAGTTTCAGGGCGACGACGTCGGCCAGGTGCTGCGTCTTTTGGCCCGCCAGGCCAAGATCAACATGGTGGTGAGCGACCAGGTGACTGGTACGGTGACGATGCGGTTAGAAGATGTCACGGCTCTTCAGGCCATCGCCATCATTGTTAAGGCGAAAGGCTTGTTCATGGACCAAATTGACCAGGTTTACTATATTAAAACGCCAGCGGAAAAAACTGCCGAGCCGACCGAAAGCGACAACTATCAGTTCAGTTACTCGCGCGCAAAAGATGTCGCGCCGCTTTTGGCTTCACAGCTTTCAAGCAAAGAGGCGCCCCAGATCGACGAGCGCACCAACACCATTTTCTTCCGCGAGACCCGCAGCAACATCGACACTGTGCGCAAATTGCTGGTGACAATCGACAAGCCGACCAAGCAGGTAATGATTGAAGCGCGGTTGGTCGAAGTGACCGCGAACCCGAGACAAAGCTATGGCATTAACTGGGCTGGCACTGTCGGCAGCTCCACCAATGCGCAGACGTTTTCGTATGGTGCCCCCGCCAATACCAGCGGCTCAACCACAAGCACGAGCGGCAATATTCCGTTAAATAATTTTGCTCTGGGTAACCCTGCTAACAACAATATCTTGGGCAATTTCAGCCACCTCGCTCTCGGCCAATTCGCCATCCTGAGCGTGCCACAAATGTCCGCCACCTTGCGCTTCCTGAACGAGGATAATGATGCGGAATTTCTCGCCAACCCGCGAGTCGTGACCGCCGATAACTTGCAGGCGAAGATCGAGATCAACCGGGCCCAGCCCGTTCCCCAGCTAAACTTCAACGAACAGACGGCCACCGCAGTCTTCGGTGGATTCCAGGACAAAAAGTTTGGCAACACTCTCATCGTCACCCCTAGCATCAACAAGGATAACTTTGTCACCATGAAGGTGAAACCGGAGATCAGTAACAAGGTTGGGGATTCCACCTTCGTATTTGCCGGTGCAACGGTGAGCAGCCCGATCATTGATACCCGCACCTTGGAGTCCAACGTTTTGATCCGCAGCGGCGATACACTGGCGATTGGCGGTTTGCTTCAGGACGAAGTGGGGAAGGCGCGTAACAAAGTGCCCCTGCTTGGCGATGTTCCAGTTCTTGGTTACCTCTTTCAGGAACGCCTGAACAACCGCGTCAAGCGCAACCTGTTGGTGTTTGTCACACCGACCATTATCAATTCGAAATACGGCACTGGTCTGGAGGACCAGGTCAATGGATTACACCATGTCGGAGAGGAATACTCCGATATCAACGGCTGGCGCAACAACGCCAAAGGCGCTGTCCGACTCGTGCCGACCGGTCACCGACAAGTGGTTGCGGATTATCCGAAACCAGGCACACCGCCGCCGCCGGCAATGGGCGAACAGGACGTGCAGTTCAAGAGCTCGGCCAAGGATCGCGATTTCTAGAGTTTCAGTAGAATGTGGGGTTGAGAGGGGGCGGACGCTTCGCGGCGTTCGCCCTTTCCCTTTCTAGGAATAGAGGTGGGGCCTATGTGCCACGGAACGCAGACTGCCAGTCTGTGCGCCCAGCGGAGTTTAACTCCGCTGTCCCGGGTAAGGCGAAACGCGTGAATTAAATGCAGCGGGTTACAAACCCGCTGGGCGCACAGGCCGGAGGCACGTGTTCCTGTTCGGCGAACTGCGTGGAAGGCGTTGCCTATTTTTCGAGGTAGTGATTGAGCGCGGACCGCAGTTCGGTGCGCGCGCGAAATAACAGGCTTTTTACCGCCGCCACCGTAAGACCTAGCACCTCCCCAATTTCCTCGTAGCTCTTGCCTTCGTAGCGCCGGAGGACGACTGCCATTCGCTGCTTCTCAGGCAAGGCGCGAATTGCCCTTTCAATCGCCAGCTGTAGCTCGGCTTGGAGCAGTTCTTTATCCGGCACATGTCGCGCTGGGTCGGTCAAGGCCAGCGCCTCCTCGCCTTCATGAACGTCGAGGGTGTCACCAGGATGGCGTTTTCGGCGCCGGGCTTCATTGAAAACGAGATTGCGTGTGATCGTTAGCAGCCAGGTAGTGAATTTCGCTGTTGGCCGGTAGCGCGAAGCGCCCTTCCAGACCCGGATGAAAACTTGCTGGGCCACGTCTTCCACTTCCGAATTACTGCCGAGCATTCGCCCCACCGTCCCAATCACCAGCGCCTGATAACGCTCGACCAGGCGTTCGAACGCTACCGTATCGCCACGCGCGACTTCCGCCATTAAGGCAGCGTCGTCAATCCCCTCCGTGCGTCGCTCCGACATGAGAAAGGACGACGGACACGCGCCCGCCCTTATTCGCTAAATTCGGCATAGGCTTTGGGGTCGCATTATGCGGTCGGTCGTTTTGGTTGCATCAAATTCTCGAACCATGCATCATTTAGTGCCTCTTTACGCGTATCAATTTGCGAATGAATCACCGTCTAATTCCCGACGCGCTTCGGCCCGTTGCAGAGAAAATCGAAGCCCAGGAACGCATCAGCGACGCTGATGCGCTCGCTTTGTATGAATCGAGTGAACTCAACGCGCTGGGCATGATGGCGAACGTCGTGCGCGAACGAAAAAATGGGAATTACGCGAGTTACATCCACAACCGTTACATCAATTACTCCAACATTTGCATCCTTTCGTGCCAGTTCTGCGCGTTTGCTGCCAAAAAACGCGATCCCCACGCTTTCGAATATGCGATTGAGGAAATCGTTCGCGTTGTCAAAGAAGCTCTTCCGCTTGGGATCACCGAAGTCCATATGGTTGGCGGCCTGCATCCGACGCTGAAAAAAGAGTGGTATCTCGACTTGCTAGACGAGTTACGCGCGCTTGATCCCGATTTACATATCAAGGCGTTCACCGCCATTGAAGTGCGTCACCTCGCGCAGCGCATCTTTCGGCTCTCGATTCGAGAGATGCTAGAGCTTTTGCGCGAGCACGGTCTTGGTTCGATTACCGGCGGCGGCGCGGAAATTTTCGATCCCATCGTGCGCGATACCATTTGTCGCGGAAAAGAAACCGCTGCCGAATGGCTCGATGTTCATCGCACCTGGCATGAAATGGGTGGCCGCAGCACCTGCACGATGCTTTACGGTCACATCGAGACCCTCGCGCATCGAGTCGGTCACTTGAGTCAGTTGCGCCGGCTTCAGGATGAGACGGGCGGGTTTACCGGCTTTGTTCCTTTTGCCTTTGAGCCACAAACGACGATCCTGGCCCACATCAAACCCGCCACGGCTATCGAACAACTTCGCAATCTCGCCGTCAGCCGTATCTATCTTGATAACATCGACCACATCACCGCCTATTGGGTGAGCATCGGCTTGCCACTGGCACAGGTCTCGCTCAGTTACGGCGTCGACGATTTGCACGGCACAATTCTGGAAGAAAAAATTTTCCACATGGCCGGTGCGACGACCCCTCAGCAACAAACCGTCGCCGCGCTTGAGCACGCCATCCGCGAAGCCGGCCGCGAACCAGTCCAGCGCGACAGTCATTATCGGCATGTCGTTTCGTCCAAGAATGGATCAGCAACCGGGGTCCGGTCGGCGGAGGCGGAACTCGCCTGCGTCTAGTTAGGGCGCGACCGCCCTTCGCACGCGACAAATGTTGCGCATCGGCTGCGTCAAATACCTTAATGCTCGCCCGCTGATTCACGGCTGGTCCGGAGCGGTTGATTTTGATCATCCTGCCGCCCTTTGTCGGAAGCTTGAGCTTGGGGACCTCGATGTCGCGATGGTCTCCAGCCTCGAATTTCTCCGTCGCCCGATCTACCGAATCGTGGATAAAATTTCGATTTCCTCACGCGGCCCGGTCTACAGCGTGCTCGTGGCGCATCGAGAAGAACTCTCGCGCATTCAAGAAATCAAGCTGGATCCCGCATCGGAGACGTCGGTCGCGCTTCTGCGCTGCCTTCTGGCGCAACGCGGATTAAATCCGCGATTGGTATTGTGGCATCGGCATCCTGCCGATGCCACGGCACGGCTGCTAATCGGCGACCAGGCAATTCGATTTCGGAAAAAGCATTCCGATTACCGTCTTTGGGATTTGGGCGAAGAATGGAAAAACGCCATCAATCTTCCATTCGTTTTCGCGCTTTGGCTGATTCGACCGGAAATCGAGAAGGCGAAAGAAATTGCCGATGCTTTGCGCCGGCTTCGCGACCACAACTTGGAAAATCTGGACGATCTCGTCTCGACGCAATCGGAAATCTCGCCGGCGTCCTGCCGAAAATATTATCGGGAGCACCTTTTCTTTGATTTCGCTGAGCCCGAAAAGGCCGGGTTGCGCGAATTTCATCGTCATTGTCTTCTGAACAAAATCGATGTCGCTCCAGAATTGCGGTTGAATCTGGTGTGAAAAGCGAGGTTCGCATTGGCATTTCCGGTTGGAATTATGCCGGCTGGCGCGGCCTCTTTTATCCAAAGGGATTGCCGCATAGTCACGAACTAGAATTCGCCTCGCACGTATTCAATTCCATCGAAATCAACGGATCGTTCTATTCGCTGCAACAACCGACGAGCTATCGACGCTGGTACGAGGAGACACCGGAAAATTTTCTCTTCAGCGTCAAAGGCGGGCGTTTCATCACCCACATGAAAAAATTGCGCGAGGTTAAAGTGCCCCTGGCAAATTTCTTTGCTTCCGGCGTTCTCGCGCTCGAGGAAAAACTGGGGCCGATTCTCTGGCAATTTCCGCCAAACTTTGGTTGGAATGAAAAACGCTTCCGGGAATTTTTTCAATTGCTGCCAAAGACGACGAGGGAAGCTGCGCTGCTCGGTCGCCGCCATGACTCAAAGCTAAAGACACGCGCCTGGCTGAAAACAAAACGCGATCGGGCGCTGCGTTATTGCGTGGAAATTCGGCACGTCAGTTTTCTGGTGCCAGATTTTTTCGAGCTGCTGCGCGACTTAAATGTCGCGTTCGTCTTCGCCGATACCGCCGGGAAATGGCCTTATGTGGAAGATTTGACTGCGGATTTCGTTTATTGCCGCCTGCATGGCGATACCCAACTCTATACCAGCGGCTACAGCGACCGTGTGCTCGATTGGTGGGCAACGCGATTGAAACTGTGGCACAAAGGACGGCAACCGATGGATGCGAAACTCGTCACCGCCAAAACAAAATCGGAGTCGCACGATTTATTCGTTTACTTTGATAATGACGCAAAGGTGCACGCGCCGTTCGATGCGCAGGCGCTTGCTCGCAAAATGAAATGATAAAAGTAGCGTCATCATGAGTCGCGAAGACGAGGAATGATCTCTCGAAAATTGTGTAATTACCGAACTAAGAGAGGTCCCTCGGACCGAGCCGGACTGGCGGTATCTGCGCGGCTCGGGATGACAGAAAACCACACGCCTCGCGCGGCGTAAGCAGCACGTGATCGACGAACTCGGTTGAGCGCGTAAGAGATGCTGGGGGAAAAATTCCCGCTGGTTGTCAGCGGTTCATCTGCGCATAAAATAATTGGTGCAACCTCGGTGGATTTTGGTGCGGGACGTCGCACCGCCCAACAACGGAATTCCCTGGCCGGACCTTTGCAGGTCCGACTGCATCGCGCGCCTACTCCAGCGCCACAACTTTAAATGTGCCGACGATGTTCGTGCGTTTCTAAATCCGCGGCTCGCCGCTCTGGCCGACCCATTCTTGATTGGTGGAATGCATGATGCGGTTGAGCGGATTTTCCACGCGATCGATCACCGTCAACGCGTTGTCTTATTCGGCGATTACGATGTCGACGGTGTAACCTCCCTCGCGCTTTTGTCCGAAATTCTGCGTGCCTACGGAAACGAGCCGGCACTTTTTTTGCCTCTCCGAATGGAAGAAGGCTACGGTCTGAGCGCGGAAGGAGTTGCGCGCTGTCTCCACCAGCACAATCCGGAACTACTCATCGCGATTGATTGTGGGACATCCTCACTCGCCGAAATCGATTCAATTAAACGAGCGGGTATCGACGTCATTGTTCTCGATCATCACGAACCCAAATCAGAGTTGCCCGATTGCCTGCTGGTGAATTCGAAGACGACGAATTCCGGCTTCGATTATCTTTGCAGTGTCGGGCTGACCTTTAAACTTTGCCACGCCCTCTTAAAAACACGGCGCATCGATTTCGATTTGAAAACTGCGCTAGATTTGGTCGCACTCGGGACGGTCGCGGACATAGTTCCCCTGCATGGCGATAATCGCGTCTTTGTGAAAAGCGGCTCCACCATGATCGAACGATCGCGTCGGCCTGGAGTGGCGAAGCTAATAGAGGTCGCAGGTGTAACACCGCCGGTTATGCCGGACGATATCGGCTTCCGGCTTGGTCCGCGTTTGAATGCGGCCGGCAGGCTGGCCACGGCAGAGAAAGCCTTGCGCTTATTGATAACGGACAGCCTGATCGAAGCAGAGGAACTCGCGCGCGAATTGGACGCCCAGAACCGGGAACGACAGGAAGTTGAAAAGCAGATTCTGCAACAGGCGGAAGAGGAACTCGCAAAAAATTTTGATGCCTCACGGGATGCCGGCATCGTCTTAGGCGCACGTGGCTGGCATCCGGGGGTTCTCGGGATCGTCGCGTCGCGCATCTCAAGAAAATACTATCGTCCGACGATCATCGTCGGGTTTGACGAGAGCGGCGCTGGAAAAGGAAGCGGACGCAGTATCGAGGGTTGTTCGATCGTGCAGGCACTTAGCGAATGCAGCGGAGCACTGGAAAAATTTGGTGGGCACGAAATGGCGGCAGGGGTGAATTTGCGCGAAGAAAACCTGCCGAAATTTCGTGAGCAGTTTTTGGATGTCGTGCGCCAGCAATTATCGGACGAAGGGCTTGGTCCGCGCTTGCACCTCGACGCTGAAATCGCGCTGGCGGAGATCAACTTCGATTTGCTGCATTGGCACGAAATGTTGCAACCCTTCGGTAACGGAAATCCGCAGCCAATCTTTGTCTCTTCCGCGGTGGAGGCGGCTCGGCCACCGCGGGTAGTCGGGGAGCGGCATCTCGAGCTCCGGCTAAGACAACGGAATTGGTATCAACGCGCGATCTTTTTTGACGGCGCAGCGGCCGAGCTGCCGCCCGCGCCCTGGGATGTGGCCTTTCGCATTTACACCAACGTTTACGAAGGCGAGACCCGAATCGATTTGCACGTGCAAGCCCTACGCAGTGCAGCCTCGTTAGATTGATGGACCTCGATACTTCACTGGAAGAATTGAGCTGGATCCCGCGGCCCCGCATCCTCGGGCTGCGCCGGCTCGCGCTCCAGACCGTCGGCGATTTGCTCACGCATTATCCACGTCGACACGAAGATCGGCGGGAGTTTCGCGGATTTCCGCGTGAAGAAACCATTGTCCCGGTTTGTTTATGCGGCGAGGTCGCGAAGACGCGATTAATGCGTTTCGGCGAACGCAAAATTTTTGAGGCAGTGCTGGAGGAAAGTGGCGCGCACGCGCTCAGCCAACCGCTCACCTGCCGCTGGTTTAATCTGCATTACATCCAAAAGATGATTGCGACCGGGCAACGGCTGGTTGTGTTCGGTCGCGTCAAGCGCAAAGGCCCGCGTTTGCTCATCGATCATCCAGAATTTGAGGTAATCGAAGACGACGAGGAGATTTTGATTCATTTCCGTCGCATTACCCCAATTTATCCGGCGACGGAAGGTTTATCACAACGGGTCCTGCGGGGATTAATTTTTCGATTGCTCGAACAGGTCGCGGGCGCGTCGGCCGATGTTCCTTTGCCCGCCTCGTTAAGTAATGGCGAAGATGAAAACGCGCTTCGCAAAATTCATTTTCCCGAGAGCGACCAACAGTTGCACAAAGTGCGCGATCATTTGGTGCTGAGCGAATTTTTCCGGATGCAGATGCAGATCGTGGCGGCGCGCGCGGAAAATTCCGCGCGGGTTGGTTGTCGTCATCAAAGCCGCGGTTTGTTAGCGGAACAATTCATTGCCGCACTTCCGTTCGCTTTTACCAGCGCACAACAACGAGTCTTTAACGAGGTTAAGCACGATCTACAGGTGGCGTCGCCAATGAATCGCTTGCTACAAGGCGACGTTGGCTCCGGGAAAACGGTCGTGGCCATCGCAGCAATGTTGCTGGCGGTCGAGTCCGGATCGCAGGCGGCCCTGATGGCGCCGACGCAGATTCTGGCGGAGCAACATTACGCGGTTTTGCGCAACTGGCTCGATCCGCTCGGGATTCGAATCGCGCTCCGCACCGGGGCACGCCAGGAAGACAACAACCCGCCCTTGCCGTTGTTTGCGGACGCGGGAGGATCTGGTTTCAATTCTCTGGGGAGCGCAAAGCAAGATTCCGCGAAGATCGTGTTGACTACCCGTGCTGTTCACGCGCCCGCAAGTGTCGGATCGGGTAGCGCACGCGTCTCGCGTGTTGGCGACGGCGTCACGCCGTCGCAGACTTTTCCGCAAACCGACGAAACTCCAGAAGCACGCTATTCACGTCGAACATTGCCGCATTTCGAGAAACCATGGGCGATCTACGCGGTGACGATCGGCACAAAGAAACGTCGCTGCTTTTCACCGAAAGCTCGCACGATTGCACTCGATACGTTGCGGTACTTTCACAACAAACGTTACGAGCTCTTTGCAGCGTGCGTGATGCCGGATCATGTTCATTTTCTGATTCAACCGTGGCCGAAAGAGAATGACGATGCGGGGAATGTGGTTTTCTGGTCTCTGAAAGAGTTGCTGCATTCGATTAAGTCCTATTCTGCGCACGCAATCAATAAAGCGGAACGCGAACGAGGCGGCGTATGGGAAAAGGAAAGGTTTGATCGTTACATCCGATCGCAGCCGGATCTTATCGAGAAGTTTGAGTACATTTTGCGGAACCCGTGGGATTCGGGGGTCGTTAAACCTGGCGAGGATTATCCGTGGATTTGGACACATGACGACGAATACCGCGTGAAAAGTCCGTTTCCGCGAGACGCGGAAACCAACACTCGAGACGAGTGCGCTACCCGGAAGGAAGAAGACAAAAACGCCCCCCACATCATCGTCGGCACGCATGCCTTGCTCTACGAGAGCGTAAACTTCACCAACCTTGGTCTTGCCGTCATCGACGAGCAGCACAAGTTCGGGGTGGCACAGCGGGCCAAACTTACCTCGCGCGAACCGGCGCCGGATGTTCTCGTTATGACTGCAACGCCAATTCCGCGGACCTTAACCATGACAATTTACGGCGACCTTGAAATTTCGACGATTGAAGAGATACCGCGCGGCCGGGGTGAAATTGTCACGCACCTGATCAGAAGCGATAAGTTAGGGGAAACGATCGCGTTCTTGCGTGAACAATTGAGCGACGGACGACAGGCTTACATCGTCTATCCGTTGATCGATGAGAGTGAAAAGCTCGACGCCAAGGCCGCCGCGAAAGAGTTCGAAACATGGCAGGAACGGTTGCGACCGTTTCGCTGCGAATTGTTACATGGGCGAATCGCCTCACCCGACAAGCAATCGATCATGCAAAGGTTCCGCGCCGGAGAAACGCAAGCGTTGGTCAGCACGACCGTGATCGAGGTGGGCATCGACATTCCTAATGCCACGGTCATGCTTATTGAAAATGCCGAACGATTCGGATTGTCGCAGTTACATCAATTGCGCGGCCGAATCGGTCGTGGCGCGCACACGTCGCACTGCTGGCTGATCACTTCGGATAAATCCGTTGAGACGATGACAAAGTTGGCGGTGCTGGAGAAAACAACGGACGGTTTTGAGATTGCCGAGGCGGATTGGGAGCTGCGCGGTCCGGGCGATCTCCTCGGCACTGCGCAAAGCGGTTTGCCGGAACTAAAATTGGGAGACCTCAGGCGGGATGCCGCTTTGATGCGGAAGGCACGCCAGGCCGCGCTGGAATTGTTAGAAAACGATCCGGCATTGGACTGCCCGGAGAATCAACGTTTCCGCGACTTGATTGTCGAAAAACAGGGACAAACTTTCTCGCACGTCAGCTAATGAAAAACTTTCTTAAATTTTTGGTTTTCGTGGTGTTGATCAGTCTCGGGATTTCGCTTCTTTACGATTACCGGATGAGGCATGGTGGGCTGGTCGGGCCCAGCACAACGCCGGAAAAATACTCGCTTGCTACAGCGCCGCCGGTTGATCGCAAAGAAATTGGCACGCTGGAGGAGTTCAATCGCGAGCGCCGCACCCTGGTCTCAAATGTGATCCCTTCTGTTGTCAGCGTGAAGACATCGAAAAAGATCGCCGTGCGCCGGCAATACGCGCTCGATCCATTCGAGTTTTTCTTCCGCAACCCGCGCCAGTTTCGCAATCCCAATGAGGAAGCGATGGTGCAAAACTCACTCGGTTCCGGGGTAATCGTGACCAACGAAGGTCACATTATTACTAATAGTCACGTGGTCGATCAGGTGGATGAAATTGAAGTGCAACTTTCCGATGGCCGGACCAAAAAGGCACGAGTCATCGGAAGCGATTCCCAAGTCGACCTCGCAGTTTTAAAAATCGATGAGCCTGGGGTAAAACCGTTAAAGCTGGGTGATTCCGATGCGGTGCAGGCAGGCGACATGGTGTTGGCCATCGGCAATCCGTTCGGCTTCGAGGAAACAGTGACCGAGGGAATCATCAGCTCGAAGGGACGCCCGAATCGGGTAGATGGCTTCGGTGATTTTCTGCAGACCGACGCCGCCATCAATCCGGGAAACAGCGGCGGACCGTTGATTAACCTCAGCGGTGAAGTGATCGGAATTAATACTGCGATTATCTCACGCACCGGTGGGTCGCAGGGGATCGGGTTCGCCATTCCATCAAACACGGTGAAAGTCGCGCTCGAAAGCTTGCTCAAGAAGGGGCGAATTATCCGGGGTTACCTGGGAATCCAGGCGCAGGTGAACCCGCAGAACCTGGCTTCAAACGACGATGGCGTGGTCGTGGGAGACGTTCTTCCGGGATCGCCGGCGGCGGATGCGCATTTACAAAAGGGCGATGTCATCCGCAAGTTCAATGGACGCGACGTAAAAAATTTCCCCGAGCTTCGGTCGCTGGTTGCGCAAGCAGAGTTGAACAAGAAGATCGATCTCGAGGTAATTCGCGACGGCAAGCCGCTCAAGGTGTCAGCGGAACTTCGGGAGCAGCCGCCGGATTATCAAACCGCGCGCGCCATTCCACGGCCGGGACAACCGAATCCCAGCAATCCTTTGCCGCAGCCAAATGCCCCCGATACGAGCCCGGACGAAGATCAAAGCAATACGAACCCCTTGGGCTCGATTCGCGTTAGTGAATTGACCGCCGATCTGGCGAAACGTCTTGATTTGCCGACGGGCGTGCGCGGAGTCGTCGTTGATACGGCGGATTTGCCGGAATTGCAGCGCGGAGATGTCATCGAAGAAATCGATCAGCAGCCCGTGACTTCGGTGACCGAATTCAACAAACTCGTTGCTAGCCTCGATCCAGACAGCACGCACGTGTTTTCCATGTGCCGGCATCGCGTCCGCTCATTCGTGGTAGTGCGTCCGCAGTAAAGCGAGAGACGGCCTCTCGAGACTCTGGGCGGTTCTGACAAGCTTGGGTGACGGATCCCAGCAGCGGGAGGTCCCTCGCTTGCGCTCGGGATGACGGAAGCGTTGCGTTTGCGAG
>Ga0209378_1001627_pt1 | contig 15928 bp, 14 predicted proteins | sample GraSoiAngelo_156_FD_186170 | JGI IMG/M metagenome (GOLD analysis project Ga0209378, IMG submission 186170) | Grasslands soil microbial communities from the Angelo Coastal Reserve, California, USA - 14_1009_13_40cm (SPAdes) (version 2) | ecosystem: Environmental > Terrestrial > Soil > Grasslands ... | reverse complement strand
CGCGCGTCGAGACCGCGCACCGCGAGACGCCGTCGCCGTTGAACCCGATGGGTGCCAAGGGCGTGGGCGAGGCGGGCGCGATCCCCACGGGCGCGCTGTTCGCGCAGGCGGTGGAGGACGCGCTCGGCCGAACAGGCCTTGAGATCTGCGAGATCCCGCTCAGCCCGAGCAGGCTGTTCGAGTTGATCGAGGAGGCGCGATGAAGCCCGCGCCGTTCGATTATTTCGCCCCCGGCACGGTCGACGAAGCGCTGGCGCTCCTCGCCGAGCACGGCCACGAGGCCAAGCCGCTGGCAGGCGGGCAGAGTCTCATTCCCGCGATGAACTTCCGTCTCGCGCGGCCTCAGGTGCTCGTGGACTTGAATCAGGTCGCGGCGCTGTCCTACATCCGAGCGAATGGGAGTGGTCTTGCGATCGGAGCCATGACCCGGCAGCGCGCCGTCGAGCGGAGTGACCTCGTCGCCCGCGCCGCGCCCCTCCTCGCGGAAGCGATGCCCTCGATCGCCCATCCCCAGATCCGGAATCGGGGTACGGTGGGAGGGAGCCTCGCGCACGCGGACCCGTCGGCCGAGCTGCCTGCCGTGGCGTTGGCCCTCGAGACGCGCTTCCGCGCGAAGAGCGTCACCGGTGAGCGGTGGATTCCGGCGGGCGAGTTTTTCAAGGGCATGCTCGAAACCGCCCTTGAGCCGGGCGAGCTGCTGGTCGAGATCGCGATTCCGCCGCTCCCGGCTCGGAGCGGTACGGCGTTCCTCGAGATGGCGCGCCGGCACGGCGATTACGCGCTCGTCGGAGTCGCGGCGGTCGTGACGCTCGAGGCAAACGGTCGGTGTCAGGCCGCGCGCGTCGCCCTCTTGAGCGTCGGCGATGGCCCGGTGCTCGCGAGCGAAGCCGCGACGGTGCTGGCGGGTCAGGCGCCGTCGGCAGAGCTGGCCCGCGCGGCCGGGGAGCGAGCGGCGAGCCGGGACGTCGATCCCCCGTCTGACATCCACGCCTCGGCCGCCTACCGGCGTCGCCTCGTCGCGGTGCTCACGCGGCGGGCGCTCGAGCGAGCGTTTGAAAGGGCGGAGAAGGGGAGCGGGGAGCAGGGAGCGGTTCCCTCCGGTTAGGAGCTCACACTCCGAACGGGCGGTACCGCTCCCCGCTCCCTGCTCCCACGAACTACAACGGAGGCCCCATGAAGCTGTACGACCTCTCCCAGCCCCTGAACGAGCGCTCCTCCTTCTGGCCCTACTATCCGCCGTTCGAGGTGAAATACATCAAGCGCAAGGCCGAGCATGGCGTGAACGCGCAGTACATCATGACGTCAAACCACATGGGGACGCACCTCGACGCGCCGCGGCATTTCGTGACGGCGGGGAAAACCATCGATGAGCTGCCGCTCGACTGGTTGTGCGGCCCCGGGGTGATCGTGGACCTGCGCGACGAGATGGACGAGCTGGCGGTGTACACGCCCCAGATGATCGAAAAGCGGGTTCAGGTGAAGCAGGGCGACATCCTGCTGCTGCATACGGGGTGGCACGCGTACGCGGACTTCGGGGCCACGCCGGACGAGGAGCGCTACTACCACTATCACCCTGGCGCGCACCCCGACCTGGTGCCCTGGCTGCTGGAGAAGAAAGTCCACGTCTGGGGCGTGGATTGCGTGTCAACCGATCACCCGATGAACCTTCCGATCGGCCGGTTTCTGGGGAAGGGTATGCACGGGCACTGCGACAAGGTGCGCGCCAAGGCGGAGCAGAAATTCGGGGGCAAGGCGGCGGTCGACAAGATGTTTCCGGACTCGGCGTATCAGCTGACGCACAACGCGCTCTTCCCGAAGGACTGTATCCACATCGAAAACCTGGGCGGCGAGATCGAAGCACCCGAGCTGCAGAACAAACGCCTCATCGTCGGGTGCTTCCCCTGGAAGTTCAAGGGAGGCGAGGCCGCGTTCGCCCGCACCGTCGCGTTCCTGGGAGAATGGAAGAGCTAGCCGACCGCTCCGCCAGCGAGCTCGCCCGGCTCGTCCGGTCGCGGGAGATCTCCCCGGTCGAGGTCGTGGAGGACTGCCTGGCGCGGGTGGAACGCTACAACCCCGCCGTCAACGCGCTCGTCACGCTCAATCCCCGCGCCCTCGACGAGGCCGACGAGCTCGAGCGGCGGCTGGTGCGCGGCGAGGAGATCGGCCTCCTGGCCGGCCTGCCGGTGGGCATCAAGGACGTGACGCCGGTCGCGGGGCTCCGCACGACGTACGGCTCCACATTGTATCGGGATCACGTACCGACCGAGGACGCGCTGGTGGTGCAGCGGCTCCGGGCGGCGGGCGCGGTCATCCTCGGCAAGACCAATTGCCCCGAATTCGCGGCCGGTGGCGCCACCTTCAACGACGTGTTCGGGCGGACGCGGAACCCATGGGACCCCACCCGCACCGCCGGGGGCTCGACCGGCGGCGGGGCGGCCGGCCTCGTCACCGGCATGATCGCCCTCGCCGAAGGCACGGACCTGGGTGGCTCCCTCCGCATCCCGGCCTCGTTCTGTGGTGTCGTGGGTCTGCGGCCGTCGGTCGGGCTCGTACCGACGTACCCGGCCGATTGGTTGTGGGACACGCTCCAGGTGGAGGGCCCTGTGGCCCGGACGGCCGAAGACATCGCCTTGATGCTCCAGGCGGTCAGCGGCCCGAGCCCCATGTCGCCGCTCGCCCAGCCCCGGGACGGGCGGAACTTCGTCGCGGCCGTGGCGCGGGGTGTTTCGACCGATCTGCGAGTCGCCTACTGTCGCGACGTGGCCAGGATCGGGATCGACCCCGAGATCGAAAAGGTGTGCGGGAGCGCGGTACGGGGGCTCCGCGACGCCGGCGTCAACGTCGAAGAAATAGACTTGGACCTGTCGTTCGCCCGGCCGGCGTTCCTGTCGCTGCGCGGGCTCTGGTTCGTGGCGCAGATGTTCCCGCGGCTGGACAAGGTCGACCAGTTCGGGCCGAACGTCGCCGGCAACATCCGGTCGGGGCTCGGCACCACGACGCACGATTTGGGTGCCGCGGAGGCGGCGCGCACCAGGATCTGGCACCTGTTCCGCGACCTGTTCCGGACGTTCGACCATCTGCTCACGCCCTGCATGGCGGTACCGCCATTCCCGGTGGAGCAGAACTATCCCGAAACGGTGGCGGGCAAAAAGATGGAGACGTACGTGGACTGGATCGCGCCGACGTTCGTGCTGAGCCTCACGGGACTGCCAGTGGCGTCGGTGCCGTGCGGGCTCGACTTCGATGGACTCCCTGTGGGGTTGCAGATCGTCGGGAAGCCGCAGGGCGAGGAGGCGGTGCTGGCCCTGGCGTCCCAGGTCCAGCGCCGCCATCCGATCGGCCGTCCTACGCTCCGCGCTTAGGTCCCCGGGCTGGCCTTTTGCTGCGCGTCTCTCCTTATGAGCGCAAAGCCGAGGGCATTGAAGTTGTAATCGGCGATCTCCCGGAACAGCTTCTTGGCCTGCGCGGGGTCACCCGCGCCTTCCGTGGCGACCGCGAACTGATACTTGATGTACGGGTCCAGCAAATTGCCCTGTCGCAGGTGTGCGGCCGCTTCAGTGTTTTTGCCCTGATAGAGCGCGATGAATCCCTCCAGCTGGTGCATCGGCTCGAGCTTCCGCGGGTTCGCGTCGGGGGCGAGTAGCTGGTTGATGCGGTCGGCCTGCTTCTGGGCCGACGCATAGTCCCCGCGGCGCGCCGCGGTCCATCCCTCGAGGTACGCGATCTGCGCCTGTTGCCCCCGCTTGAACGCGGGGTTTGCTGCCTCGTCCGCTTGCTGCATCAGTAACGGTTCGAGCTGCTTCAACGCCCGCTCCGCGGCCGCGCGGTTACGAGTGTGAGTCGCGATGACGACGACGTTCGTGAGCGCTGCCACCTTGTTCGCCTTGGGGTCGGGGACCCCCATGCCGTCTACCGACGCGACCAGCCGATTGAGCTCGGTGATCGCGGCCTCTGGATCGCCGGCGTACACGCTGACGTAGGCCCGGAACGGGGCGTAGGCGGCTTTTTCATTTGCCCGTCCCACGGCCATCGCGGAATCGTAGTCGGCGCGCGCCGCCGTGTAGTCGCCCAGGAACGTGTTGGCGTGCCCAGCCTTCACGAGCAGCACGGCGCTCTTGGGGTCGAGCTCGTGGCCCCGCAGGTACTCATCGCGGGCTTTCTCGAGATTGCGCTGCGCGCGGTAGGCATCGCCGACGAGCAGGTGCGCGTTGGACTCATCCGGCGCCAGCGCCTCCGCCGCCTGCATGTGCTCGAGCGCCTTCGTAAAGTCGTGCGGCTCACCGAAGATGTAGTCGTTCCCGATGGTGGCGTGCGCCACGTACAGCTTGGGCGAGAGCTCCAGGGCCTTCGTGATCGAGGCACGCGCGTCCTCGTTCTTGTTCAAGCCGATCTGGGCTCCGGCGAGAGCGAGCCAGGCGCGCGGACTGTCGGGATACTTCTCGACCAGCTGCTGCCCGAGGGCGAGCTGACCCGCCAGGTCGTTGTCGAACCCTTTTCGGGCCATCTGGATCTGGAGTCGCTCGGCTTCCGACGCGCCGGCGGCGTGCTGTTCCGCGAGCGCCAGGTTGGTCTTGAAGTCAGCGAGCGAGTTGGCGGTGTTCGCGACGTTCAGGTAGGCGAACGCAAAGTCCGGGTCGGCAGCCACCGCGGCCTTGAAGCGCACGTTCGCGTCGATGAACCGGCCGAGATCGAACTCCCGCAGCCCCTCGAGGAAGCGGGCTCGCGCCGCCGCCGAAGACGTAGTGATGGGATGCTTGATCACCGCGCTCGTGATTGGGTCGAGCGCGGCACGCGGGTCCTGTGCCGCGGCGCCGGCGGACCAGCCGACGGACGCGAGCACGACCGCCAGGCCCGCACGCGTGAACGCGTGGCTGACAGACGTCATCGTCGTCTCCGATGTGGGGTGTGGAGGTGAACGCTGACGGCGGGCGACCAGGGGGTCGGGAGCGTCCCCTACGAAAGGCCGAACTTGCCCGGCGGTCCGGCGCCCCACAAGAGGATCGGCGGAAACCCTAACAGCTCCTTGACAACCCCCCTCAATCGGGCTCGAGCGCCTGCTCGGACTTGGGGGATGCCGGTTGCGCCAGGCCCGAAAACGAGGACCATACCGCGGCGGCGGCCACGATCACGTTCGCCACGACCACCGGCAGGGCGTGTATCAAGGCGCCATACACGGCCCACGCCAGGGCGGCGAAGCCCTGCACGCGACGCATGGTGGCCGGCTGGCGGCAGCAGTACGAGCTCGCGAATACCGCCGTCGCGAACCATCCGATCCAGTCGAACTTGCTCATGCTGCGGCGTCCGCTTCGCGGATCGTCAACAGGTCCGTCTGCACCTTGTCCCATTCCTGAAGCACGAGACCCTTCGACTCGAACAGCGCGTGAATCGCCGCCGCGTCCAGTCCGACGATGTCCTCGAGGATCGGCACCAGGACGCTCACCGCGTCATCGGAGATCACCGTGCGCTTCGCGATCTGCGCGAGGTACTTGTTTTCCGACACCGCGATGGTCATTCCGTTCAGGCGATTGACGTGCAGCATCACATGGATGTCCGAGCTGCCGTCGCCGACGTAGACCACGCGGTCATGGCTCACCGGCAGCTGCCCCCGGAGCTGCTCGAGGAGGGCCACCTTGCCGTAGCCCGCCGTGACCCGTTCGATCGACTCGATCTCCCCCGAGACGGGGTGGTAGCGGAACCGCGTTCCGTGGATCTGCTCCGATGGGACGATCCCCTCCAACGCCGATTGGATGACTTCCTGCGGCGCCGCGGAAATGACGTAGAACGTGAAGTCGTATCCGTCCAGCTCGCCCAGCAGGCGCGCCAGCAGCGGCAGGTTCTTCTTCAGGCGCACGCGCTTCCCGACCTCGACCAAGTGTTCCTTGCGGACTAGGGCGTACGCGGGATCGTGCAGCAGCAGATACGCCAGCTCGGCTCCCTGTTGCACGAGGTGCGTGCGTGACAGGCCCGCGCTCTTCTCGCTGAAGCCCGGGAGGCCGAGCAGCTCGCTCAGCACGATCCCCGAGTCGTTGAAGCTCAGGGTTTGGTCGAAGTCGCTTGCCAGCAGATATCGTTTCATCGGTCGCTTCCGATCATCAGGCTGTCCATGAAGACTCAACGCCCCCACCGGATTCGGCTCCGGTGGGGGCGTGGGCACATCAACGTGCGCACCCAGCGGGCTCGCTCAGGGATTCGTCCCATGGCAATTGAGGTAGAACACCAAGTGCGTCATTCCAGGTTCCAGTGTCCCTAGTTCCAGCGCACTCTAGACGGGTGCGGGAGACCTGTCAAGGTGAGTTGAGCGTGAACAGCTTCGCGACGTCCGGCTTTGTGACTTTCCCCATGGCGTTTCGTGGCAGGACTGTTACCGACACGAGCGCGCGCGGAATCTTGTACGGAGCGAGCCGTTCCTTGGCCCACCGTTGCAGGGCGTCCAACGTGAGGCCCTCGCCGGACCCGCCGCGCAGCTCCACGGCGGCGCAAATCCGCTCGCCCCACTCCGGGTCTTCGACGCCGACCACGGCGCAGTCCAGCACCGCGGGATGCGTGCGCAAGGTTTCTTCGATCTCGAGCGCCGAAACTTTGTAGCCGCCGGTCTTGATGATATCCACGCTCGAGCGGCCGAGGATGCGATATGCGCCGTCTTCGACGACGGCGACGTCACCGGTGCGGAACCAGTCGCCGCGGAACGCGGCCGCAGTGGCCTCGAGGCGGCGCCAGTACTCCCGAAACACCGTCCCTCCTCGCACCTCAATCTCCCCGGGCGTCCCCTCGGGCACCGGGCGACCCGCCTCGTCCACCAAACGCACATCCACCCCCGGCAGCGGCGTCCCCACGAATCCGGGCCGTCGCGCTCCGTGCAGGGGATTGGAGAGCGCCATGCCGATTTCGGTCATGCCGTAGCGCTCGAGGAGCACGTGACCGCTGATCTCGCGCCAGCGCTCGAGGACTCGCACCGGGAGCGCGGCGGAGCCGGACACCATGAGGCGCATCCCCGGCGGGGCGCAGCCTTTGGACCAGGCGTGGCGGCGGTCCGGCTCCGCTGCCTCCCAGGCGGCGATCAGCTTCCCGTAGATCGTGGGCACCGCCATGAAGAGGGTGAGATCGCCTTGGGCGATGCGCGACCAGACCTGCTCCGCGTGGAACCGGGGGAGCATCTCGCAGCGGGCGCCAGCCCACAGCGCGCATGCCAGAACGTTGATGATGCCGTGGACGTGATGCAGGGGCAGGACGAGGAGGATTGCGTCGTCCGCGCGCCACTCCCACGCGGTGACGAGGCTCGTGATCTGGGCGGCGATGTTCGCGTGCGTCGTCACCACGCCTTTCGGCTTGCCGGTGGTGCCGCTGGTGTAGACCATGAGGGCCCGCCGCCCGTCCGCCACCTCGGGGAGCGGGGAGCGGGGAGCCGTGCGCGCCGCTTCATCCGTGGTGACGGTGCGCGAGGCGGGCGGCCGCTGCACTCTCTCCATGACCGCCGCGAAGTCCGGGTGCACGACGACCACTTCCGCGTCTGCGTCGCGGATCACGTATTCGAGCTCAGGCGGCGGATGGGAGACGGCGAGCGGAACCGCGATTCCACCGGCCCGCCAGATGCCCCACTGGGTGGCGACGTACGCGAAACCGGCCGGCGCAAGGAAGGCGACACGCGCCTCGGCCAAGTCGGTGCGACCGGCGAGCAGGCATGTGGCCACCCGCCCCGAGGCTTCGAGGAGATCGCGATACGAGAAGGAGCCTTCTGTGGCGACGATCGCCGTCCGGTCACCGTGCCGCCGCGCGCGGGCGATGAGGGACGGTTCGGTCAGGGGCGGGCCTCGATGACGTCTCGGACCTTGCGGGCGAGGGCTCCGAGCGAGAAGGGCTTCTGCAGGAACGCGACGCCTTCCTGCAGCACACCGCGATGCAGCATCGCGTCGTCCGTGTAGCCGGAGAGATAGAGGGTCCTGAGGTTCGGGCGTGCCTCGGTGAGGCATCGCGACAACTCGCGGCCGTTCATGTCCGGCATCACCACGTCGGTCACCAGCAGATCGATCCCCCCATGGCCGGCCGCGAGCTCGAGCGCCTCGCTCCCGTCCCGGGCGCTCAGCACGCGATAGCCGCGGGCCTCGAGCGCCTTCGCGATGATCAGCCGCACGGCTTCCTCGTCCTCGGCCACGAGCACCGTCTCCGAGCCATCGAGCGCGCTCGCGCGCTGCTCTTCCTCGGCGGGCTGGGGTCCGTCCGCATCCACCCGCGGCAGATAGATCTTGAAGCTCGTGCCGTGCCCGAGCTCGCTGTAGAGCCAGATGTAGCCGCCGGTCTGCTGCACCACGCCGTACACGGTCGCGAGACCGAGGCCCGTGCCCTTACCCACCGGCTTGGTGGTGAAAAAGGGCTCGAAGATCCGGGCGTTGGTCTGCGCGTCCATGCCGGTCCCGTTGTCCGTGACGGCGAGCATGACGTAGCGGCCGGCGGGAATCATCACCCGTTCCGTCGGGTAGTCGGCGTCCAGGTCCACGTTCCTGGTTTCGATCGTGAGGCGTCCGCCGTTCGGCATCGCGTCGCGGGCATTCACCGCGAGGTTCACCAGCACCTGCTCAAGCTGCCCCGGGTCCGCCTTCACGGCTCCACAATCGGGCGCCAGCGCGCTCGCGATCGTGACGTCCTCTCCCAGCAATCGCCGCAGCAGCTTCACGAGGTCGGTGATCAGCTCGTTCAGCCGCAGCATCCGCGGTGACACGACCTGCTGGCGACTGAACGTGAGGAGCTGGCGCGTCAGCACGGCCGCCCGCTCCGCTGCGCCGCGGATGTCGAGCAAGCCTTCGCGATCGGGGTCGTCCGCTGGCAGATCCTCGATCATCAGGTCGGTCGTGCCGAGGATGGCGGTGAGGAGGTTATTGAAGTCGTGCGCGACCCCGGCCGCCAGGCGACCCACCGCTTCCATTTTCTGCGCCTGGCGGAACTGCTCCTCGAGTCGCTTCCGCTCGGTGACATCGTCGATGACCACGAGCTCGGCGCGCCGGCCGGCGAATGTGATTTCGTGCCCGCTCGTCTGCACCTCGATGAGCGTCCCGTCCTTCTTGCGGTGCCGCCACGGGCCCGTGGTATGGTAGCCGGCCTCCTTGGTCGCCAGATGCTGCTCCAACGCCGGGATATCTTCGGGCGCCCGGAGGTCCTCGATCTTGAGCGCCAGGAATTCCTCGCGCCGGTATCCGTAGTGTGCGATCGCCGCGCTGTTCACCGCGAGCAGCCGGTGAGTCTCGAGATCGAAGACCCACATCGGGTACGGCGTATTCTCGAACAGCGCTCGATACTGCTCCTCCGACGCGCGGAGCGCCGCCACGGCCAGCTCCCGCTCCTCGCGTAAGCGGCTCTCGCGCAACGCGCGCTTGATCGCCTGCGGGAGCCGCGTCAGGTGATCCTTCAGGACGTAATCCGCGGCCCCGGCCTTCATGAACTCGACCGCCGTCTCCTCGTTGAGGGAGCCGGTGACCAGGATGACGGGAAGCGCCGGGAATCGCTCCTTGACGAGCTGGAGGGCAGCCGCGCCGTCGAAGCCGGGGAGGCCGTGATCGGAGAGGATCACGTCCGGCGCGAAGATGCGCAGCGCCTCCTCGAAGGCGACGCGCGTGTCCACTTGTTGGCTGACGAAGACCAGTCCGGCCTTGGTCAGCTCCCGCTGGATCAGTGCGGCGTCGGCCGGCACGTCTTCGAGGAGCAGGATGCGGACACTCATGGGGTGTCAGGCAGTGTGCCAGCCCACACCATTGCCTGCGGTGTCGCGAGTCACAAGAGCCGCCGGCGCGCGACGCCGCAAGCTCTTGCCACACTGCCGGTTATGGCTTCTTCACTGCTGGCACGACCCCTTCGGATCCGGCCGCGGCTGGTCCACCACCAGCCGGTGGTCCAGGTTCGCGACCCGGATCGCGACGTCCGCCACGAGACGCGCCACGCGCGCCATGTGCTCGTAGTCGATGTATTCGGGCTCGTCGGTTACCTGGTGGTAGTCCGAGTGCAGCCCGGTCGTGAAAAATGTGATCGGGATGCCGTAGCGGGCGTACTCGTAGTGGTCCGAGCGGCAGTAGATGTTGGCGGGGTGGCCGTTCGCGTCGAGGGCGTAGTCGAAGCTGAAGTCGTGATGGTCCTCGGTGTTGACCTTCTCGATCAGGTCGCCGAGCTCCGTGGACAGGCGCCGGGAGCCGACGAGCTGCAGGTAATTGGGGCCTCCGCGTAGCGCGGCGCCGTCCTTGGTCCGGCCGGTTTCATCCTCCGCCGCCCCCCGGCCGACCATGTCCATGTTGAGCTGCGCCACGATGGAGTCGCGCGGTACCGTGGGGTGATCGGTGAAATAGCGGGAGCCGAGCAGGCCTTTTTCCTCGGCGGTGTGCCAGACGAAGAGAATCGAGCGCTTTGGTTTCGTCTTGAGGCTCGCGATGCGCTCCGCGATCTCGAGCGCCGCGACCGAGCCGGAGCCGTCGTCGTCCGCTCCATTCGAGATCGAATCGACGCGCGCCCCAGTCGGATGTCGGGCCCGGAATGCGGCCAGCGCCGAGTCGACCGCCGCCTGCTGCTCGGGGGTGGCCTGCTTACTCGCGTCATCGGCACCCTCTGGACGCACGAAGTGATTCCAGATCCTGATCGAGTCGTGGTCCACGGGCCGGGCGAGCCCGATGTGGTCGTTATGAGCGCCGATTGCGACGTATTGCCCCGTGAGCTTGCGATCGCTGCCGGGAATGATGCCCACCACGTTCCGGGCCGGCTCGGGAACCAGGGCGACCGTGAACCGGACCGAGATGGCCACGCTGTTGCCTGCGCTGCCGGGCGCGAGTTCGCTCAGCGGCGTCGCGAACAGCTTGGTCCCCGTGGCGCTGGTAATAAGGAAGGCGGAGGGTCCCGGCGGAGGGCCTTGCCCGTCGTCGAGGAACGCGCGCGGCCGCCGCAGGAAGCCCTGGAACTGGCGGGGAAAGCTGTCGAGCGCGACCAGCGCGATCCCCGCGGCGCCGGGCAGCGTCGGCGCCGTGCGCAGCGCGCGCAGGGTCCTGAATCCGCCGCTCACCTGGAAGACCACGAGCTTGCCGGTCGCCTGCTCGGGGCCGATCCGGTGCGTCGAGTCCATGAGCTCGCCGCCGTACACGACGGCCAGCGACGGGCTGTCGAGCGATTGCGGGCCGAGCGGCAGGTAATCGCTGAAGGCGGTGAGCGCCCTGCCGGCGATCGTGAACGTCGACGTCTCGTCGAAACTCCGCGTCTTGAGGGGGATGGTCTGGAAATACGTGCCGCCCTCGCCTGCCGGGACCAGCCCCAGGCGCTTGATCTCGGCCGCGATGTAATTCGTTCCCCTCACGTTGCCGGCGGTGCCCGCCTCGCGGCCTCGCATCGAGTCGTCCGCGAAGATGTAGAGACGGGTCTCCAAGTCGCGGGCGGTGATGCTCGCTTCGGTGGGCCGCGGTGGGTGCTTCAACGGCAACGTGCTTTGGGCGGATAGGGGGAGCAGGGGAAGCAACAGCACGATCAGCGTGGGGCAACGGCGCTGGGGCATGGATCCTCCAGGGCAGTGTCAACGGCCGGACGGACGGTATCGTCTGAATCTACGATCCGATCAGTGGGCCCGTTGAACGTGCCGAGGAGCGTTATCTCAGGGCTGAGAGGGCCCGTTCCACGGCTGCGGCGTCGAGCCGCTCCACCGCCTGCCTGAGCTCCTCGCGCACCGTGCCCATGAGCGCAAACCCAGCCTGCTGCCGCGCTCGCCCGCGCGCCGTAATCACGACTCGCACCCCACTCTCAGCTGCCCCGTGCGGCATCCGTCGGACGAATCCGTCCCGCTCGAGCCCCTCGATCAAGTGTCCGATGCCAGAGGGCTCGTCGCTCACGCGGGTCATCAGGTCTTCCAGCTCGAGCGGCCGATTCGCGTTCACCAGCTCGCTCAAGAGGTCGAACGTAGCGGAGGTCAGTCCGAGCGGGCGCAAGGCGCCCTCGAGCCGCTCGGTAACGGCGTGCGCCGCACCCAAGAGCCGGAAGAGCAAATCCGGTGTGATCGCTTCAACCGCTTGATCGGGTTTGATGGTGGTCATCAGTCCTGCGAAAACGACCGCCGGCGGCCGAATTGTTCCGAGGCGGGAACCGCTGCTTGACGCCATTCCTTACTGAACTGAGCATAAGGAGCCATCCGGTCGGGACGCGAAAACCGCCAAAAAAGGAGGATCGATGACGAAGGCCATCGCGCTGCTGCTGGTGGCCGCGCTCCGGGCCCCCGTGTGGGCGCCGGCCCAGACGCCTGACGGGGGAGGGGGGCCGGGGGGGCCGGGGGGGCAGGGGGGACCGGGGGGGCCGCCGACGGTCATGTTTCGGCCGCTTCTCGCCGACCCACAGGAGCCGCGGTTCTTCGCCACCTATCTGTGGGCACGCTCGCCCCGGCTCGGACCGAGGCTGGGGAGCGTAGGACTGGGTCAGACCATCGGTCTCGTGCGAGGTCGGGATTGGCAGCTCGCGATTGCCGCTGGCGTTTTCTCCGAATTCAACATGCGTTCCTCGACCACCGACCTCTTGAATACCGATTACATCGTTGGCCTGCCACTCACGTACCGCAAGGGATCCTGGGCAACCCGGCTGCGCGTCTATCACCAAAGCTCGCACTTGGGCGACGAGTACATGCTTCATACGCACGCCCAGCGGGTCGATTTGACGTTCCAGGCAGTGGAGCTCCTGGTCGCGAACGAGGGCTCCCGGTGGCGTGTGTATGGTGGCGGGGACTACGCTTTCGCCCACAAGCCGACCGATCTCAAGCCCGGTGTGCTCCACGGCGGCCTGGAATACCGCCAACCCCGGCCATTGCTGCGATTGGGCAGCCTTACCACCGGCCGTTTTGTAGCGGGGCTGGACGCCAAGTCCGTCCAGGATCACGAATGGCAGGTAGGGTGGAGTCTGGTCGCCGGCCTCGAGCTCGGCGATCCACAGGCGCCGGCGGGGTCGAGCTGGCGCTGGAGCGTGCTGCTGAAGGCGTACACCGGGCCTTCGCCGTACGGGGAGTTCTACCGCGACCACGTGTCCTCGGCCGGCGTCGGGGTGGGGTTCACCCTGTGACAGGGGGAACTTTTTCGGTGAAGTAGTTCATTCATAAACCGTACAGCAGTAGATGAGTTTCCCCTGGGGCACCGCCCCGCGAACCTTTTTCTCTCGTGGAGGATTTCATGTTGAAGCGTCTCTTCTCCCCGCTCGCCCTGGCGCTCGCCGTAGCGACCGCGCCCACCGGGGTCCGCGCGCAGACCGCCCGTCCATCCCAACAGACCGTCCCCGGCTCCTCCGACCGCTTCACACTGGGTGGAGCATTCGGCGGCCTGTCCGGCGCGGCCAACCTGAGCCCCACCGGTACGCCGGACTGGCGGCTCGGTTGGATCGGTTCGGTCGACGGCACGGTCTGGCTGCGCGACAAGGTGGGCATCCGCGCCAGCGGCAGCTGGGCCCAGGACAGCATCCGTGGCGCCACATTCACTGGCCGCGGTAAGTTCAACAAGTTCACGTACGACGCCGATGTCGTGCTGCGCTACCCCATCCAGGCGGGTTCGGCCACCTTCACTCCCTACGTGCTCGGTGGGGCCGGGGCCATCAGCGTTCATCAGCTCGCGTCCGACAGCACGTGGTCCAAATTCGCCGGCAATTTCGGGGCGGGGCTCGAGTATCGATTCGGCCGCGTCGGGGTACGTGCGGAAGGGCGTGATTTCATCTATACCTTTGATCGCTACGGCTTCGACAAGACCCAACACGACATCGCCTGGCAGGGTGGGCTCACCCTCTCGTTCTAACACGTCGTGGAGCTGGCCGGCGCGCCGTCTCGGCGCCGGCCTGCTCGGTCTGTAACCCCGCCGTCTGACGCACAAGGAGCACTTCTATGCCGCGGACCCACGATTCCTTCCGAGAAGGCGCTACGCTCGGGCTTTCGGTCGCGACGGGCATCTGGCTCTGGATCGCACTGGTCGATGTTATCGCAGGCCGGCCGTTCCAGACGTTCGCCCTGCTGGGTGGGGTCCTCGTGTTCACGGCGCTGCATTACGTGCTGAACGTGGCATACGGCATCGCCACCGTGGCCGTGGTCCACCGAGCGGCGCGCGAGCCGAGCCTCCTCATCGGCGTCGTGTTCGGCTTCTTCATGATGGAGTTCGCGTTTGTGATGCTGACCGTGCTGCTCTCGCACGTGGGGCTCGGCGCGCTCGCGTGGGTGCGCATCCTGGGTGGCAACCTGGTCGGGGCCGTCATCGCGTTCCTGCTGCTCGTCCGCTCTCACCCCTTGGCCGCGGATCTGCGGGCCGCGGACGAGGATGATGAGTGACGTTGACCGCTCGGGCGGCTGGGGCTATTAGTCACGCATGAACAAACGCTCCCCCGCTCGCAAGAGCGACGGCCGTCCGGCCGGGGCCGGCGCGCTCGTGTTGTCCTTTCTCGCGACTGCGGAGTCCGTCGAGGCCAGGCTGGATGCGGCGGTGAGCCCCCTTGGCCTTTCCCTCGCGAAGCTGGGAGTTCTCAATCTGCTCGCCGAGGCGAAACAACCGCTGCCACTATCCGAGCTGGCCAAGATTCAGAAATGCGTGCGCTCCAACATCACCCAGCTCGTCGATCGCCTCGAGAAGGACGGGCTGGTGCGTCGACGGCCCGACCCGGACGACCGGCGCGGCGTGCTGGCCGAGCTGACGCCCGCCGGCGAGCAGGCGCACGGCAAGGGGATGCGCGCGCTCGCGGAAGCGCAGCGCGCCATCGTGAGCGGGCTCAAGGCCGGCGACGCGGCGAGCCTGAAGAGCGCGCTGAAGGCCCTGAGTTAGCGCCGCGGCCGGTGCCGCTCGATGTGCCGGGCCATGATCCGCATCAGCTCCGCGTTCGTCCACGGCTGCCAGCCGTGCGGCTTCATCGGACGCCCGTAGCCGAATTCCGCATCGGCCGGGGGGTTCGCGCGCGTGAGAAACTCCTCCAGCCGGTACACCGCGAGGTTCAGGTAGAACGTATCCATGTCGCCGACGAAGACGTGGATCTGTCCCTTCAGCTTGGGTCCGAGCGTCGCCCAGTTGCGCTCGAGATACTCACGCAGGTCGTAGTCGTGCGCCCGGAAGTACTCGGCCACCGCGTGGTCGATCGTGCCCGTCCGCAGGTCCCAGAGCTCCGCGGGATAGCCGTCGGGCCCAGTGGGGCCGTATGTGGCCTCCCAGATGGCGAACTGCTCGCCGGACCGTGCGCGGCTGCCGAGCACCGCCTCGAATTGGCTCTCCTGCCCGACGCTGATCCGCGGCTGACCGGTGATCTCCTGTTCCGCCGGGACCTCGTCGGTCATCCATTCGGCCACCGGATGCACGAACGCGTTCGTGTCGCTGTAGACGTCGGGAATCTCGTAATTCCGGAAGTCCACCGGGTCCGGATAGAGCACCCATGTCCCTCCGAAGAAATCAGGATGGTACACCTGTAACGCCAAGGCCTCCCATCCACCGGTTGAGCCGCCGGTGAGCACCCGCGCCCACGGCGCGCGGATCATCCGAAAATGGTCTTCCAGATAAGGAATCAGCTCCTGGAGGAGCGCGTCCCCGTATGGCCCGTTGTTGGCGGAGTTCACGGCGTACGAGTCGTCGAAATACGGCGTCGGGTGCTGGAACGTCACCGCGATCATGCGCGGGAAATTGGCGGAGCTCCAGGCCCTGTAGAACTCGAAACCCGGTTCCCGCGCCGACCGGGCCAGTCGCGCCGCGCGCTGCTCCGGAGTTTCGGAGCTCGAGTCCGTCGAGAATCCGAACGGCGGGCGCAGGTTGAAGTGGCCCTGCTCGTACACGGTCGGGTAGTGCCGGGCCGTGTCCGTCTCGTATCCGCGCGGGAGCAGGACCGTGGCGCCCAGGTAGATCGGCCGGCCCCACCAGGCGGTGAGAATCTTGCTCTGGATCTTGATGTGCTTCTCCCACTTCGAGTCCGGCGGCAGGTCGATGGG
>Ga0209378_1001616_pt1 | contig 15988 bp, 20 predicted proteins | sample GraSoiAngelo_156_FD_186170 | JGI IMG/M metagenome (GOLD analysis project Ga0209378, IMG submission 186170) | Grasslands soil microbial communities from the Angelo Coastal Reserve, California, USA - 14_1009_13_40cm (SPAdes) (version 2) | ecosystem: Environmental > Terrestrial > Soil > Grasslands ... | reverse complement strand
AAAACCGTGCTTCTTGTCGACGACTTGGATATCCTGCGCAAAATGATCCGCGATTTTCTGAAATCACTGGGAATTGAAGTACTTGAGGTATCAAACGCAACGGAAGCAATTCACACCGCACGCTCCGATACAGGAACAATCGACCTGTTGCTCACTGATGTCGAAATGTCCGGGATGTCGGGTTGGGACTTGGCACCCGAAATCGCTGGTCGAAAGCCCGGCATTCGCATTCTTTACATGTCCGCTGCGGTCAGCCTGCAGGAAAGGGACAACTACAAGCAAAAACCGTTTCGGTTGGAGGAATTAAAGGCGCTCTTGATGGCTATTTTTTCGCAATGAGGGATCGTCCGTCCGCTTCGGCTCGCGTTCATGGCAAGCACCTCGCCCGTTCTTGCGCTTTATCGGACGGAAGTGGATGCCTTTACCCGAGATCATCTCCGTATCCTGCTGGCAATCTGTTCGAAAATCGCGCTCTCGTTTGAAAATGCTTTGAAGTACCAGCGGTCCGAGCGAACGGCAACGACCGACTATTTGACGAGTCTGCCAAACGCTCGCTCCCTCTTTATCCATCTCGATAGCGAACTCGCGCGTTGCCGGCGTCACCGAATGTCTCTTGCGGTACTGGTCTGTGACCTGGACGGCTTCAAACAGATCAATGATCGGTTCGGCCATTTGCAAGGGAATCGACTGCTGACATCTTTTGCGGAAAAATTGAGGCAGACCTGCCGCGAATACGATTACGTGGCCCGTATGGGTGGGGACGAATTCGTTCTGGTTCTCTCTGGTTTAAAACCCGAAGCCCTGGAGGACAAAATACGCCATTTGCAACGGTTGGCCGCCGAGGCTGGCCGCGAGATATCTGGCACGGATGTGCTCTCCGTGAGTGTGGGTCACGCTTATTACCCGGACGAAGGTATGGATGCCGAACAGCTTCTTTCCGAGGCCGACCGGCGGATGTACGCGCAAAAGAGACAGCACCATGACCAGTTGTATACGAGTTCGGCCGTCGCCGCCGAGGTAAGTCCTGCTGGCACGATACACTAATTCCACAACGTTTGGATTGCTGCACAAATGTGGACCCGAGTTCTCGTCCGACACATCCTCGCTCTCTTGGTTACGGCTCTTCTTGGAGGAATCCTTGGAGCTACTTTGGTCCGTTTCGCGCCCGGGTTCGGCGTGGATGAGCGGGAACTCACGGGGCGAGCGAAGGAATGGGAAACTCCGAGATTTCCGTGAACAGCCCCGGCGAGGTAGCTTGCGTAGAACCGGAATAGATTGCGTTCTTCGGAATGTGAACGCCGAAGTGCCTGAATGCTGTTTTCCTGCAGGCGCGTGTCACAACCCATCGTCCCTTCGTTCGTTTTGACTTCGTGGACGTATAGGGTATCGCGCAATTTCTGTTCAGACTTTTCAATATTGGAATGGGACCGAATCTGGTTTTCGGTTGCAAATGCCGTACGTCGATTTTCTCACGCAGTCTCCTACACGGCAGCTCCGGTGGGCTGGCGTGATTGGACGCTCGGTAGGCCGAGCGGATGGCGAAAAGTCCCAGCCGCCCTAGAAAGTCCAACCTAATCTGTCTCTCCAGTAGATCGTTCCCCATTTGGAGTCTGGTTTGGGTCTGCCCTTTTGCATCCTTAAGTTGCGAGGCGACGGAGGCCCGCATGTCGTAGAGGCCGCGCAAACCCTCGGCGCTGCAAAAGCGCGCGTTACAGCACTGGCGGAGTTGTGGCCCGGCGAGTACCTCATCATCCACAAAAAGCCCAACAAAAGCGTAATCCTCTTGGAGTCATACTGCTACGAGTCCCCAAAGTCAAAACGCAGGAAGAGACGATGGGTCGTGTACAAGCGCACACTGAAAAACACAGATTAGGACAAGCTACTTTTTAGTCTTTCATAGCCTTATACTGCAGCGGTCGAGAAATGACAGGCGTCTTACTTGTTGCGTCGCATGACATTGCGGTTCCAAATTACTGCCTAAATTGAGTGAGTTCCACGTCCCACTGTCATCAGCCCCGCACTTAGCAACCTCGTCCCTATTGACACTCGAACATAGGGGATATGCCCTTCGTGTTGTTTCCCCGCGCAAATGGCCCGGAAGAGGACCAGCCCTCATGCACCGGGTATACGAAATCTTTGAAGTCTGGCCCGATGGCTCGACGGTAAAAAGAGCCGTTGTGTCTGGAGTGTGCCAAAGTGATGCTCGATGCGTTAGCGAAACGCACGAGTCACGAATGCATGGCTGCCGATGCAGAAACACACCAAGTGGTGGCGCAGAGGAATGTGCCTCGGGCGAAAGGGCGAGCGGTCAAGCGGATTTTCCAGATCGCCTATGATGAGGGAATAGGATTTCGAAGAGCCCAATTGCTAAGAGAACTTGGTTATGGCGTTATCTCTGTCTTGGGCACAATACAATTCACTGGAATGGTTTTTTGCCAAGCAGCAGATACACGCTCACATATTGCGGTATCAATCCATCCCTCTCATCCCTCTCCGCGACGCCTTAGGTACAATCCGCGTCAGAGCTTACAGAATAGTTTGTCCTAAGACAAAAGGGCAGACGCAACCAGACTCCAAATGGGGACAATCCACAAGGGCGCAGTGGGGTGATTAGCACATGAATCTGATGTGTTGCTACCAAGTGCGGCACACGGGTTTTCTTATAGAGCTGCGGCCTGCATTCATCTCAGCAAAACAACTTGGGTATCGCGCAATTCTTGTTCAGACTTTTCAATATTGGACTGGGACCGAATTTGGTTTTCGGTTGCAAATGCGCTAGGTCGATTTTCTCACGCAGTTTCTAGACGCCAGCTCCGGTGGGCTGGCGTGATTGGACGCTCGGTAGGCCGAGCGGACGGCGAAAAGTCCCAGCCGTCCTAGAAAGTCCAACCTAATCTGTCCTCACCGGCTCAACCCCAACTGAGAAAAGGAGTTACGATGAAAGTACGAAAGCTGATTTGGCTGATATCACTGGCAATCCTGGGGAGTCTGCTATCGCTGGCGGGTTCAAACCATAGGGCAACTTCTGCGAATCCTGTCTTGAGAGCCGACGGAGGGGCACCCGTACCACCGCCAATACCGATCCCTTGGGTTCCAACGCTTTCCTGACGCGTTCCACACCAATGCAGGGAGGGAGAAGATGTCCATTCTTTTCCCTCCTTGTGTGTTAGTATCCGGTGTACGTCCCCCCGGCGGCGAGCGTGTTCGAACAAATTCTTTGGTGGATGGAAATTGCAACAGAAGCTTTTATCCTGCTGCGTGCCATAAACGCAAGGCTCTACGATAAGTATCTCGCTTTCTTTATCTACCTCTCTGCGGTTCTTTTGATAGATCTTCTGCGTTTCTGCGTGCTTACCCTACACCCGAATGTTTACGCGCCGTTGTATTGGTACACGCAATTTCTCCATGCAGGCATCGGCTATGCCGTCATTCTTGAGATTTACAGACAGACATTGAATAACTCCCCTGGTGTGGCGCGCATTGCACGAACTTTCCTGTGGGGTGTCCTTGCGGCAGTCCTCTTGAGAGTCACCTGGAATGCAGTTAGTGGACCTGTTTGGTCGCCCGGCACAACCTCGGCAGAATTGGAACGCGACCTGCGCACAGTCCAGGCAATATTGCTGGCGGGTATCATCGCGTTGATCGCCTACTATGTCGTTGCCACCGGAAGAAATCTGAAAGGAATCACCTTCGGATATAGCGCGTATATCTACGCCAGCGTAGTATCCCTAGCATTCGGGGCGCTGCCGGGATACGGCCTGCGACCAGGGTGGCGGCTTGTTCAGCCGATTGCATATCTGGCTGCTCTGCTCATATGGGGTTGCACTCTCTGGTCTTATTCTCCCAATCCTGCGGCGGAAACTGAATCCAAAATCGACCGCGACTACAAACTCATCGCCGAGCAGACCAGAAGAGCACTTTCCAGAGCCCGTTCATTCTTCAAAATGGGTGGCGAATTATGAGCCAATTGCTGCCCTACCTCGGTGTCGCATCACTACTTTTGGTCGTCTCGGCCCTGTGGGCCCGGCAGCTCTTTCTCACGCGCAAAAGCAGAATAGAACTGATAGTCTCACAAAAGCGCGAGCCAACAAGTGGAAGCAGTGCTTCGCACCGAGACCATGGTGAGAGGATATTTGACCTCGGCGATTGGGATTTTGTTTCACGCAATGCGCCCTCAGAAATTCAGGAAATGTTTCTTCGCGAGCGCGCCATCCTTGCTATTTCTTGGCTTCGACGTACGCGAGCGAGAATCTCGCTGGTCATGCGCGCACACGTTGCAGCTGTCGGACAGATTGACGATCTGCACCTCGCGACGGAGCTCAAGTTAGCTCTGAGCTACCTTGTAGTTCTCACTTTGTGTGACCTTTTGATTGTCTGGATCTGGCTGCGCGGTCCGGTGCGCACTCGCAAGATGGTTGGCCGGACTCTTCGTACCGTGGCATGGCTGCGGGGCGCATTCGAGCAACTGATGGCGAGGGTAAGCGCTGAGATATGAGTCTTGGAGTCAAAAACGTTGAAATTGAGCCTGCGGTAAGAGACCTCAGGAATCGCACTCTCGCGAGACTTCCGGGGGATGTTAGCCGGCTCGTTTACTTGGCCTCTTCGCGCGATCTCAACACTGGCCGCTACTCCCATGACGGTATCGCTTTTCACTTCAGCGAAAACGTTGCCTCCAAAGCAATGGCAGCTTGCCATGAAGAAATTTTCGATCGGCTGGTTTATTGCTCTCTAGAAGAACTGATCGAGGAGCTGCAAAGTTATATTTCCTCGACAGCGGAAAGGCCGGGAGACGTTTTGCAGAGTTGGAAACGTCTCGGATCCTACCGGGTCACCATCCCGTCAGAGTGCGATGAAATGGCCGCTGAGATTTTCTTGTCCAACGTCAAGATCGCTTTGGCGATCTTGCAGGCGCGTCAGGAGTCCGCTTTCCAGGACGGACAATTCGCATAGCGATACCGGTCACTCGGCCAATGATCTCTGCTTCCCGTGCGTAGGCAAAGTGTCGAAGGCGGTTACGCGACAACGGATGGGGTACTAGGGTCAACTGATTCCTCTTCAGTTCACACCATGAGCAAGCATACCCACCAGGGATTCTTACGAAATAGATTGGCCGATCCAATTCTGTCCGCCAGGAGGAAGGACTAAGCACTTCGCGCACTCGATCGTCGATCTGCACGAAGGAGCCCGCTGGGATAAGGGGATCCATCGTGTAGTCCCGAAGGCCTACATATCCATACAGGCTGTGCCTGATGTCCAGGTGGCGTATGGCCGAGATGGGCACCTCGCCCCAGACTCTTACCATACGTGAGAGCAGGGTTGTCTTGTCTAGCCTAAACCCCTTACGCAATCGAACTGGAAAGGTCGTGATTCTGCGTTCATTGTAGACCTCCAGCCTGGCAAGGTGCGTTTTCGGCAAGCGAATTTCCAGCTGATGGAGGCCGATTCTTTCTAGGTCGATCCCAAACAGAGACAGCAACTCGACAAAATTGATCCGGTAGACAACGCTTAAGCTGAAGAGCTTCTGAACACTGGGTACTGATCCCGTGGCTTCAATCTGGCTGAGCCAAGCGTTGGAAATATAGAACTTCGCACTACCTTCGGCCTTGGCGATCTGCCGGCTGTATTTTTCGACTTGACGCGTGGAAATCCCATGACGCCTGCGGATCGCCTCAAGTCTTTCTCCAGGGTGCAATTGAGCATCGCCTAGTTACTTCTCTAATACAGCTCCAAGCTGAGCAGAAGCAGCTGGCGAGAGCAATAGAACTTTGGTTTAGATCGGGACCGATTAGGAAAGGTTGTTGCAAGGTTTTGAATCAGTCAAGCCCACTCCGGGACCGCGATTATTTACTTGGCTAGATTTCTCCGGTCTTCATCGGACGCATCGACAGCGTTTTCGAACGCTCGATACCATTGACAGGATTCAATATATGCCTTGCCGTATTCTTCTTCCGTACGAACTATTTCATGTCCATTCTTTGGGTTGAGTACAATCACGCTCACGGTCGGGCCTCCATGGATTCTCGCGTTTCTTCCGACGCCCGGGACTAACAGGTACGTCTCCGCTATTTTACTGAATTCTCTTAGTGTCAGGGCGAGACAAAGATGACCGGGCCGGTTTCCGCCGGAGCGACATCGCCACAGCAACCACCCGGCCCACAACGTCTATATCGTCAGGATAATTGAATTGCCGTGTCTTTCTTCCCGACATCTGGTGAGGAATGATGCTCAGGACCTTGCCTTCCAATTCACACCAGCCATATGCATAGCCCTCTCTAAGCTGAAAGAAGTAGATGGGACGCTCAAATTCGTTCTCTCCCGGATCCGGATCAATCTTGGTGTCCTGGTCATCTATCTGGATGAAAGCACCGGGACGAATCATCGGGTACAGTGTGTAGTCATCCATCCCAATGAATCCGTACAGGTATTTCCGAAGCGCAAGATTCTGAACGAACGCGATAGGAATTTCACCCCAGGTTTGCACCATGCGAGACAGGAGATCCGTCTCCTCGATCCTTGTTCCTGGATCGAACCTCGCCGGGAAACTCACGCGACGTTCCGTGTCGTAAATCTCGGAAGGAACGAGATGAGTTTTGGGCAGTTTGACGGCGAGGCGAGCTGTGTTGATCTGATCCAGGTCGATCCCAAAGAACAGAAGGAGGTCCACGAAGTTAATTCGATAGAGTGCGCTCAGTGTGAAGAGTTTGTGGACACTCGGGACCCTGGTGGAGTTCTCGATCTCGACCAGAGAACTGTGGGAGATACAATATCTCTGGTTCCCCTGTGAACGGGCGATTAGGCGGCTATGAGTTTGCACATCTCGACCGCTGATGCCCAATGCCTCGCGCAGTGCCTTGAGGCGCTGCCCAGGAGGGCCCGGAGGATCCTTTGCCCGTAGTGAGCGACCCCGGGTCATAAAGGGACGCTACCCCCTATACTATAGTGAGTCAATAGTACCGTTCGTTACAGGCTAATTAAAATGATGGAGGGCCTTTGCCCTCTCTCTAACATGGACCCTTACGTCGGCGCACAGCGTGGTGCCAAGTTTCATCAAGAGTACGGTGCCATATTTTTTGAAGGGTGAGCCTACGCCGGCTTTTGAAAACCGCTGCCAACACGATCTGCGCCCCGATCTAATGTCGAAGGACACCGAAGGGAGGGGTCTCAGGTCGGATTTTCGACCACCATTCTGTCTTTGGAGGGAAATTGCGGTTCGGACTACGACCGCTAGTCGTCGCAAAAACCGCGTCCAGCCCGGTGCAGTTGGTGTTCGTAAGTCTTTGAAATCAATCGGACAACAACCTCGAAAATACACTTCATTCACTAACCTCGCATTCGCCGTTCATCTATATAGGCCGGAATTCAGACCAGGAACATCTTTTTTCACCCACCAACTCAAATTTGTGAGACATCTTCCAGCGCGTCGCCGCGCAAGCGGTAGCGCGAGATGAAGGGGTTTTGTCCGAAAGGTCCGGACTTCACACTGCTCCTTTAGTCTTACAAACGGCCTCAGCCAGCCCGAGGCCGTTTGCTTCGAACTCAGACACTTCTGCCGGAGGGAAAGCGTGAAAACGGATGCCAACGCTAAGTGGTTGGTTTCTCCAGACGTCCGTTCCACATATTCCGAAGATGGCGCTGTGCTTCTCGATATTGGAAAAGGGCTTTGCTACAGCTTGAATGTAGTTGGGGCACGCATGTGGCTAACGATAGATGCGAGCCAAACGGGAATTACTCTTGACGGCATCTTGGGTGCGCTCGAGACTCACGTCAATGTTCCGCGTCAAGAACTTGAAACCGACATAGCCGAATACTTGGACAAGCTGGAACAGATGGGTCTCGTTCAATGCAACGGCCGCGGCATATCCTCTAAGGCCTTCGGCGGAGCAAGGTAAGGCGTGTTGCAGGGCAGGCTCGGTATCGAGGTAGCAGAAGGAATCTCGGGCTCAAAGAGGGGTTGGATTTGTGATCTCTTCGATCCCATGTTCGAGACGCTGCCTCATGTTTGGGGCCTCATAGACCGCTCAAGCGGCTGTGCTGGGGTGACGGCGGCGCACGAGGACGATTTTGTTGACTGGCTTCCAGGATTCTGGCGAAAAGGATAGAACCGCAATGGTCTATCGCTTAGAGAAATACGACCTAAAGATCATGTTCACGCACCTCGATCAAAGGAATCCCGACGTTGTCGTCACTTTGGGCTCGGAAGCGCGAACGTTCCAACTAGAAGGATTTATCAATTTCTGGTTGGACATGCTCAAAGTGGGCCGCAAGGCGGCAGATGCGCACTTAGTGTTGACTGGCTTCGCGGATTCGATCGGAAAAGATGGAACTCCCTTGGCCTGCGGCTTGAAGAGACACGGCCTGAAGATCAGGATCACCCACTTGGATCACAACAAGCCCGATGTTGTCGTCACTTTGGGCTCGGAAGCCCGAACGTTTCAATTGGAAGATTTTATCGACTTCTGGCTGGAGATGACCGAATTGGTACCCAAGGCCGTATACGCGCACCTAGCGTACTTGGAACAACTCGCGCGGCAAGGAAGAGAAAGGTCCGGAGGAACATGCCCGTCGCGCAAGCCCATGAATGAACGGAGGAATGCTAAACAGCAGGCGGTCGGAGAAGCGGCAGCGGGGAATGCGAAGGCAGATAAAGGCGCTGTGTGGTTGATTTCCCCCGACGCGCTGGCGACGTATAACCGAGATGGGGCGGTAGTGCTCGATATCCCCAAGGGTATCTGCTACAGCCTAAACGCGACCGCCAGTCGAATATGGTTCGCCATGGAATCGAGCCCATCCGGAATCACTCTTGAAGGCATCGTGGGTGCGATCGAGACACACTTCGAGATTCCACATCAGGAGCTGGAAGCGGATACCGCCGACTGCTTGGACAAATTGGAAAGGATGGGCCTCCTTCAAGCAAACGGTCACGGGATAGCGTCCAGTTCATCCCAAGGACGCAAGTAAAGTGTTGCAAAGCAGCCTCCATATCGAGATACCGGAAGTAATCTCAGATCCAGAGCGGGGTCGGATCTGTGATCCGCTGAACTGCTTGTTCGATTCGAGACTGCCTAGTACTTCCCCCATGGACGGCCCCAGCGCAGTCGTCCTGGCATCAACTTTGCTTTCAGGTCCAACCAAAAAAAGTTTGGGGGTTAGGTTTCGGTGTTCTTCCAAACGAGTGTTGGCGTTCGGGAACACCCGTGAAGACCGCGGGGCCAGGCTGTTGAGTCGAATCTCCTCTATGACAGATTTTCTGGAACTTTAGACGAGAAAGGAAACAAGTATGTCGAAGGCACCAAAAAGTGCGATTTCCAAACTGAGGTTTACGCTCGATAAAAGCAGTGAATTTTCTCGGGCGACAAAAACGATGTTAACACTAATAGGACCTAGTCTAGAGATGTATAAGGGCCCGGGTATACAAATCCTAGGGACTATCAGTGCGTTCATAAATCAACGGCTCGTCGAGATAGTGAAACCGACCGATTATGCAGACTGGCGCGTCACGAGGTTCCAACAATCAGGACGCCAAGATTGGTTGGAATATTCAGCAGACCTGTCGAGAGCTGGGAGTTGGGATTTCCGGGTCTCGCCTCGCCCGGCTCTTTAGACGTTGCCTCGGCGTTACGGTCAGGGAATATGTAAAGAGGAAGAGACTCTGCCTTGCGGCGCAGCAATTGAAAAACCCGGCCCTCTCAGTCAAAGAGATTGCTTTGGGTCTCGGGTATCGGAATGCATGGGATTTTCAACGCCAATTTAAGCACCTGTTCTCTCTAACCCCTACCGAGTTTAGGAAAATGTACGAAAAGGAAATTCAGCCCGGACAAAGCGAGACATGGGCCGAGGCGGGGTCCTTCTGATCCAGCGGCTTGCAAAAAGTGCGCAGCCGCGGCTACCGAACGGCAGACTAATTTGTGGATCCTACCACAGAGACGAGTGGGCTCAATGGTTTTTAGCCTGAATAAATATAACTTGACCGTAACGGTCACACAGGGGGACCGATTCGGACCCATTGTTCAGTTGGCCTTGGGCTCAACTTGCCGAATTCACGGATTTTTTGTTGTCCGTGATCGAAGAGGGACGCAAAGCCACAACTGCGTATCTGGAGTCCTTGGGGGCATTCTCTCCAAAGAAGAACGGGAGAAAGGAGAAGACCACTTCGCACACATGCAGTTAGAACCGACGAGTCTGCGACGGCATATTTGTGCAACATTGTCCCCTTTCAAATCTCCGGTCGGGGGGCCACGAGGGTTCGAGAATTTCCGGTCGAAACGTCTCCAGGGGGAGCACCTTTGAGTCCTAAGCTCAATCCACAGCTGCGCTGGTTTGTTCAGCAACTCCGCCCTTTCATGCGTGCGCATCTTCTGAGTATCTCCCTCATCGTTTTGAGCAGCCTCATGTTTCTCCTCGATCCTCTACTCATCAAATGGCTGATTGATCGGGTCCTCCCCAAAAAGGATTTCCGTTTAGTACTCATCGCTGCGGCTGGGTTTTTCGGAATCTACATCCTTCGGCTGGGCTTCTCCGCGCTCGCAGGGCTTGTGAGTTTCCGCACAGTGCAAGATCTCGTATTTCGCATTCGGCTCGGCATCTTGGAGCAGATGAATCGCCTGTCCGCGGACTACCATGAAATGGTGCCCGTTGGTGAAAAGCTTTACCGGATGGAGCAGGACGTCGATCAGTTAGCAGAACTAGGATCGAGTCTCGTGCCCTATGTTCTCCAAGTGGCGTTCAACACGCTGTTTGTATTAGGAACAATGTTCGTACTCGATTCCCGGCTGACTTGCTTAATCCTTCCGCTCATGCCCCTCTTTTTTGTTTTTCGGAGACACTTCGAGAGTCGACTGCGCCGTGCCTCAGATACTGCTCAGCAGCAATCGAGTCGGGAGAGCACTTTTCTCCAAGAACACCTCGGTTCGGTTACTCAAATTCAACTCCTGCATCGAGAGCAGAGCCAAACCCAAGCGTTTCTGGAGCGCGCGACCGCACGAATGAAGGCGCTGAATCATCGCAACCTAGTCGAGATTCTATTCAGGACCTGTTACATGACGGTCATCGCTCTCGGCACAATCGCCATCTTCGGCTATGGCGGTTATCGGGTATTCGTTGGAGCTTTGACAGTCGGAGGACTCGTCGCTTTTTACAGTTACCTGGCCCGACTGTTCGATCCGCTGAACGCCGCCGTGGACATCTATTCCCGGTTCAACCGTCTGAGCGCCAGTCTCCGACGAATCTTGGAAATCCTCGAAATGGCTCCTGGCGTCCCGGAAAAGCCGGATGCGGTGCCCCTGCCTTCTCCAGTTCGAGGGTACGTTGAAATGACAGGCGTGTCTTTCTCCTATGACAGTGGACCACCTGTGTTCGAAGGGTTCAATCTCAAGCTCGAAGCGGGTGAAAAGGTCGCCTTGGTTGGCATCAGCGGTAGCGGCAAGAGTACGATCACAAAGTTGATTGCCAGGTTGTACGACGTAAATCAAGGGGCCTTGTATATCGATGGAATCGACGTCCGAGATGTAAGTCTTGAAAGCCTTCGAACAAAAGTCTGCTATCTCATGCAGGATTCCGTGCTATTTGATCGTACGTTAAAAGAGAATCTGCTTCTCGGAAAACCTTCGGCCACCAACAAAGAACTCTCCTCGGCACTTGAAATCGCTGATCTCGATGAATTGATGCGCCGTCTACCGAGGGGTTGGGACACACCAGTTGGCCCGAGGGGTAATGCGCTGTCTGGCGGTGAGCGTCAGCGCCTCGCTTTAGCTCGAGCCGTTCTTCAAAGTCCATCCTTGCTTTTGCTGGATGAATCGACATCTGCACTCGACGCTCCCGCCGAACGAAGGGTTCTTGCCAATCTGATCCAGCGCTTTCGCCATCTAAGTATGGTTTTTGTGTCTCACAGAATTTCTGCGGTGAAATGGGTTGATCGAATCCTCGTGCTGAATCAAGGTATGATCGCTGAACAAGGCACGCACGACCAACTAATGCGGAGGGATGGATTCTACCCCTATTTGTATGCCAAGGCCGACCTTGCTGACTCTCATTTGCGTGCAGGGATGCCTCAAAAGTCTCCGTCCAGAACCGCCCAGCCCCCCTTCAAGTCAGACTAGAGCAGAATATGCGGGTAAAAGACAAAATATGCGGGTAAAAAGCAAAATATGCGGCTCGTTTATTATTGACTTCATTCCATTCTGCCTGCAGCATCGCAGCGTCGCCCAGCCCTCTTCGAAGCCGCGATGTCTCGATTACTAGATTCTATTGAACATAGCGGCTTGGATGTAAAGGGTACTCAATCGAACGCCCTTCGCCGCCTGTGGCTGTTCCCAGGTGTCGAAAGAGTCCGAGGTTGAAGAATGCTGCTAGCGACAAACGCTCCCCCATTTACTCCGACTCAGCCTGTAACCGAGATTCTGTACGGGATCCCAGTCACTGACCGCTATCGGTGGTTGGAAGAGCAGCCTTCTCTCCGAAGGCGAGAGTGGCTTGAACAACAAAGCGCATACACACCCGCGTATTTGAGCGCAATTCCCGAGTGCGGACGAACCCGACAGCGTGTGGAAGAACTGCCGGCTGCCGAGGTTGTCTATGACTTTGGAAGGTCGGCGATCGGTACTTCTGTTTGGGGCGCAAGGCTGGTCAGAGAACAGCCGCTTAGCCAAGACACCGGAGGTTCACCTCGATGACGGTAACGAATGCAGCCGCTAAGGTCACCGGGAATTCGGACACTGACACTAGATCGTCCACTTTAAACCTCGGTCTGGATTCAATCAGTCTTCTGAAAAGACTCATGCGGAGCTTCCATGTGACCAGTTTCAACTAGCTTTTTATGGGGAGGGTATTCTCATGTTGTTTCTCGTGCTGCAAGCTTACCTGAACTTGATTCATTTCGACCTGTACCTGGCGCGAAGAAATTTCGCCGTGCTGTACAACAAGGTCCGCACATACCCGGTTGCCAAGGGATCTCCAACTCCGGATGCCATCGAAAAGATCTGCTATGCGGTCGACTTGGCATGCATCTGGTACTGGAAAGAGGCGCTCTGCCTGCAGCGGTCGGCGGCTACGACATGTCTTCTCAAACGATACGGTGTACCTGCGCACATGGTGATCGGCGCGCAGCACACACCCTTCAAGTCGCATGCATGGGTTGAAGTCGACGAACGCGTAGTAAACGACAAACCATACATTTCGGAAGTCTACGCGGTACTCGATAAATGCTAAGAGTTTAATTCGATCAATAAGCTAACGGAGCCGAGTCATGAGCGTTCAGTTCGGAAGATGGAATTTTGAAGGCTCGCAGCCAGCACAAGACTATATCAAGAAAGTATGTGCGATTCTTGCACAGTACGGACCGGATAGCGATGAGTCGTACTCCAACGGCGGCATCACAATCCTATACCGCGCTTTTCACACGACCAAAGAGTCTCGTCGCGAGACGCAACCACACATTTCCAGATCGGGGGTTGTTATCACATGGGACGGACGCTTGGACAACCGAGCCGAACTTATCAGCGAATTGCGGACCTCACTGGGCATCAACTCCCCCGACGTTGAGATTGTTTCGGCGGCGTACGACAACTGGGGACCAAAGTGTTTTGGAAAGCTCGTCGGAGACTGGGCGCTCTCGGTTTGGAATCCGCTCGATCGATCACTGATTCTCGCCAAAGATCCCATCGGACCGCGCCACCTTTTCTACTCCTTTGACAACAAACAAGCTAGCTGGAGCACAATCCTGGAACCGCTTGTCCAATTTGCTGGCAAAACTTTCGAAATCTCTGAGGAGTATATTGCCGGTTCCTTCGCACACCTATCAGCGACACATCTGACGCCCTATGTCGGCATCCATGCTGTCCCTCCGTCCTCGTCGGTGCTTATCCGTCCCAGGCAACATAAGGTCGAGAAGTATTGGGACTTTGATCCCGGCAAGAGCATCCGTTACCGCACCGACGCCGAATATGAAGAGCACTTTCGCACAGTCTTCGCTACAGCTGTACGACGCCGGCTTCGATCCGACCGCCCCGTACTCGCTGAGTTGAGCGGCGGTATGGACTCGTCCTCCATCGTTTGTATGGCCGACATTGTCATCGCCCGAGGCGAAGCCGAAACCCCGCGTCTGGACACAATTTCCTACTATGATGACTCCAACGCTGTGTTGGACGAGCGCCCCTATTTCACGATGGTCGAACTAAAGCGCGGACGCGTCGGGTATCACATTGATCTGGGCGCGAGAAGACAAATTAAGAAGGATGAAGCCCATTCAAAAGAGCGCTTCTGGCTTCACTTCGAAAGTGATCAATTAGCGGCAACTCCTGACTCCAACCGTACTTTATGGCCCGAGCTTTTCGAGCGCTATGCGCCATACATGAGGACAGAGGGGTATAGAGTCACGCTCTCCGGAATCGCAGGGGAGGCCGCCACAGGCGGCTTCGTGCCGGCGCCCACACTCGAACTCCAAAATCTTCTTGTGCGCGCACGCTTGTTCCGACTCGCTCATCAATTACGCGCATGGGCGAGGAAGATGGGAAAACCTGCTCTCCCCTTACTTTGGGAAGCCTTGCGAGGATTCTTTAGGTACTCTGCCACGTATCCGTGGGCGCCCGACGCTCTGTGTCCGCCTCCTTGGTTCCAGCCAGGCTTTGTCGAACGGAATAAAGCTGCTCTCCTTTGGTATCCATCAAGACTGGCACTGTTTGGCGGCTTGCCGAGTTTTCAAAACCAGATACAGTTGTTAAATCACACCCGAAAGTTTCTGGCGTACCGCAACCTATGGGCAGAGCTGCTTAGAGAAATAAGGTATCCCTACCTAGACCGTGATCTCCTGGAATTTGCGTGCGCCATCCCTCGAGAACAGATGGTCGGCGTGGGAAGGCGACGCTTCCTGATGAAGCGCGCCCTCGCCGGAATAGTCCCGGATGAACTCCTCAACCGCAAGCGAAGGGAGGTCACACCGAAGCCGGAGGAAGATATTTCGTGGCCGAGTGTAACTGAACTCGGAAGTCACATCATCAGCGACTCGCTAGGAATAATACAGTCAGGTCTGTTTTTGGAGGCAGTGCAAAAAGCTCGCGGCAAGGGAGACATTGCGTTGGACAGCTTGAAGCGCTCAATCGTTCTTGAGTACTGGCTGCGTCACCTCGCATCCGAAGGAGTTCTGAGGACTGGCTTGATACCGGCTCACGGAGCGGATTGCTCCTCTCTTGACGCGGAACGTAAAGTGCACATTCGATTTGGAAGGCAGAGTAGCGGAGCCGAGTCATGAGTGTTCAGTTCGGAAGATGGAATTTCGAAGGGCAGCAGCCTCATCAGGACTACATCACGAAAGTACGTTCGATTCTAGCCCGGTACGGACCTGACAGCGACGAGTCGTATTCCAAGGGCGGAGTAAAGATTCTCTATCGCGCTTTTCACATAACGAAGGAGTCGCATCGCGAAAGCCAGCCACACATTTCCAGTTCCGGAGCTGTCATCACGTGGGACGGCCGCCTGGACAATCGTGCCGAACTTATCAGCGAATTGCAGCATTCATTGACCATCAACTCCACCGATGTTGCCTTTGTTTCCGCGGCGTATGAAAAATGGGGCGCGAATTGCTTTGGCAAGCTCATTGGAGACTGGACACTCTCCATTTGGAACCCCGCGGAGCGCTCGTTGGTACTCGCCATAGACCCCATCGGCCCGCGCCATCTCTACTATACATTCGACAACAATCAGATTACCTGGTCCAGCATCCTCGACCCTCTAGTCTTGCTAGCGAATAAAACCCTCACAATCTGCGAAGAGTACATTGCAGGCTGGCTCTCTACGTTTCCAGCTGTGCATCTAACACCATACATCGGAATCCATGCCGTCCCTCCTTCCTCATGCGTGTTTTTGAGACCCGGAAAGCGTACCGTCGGAAAGTACTGGGATTTTGATCCTGGCAAGAGAATCCGCTATCGCACCGATGCCGAATACGAAGAACACTTCCGCACGGTGTTCGCTAGAGCTGTGCAATGTAGGCTCCGTT
>Ga0209378_1001609_pt1 | contig 16022 bp, 17 predicted proteins | sample GraSoiAngelo_156_FD_186170 | JGI IMG/M metagenome (GOLD analysis project Ga0209378, IMG submission 186170) | Grasslands soil microbial communities from the Angelo Coastal Reserve, California, USA - 14_1009_13_40cm (SPAdes) (version 2) | ecosystem: Environmental > Terrestrial > Soil > Grasslands ... | reverse complement strand
CGACCGCCATGCGACAGAACGAACGGTAGGAGACGCGGACACATGATGAAGGCAAGGAAGATCGTGATCATCGCCTTGGCAGTCCTGTTGGCGGTGGCGCTGGTCGCGTACCTGCTCCGCCCTCGGGCGGAGCCGACGACGTCGAGCACGACCCCCACGAACCCACCGGTAGACCCATGCGCGCTGCACTCCCGCGGCCTGCAAGAGCTGAACTGCGGGCCGGGGACCGGCACCACGACGGGCGGCGGCCCTGGATCAGACCACGGGAACGACGCGGATGACCATGACCACCATGGAGGCCACGGATCGCACGGCCATCATGGAGAGAATGGCAACCACTACGGCAGGGGCCACCACGGCGAACATGGTGAGCACTCCGGCAACGGGCACGACAAGCACGACGATTAGAGCGGCGGCATGGGGCCTTTGCGGCCCCCTCTGACCTTGCCGCGGGGCCCCCGGGACGAGGCGAGTGCCTCCGATCAGCGACTGCCTCGGACCGATTTGGCCCGGCCCTCGACTTCGGTCTTCCAGATCGGCACGATCCGTTTGACTTCGTCCATCGCCCACTCGCACGCCGCGAACGTCTCCGCCCGGTGGATTCCCGCGCATGCGATCGCGACGGAATCGCCGCCGACCGGGACGCGTCCAAGACGGTGGACGATGGACATCTCCCCGACGCCGAACTTTTCCTTCGCTTGTTTCGCGAGCGCGGTCAGGCTCTTGATCGCCATCGGCCGATAGACTTCGTAATCGAGCGCGCGGATGCCCTCGTCCGACCGCACCGTGCCGACGAAGAGGACGATCGCACCGGCATCGTCCCGTCTCACGCTGTCGAGGACGGCCTCCAGGTCGATCCGCGTCCGGCCCACGTCGATCATCGCGCGCCCCCGCTGACGGGAGGCAGGAGCGCGACCTCGTCGCCGTCGGTCAGGACGCGCTCGGCGGAAACGATGTCCTCGTTCACCGCGAGCAACATGGAGCCGCGATGGTCCGCGAGCCGCGGGTACTTCGCGACGATGCCGTCGACGAGTTCCCGGAGGGTGATGCCGTCGCGCGCGGACCACGTGAGGCCCCGCGATCCGACGATCTCCCGGTACGTCGCGAATAGACGCAGGCGAATCTGCACCGGACGTTCCGATGGTCCGCGGGGCCTAAGGCCTTTGCCATCTACGGCGGGAGGGCGCGGGCCAAGATCTCGCCTCGCCGGCGCCGGAGCTCCGCGGTCAGGCGCTCCAGGTAGGCATCGAGGGCCTCCTCGAGCCTCTGTCGCGCGGCCTCCGAGCGGAGGGCGCCGAGGTACCGGAAGGCTTGGACCCGCCGGCCGCCGCGCTCCTCGTAATGCCAGAAATACAGGTACCGTCGCCCGCGGATCTCCTTCGTGGTGACGCCGCAGCCGATCTGCACACGGCCGAATCGGTTCAACCTTATTCAAGGATAACGGTCCTCGCGGTGCGGCGAAATTTCGGACAAAGGTTATGTCCGTGAACGTGCCCCAGTGGGCGTGTCCTCCGCGGACCTCCAACGCGCCGGCCTATTGATGTCCCTCGGGGCCGGCCAATTCGCGATCGGCCTGACCATTGCCCAGGCGTTCCACCCCGGCTTCAACGTCTCGCATGACTTCCTCGGCGACCTCGGCCTTGGCCCGATGGCACTCCCCTTCAACGCGTCGATCGCGCTCTTCGGACTGGCGCTCCTCGCGGCATCCCCGTTCCTCTTTCGTGGCGTCCGAGGTCGCGGCCTCGCAATCGCCGTCGCCCTGGCGGGGATCGGCGCGCTCGGTTTCGGACTGATCCCGGCGACCGATGCGGACGAGCTGGTCCACACCCTCTTCTCGTTCCTGGCGTTCATCTTCGGGGCGGTGTCCGCCATCGTGGCCTTCGGAATCCTCCGACCGCCCTTGCGATACGTGTCCGCGGGCCTCGGGACGGTCTCCCTGATCGCCCTCGGCCTCCTCGTGACGCACACCTACGTGCCGATCCTCGATCGCGGATGGGCCGAGCAGCTGATCGTCTGGCCGATCCTCCTCTGGGCCGTCACCGCCGGAGGGGCTTTCTTCGCCCGATCGGTCCTCGCCCACGAGGGGGCCACGTCGACGGGACCTCGGAGCGCGTAGCCCGCCACCGTAGGGACGATCGACGAAGCCCCCAGCCGACACCCCCACCCCTCCGTTTCCGGTGGAAACGCTTATGGTCGACCCGGATCCTGAGCCGCTCCGTTGGACGTCCTCCTCGTCTCCCTCGATCCGGACGTGGCCGAGATCTCGGCCCTGCTGGCCTCCGCGGGCCATCGGGTCCGGGCGACCCTCGTGCAACGGCGGCCACGACCCGATCCGAGGACGTTCGTGGGCCGCGGCAAATTGGACGAGATTCGGGACCGCCTCGCCGCGGACCCCGTGGACGTCGTGGTCTTCAACGGCGAACTTCGGCCGACGATGCATCACCTGCTCGAACGGGAGTTGCACGTGGAATGCTATGACCGCTTACGGGTCCTGCTCGAACTCTTCGCGCAGCGCGCCTCGAGCCGCGAAGGGAAGTTGCAAGTCGAGCTCGCGCTCCTGCAATACGAGGTCCCGCTCCTCCGCGAATGGATCCACGAGGCGGACATCGGAGAGCGACCCGGGTTCATGGCGGGCGGCGAACAGCGGGTCGATGCGTACCTCGAGACCGTGAAACGCCGGATCAAGAGGATCCGCGACGAGCTCGAGTCGATCCGCCGCGGGCGGGAGGCGCGCCGCACGTTGCGGAAGGAACGCGGCTACCACCTGGTCGCCCTCGCCGGTTATGCGAACGCCGGCAAGACGTCCCTTCTGAATGCGCTCGCGGACGAGCACCTCCTGGTCGAGGACCGGATGTTCTCGACGTTGTCGACGGCCACGCGGAGCCTCACCGGAACGCGCAAGCGGATCCTCCTCACCGACACGATCGGCTTCGTCGATGGCGTCCCGTTCTGGATGGCGGAGGCGTTTCAAGCGACGCTCGAGGAGATTCTCCACGCGGACCTGGTCCTGCTTCTCCTCGACGCGACAGACCCGGATTCCGAGATTCGCCGGAAGATCCGGCTCGCGGCCCGGACCCTCTTCCCCAACGTTCCCTCGGATTCCGTGATTCCGATTCTGACGAAGGCCGATCTGCGGTCGCCCGAGGCGATCGCGGCTCGGGCGGAGATCCTCGCCGAATCGGAATTCCACCGACCGCCTCTCTCCCTTTCCGTTCGAGGAGGCCATGGCCTTTCCGAGCTCCGGGAGGTCATCGAGAGGACCTTCGCCTTCCCCCTCGAACTTCACCTGGTCCTCCCCGAGGACGCCGAGGCCCCGTCGAAACTGAACTGGTTGTACGAACATGCCGAGGTCGTCTCCGTCGTCCACGGCCCGGACCGAATCGAGATCGTGGCCCGGTGCCGACTCGATGATCGGGAACGGATCGAGCGCCTCGGCCGCGTGCTCCTCTCGCGGTCCCTCGAGTAATCAGCCGCGGATCCGGAACTCCCGTTTCTTGTCGAGGAACCGCCGTTCGTAGGCGGATGGGAGATGGTCGTACGTGAGCTCCTCGATTCGCTTCATGTTCTTCACGAACACCTCTTTCGAGGGCGTCGAAATGAGCCGTTCGAATTCCCGTTCTTTCCGGATCGTGTCGACGAAGTAGAAGCCGCCGGCGAGGACCGCGAGGAAACCGAGGAACGCCTCCCAGACGACGTAGTTGCCGACCGCGCGGTGAATCGATTGAAGCCAGTCCGGGCTCCCCGTTGGGATGAGGTATTGCGTTAGCGACAGGACCGTTCCGAGGACCCCGAGGGCCAAGATCAGGGTGCTGAGCTCGTACCGGAGCTCGCGGAAAAGGCCCATGGCGGCCGCCGCAACGAGGGGAGTCGGGATAAGCTTTGCCGGGAGAAGGCTTTCAATCCGGCCGCGCGTTGCGGTGCCCCATGGCGTCCCGCACGCCCCTCTACGAATGGCATCGGAAGGCGGGGGCACGGTTCATCGAGTTCGCCGCCTGGGAGATGCCGCTCCAGTACGCGGGCATCGTGGAGGAGCACCTCGCGGTCCGCAAGGCCCTCGGCCTTTTCGACGTCAGCCACATGGGCAAAATCTTCATCGAGGGCCGCGAGTCCCACGCGTTCGTGGACTTCCTCAGCGCGAACGACATCCCGTCGACGCCGGGCCGCGCGCGGTACACGCACGTGCTGCGGGACGACGGCACGATCCTCGACGACGTGATCGTCACGTGCCTCGCGCCGGACCGGTTCTTCATGGTCTGCAATGCCGGACCGCGGGCCGCCGTCCTGGCGTGGTTGCAGGCCCACGCGAAGTCGGGGGTGCGACTCGCCGACCGCACGGGCGATTTCCTGTGCCTCGCGTTGCAAGGTCCGCGAGCGCCCGAGCTGCTCCAACGGTTCACGTCCGTCGATCTCTCCAAAGTGAAGCCTTTTTCCGGCGCGGTCCTCGACTTCGTGCCGCCGGCGCCGTGGGGGGCGGCCCCGAGGGCGGTTCCACCGGAAATCGAGGGGTGGGGGTCCCGCACGGCCATGGACCCCTCCATGCCGCCTCGACGGGAGCCCTCCGTTTCCGATGGACGGACGGCCTTCCTCGCGACGAGGACCGGGTACACCGGCGAGCCGGGGTTCGAGCTCTTCCCGACCTCGGGCGAAGGCCTCGCGGTGTGGGAGGCCCTCCTCCGATCCGGGGAGGACCTCGGCATCCGCCCGATCGGCCTCGGGGCTCGCGACACCCTGCGCCTCGAGAAAGGATACCTCCTGTCCGGTCAGGATTTCGATGGCCATCAGACGCCGCTCGAAGTGAATTCCGCCTGGCTCGTGAAATGGGATCGGCCGTTCCTCGGACGCGAGGCCCTCGAACGGCAGCGGGCGCGAGAGGATTATCGGAGGCTCGTCGGGATCCGTATGGACGATCGGGGGATCCCGCGGCACGGCCATCCCGTCCGGTTCAGCGGGAAGGAGGCCGGACATGTGACGAGCGGGACGATGTCTCCCTCGCTTCGAATCGGGATCGCACTCGCGTCCGTCGACAAATCGGCCTCGGCGGTCGGGACCCCACTCGATGTCGACATCCGCGGGACTTCGCATCCGGCGCATGTCGTGAAGCTCCCTTTCCTGTGAGGCCAGCCGTCCACCGGAATAGGTTCACCCACCCACTCCAGCATGATTGATATGGCACCGGATGGTATGGTAACAAACGTGGTAACAGGGCGACGGACTGCTGGTAACATACGTGGTTCAAAAAGGAATATGGTAGGGGTGGCCCTTGGCGCCGCCCCCCAGGGATGGAGGCACTGCTCCCTACGTATGCGCTCCCCCCTGTCTGGCTGAGGTCGTTCCATGGAAGAGGTCAAGGTCGCTGAATCGAGGGCCCTCGAGGTCGTGGCCCGTGAGCCAGATCCAAAACTGTCCGAGAACGCATTGCGTGTCCTCCAGAAGCGGTACCTGAAAAAAGACGACAAGGGCCGCGTCATCGAGACGCCGAAGGAACTGTTCGCGCGTGTCGCTTGGAACCTCGCGCAGGCGGAACGAAATTACGGGGCAACTGAGGCGCAGGTCGAGGAGACAGCCCGCCGGTTTTTCCGGATTATCTCGACTCTCGAGTTCCTGCCGAACAGCCCAACGCTAATGAACGCAGGCCTCGAGTTGCAATTGCTGTCTGCGTGTTTCGTCCTCCCGGTCGACGATAGTCTCGTCGGCATCTTCGACGCGCTCAAACAACAGGCCCTGATCCATCAGGGAGGCGGAGGAACTGGCTTTGCTTTTTCACGCCTGCGCCCCAAGGGCGATTTCGTGAAGTCGACCATGGGCGTCGCCTCCGGCCCCGTGTCGTTCATGAAAATCTTCGACGCTGCGACTCAAACGGTCAAGCAAGGCGGATGCATCTCAGTCGACAGTCTCCTCCGGACATCCGAGGGTCTCAAACCGCTCGCGCGCCTCCTGAACAGCCCGCCGTTGGGAGAGAACTTCACTCGCGATCGAGTGTTCGACGGAGCGGATTATTCGCACGCGCTTGTCGCCCAAGACAATGGGCCCGCGGAGATTTACTCGATAGAAACCGAACTCGGCCTGCGGATCGGGGTCACATATAATCACGCGTTAGCCGTCGTCGATGAGACCGGCGAGATCGTCTGGCGAGAAGCGGAGAATCTGAAAGTGGGAGACTGGCTCGTCATTGTGAAGGGAGGGCATCTGGGCGTGGACAGGTCGCTTCCCCCACTCGGACCGCAGCATCCGAACGCGACCCGGATTCGGGTCCCCACGGAGATGGATGCGGACCTCTCCGAACTGCTCGGGCTCTACATGGCCGATGGCTGCACGAGCTCGGGTGGTCGTTTCATCATCACAGTTGGCACCGTGGACATCGAGGTCATGGATCGAATCCGGATCCTTATGGATCGGATCTTCGGGCTCGCCCCGAACCAAATCACAGAAGGTGAGGGGGGCGGATATGTCGACATCCAGTTCCAATCGCGGGATCTTGTCCGTTGGTTGGAGCGGTTGCGTTGGGTCAAGGGCTCTTCGCCGAACGCTTTCATTCCGACCGAAATCCTGACCGGCTCGGCGGACACCGCGCGGGCGTTCCTCCGAGGCCTGTTCGAGGGGGACGGTCATCTCCATTCGGGCAGTGGCTACCCGAGCTTCTCGACGACTTCCGAGCGCCTCGCCATTGAGGCCCAGCAACTTCTCCTGTCGCTAGGCGTCGTCGCACGGCGGGGAACCAGTCGAAACCGCGAGCGTGCGCTCGGCCACCGCACCGTTCATACGTTGACCGTCATCGACGAGGATAGCGTGCGAACGTTCAGCGCGGAAATCGGTTTCGTTTCGGATCGAAAACAGGAACGGTTGGAACTCGGTCCAAGACCGATGGTCAACACCTCCGACGTCATTCCGAACCAAGCCGGTGTCTTGCGGTCGAGTTACTCTTTCGTTGGCCGCGGCAGCGGACCAGGACGTTCCCGTCGAGGGGCCAACCGGCGATTGTACCGGGCACTCATGCACTACATCAGCGAAGAGCACCCACGCGCCCTGCCGCGAAAGCGTCTCGTCGCTCTCATGAAAAGGTTCCCTGAGATTGGCGGGAATGAGCACCTTCGAGCCATATCGGACGTATCGAAGGTCTACACTCACATCACCGCTATTCGACCCGATCGTGCGCCCACTGCGGACCTCGAGGTCCCAGGACCTGCAAGCTTCGTCGCGAATGGAGTCTTGGTGCACAACAAGAGACGGGGTGCGAATATGGGAATCCTGCGCGTCGACCACCCGGACATTTTGGAGTTCATTACTTGCAAGGACCGAACGACCGAAATTACGAACTTCAACATCTCAGTGGCCATCACAGACAAGTTCATGGAGTCCGTCCTGGCAGGAAGATCGTACGACCTCGTGAATCCTAGGGATCAACGGGTCGTCGGGCAACTCGACGCCCGCGAAGTCCTCGACAAGATTGCATTCCAAGCATGGAAGAACGGCGAGCCCGGTCTCTTCTTCATCGACGAGAACAATCGTCGTCAACCGACCCCGCACGTCGCGGACATGGAGGCGACCAATCCTTGCGGCGAACAACCTCTCTTGCCCTATGAGTCCTGCAACCTCGGCTCGATCGATCTTGCGCGTCATATGAAGCGAAGCCGGACCGGCGGGTGGGAAGTCGACTGGAAGAAACTGGAAGGCACAATTCGCACAACGGTTCGGCTGCTCGACGACGTCATCGACATGAACGCGTACCCAGTCAAACAAATCGAAGAGATGACCTACGCCACACGGAAAATCGGCCTCGGGGTCATGGGCTTCGCGCGGATGCTCTTCATGCTCGAGGTCCCGTACGATTCGAAGGAAGGCATCGAGTGGGGCCGCAAGATCATGCAATTTATCCAGGAGACGGGATATAATGAGAGCGCGAAGCTCGCGGGGGAGCGCGGCGTCTATCCCGCGTGGGAGGGCAGCCGCCATCAGGAAAAGGGGCTGCGGCTTCGCAACTCGTACGTCACCACCGTCGCCCCCACGGGCACGCTCTCGATGATCGCGGACACGTCCGGCGGTTGCGAACCGGAGTTCAGCCTGATTTGGTACAAGCGCGTCATGGAGGGCGAGGAACTCCCGTACTTCCTCGATTACTTCGAGGAAGTCGCGAGGCGCGAAGGCTTCTGGAGCGAGGACCTCGTCAAGAAAATCCTCGACAACCACGGATCTCCCCGGGGCTTGAAGGAGGTCCCAGAGAAGTGGCAGCGGGTCTTCGCGACGGCCCACGACGTGCCGCCAGAATGGCATGTCCGGATGCAAGCCGCGTTCCAAGACTGGTGCGACGCCGCCGTCTCGAAGACGATCAACATGCCGAGGGAGGCGACCGTGGAGGACGTGAAGAAAGCCTACCTCCTCGCGTACGACCTCCACTGCAAGGGGATCACGGTCTACCGCGACGGCTCCCGCGAGGACCAGGTCCTGAACATCGGCGTCGCGGAGTCCGGCAAGCCGACGGAGATGCGAGTCGAGGTCCCGCCGGAACCCGCGGCCCTGCGGCCGAGGCCCCGGCCCGACGTGATCACGGGCCGGACCCAGAAGATCCTCACCGGGTACGGCGCGCTGTATGTGACGGTCAACGAGGACGAGAAGGGCCTCTTCGAAGTCTTCGCCCAGATCGGCCGCGGCGGCGGGTATACCGCATCCTTCACGGAGGGAATCGCCCGCCTCGCCTCACTTTGCCTGAGGTCCGGCGTCCCCGTCGACGAGATCATCGACCAGCTCGAAGGCATCCGCAGCCCGCGGATCGCGGTCGACCACGGCGAACGCGTCTACTCGATCCCCGACGCGATCGCGAAGGCGATCAAGCGGCACATCGGGATGCAGAAGACCGGCGTGCAGCCGCCCGTCGAGACGTACGACGAGACGAACGGCGCGGTCGAGACGGACGTCGAGCTCGAGAAGGAATCCCGCGATGCCGCGGAGCTGCTCCGGAAAGGCCTGAATCCGGAGTGCCCGGAGTGTGGCAAGCCCCTCGTCTTCGAAGAGGGCTGCGTCAAATGCCACGCCTGCGGCTACTCGGAGTGCTGATCCGACCGACGTCGAAAGGCCCAAGCCCGCGGGCGCGGTCCGGGGAGCCGTGGCCCGCGTCCTATTGTCGATGCCGATCGACGCGGAGCGCCGCGCGGTCCTGGCCTCCAAGACGACGGCCGGATTCCAGCCAATCATCCTCGCGGACCTGCCGCCGTCCGAGCGGGACGCGGCATGGGCCTCCGCGGAAGTCCTCGTCTGCACCGGCTTCGGCTCGGAACTGCCGCGGGACCTGGCGTCGCGGTCGCCCCGTCTCCGGATGATCCAGACCCTCCTCGCGGGCGTCGACCACCTGCCGTTCGACCGGTTCCCGCGGGCCGCGATCGTCTGCAGCAACGCGGGAGCCTACACCACGTCCGTCGCGGAGCACGCGATGGCCCTTCTCCTGGCGGCCGCGAAGGACGTCGTCGCGCGAACGGAGGAGATCCGCCGCGGAACCTTCGACCAGGGCGTGGTCAACAAGGCCCTCGCCGGTTCCACGGTCCTGATCCTCGGCCTGGGGGGCATCGGGAGGGAGGTCGCGCGCCTCTCCAAGGCCTTCCGGATGCACACGATCGGGACCGCCCGGACGCCGCCGGACGATGCCCCGGCCGACGAGATCGCGACGCCCGATGCGGTACGCGGCCTGCTCCCCCGAGCGGATTTCGTCGTCCTCGCGCTGCCCCTCACGAGGGAGACGAGGGGCCTCGTCGACGCGGCGTTCCTCCAGGCTATGAAGCCCGACGCGGTCCTCGTGAACATCGCGCGAGGCAAGATCGTCGTCGAGGACGATCTGTTCGACCATCTGCGGACGCATCCTTCGTTCCGCGCGGCGCTCGACGTGTGGTGGACCTATCCCGAGTCGAAGAGGGGTCGCCCCTTCCGCCGCCCCTTCCACGAACTGCCGAACGTGCTGATGACGCCGCACGTGGCGAACGCGATTCCGACGCAGCGCCGCGAGGCGATGGAGTCGGCGATCGACAACGTCCTCCGGTTTTTGCGCGGCGAGACTCCTCGGCATGTCGTGGACCCGGAGGAGTACGCTTGATCCGATCCATGGGATTCGCGGCCCGCCAGGTTGGACCCGCGCACACCGAGAGAATTAGGACGGAAGCTTTAAGCGCGAACGTTCCTACCCGCGGTACCTCATCGACGTAGACCATGGGTCGCCGAGGTGTTTGAATGTCAAAGCCGAAGGAGACGTTGAATCCGTTCGAGATCGCCCGGACGCAGATCGACCGGGTCGGCAAGAAATTGAACCTGGACGGCGGCATGCTCGAGGTCCTGAAGAACCCGCGCCGCGAACTGACGGTGCACTTCCCGGTCAAGATGGACGACGGGAAAGTGAAGGTCTTCACGGGGTACCGGGTCCAGTACAACGATGCGATCGGGCCCTTCAAGGGCGGCATCCGATACCACTGGAACGTATCCCTCGACGAGGTCCGCGCCCTCGCCTGCTGGATGACGTGGAAGTGCGCGGTCATGGGCATCCCTTACGGTGGGGCGAAGGGCGGGGTGATCTGCAACCCGAAGGAGATGTCGAAGAACGAGCTCGAGCACATGACCCGCCGGTACGCGTCCGAGATCGCGATCATCATCGGACCGGAGAAGGACATCCCGGCGCCGGACGTGTACACGGACGGGCAGACGATGGCCTGGATCATGGACACGATCTCGATGAGCAAGGGCTTCGCGGTCCCCGGCGTGGTCACGGGCAAGCCCCTCGTGATCGGAGGTTCGCTCGGTCGCGACGAGGCGACGTCCCGCGGCCTGATGTATGCGGTCCGCGAGGCCGCGAAGAAGGTGAAGCTGACCCTCAAGGGAGCGACGATCGCGGTTCAAGGGTTCGGCAACGTCGGCATGCACTTCGCTCGGCTGATGCATGACGAGCAAGGCTCGAAGATCATCGCCGTCTCGGATTCCAAGGGAGGCATCGTCAGCGAGAAAGGATTCGATCCGAAGGAGGTCCAAGTTTTCAAGGAGAAGACCGGGTCCGTCGTCGGGTTCCCCGGGACGAAACCGGTTTCGAACGAAGAGATCCTTGAGCTCGACGTCGACATCCTCGCCCCGTGCGCCCTCGAAGGCGTCCTGACGTCGGAGAACGCCCCGCGGGTGAAGGCGAAGATCATCGGCGAGGGCGCAAACGGACCGACGACGCCGGAAGCGGACGACATCTTCCACAAGCGCGGGATCGTCCTGATCCCGGACATCCTCGCGAACGGGGGCGGCGTCACCGTCTCCTATTTCGAGTGGGTGCAGAACCTGTCCGAGTTCTTCTGGACGAAGGCCGATGTCGATCAGAAACTCGAGGGCGTCATGGTCGGCGCCTTCAACCGCGTGTGGGAGATGCGGGAGTCGAAGAAGGTCGACATGCGTCAGGGCGCCTACATGGTCGCGATCAACCGGGTCGTCGAGGCGTACAAGTGGCGCGGGATCTTCCCCTGAGTGCGCGACGAGTCGCCGGATAAATTAGCGCCGGGACCGGGCCGGCGGTGACGAGGCGCTTTTCCATCCTTCGAGGAGGAAGAGGCTCTCGGTCAGTACAATCCCTCCGTTCGTCGTGAGCGATTCCTCCGCCCGCAAGAGGGCCGCCAAGTCACCCGAGAGTGGGTCGAAATCAGGGATTTCCCAGGGGGCGATACAGAGGAGGAATACGATCTCCCCAAGCCCTCGATAGACGGCTTTCCACTCGTGCGACCGCGCCTGGACAATCGTCAGGCCCGCCTCCTGAAGGCCACGTCGATAGCGTTGAAACAGATCCCGGGGATCGTTCATCCGCGGGAAGAACGGGCGCAACTCCTGCCATCGGTCGACTCCGATCTGTTGTGTCAGGAGGCGCCCACCAGGCGCTAAGACCCGGGCCGTTTCCGCAGGATCGAGTTCCTCGTGCCGACTCAGGACGAGTTCAAAACGCGAATCACGGAAAGGAAGCCGCAAGCTGGAGCACTGGACCATCTCCGTCCCACGCGGTCGGAGCCTGGCGGCCGCGACGGGCGCGTTCACCGACCAAGGTTCCGTCGCAACGGCCCGACCGGTGAAGGACAAACAGAGGGTCTCGAAGACTTCTCCCCCTCCGGTCCCAAGGTCCAGGACGTCCTTCGCTCCCTTAAGCAACTCGGCGGCACGTCCCGTGTAACTCCAGGGCTCGGCCGGCTCGATGGGCCTCGGCGCGAACGGATCGAGGCTCCAACCGCTGGATCGGCGGGCCCGCTCGACGAACGGCCGAATCCTCTCCATCGCGTCGGTCACGTCATGCATGAACGGGCGAAATCGGATGCGTTGGGAGTTCGTGAACCTTCGCGGGGCGAAGTCCGTTGGGGAACGTTGAAATAGCGTCCGTTCCTCCTCGAAATCCGGTGCCCCTCAACCTCGTCGTGTGCCTCAAGCAGATCCCGAATCCGGACCTTCAGTTCCAGATTGCTCCGGACGGGAAGGACATCCGGCGGGACGCGCTGAATTACAAGCTGAACGGGGCGGATGAGTACGCTCTCGAAGAGGCCGTACGACTGAAGGAGAAAAACGGAGGGCGAGTCGTGGCCGTGACCTTGGGCCCGAAACGGACCGAGCAGATGCTCCGGGAGGCCCTCGCGAAGGGCGCGGACGAAGCGGTCCGAATCGCATGGGACGATCCGGCCGCGTTCGACGCAGGCAAGAACGCGCGACTTCTCGCGGCGGCCGTCCGGACGCTGCCTCACGATCTCGTCCTCACCGGCGTGCAGTCGGACGACTATGTGAACTCCGCGACCGGCGGCCTTTTGGCCGGAATCCTTGGCTTGGCCCATGCCAGCGTCGTCACGCGGGTGGCGGTCCAAGGGAGCCGCGTGGAGGTGGCGTGCGAACTCGAGGGCGGACTCCAGCGGGTGTACACGCTGCCGTTGCCGGCCCTCCTGTCGATCCAGTTCGGGGCGAACACCCCGCGATACGCGCCGCTCCCGGCGATCATGAAGGCGGCGCGGCAGCCGATCAAGGAGCTGGGCCCCGCGGCCCTCGGTCTCTCCAATTGGGAGGCCGTCCCGCTGCCGTATGCCTTCGGGATCCGCGGCCTCTCGCCTCCCACGGCCAAGGGCCATGCGGAGATGATCGCCGGTTCTGTCGAAGAGCAGGCGAAACGGTTCGCCCAGTTGTTGCGGGAGAAAGGCTTCGTGCGGAGGTGATCGATGGCCGGCGGAGTCCTGATCGTCGCGGAACATCTCGAACGGCGGATCGCGCCGTCCACGCTGGAACTGATCGCCACGGCGCGCCCGCTCGCCCAAGCCCTCGGGGACGAGCGCAACGCCCGGATCGCCGTGCTCGGCCACGGCGTTCGGGATATCGCAACCCACCTCGCCGGCTACGCGCTCGACGTCCTCCTCCTGGACCACCCCGCCCTCGCCGAATACACGGGGGACGGCTACGTCCAGGCCCTCCGCGGGACCGTTGAGTCAACGAAACCGAGGGTCATCCTCGTGGCTCACACCTCGCAAGGATACGACTTCGCCCCGGCGCTCGCGGGGACGATGGACCTGCCGCTCGTGACGAACTGCCTCGCCGTCGACCTCGAGGGCGATCGACTCGTCGCGACGCGACGACTCCTGAACGAGAAGGTGCAGGCGCAGGTGGAGATCCGTTCGGATCGACCGATCGTCGTCACGATGCGCCCCGGCGCCGTCAAGGCAATGGGGCCCGCTCGAGGGATGATGACCGTCACGGAGGTGCCGGTCACCCTCGACCCGTCCTCGATCCGGGAGACGTTCGTCCGGCTGGAGCGACCGCAGGTCCAGGACATCGACCTGTCGACCGCCGACATCATCGTCTCGGCGGGACGGGGAATCCAGAAAAAGGAAAACCTCGCCTTGGTCGAGGAATTCGCGAAGGCGATTGGCGGCGTCGTCGGCGCCTCCCGCCCCCTGACGGATATGGATTGGCTTCCGAAGACGCGGCAGGTCGGGCAGAGCGGGAAGACGGTCCGCCCCAAGTTGTACGTGGCCTGCGGCATCAGCGGAGCGATGCAACATGTCGCGGGCATGAAGGACGCGGGGCTGATCGTCGCCATCAACACGGACCCGACCGCCCCTATCTTCGAGGTCGCCCACGTCGGCTTCATCGCGGACGCGCTCAAGTTGCTCCCGGCCACCCTGAAAGAACTGAAGGCGTGAGGGCGGACCCCCGGAGCTTTCATCTAACGAGGCCTCAATCCGGAATCGTGGAGCAACCGCCTCGCGCGCCTTCGGCCTCGGGGGAGCCGCCGTCTCCCGTCGGACCGCCAACGTTGATGCCTCCCGTGAGCTGGTATCCCGCCGCCGCGGGCCGCCCTCCCAATATCGGGCTCATCGTGGTCGCGATCGTCGTGATCCTCGGAGCCTTCCTAGTCATCGCGTTTTCCCTGGTGGGGTTCTCCAGCCCTTTCCTGTTTTCCGCCGCTCCGTTCTTCTGCATCCCGGTGATTTTCGTCGCGATCGTCCTGATCATCGCCTTCGCCCAAGGGGCCAACCGTCGGTCCATCCCGCCCCCTCCGCCGATCCAGCAGCCTATGGTCCCCGCGGGACAACAGGGGCCGGTCGCCCTCAATTGCCCGAACTGCGGCGGACCGCCGACGAACGTGGACCGCTTCGGGATCGCGACCTGTTCCTACTGCGGCACCCGGTTCCTCGTCCGGTGAACCATGCCGGAATAGGTGATCCGATGGCGCGTTCCGTCGAGGTGGAACTCCCGCGGCTCTCGTATTTCACGGGAGAAGTGATCGAAGGCACCGTCGTGGTCGAGGCGAGCAAGGACGTGTCGGCCCGTGGCTTGTACGTCGATTTCACCGGCACCGAGGAGACCGTCATCACGCGGCAGCAGGGGAAACAATCCGTCACGTATCGCTCGAAAGCGACGGTCGTGCAATGGCGGCTGCCCCTTCGAGGCGAGGGGACCCTTCCGACGGGGACGTTCCGGTTCCCGTTCCGCTTTCAAATCCCGCTCCACGGCCTTCCGTCGTACGCCGGCCGCCACGCGAACGTGAAGTACGTCCTCACGGCCCGGCTCGACGTGCCTCTCTGGCCCGACGCCACTTGGAGCACGGAGATCTTCGTGTTCTACGACCGGCCGAGCGTCCGGACGTACGCGCAGCCGGTCCGCTTCCGTTCTCCGGGCGAGGGGCCGCAGGTCTACGTGGAATTGGACGGAGACCGATTCTTCGCGCGCGAGCTCATCGGCTGTCGGATCACGCTCGGCCAGACCGGGAACGCCCGGATCCGTCGGGTGTACACCCGCTTGATTGGCGGCGAATGGGCGCGGGCCGACGGCCAGGAGGAGACGACGGAAACGTATCGGACCGAGGTCTCGGTGCCGATGGAGCAGATCCGGGTCGGCGTGCCCTTCGCCTTCGAGATCCCGATCCCCGCCGGCGTCGCATCGAGCTACCGGGGGACCTATTCATATTACAGCTATATCCTCCATGTGGCCCTCGACATCGCATGGGGCTTCGACATCGACGCGCAGACTCCGATCGTAATCGTCCGCTGAGGCCGCCTGACGGGTTCGCCTCGGCTTCAAAATGTTAACCTTATTCAAGGTTGATACCGACCAACTCTTTTTGGCGGGTCATGGCCTTCGCCGAAAAGGCGAGGCGATGGCCCGACGGACCCTGCTGACGGAGGACGAGATCCAGGCGCGACTGGGCGAGATTCCCGCTTGGAAGCGGGAAGGGAAGACGATCTCCCGCACGTGGAAGTTCCGCGATTTTCCGGAAAGCCTCGCATTCATCAACAAGGTCGGTGCCCTCGCCGAGTCGATGAACCATCATCCGGATATCTACAATTCCTGGGCGACGGTCCGGCTCGTTCTCACGACGCATGATAAGGGCGGCCTTACGAACCTCGATTTCGGGCTGGCGAAGAAGATCGATACCGTCTAGGCGAGGCCAAGGAGCCGATCGAGGGAGAAGGCACCGGGCCCCAGCAGCGCGAGGACCAGGGCGAACGCCGCGTACTCCAGGTCGAGCTCGTATCCGAGGATGAACTTCTTCTGCAACT
>Ga0209378_1001605_pt1 | contig 16032 bp, 15 predicted proteins | sample GraSoiAngelo_156_FD_186170 | JGI IMG/M metagenome (GOLD analysis project Ga0209378, IMG submission 186170) | Grasslands soil microbial communities from the Angelo Coastal Reserve, California, USA - 14_1009_13_40cm (SPAdes) (version 2) | ecosystem: Environmental > Terrestrial > Soil > Grasslands ... | reverse complement strand
ACCATAGGTCGGCGTGGCCTAACAAGCGGCCGTGGTCCAGAGCCAACATCTCAAGTCCCAAAATAGAGGGGTTGGCGGGCACCCTGGTCTATGACACCGGCTTCCCATTCCGACTAGGAAACAGCCGGGAACCCGGGTTCGAATCCCGGCGGCCGCACCATGTTCCAACTGAAACTCCTTGGCCGTATTGCTACTCATCCAATTGCCCCAGACAAAGATGTGTCCAGTGACTTGGGCTAGAGTCCCAAACTGTTGATTACGTTTCCAGAATTTCCGTCGATTACTAGGACGATCTTGTTCCCGCTGTGATCATATCTTACAAACCAAATTGGGACATGCAAGAGCTCCGTGTCCGACACATCCTCTTCAGAAGTAATCTGCTAAATCATATGATACTGAGCATCCGCTTTCTGAGATTGAAGCTGGTCTACTAGTGTCTTCGCCTGATACTTTGCGGCATCCTCGCTGATATCGCCGTTTAGCACCTTGATTCCTTTGGGATACTGTGAGATGTCGAACAGGGTTCTACCTTGGATTGCGAATTGGTAGTCGTGGGGCTGGTACTGTGTCAGAGCTTTCAGGGCGATTATGGGAAAGTTGTAGTTCTGATCCATCTGAATCGCCTTCTTCTGTCCACCACCGCCTCCCATGCCGCCGCCCATCATTGAGCCCAGCATAGCTCCTCCGAGCAGGGGTGCCCCGAATCCGCCTCGGCGTCCTCCGCCCATTCCGGCCATTACTCCAAATCAATGCAGCAGTTGTAGCTACGGTCGCGCCTTCTGCAACCATGTTGGTCGCAATTATGGATGTTCTGGCTGAGACATTAACCAGCCAGTACGGTACCACTGACAGCGTCATCTCTTCGAGGGTTGAGCTTTCCTGTAAGTGTCGGTGAAGCATTCCCCGGTCAATCATTGACTTGACTTGACTAGAAATCTCATCGGTGCTCTGAATCGTGAGCGGAAGCATCGTCTGCTTCTGGATATTCGCCCAGCCAGCACTTCCCAGCGTAATACTGCTTCCACAATACTCACAGGTGATTATCATCTCCCAAATTTGGGAGCGATGGGAGCTCCACAGCTGGGACACTTCAGCGACTGTGCGTTTGAAGGTGCTAGGATTTGACTAGACCCTGAGGTTCCAACGCTAGATTGAACCTCAGGAGTCTGGCCGGTTGAACTCGTTCTAGCGCCACACTTGGAGCAAAACGCCGCATCGTCTGGGAGTTGGCTTCCGCACTTTAGACAGTACATTTTGCGAGATCTCCCGACGTGAGTCCCTTCGGCGATTTGAACTTTCCAGTATCAGTTGAACGAGTTCGTGGATACCCGGTCCTGTTGAAATCTAAGGTTTCATTCGTGAACCTGTGCTCTTTCTTGGGACCGATGGCTTGAGGTTCTGTTGAGCTGGGTCTCAAGGGCGTGTTGGAAGTCGTCTATGAGGTCTTGAGTGGCTTCGATTCCTACCGAGAGCCGTATGAGTCCGTCGGAGATCCCTAGCCTTCGACGGTCTTCGGCAGACAGTCCAGAATGTGATGTCGTTGCGGGTCGGGTCACCAACGTTTCGACTCCGCCTAGGCTCGGAGCGACGGCGGGCAACAGAGCCGCTCGCATGAATGATTCTGCACCTTCGACGCCGTCGTGCAGCTCAAAACTCATCATCCCACCGAATCCATCGAAGAGTCTCTGTGCTCGCTCGTGATTTGGATGGCTCTCCAGGCCGGGATAGTTGACTTTGGCGATGGCGGGGTGCTTCTCGAGAAACCGGGCTATTTGCAACGCGCTCTCGTTGTGGTGTTTCACGCGGAGGGCGAGGGTCTTGATGCCGCGGTGCAGCAGGAAGGCGGCGTGTGGATCAAGGCTCCCTCCCAGATGGTTTAGTTTGTGGGTCACTTTCTCGATTAGACTCGATTTTCCGATCACTGCGCCTGCCACGATGTCTGAGTGGCCGTTGAGATATTTGGTGGCACTGTGGAGGGACAGGTCGAAGCCCAATTCCGATGGACGAAAGTTCACGGGGCTCGCAAAAGTATTGTCAATCATGGAGACAAGCCCGTGGCTCTTTGCAAAGCTTACAACGGACTCCAGGTCCGGAACCTGCATCAGAGGATTTGAAATGGTTTCAACGTATATCGCCCTCGTGGTCGGTTTCAGCTTTCGCTTCCATGACTCAGGGTCGTTGGCGTCAATGAAATCGTAGGAGATTCCAAACTTTTCGATATCCTTTGTCACAAAGTCGTGGGTTCCTCCGTAAAGACAGTCCTGAGCAAGAAAGTGGTCACCTTTGCTAAGAAATGTCAGTAGAGATGTTGAGATGGCTGCCATCCCGCTGGCAGTTACAAGCGCATCTTCGGAGTTCTCAAGAGCTGCGAGTTTTTCCGCCAGGGCTAGGTGGTTTGGGGTGTTGTTGAGGCGAATGTACCTCACGTCATCATAGCTCTTTTCACCCGCGTATTGATACGTAGCGGATTGGAAAACTGGCATTACGACCGCACCAGCTATGCGAGGACGAGGTTCTCCTGCATGGATCACCTTTGTCTCGATGCCTCCAAGATTCCCTTTCATTTTCGAGATATCCAAGGTCTATACGGGCTTCGTCCAGTATTCTAATATTGACCTACTGTACGGCAGATCCCTGATCAGGTCGCTTTCTGAAGGAATCCGATTGTTATGCAGCTCAGTAACAATGAGACCTTATCATTCCTTCTCGTCAGGACTCCACTTGAAAGGACTTTCCCAAGATGCCCCGCCTCCCGACCACTCGCATAGGGGTCAAACGTATCGTAATCGAGGTGAACAGAGACCTGACTGTCGAGCAGCTTGAAATCCTCGACGATGCTCTCAAGCGGGCGGGATTGGTTAAGGAGACTAAGGTAACTTTCCATAGTCGTGAACCTCACAAGCCTCGAACGCAAAGAGTCTCACACCCAACGTGGCGGATTGGCCACGACTCCCAGTCCGGTTCTTTGTCCGCGCACTAAGATCGGTTCGGCATTATTATTAGCCCACCGAGGCCCTAAAGAATGAACCCTGGTGCAATGCTGGCTTGCATCCCAATGGTTTCATAGTCGTGGGATAGAGACGATGAATACGGACCTATGCTCTCCACCGGGCTTGATGAGCTTGACCAGCTCCTAAGGGGAGGCTATCCGGACAAGTCAGCCATCCTAGTGGTCGGCCCGCCAGGCATAGGCAAGGAAGCTCTCGGATACTGGTTCATTCAGAACGGCCTCACGCGAGAGGACTTTTGCCTCTACGTGACAAGGCTCGCTGTGTCTGAAGTTCTTCAAGATATCAGAGCCTTTGGGATCAACGGACAAAGTGCTCCTGTCTGGTTCGCGAGAGAGGGAGGCCAGACCAAGTGCGACCTGAGCGATCTGCCCGGTCTCTCCTTCAGCGTCAAGGAGACCATGCGGAGAAATGGGGCGAGGCCTATCAGAGTGGTTACAGATATTCTGTCTTCTCTACTGATGCTGAATTCGCCAGAAGTAATCTATCGATATGTATCACAACTCCTCTCCGATGTGAAGCAGTACAACGCCGTCTTTCTCGCGACCATCGAAGATGGAATGCACCAGCCCCAAGTCCTCGCTGCGATGCAGCAACTCTTCGACGGTGTTGTTGAGCTGCGACTCTACGAGGAAGGGTTGAGAGTCCTGCCGCTGCTACGAATAAGGAAGATGAGGGGTATGCCCCCTGAACCCCAGTATTACAACTTCTCTTTCAATCACAAAAAAATGGAGATACGGGCCTATGTTCGATAGTGTCTCAATCATTTTCTTCATTCTCTGGGTCCTAGTAGTCGGACTCTTTTCGTACGCAGCATACTGGGCATTCATTATCAGGAAAGCTCTGGCGACTGGTCTTTACCGAAAACAGGCGCTATGGGCGGGAACAATGGGGTTGTACTTCGTCGCACTATCCACATTTCTGACCATCGCGCTCAGCTTCAATCTTACCGCCCTATCAGTCAACATACTAGGCGGGCTTCTGATCTCCTCGGGATTCGTTGTACTCTTCGCATGGATAGACTCGACAGTTCGAGTAGCACGGCGATCGGACCCGCTTCTGAGAGACACGCTTCGCTGGAGTAGGCTCAGATATTTCATAGGATTTGTCACGGTCGGAGGCGCAATTTCCGCCCTGGTAACTGCCATCGACATGGGGTTTGCTTATGTCGCTCCATTTGGTGGAGCCTTACTCTTCGGTGCCATCGCTTTACTTATTAGCGCTACCAGGTCAGGAGACGCTACGCTTCGAAGGCATTTGAAGTGGATGGGACTTGCCATTGCCATGCTATGGTTGGCCAGCCAACTTACCGGAATATTGTTCCGGATATTTCCAGCCGGCTCAATAACTTCCGAAGTGATAACCTACTCTGTAGTAGTACTTGGCGGGTTCTGTCTGTATCGAAGCGCGAGGTCTCTCGTTCCCCTTGGACACCTGGCGCTTCCTGAAGCATCACCTGCGTGAGTATCGCATCAGTTTTTTGACTTCTTCAGCAATCTTCTCTCGTCATTCGTCACTGACGCAGTTCGCCTGACATCAGGACGTTGAGAAAGTATGCCTCGATATGAGCCGATTATTACTCGCTCATCGGATGACAGAACCCCTTCGGACACAGTCGTATCGAGCGCAGCAAGCCAGTCATGATTTGAGAAACCTTGTGGACCTGAAATTTCGTTTTCAGTTGGTTGTAGAAGTTTGGCTGCAAGCTCGACCCCGGTCTCATCAGGTGTCAGGTCGAGTGAATCTTTAGTTGGTTCTCTCCTTTTGGAGATGAATCGTCCGAAGTTGTATCCTGTCCAGAAGATGATCTTCGAGGGCTCGATTCTAATGAGCCTGTACTTGTACAGTTTCCTCTCATCGGGTAGTTCCTTTCCCCGGGCATAGAACGTTAGCATTCCAGGATATTTCTTTGAAAATCCCACTATCTTCGGCCCAACTGATAGAATGGACAACAGGGTTCGGCCGACTGTGAAGATCCGCGCCTTACCCTGTATCATCGCTCCGCAAGCTTCGGTGGTCACCTTTCCATTGTCGACTATGAAAGAGACCGTCGGATTGGCTTTGATGATCTTGAATTTTGCGGCGCTTATTGGAGTGACAAAGTAGACTTTGTCACCGGAATAATGGAAGGCAACGGGATAGCTGTACAACTCTCCCTTCTTAGAAACGACTGACAGGTATCCGATGCTGTTGGTCTTGAGAACATCCAAAACTTGTTCGGGAACCGGAGACGACTGTGTGTTCGCAGTACTCATTTTGCAGCGGACTGTCCATAGACCTCTTCTGTAGCATAAACCTCCAAACCGTTGTCTTTGATCACGTAGGGACGGGGAATGCTGTCAACCTTGGACCCGCGCATCTTCAGAACTTGTAAGCTTCGAGCCCCATCTTTCAGCATGCGCAACAGTATCACACCTTCTGCGAGATATTCTTCCGGTTGAAGGATGCGGTCGACTCCTGTTGACGGTAGCTCGCTTGTGAGGAGACAGGTCGTTCCAGTTGATTGTAAAACTTCGACGATATCTAAGACTGCGGGCCGCCTCTCTTCAATGTTGGGAAAACGAAAAACTAGGTCAGAGATCGAATCAACGACGACTCTTCGGGGTGAGAGCTTGTCTATTCCTTCTTGGACAAGATCGATTAAGTTCACAAGCCCCAGCTCCCGTCCCCCGACGGGAATCCTGCCGACCTTGGCCTGTTCGGGAATGCGACGCACCTCGGTAGCGTCGACATAGGTGAATCTGTCATCCTTCTCAAGGTTGGCAAAGTCCATGCCAAGAGCGCTCATCTCCGCCATGAAACGAGGTTTAGGCTCATTCAATCCGACGTAAACTCCCTTCTCGTCCCCTTGAGAAGCTCCCCAGTGGAGGTACTGAGAGCAGAGAATCGTTTTTCCAGTCCCAGGTTCCCCCAGTATCAATACAATCTTTCCAGCAGGAAAGCCGCCGTCAAGCAGGGCGTCGAGCCCCGGAATCCCGCTCTTAACTCGCGAGCTGGGAATCTGAGGGCCAACCTTCTCAATCTTAGTGGACATGGACTCCATCTCCTCTAGTCATGAAAAGATAGCTAGAGACTGCCAGGATTACTGCAGCTTGGAGCACTGATCCTGCGATGAAAGTTAGGGAGGCAGGACTGAGTCCAGCTTGCACTTGCGAATAATGCTCCGGCCTTGGCAGTGAGACAGCTAGCGTCAGAATCGCAAGTACGAGGCTTAAAGGGTATGCCATTTTCAAGCCCCTTGCAACGGCCAATGCAACGATCAGATACGCGATCCAGCCGGCCAAAACGGAGTAGAATAGCCAGACAGGAATGATTGCGAACAATTGGATAAGTAGTGCTGCCCCGAGAAATATTGAGGCGTAAATCAACGAGTCGGCGGTGACTTTGAGGATTTTGACTCGTCGCGGATGGGAATCCATCTTGGTTACCTACCCGTGTCTAAGGCGATCAAGAGCGGCTGTCAACGGGGTCCTTTGACCTCTACCATTTGTTTCTCAGACGAGCTGATTCTTTTCAGGAACGCCTGATTGATCCTGAGTTTCTCTATTCCTGCTTCTACGCCCTTGGTTGTCTCAGGAGCCTTGTGCTGGACGAAGAACTTCGTAACTTCCTCAATTCTTTCAATTCCTAGGATCGGGAGCATGTATGTCAAGTATCTTGACACAACTCCAGTCCCTTCGTAGATTCCTCGGAGCCACTCGAAATTCTCGGTAATCCAGTTCCAAGTCTCGATTCTGGCGTCAGGATTCCGTGTGGCCGAACCAAGTAATGTTCCAACGTGTTGCTTCTTTATTTCTCCTGACGATGCAAGTTCCAATGCACGGGCGTTGAGTGAAGGTTTGCTAAAGCTGGCTAGGCCGACGAGAAATCTGGATTTTTCTTCTTCTGAAGGTCTCTTCTTGTAATTGTCGAATAGGGTCTCGAAATCCTCTGATGCCCGGGCGCGCGCCACTACCATCGCCTGTTTCATGTCAGGCTCGGAACTCTCGTATTCGCTGAACTTTGCCGCTGATTGCTTCGCGTACTCTATGTCCACGAGAGCAAGCCTGCTTGCCATGGACCCTCGCAATACTATACTATTCTCATCTTTTCTGTTCTCGAGTATCTTTAGCTGGGTTCGGTGGAATCTCCTCGAGGTCTCTTCGATTCTGCGCGTTATTGCATAGAGCGAGGATAGCTGGTCTGAGACTTCGAATGCGGGAAGGTATTCTTCCTCGTTCATGTAACGATCCAGCAAGGCAAGATATTGAACGAAATCCATCTTGCCTTGAATCGTGAACGCGTGAGCGTCGGACACTATCCCGTATCGGTCAACGGGAGACATGTTTGATCTCCAGACTCTGTCGTAGAGTCCGTCATAGTGGACGCGGTAGAAGCCGGTCTCTTCCAGGTTGAGCTTCAGTGAGTCTACGGCATCTGGAACAGGTATGGATTCCTCACTCCTCTCCATCAGAAGCTTCTGCTCTCTCCCGTTGATCTTCAGTGTGATCGGGATTGGCCATGTGGATTGCTCTGATGACCCGTTTAGCAGAAACCGTTCTTGTCTGATCATTAGTTTCTTCCCGTCAAGTTTCACGTGGACGATTGGATACCCTGGTTTCCGTATCCACTCGTTCATTATCGCCTTCACTCTGGTCTTAGAGACGTGTTCGATCTGATTCCAGAGGTCTTCGCCGGCAGCGTTCGAGAATTTGTACTTCTCTAGGTACGATCTCACGCCGCGCATGAAGTGATCTTCGCCAGCGTAAGCTTCGAGCATGCGAATGATGCTTGCTCCTTTTCCGTAGCTTATGTCGTCGAAAATCTCCTCGATCTCGCTCGGAGAATTCACTTTCACCTCAATCGGATGCGTGTTGACCAGAGAATCTCTTTCGAGGGCTCCGGCAGTCTCTCCGCGGACAAAGTCTTGCCAGACTGTCCACTGAGGAAACATCGAATCAGTGGCCTTGTAGGCCATGAAAGTCGCGAAGCTTTCGTTTAGCCAGAGATCATCCCACCACTTCATGGTGACGAGGTCGCCGAACCATTGGTGACTTATTTCGTGGGCGATGACTTCGGCGACCTGCTTCTTGATCCGGATGCTGCTATCCTTGTCGACGAGGAGCACGATCTCCCTAAACGTGATGGCTCCCCAGTTCTCCATCGCGCCAGCGGCAAACTCCGGGACCGCGATAAGATGGAGCTTGGGAAGGTTGTATTTTGAACCAAAATAGGATTCGAAGAATTTGACCGAATCTCTGGCGATTTCTAGAGGATACTTCGCGCCAGAACTCTTGCCTGGTACGGTAGCTACTATGTAGTCGACTCCGTTGAACCTGTCTTTCACTTCTTCAAACTTGCCGATTCCCAAGTACAGGAGGTAGGTGGACATTCGAGGGGTCTTTGGAAACTCGACAGTCTTCTTTGGACCCTCCACCGTCACCGACATGGGCGGCATGTTGGAAATTACGGAGGTGTCGCCGTCTGTTCTGACTGTAAGCTTGAAGTCAGCCTTGTAGAAGGGATGATCCATGCACGGCAAGAGACGCCTGGCCGAGACGGCCTCGAATTGTGTCGAGGCCACGTAGCCGCCGTCATACGCTGCCTTGTACAGACCTACGAGCTTGTCAGAGATAGAGCCTCGGTATTTGATATCGAGTTCTCCCGCGAACTTCTCGGTCCTAACCGTAAGGTCTTCTCCTTCTAGCTCGTACTTGACGGGTCTTCCGTTCGCATCAACTTCGAGAATCTCGAGCTCGACAGAATTCAGCTTGACATCATTTTCAGATTCGAGTTTAATCTTGACCTTCCCATCAAAGCGCAGGTTCCGAAAGTCGACATCTAGGAACAGGTCGTAGGATTCGATCTGCAAAGCGGTCTCTCCCATCTAGAGTCGGGTAAAAGAGTTGCTTCCTATACTACTTCCGGAATCTCTTGCAATCGCAGCGATAGCCGAAGCTGGAATAGGAACATCTTGGAGAGTGAATGGTCTTGGCGTGTCCGCAGTTTGTGCAGTATTCTTGACCTCCAACCTGGCTCAGAAAGGGCTGACCGGTTGGGCAAACCCTGTGCACCATCCGGTCCTCGAACTTGTTACGGTTTACTCTGTTTCGAACGATCGTAACTTCCTCTTGCGGCAATCTAATCGGCTTGCCACATCTTGGACAGATGTTACTGCTCATTCGACATCTTGCTCTTCCCTGGGGACGAAGTTTAGCTCAACCAATTTGTCCGGATCAGAACCCAAACTTCTGGCCTATCTGATGCAACGATCTTGGCGAGTTCTGTAGCATAATCTTTTGTGAGTCGAATCCAGCGGGGTTCTGCAGAACAGACCTTTGCAGAGGATCATTGTCGATGAGAGAGAGCGACCATCAGGCGTCCCTGATGAACTGCGATCTCTAGGCGCACCCATAGAATTTCGAGTACTTGATGTCGCCGACTACGTGGTCGGTTCTTATGCGGTTGAGCGAAAGTCGGTGAGGGACTTCGTCTCATCACTCTATAGCGGGAGACTCTTCGACCAAGCACATAGGATGGGAGAAGCCTATCGTACCAGTATGCTGGTGGTTGAAGGCGACCTCTGGGAAGAGTTGAAACGTGTCCGCAACTCGCGGTCATTATGGGGAGCGCTCATATCATCGGTTCTCGACTTCGGCCTCAACATGTTCTTCACACCCGACGGAAAACAAACCGCTCAGTTCCTATTCACGCTTGGAAAGGGAGGACGACATACAAAGGGCTCTGGTGGACCTCCAATAGTCGTCCGAAAACCAAGAAGCCAAGATCTTAACCGACTCCAACTATCGGTCCTCAGCTCGCTTCCCGGGATAGGTCCGCAGATGGCAGGACAATTACTCGGATATTTTGGGTCGTTGAGGAAAGTCTTCTCAGCATCAATGACCGAGATCGCTGTGGGTGCAGATTTGGGCAGAAGTCGAGCGCTATCCCTTACTAAGCTGCTGGACTCTCGTTACAAGGCTTCAAGAACAGTAATCTCGCAAGCAAGTCTCAGCCAAGAGTGACACCTATGGGTCTTGTCTTGAAAGACTGTGATTGGATAGTCACCCAGGACCCGCAACGACGCATCTTGGCAAACGCATCGGTCCGAATAACTGACGGAAGGATTGAACAGGTTGGCAGAGTCAACGCCGCTTCCAAGGATGAGGTGATTGATTGTAGACGGAAGGTGCTCATCCCGGGTCTCATCAACACCCATACGCATCTCTCGATGACTCTCTTTCGCGGCTATGCAGATGATCTGGAGCTGCGAGACTGGCTGGAGAAGAAGATTTGGCCTCTAGAAAGTAGGCTTACCGGAGAGATGTGCTATCAGGGAGCCCTCCTCGGCAGCCTAGAGATGACACGGACTGGGACGACATGTTTTGTCGACATGTATTTTCACATGGAAGACGTTGCAAGAGCAGTCGATGAAGCGGGACTCAGAGCAATCCTGTCACCGGGCATCATAGACAAGCCTGACAAGGCAGGCACCGAACACGAGCGAAAGACCACACTCAAGTTCCTAGAGTACATTCACCAATTACACAATCCGCTGCTCGACTTCGCCGTTGGTCCTCACGCCCCATACACCTGTGGCCCAGAGACACTTCTCTGGGCGAGAGACCTCGCTGAGAAAGAAGATACCTTAGTCAATATTCACATCGCCGAGACCCGAGGGGAGCAGGCTCAATTCGAGAAAGACGGAAAGGGCCGAGTTGTAGAATATCTGGACAAGATCGGCTTCCTCACCAATCGAGTCTTGGCCGCCCACGCCGTCTGGCTGACAAAGAGCGAGGTCAGACTGTTAGGGCAGAAAGGTGTCCGGGTGTCTCACTCTCCCGTATCGAACATGAAGCTAGCAAGTGGAGGCACAGCCCCCGTCCCAGAGATGTGGGATGCGGGCGTTCCCGTCGGGCTTGGCACCGATGGACCTGCCAGCAACAATGGGCTGGACATGTTTGATACAATGAAGATGACCGCTCTCGTACACAAGAATTCCAGATGGGACCCTACAATCATGAATGCTCAGCGAGTCTTGGACATGTCGACGATCGAGGGGGCCCGTTGCATTGGACGCGAAAAGGATTTGGGAAGTGTCGAGATTGGTAAGCGGGCAGACCTCGTCCTGCTTGACCTGCGAGACCCGAACCTGATTCCCATCCATCGAAAGGAGACGGTCGTTTCGGACCTAGTCTACTCAGCAAATGGCCAGAACGTCGACACCACAATCGTCGACGGGACGCCCTTGATGGTCAACAGAAGATTCCGGAAGCTTGACCAGGAGAAGATCGGCGAGAATGTGATGTCGTCAATTGCCAAGCTTATCCCTCAGTGACGCTTTTTCAATTACCATTCTACCCCTATCGCCTCGCCATTCATTTCGACTCTTTTCAATCTCTATCGTCTTCGAGAAATGAGGGGCATCTAGAACAAAGCTCTCGTACTCTCCACCCTCACCAGTCAAATGAATACCATGGATCTTAGACAACTGATCGAGGTTGGACCATTCTTGCTCTGTTAGCTCTCGACCTAACCATGATTCGTCCAGGCCCATGGCGGCGACGGCAGTGATGATGATTCGGAAACCCGACCTCCGCAAATCTTCGACCAGCAATCTCGGTCTCCTGTGCCACAACGGGGCGTAGCTTTTCAGCCCGATCGCATCGCACATATTATCAAACCTAGTTTTCTGATAATCGCTCGCTACTGCGCCCGCAGCTAGACCGGAAATCTCGCCCCTGGATTTCATCTTGGCCAATGTATGCTGAAGGTCTGCCATCTCATCCATGCCCGTCGTTGGAACAATTTCGTGCGACAACCCCATCGCCTCCGCTTGAAGATGGGTCCATTCCACATTCGGGTAGTGAAACATGCGAGAGTCATCGGAACGCGGCCTCACTGTGACGAGACTTACCTCCCAACCCTGATGCTCACCAACCCATATCGCATATGCACTGTCCTTTCCTCCGCTGAACAAGACGGCGACTCGAAGCGTCATCCCGAACTACTCCATGTCAAAGCGATCCTTATTTTCGAACTGTTTGTCGTACAATTGCTGGAGCCGTTGCAGTGTGCCAGCGTCTTCTGGACCCTTATCATCTCTAAAGCGGGAGATTCGAGCGAATCTCAGAGCGAATCCCGACTTGTAGCGAGGGCTCTTCTGAATCTCGTTGTAGGCAACCTCAGCCACGATAGCCGGCTTGACGTAGACCGTGTAGCGACCATCTCTCGTCTTAATCTCCTGCAATCGTTTCGTGATCGTTTCAAACTCTACATCTGTCAAACCTTTGAAAGTCTTCCCGACTACCAAGAACTCCCCCGTTTCTTCGTCCCTAACTGCTAAATGGTAGTTGCTCAGCCATCCCACCCTCCGACCACTACCCCAGTCGGCCGCGACGATCACCACGTCGAGCTTGTCTGCCGGTTTGATCTTGAACCATTTCTTTCCCCGCGCACCGATCGAGTAGTTGCTCGTCAAGGATTTCGCCATGAGCCCCTCGTGTCCCTCGTTCAACGCGGATTGCATGAAACCTTCGACCTTCTCGACGTCCGAGGTTATGATTCTTGGAGCGAGGCGGTCTTCCGGCGCAATCTGGGAGAGTATTTTCCAACGGTCGGTGTAGGGCTGATCGATCAGGGTCTTCCCGTCAACTTGCAGGGCGTCGAAGAGGTATAGTTTGAGTGGAATCTTGCCTGCCATATCATCGATCTCGTGGACACGTCGAAACCTCCTCATCAGGTCCTGGAACGGTACTGGTTTACCCGTCGCTCCGGTGGCGACAACCTCTCCCTCGATCAGAAACTCCGTCGCCTTCACTTGCGTCTTTACGAAATCGACAATCTCAGGAATACTATCTGTAACGTCCGTCAGTCTTCTACTGAAGATTCGTACCTTGTCGTCTTTCTTGTGAATCTGGATTCTCGCCCCGTCGAACTTGTACTCGAAGGCTGTTCCATCCTTGTGCTCTGCAAGAACATCTTGGGCGTCATCGGCCATTTCTGCCAGCATGGGTTTGACCGGGACGAACAACCGCAGACTGATTTTCTCCAGTGCTGTGGAACCCTTTGACATCGCCAACCTGGCAACATCTCCGATGTCGCCATGCAACATATGTGCTCTTCGAACCAAGTCTCTCGGAACCGCTGACGCTTCTGCAATGGCGTCCAGGAGGACGCCTTCGACGACGCCGATTCGCATCTCTCCTAGCATCATTCGTATGAGATACTCCGCCTCTACCTGAGAGGCTTGAGTGAGAGTAGTCTGTAGGAGACTCAGTTTTCGGTCTCTTGATCGAGAACCGGATGTCTCGGCGATTGTCTCCATCGCGTTATAGATGTCTCCTATCATCAATGGATGTTCGGTGAGTCGGCTCTGTCCGAGGTTCTTGCCGGCGTCGGAGACCGTCGCGTAGCTGATTTCCAAGACTCGGGGATCTGATTCGGGAAACGCTTTTCCCGCGAGAAATAATGTAGCCAATGGAACTTCTTCAGGACTGATTGATCTCAGGAAGGAGCTGATCAGCGCGATCTTTTCGTTTCTTTTGGTAGTAGCTTCGACCCTCTGACAGAGCTTGGCCAGCTCAAGAAATGGGGTCGTCCTCGTCAAGCCAGCCACTTTACGAGTTGAAAGTCGGATTCAGATTGAGACTCCGTAAGCCGTTTGGCTACTTTCTGAACTCGATCTCTCTTGAAGGCTCTCTCTTCGCAGAGAAACTCTATTATTCCATTGGGATCGGGACGCCCCCTCTTCAAAGAATAGTTTTCCAGCACACGAGGGTGCAGGAAGATGTTGCGGACCCCGTCGAGATCTTTAGGCAACTCGCTCCTGATCTCCTCGGGAAATTCCTCGGCCACTCTGAATTTCCGGATAAGGGCAAGGCCCTTTTTGGGTCCGATGCCCATGACGCCTTCGTTGAAGTCTGTCCCTACTAGCAACGCTAAATCGACTAGCTGCTCTCTACTAATTCCTAGAGCCTGAAGGTTGTCCGCGAGATTCACAAGTTCCGGGATGAGGGGCCTTGATGTTTTCTTTGACGGAAGATATTCTCTTCCTGTCAGGGTCAGGTACCGTGCGAGTATGGGTGCTCCGAACAGGAGACAGTCATAGTCTTTGCTACCAACTGCCCAGACATCGCCCTTTGCTGCCATGAAGCTGGCCTGTGCTTCGCCATCTTCCAAGGCCTCAAGCCACGGAATCCCCATTAGCGACAACAGCCTCTTCGCGTCAGCCAAGACCTCACCGGTGACTCTTCCGGTCATCACAACCTTGGACCACGCCCGTGAATAGTCCTTAGCCTCGACGGCCTGAACATATTCGGCCTGTGCCTTCTGCTGAACCTTTCTTCTCGCCTCGATAGTGGCTCTCTTTAGCGGATTCGGTCGCCCGTCGAAGACAAACACAGGACGAAGCTTGTAATCAGTAACCAGTCGGCTGGTCCGAGTCAGTAGCCCAATGAGATGGGAAGTCACCCTTCCCTTAGGATCGGTAAACAGACTCCCATCTGGCCTCCGGATCAAGGCCAGGAACTGGTGGAGCTCGATGCTAGCATCGACGGCGAAGGACTTGCCGTAGAGTGCCTTGAAGGATGTCTGCTCCCTCTTGAGAATAGGGGTCAGTAAGACTCCCAACACGAGTATCCTGAGCGAACTCTATCCTACAAGATGCAAACCGAACATCTTAAACTAGGCAAAATCGTAGCTGCGTAACGACTCATTATGTAAAGAAATTTTTAGGGGCTCGAAAACGAGTGAAGCGGAGATCGGTCTATCCTCTAGTTGGCCGAATCTTGCGCTTGTTGGCTGTGAAGCGGCTCAGTTGTTTCCTGCAGCGCTGGGCTCGGAAGGAGGGCTTGGGCTGAAAGGCTCTTGTGGAAAGACGAACGACCCTGGCTCGTGGGCTGGTTTAGGCGATTCAGGACTAGTCTGGGACCCGTGCGAAGCTTTCTTATGGGAACCGCTGCTCTTCTGAGACGTACCGCTCGTCTTTGTTCCATGGGACGATGATTTCTTTGAGCTTCCGTTAGTCCGACTGCCTTTGCCTGGAGACGCTCGCAACTTCTGAACTTCTCGGCGAAGGCTCTCTATCTCTCTCGCCGCATAGCTCAGATCAGCGGTCAGTTCTGAGGCCAGCTTGTTGAACGCCCGTGCCAAGTCTTGGAGTACTTGCCTTGTCCGGTTAGGTTCCATTGGCATAGCCTTTGCATCGAGAGAGGGCTAGTGTAAATGTGCTGTAACTATCGAGGTAGGCCGTCAGAACAAGGGAGAAAGAAACACACGTAACGTTGAGCCAGTCCAATATTCTAATTGTCCGAACATGGATCGACTGAACTCGGCTCGGAGGGCCAGGAGCAATCTCAGGCCGCATCAAACTATTTCTCGGCAAGAGGTTCTGAATACTCCTTGTAAGATTCACCCTAGCGATCGCTACTTCGGGGATTACTTCATCTGTCTGCTGTCCAGAAATTCTTTGTCGGGAATCGCGTGGACATACAGTACGACTCTAGAATCGGGATTTTTTTCCATTGACTTAAGCGTGAGGCGTAACTCGCGCCCGACGGCTTGCAGTTCACGACCCGTTAGTATTCATTACGACAACATCTCTATCGGCGAAGGTTGATGAGAACTGGGAGAAACTTAGGTCCTCTTCTCCTGGGTCTCTTTGTCGGCCTGAGTATCATCGCAGCTCTGGGAGTAACTCCCGCATACGCAAAGGGAAGCGGCAGCGGTCCAACCTACTCGTGCACAGTATCCGTCACATACACTACGAATACGTTCTACGTGAAGACGACTGTCACCGCGACCGGCGGCTACTTGCCCGGTCCGAATGAGAACGACAATGTCAAAGCCTACATCAACGGCGTTCTCTACAATACCCAATCTTCAACGTACTCAATAGGAAACAACGTTGCATCGACTACAGTGACAATACCTGTATCGTCTAACGGTTCGGGATCTTACACCTTCCAGTCTGCCATCCTCAACAGCAAAGGGGTCCAGTTGACCACCTGTACTGGGACTTATACTCTGTAACGGTACCTTTAAC
>Ga0209378_1001602_pt1 | contig 16037 bp, 15 predicted proteins | sample GraSoiAngelo_156_FD_186170 | JGI IMG/M metagenome (GOLD analysis project Ga0209378, IMG submission 186170) | Grasslands soil microbial communities from the Angelo Coastal Reserve, California, USA - 14_1009_13_40cm (SPAdes) (version 2) | ecosystem: Environmental > Terrestrial > Soil > Grasslands ... | reverse complement strand
CCACGAGCGTCATCCCGAAGCGCTCGGCCGTCGCGACGGCGAGGCTGGACGGCGCGCCGACGGCGGCGAGGATCGGGATGCCAGCGGCGACCGCCTTCTGCACGACCTCGTATCCGGCACGACCGCTCACCGCGAGCACACGGTCGCGGAGCGGCAACAGTCGGTCGAGGAACGCGCGACCGACGACCTTATCGACGGCGTTGTGCCTGCCGATGTCCTCGCGCAAGAGCTCGAGCTCGCCCGCCGTGTCGAAGAGACCCGCGGCATGGAGGCCGCCGGTCGACTCGAAGATCCGTTGCTGCTCGCGCAGGCGGTCCGCGAGACGCGTGAGGACGGAAGCGTCCAGCGTGACTCCCGGCTCGAGTCTCGGGAAATCGAGCGCGAGCGACTCCACGGTCGTCGCGCCGCAGACGCCGCAGGCCGAGCTGGACAGGAACGAGCGCTCGGGGCGCCGGCCCGGCGCCGACCGTAGGTGCACGTCGATCTGATTCGACTCCACGAGGTCCGCGGCGACGTGAAGCGAGGCTTCGGCCTCGGCTGCTTCGGCGCTGATGCGCACGCCGATGACGTCGCCGGGTGAACGGATGACCTGCTCCGCCCAGAGCAACCCAAGGGCGAGTTCAAGGTCGTTGCCTGGCGTGCGCATCACGATGCTGAGAGGGGCGCCGTCGAGCGAGATCTGGAGCGGCTCTTCGGCGGCGACATGGTCGCTGTCCTCGCGCCAGGCGCCCGAACGCCAGCGGGCGATCGCGACGGGCGGCGCCTGCGGTCTCGGCACAAGGACGATGCTACGGGGGGTTCAGCGGGCGGATGCCCCCGAGCCCCGGGTAGCATCGACTCCCGTGAAGATCGGTGTCGAGCTTCGCCTCTCGGCCGATCCGGGCGAGCTCTTCGCCGACGCCCGTGCGTTCGAAGCGGCCGGCGCCGACTCCTTCTGGCCGACCGGCGATGAGGACAGGCTCGTACTCCTTGCGGCTATCGCGGCGGTCACGTGGCGTGCCCGGCTCATCGCAGTCGGGTCGATCGACCCGCAAGCCGCCGGCGCTCTCGATCGGCTATCGCGCGGACGGCTCGTGGTGGCTTCCCGTGACGGCGATGAGTTCGTTCTCCCCGGCGCGGAAGGCGAGCGCGAACGTTGGAAGTCCCTCCCCTTCCCGGAGAGCCGCGTGGCGTGGACCGAGCTGCGTACGAAGCACGAAGCCGATGGCGTGAGCGGGCTCGTGCTGCCCAACGACCCGCGGCTGCTCGACTTGATCCGCAACCCGGACGTTCAAGAGGATCGCTCGGACATCAAGCTCGCGTTCGGCTAACGCTCAGGCCGCGTCGCGCAGCGCCCGCTGCACGCGCCACGAGTCAGCGTTCGGCGCTATGAAGAGCGTGATCATGATCCCGTAGAACGGCAGATGGCCGACGAACTCCGGCAGCCCGAACACGATAAGCGTCACGCTGAAGAGGGCGAACCCGACGGCCATCACCGGTCGCGTGATCTGGCCTGAGACGATCACCACACCGATGACGAGCTCCGTGACACCGGCAAGCCAGATGAAGACCGGGTCGCTGACGCCGAGTGGTCGCAGCACGTTCAGGAAGCGACTCTGATCGAGCAGGGCCTGCGCGAGCGGCGGGTTGAGCAGCTTCTCGGTGAGCGCGCCGTACGCGATGCCAAAGCCCATCGCGATCCGCAGCAGGTTCAGCGCGGCGGCCGGCGCGTCCTCGTGCTCGAGCGCTCCGCGCGCTCTCCGCCGCGCGTCAAATGAGAGCTGACCGGGTCCTGCAATCAAGAGGAAGATGGCGATGCCGAGGATGTGGACCTGCTCGAGGATGCTCTCGACGTTGAATGGGAACATCGCCGCCGCACCGAGCACCGCAAGGAGGACGGCGGCGAAGCGGGTGAAGAGGCCGCCGACGATAAGGAGCCCGCAGAGCGTCTCGACGCCGAGGATCGCGAAGCCCGCGGCATCGCGCTCGACAGGAAGCGAAGGTACGAAGAGCCAGCCCGCGATCACGGCCGCGATGAGCGAAGAGCCAAGAGCTATCCGGAGCGCGAGCGGACCGCTCTTCGCGTATCGCTCGAGCGAGCGTATCGCCGTGGGCTCCGGGACCCGGTGCTGGATCACATAGGCGACGCCCGCCGCGACGAGCGCGATCACGAACGCTCCGATAACGGGCCAGCTGAGGAGCAGGTCGTAGCGCGTTGGATGCGGCCGCGGGTCCGTGAACCATTTCACGTGCGGGAGGATGCCGAGCAAGAGGACGCTCAGCGGTATGTGTCTGGCGCGTGCTTCCAGCGCGGCCAGCTCGCGGCGTCGTGGCTCGTGAAGACGCGGTCGAGGTCGTCCTTCACCAGCGAACGGATGAGCGCCAGCGACTCCTTCGCGGTCGGCTCGTCAGGCGCACGGATCTCGCCGCGCTCGAGGTTCTCCCGCGTGAACGCGGCGTCGCCGCACAGTACGACGCGCCCCGTCTCGGCCAAGTCGACCACCAGTGACTGGTGCCCCGGCGCGTGCCCCGGGGTCGGCACGACCTCGACGCCGGGTGCGACGCGCGCCCGACCGCTCGTCGGCAGATAGCTGAGCTCCGGGATGTCCCAGTACACGCTCGGGAAGTTCGGCTTGCCCTTCGCGAACGCGAGGTGCTCGGCCTGCACGACGAACGTTGCCTTCGGGAATGCGCCGTTGTTGCCGGCGTGGTCGAAGTGCAGATGGCTGTTCACCACGACCGCGATCTCATCGGGACGCAGGCCGAGCGACGCGAGGCGCGCGACGATCGCGTCCTCTTTCGCCATGACGACCTTGAGACTGCCCGGTCCGAACGTGGCGTCGGGACGCTCGATGTGCACCGGGTGGAGCCCGGTGTCGAACAGAATGTTGCCCTCGGGCGTCCGCAGCAGCGCCGACCAGACCGGCGCGAAGCTCTTCGCCTCGCTTGCGCCGGGCACGAACGACGATCGACCGATCTCGACGCCGCCAGTGCGAAAGATCAGAAGCTCGATCACGAGTGGCCGGCGTGCACGATGGCGTGCCCGAGCCCGCGGGCGATGAGCCACCGGTTCACCGGCAGCGCGGCGACGAAGGCAAGCGCGAGCGAGATTGCCAGGCTCGCCCAGAAGAGGATGTCGGCAAGCCCCGCATCCATCGCCCCGGGGACGGCGAGCACGACGGCGTTGTCGACGATCTCCATCGTCGTGATCGAAAGAGTCTCGGCGGCGAGCGTGACGCCACTGGCGCGGACGAACGGCATCCCAGTGCGGAGCAGTGGCACGAGCGTGAGCCCGTAGCCGAACACATATGCGAGCACGATCCCGAGCACGACGCTCACAAGGTTGCCAAGTCCGAGCAGCGTCGCCCCGCCGAGGCCGAGCACCTCGCCGATGCCGCAACCGGTGAGGCAGTGGAGCGTCGCCTGGACGGCGAGGTGCGAGATCGTGGGCTCTTCGTGATGGCGCGCGCGGGTCATCGCCGCAGCAGTTCCTCAACGGCCGCGTATGGATCGATTGAGCGCTCCGCGACGCGTGCGACCGCGGCGTCGAGGCGCGCCGCGCCGACGCGGCCTTCGAGCTCGCGAAGCAGCGCCTCGCGAAGCAGGGCCTCGACCTCGGCGCGGGCTGCTGCGCGGCGGCGGTCCTCGTGCTCGCCGCTTGAGAGCGACCAGCTGCGATGCTTCGCGATCGCGTCGAGCAGCTGCGGCAGGCCCTCGCCGGTCTGCGCTGAGGTGCGGATGATCGGGGTCTTCCACGGCCGATCCTTCGCGAGCGACAGCATCTGCGCGAGGTCGCGCGCCGTCTCATCCGCGCCGGGCCGATCGGCTTTGTTCACGACGAGCACGTCCGCGATCTCGAGGATGCCGGCCTTTATCGCCTGGATATCGTCGCCGAGGCCTGGCACGGTCACGAGGCACACCGTGTCGGCGACGCGGATCACGTCGACCTCCTCCTGTCCGACGCCGACGGTCTCGACGAGAACGACGTCGGTCCCGAGCGCGTCGAGGACATTCACGACGCGAACCGTGGCGCGCGCGAGCCCGCCCGTATGCCCGCGGCTCGCCATCGAGCGGATGAAGATCCCCTCGTCGAGGAAGCGCTCCCGCATGCGGATGCGGTCACCGAGGATCGCACCACCGCTGAACGGACTCGACGGATCGACCGCGACGATGGCGACGTGTGATGCGCGCTCACGGAAGGCGGCCGCGAGACGATTCACGAGCGTCGATTTCCCGCCGCCTGGCGGGCCGGTGATGCCGACGATCTGCGCTCGGCCGGTGTCGGGGTAGAGCGCGCGCATCGCGTCGGCCGCTTCCGGCTCGTCGTTCTCGACGATGGTCAGTAGTCGCGCGATGGAGCGCTTGTCGCCCGAACGCGCCCGCGCGACAAGGTCCGACGATGTGGCGGGGTTCTCGGGAGCAGGGGTCCCTGGGCGCGAAGCGCCAGCCCTCCGGATCGTCGCCATCAGTCGGCGCGAAGCATCTCGCGCGCGATGACGATGCGCTGTACCTCGCTCGTCCCTTCCCCGATCTCCATGAGGCGCACGTCGCGGAGGTGTCGCTCGATAGGGAAGTCGCGCAGGTACCCGTAACCGCCGAGCACCTGCAGTGACGAATCCGCCGCCCTCGTGGCGGCCTCCGACGCGTAGAGCTTCGCCTTCGACGCGGCATCGGTGAACGGAACCCGCGCGTCGGCGAGCGACGCGGCGCGATGGACCAGCAGACGCGCCGCATCGAGCTCGGTGCGCGCCCGCGCGAGCTTCCACTGGATCATCTCAAACTCCGCGATGGGCCTGCCGAATTGTCGCCGCTCCTTCGCATACGCCGTGGCGATCTCGACAGATGCGCGGCCCAGTCCGATCGCGAGCGCTCCGATGCCGATGCGGCCACGGTCGAGCACCCGCTTGACGTCTTCGAACGCGGCGCCGTCGCGTCCGATCCGATCGCGCTCCGGCACGCGGCACTCTTCGAGGATGAGCTGCGCTGTGTCCGAGGCGTGAAGACCCATCTTCTCCTCGCGCCGCCCAGGCCGGAAGCCGGGCGAAGCTCGCGGAACGCCGAATGCGGTCAGCCTGCGGTCGCCGGCGCCGATCAGGACGACCGCGAATCCGGCGACCCCACCGTTCGTGATGAATTGCTTGGTCCCCGTGAGGACGTAGTCGTCGCCCTCGCGCCGTAGCCGGCTCTGCACGCTCACGGCGTCCGAACCTGAGGCCGGCTCGGTCAGGGCCCAGCAACCGAGGTACTCGCCGCGGGCCAGCGGCGGGAGCCAGCGATCCTTCTGGTCCTCGTTCGCCGCGGCCAGCAGATGACCGATGCAGAGCGAGTTGTGCGCCGCGACGGTCAGCGCGATCGAGCCATCGCCCGCGCCCAGCTCCTCCATGACCAGCGCCGAGGTGAGCATGTCGAGCTCGGCCCCTCCGTATTCCTGCGGCACGGCCAGGCCGGTCAGCCCGAGCGCGGCGAGCTCGGGAAGGAGGTCGAGCGGGAACTCGCCTTTCTCGTTCCACGCGTCAGCGTTCGGCACGATCCGTGTGCGGACGAAGTCGCGGACGGTGTCGCGTACGAGGAGCTGATCCTCCCGGTAGCCAAAGCGCACTAGCCCATCTGCCCCCGCATCCGGTCTTGGATCGACTGCGCTCCGGGGATCGTTGGGACGAGCTCGTCGACCATCTTCTGGTCTTCCTCGAGCACCCCACGGTCGATGTTGAACGCCGCTTGCCGGGTTTTGAAGATGCGGTCCTGCACGTCCTGCGGGAGCGTGAGCATCGCCTTCATCCGCGCGGCGGTCAGGCGCTTGCGCTCCGGAAGATCCTCGATGCGCACGAGCTCTCGTAGCTGCGGCGTGAGCGCGCCGACGCGCGCGCTGTCGACCGGGATCGCGGCGATCATCCCGAAGCGATGCTTCCAGAACTCGATCGCCTCCTGCTCGCTCTTCCCGCGCAGAGCGGCGAGCCCGGCGTCGACCGGTCGATCGTCCTTCTTCGCCATGTCTAGACCTCCACACCTCTTTTTTTCGGGACCGCCGCGCGTACGTACGTGGTGATCTCCTCGAGCGACGCACCGGGCGGAAAGACTCGTTCGACCCCGACCTTCCGCAGGCCGGGCCAGTCTGCCTCCGGGATGATCCCGCCGCCAAAGAGCAGTACGTCGTCCAGACCTTTCTCTTTCATGAGCTCGTTGATCCGTGGAAAGATGTAGTTGTGCGCCCCCGAGAGGAGCGACACGCCGATCGCGTCGGCATCTTCCTGCAGCGCGGTCTCGACGACCTGTTCCGGCGTCTGATGTACGCCCGTGTAGATCACTTCCATTCCGGCATCGCGAAGTGCGCGTGCCACGACCTTGGCCCCGCGGTCGTGGCCGTCGAGACCGGCCTTCGCGACGACGACGCGGATCGGGCGCTTCAAAGAGATATCCCGAGCTCGGCGAAATGCTCCCCCCAGTGCAGGTACGTGCACCACGCCGCAATATCGAAGATCTTCTCGTTCGCGAGGCGGTCGTCGGCGAGCTCCGCGATCGCCTCGCGGATCCGCCGCTGCGAGGTATCGAGCTCGTCGAGCATGGCCTCCGGGCCGACGAGCCGGTGCGCTTCGACGGCCCGATCGTTGAAGGCCTGGATCGAGTCCTTGTTCCAGGTGGTGATCTCGTTCGTGTCGATCTCGCGCGCGGCCTCTTGCATCCACGCCGCGGCGTGCGCGGCGAGGTCGCGATAGGTCCAGCCGGCGGGCGTCGTTTCACCGAGTCCGGCACGGCCGCGCTCGCGCAGTGCCGCTCGGAACCGCCGCCAGACGTCGTCGAACCGCTCGAGCATCGCGGCCGCCGTTTTGGGAAGCGCGGCCTCCACCTCGGCACCGTGCTCGACGAAATGTCCGTAGGTCTCCCCGACCACGAGCCGGACCGCGAGGAACGGCACGTCGCGGTCCTGCGGGAGGGCCTTCACCGTACCCACGACCATCCGGTACGCGGTGTCGAGGCGATGGAGAACCTCCTCGGCGGACCGCTCGGCGCCGGCTTTCGCCTCGCGCGCGTTCTCGGCGTCGATATCCGGCGCCGGGCCCCTGCGGCCCGCGAGCCGATTCGGCATCTCGGCAGGGACCTGCTCCATCCAATAGGCGACGTGCGAAAGCATCCCCTTGTGCGTCCAACCCGCGGGGGTCACGGCGTCGAGCGGGAGCAGGCCAAGGCGCCCGACGGCGTTTCGGAAGGGGCGCCAGCCCTCGCGCATCTTTTCGAGAAGCTCGGCAGGACGCTTGGGCACCCCGGCGAAGACCTCGTCGAAGTGTTCGGCGTAGTGGCCGTAGGTGTTCCCCGCGACGACGGCGATGATCCAGTCGTCGTTCTCGTGGATCTGCTCGGGCGTGAGCTTCTGGACCTCGGCGACGAGCCGCTCGTGCGCGTCGTCGACGTCGCGGAGCACGTCGCTGGCCGTGCGACCGCGCGTGCGCTCGACCACGGCGGCGTTGAACTCGTCGGTGTCGTCGACGCCCAGATAGCGCTTCGCCTCGCCGCTCTCGTGGAACGTCCGCAGTCGACTCGCGGTCCGGTCCTCCCACGCGGCGGCGTGCGCGACGACATCCTTGTACATCCATCCGGTGGAGGTCTTCTCCTCGAGCCCGGCCAGTCCGATGGCCACGATCAGGCCGCGGAAGCCGATCCAGTTCGTCTGCACGAGACCAAACAGGTCGTCGCTCGTTCGTATCGCCGCGCCGACGTCGGCGTAGTGGTCGGGGTAGTGGCCGGTGGTGTTCCACTCGACCACATCGAACGCGAGCTTCGCGGCGTTCTCGGGGAGCACGCGGACGGTCTCGAGAAGCCGCTCGTGCGCGACCGCCCAGCGCGCGAACAGGTCATCGGTGGACTCGTCTTTGGCTTCGCCGGCGACGCGAGCGTTGAACCCGTCGACGTCGTCGTACAGCTTTGGATCTTCGCCGCGCTCGAGTACGCCCGCGACCCGCGGAGGGACTGTCTCCTCCCAGGCAGCAAGATGCGCGAGATTCTCGTTCAGCGACCAGCCGGTCCGAAGCTTCTCCGTGAACCGCTCGCGCGGGAGCGCCTCGAGTGCGGAACGCAACGCGCGATACCCCTGCCCGATCCGCTTCTCGAGGTCGAGCTTAGAAATAACCGGGATCGTGGTACTCGCCATAGACCTCCTTCAGCACCTGTACCTGCTCACCAACACTGGCGTTCGCGCGGGCGGCTTCGAGGAAGCGCGGCATTAACTCCTCGCCCGAGTTCGCGGCGCCCCGCAACGCGTCGAGCGACTCGCGCCAGCGACCCGCATCTCGCTTCTTACGCGTCTCCTGAAGCCGTGCATTCTGCTTTCGCTCGACCTCGGGGTCGATCCCGAGTGTGGGGACGTGAGTCTTCTCGCCGGTCGCGTATTTGTTGATGCCCACGATCACCTTCTCGCCTTCCTCGACCTGCTGCTGGAAGTGGAACGCCGCCTCAGTGATCTCGCGCTGTGGATAGCCGCGCTCGACGGCTTCCACCATCCCGCCCATTCTCTCGATCTCTCCGAGGTATCGCTCGAACCCCTCCTCCATGCGCCGCGTCAGCGTCTCGAGGTAGTAGCTGCCGGCCAGGGGATCGATCGTGTCCGCCACACCGGACTCGTGAGCGATGAGCTGCTGGGTCCGGAGCGCAAGCGTCACCGCCTCCTTCGTCGGGAGCGCGTAGGTCTCGTCGAGCGAGTTCGTATGCAGGGACTGGGTACCGCCGAGCACCGCGGCGAGCGCCTGGAGCGTCACCCGAACGACGTTGTTGTATGGCTGCTGCGCGGTGAGCGAGACGCCCGCGGTCTGCGCGTGCGTGCGCAGCATGAGCGCGCGCTCGTTCGTCGGGTGATACCGGCGTTCGATCTCGCGCGCCCATATCCGGCGCGCGGCGCGGAACTTCGCGATCTCCTCGAAGAAGTCGTTGTGCACGTCGAAGAAGAAGGAGAGGTGCGGGACGAAGTCATTCGGATCGAGGCCCGCCGCGACGCCCCATTTCACGTACTCGAGACCGTCGATGAGCGTGAAGGCCAATTCCTGGAGCGCCGTCGCCCCGGCCTCGCGGATGTGGTAGCCGGAGACCGAGATCGTGTTCCAGCGCGGCACGTCGCGCGACCCATAACGGAAGGTGTCGATGACGAGGTGCATCGCGGGCTTCACCGGGACGATCCACTCGCGCTGCGCGATGTATTCCTTGAGTGCGTCGTTCTGGATCGTGCCGCCGAGCCGGTCGAATGGGATGCCGCGCCTCTCGGCCGCTGCCAGGTACATCGCCCAGACGATTGAGGCGGGACCGTTGATGGTCATCGACGTGGTCACCTGATCGAGTGGGATCCGGTCGAAGAGGATCTCCATATCGCGGAGCGTGTCGACGGCCACGCCTTCTCGTCCGACCTCTCCCCGGCTCAGTGGGTCGTCTGAGTCCCGGCCCATGAGCGTCGGCATGTCGAAGGCCACGGAAAGACCGGTCACGCCCTGGGTCAGGAGGTAGCGGAACCGCTCATTTGAATCCTCAGCGGAACCGAACCCGGCGAACTGGCGCATCGTCCAGAGCCTGCCGCGGTACATCGAGGGCTGAACCCCGCGCGTGTAGGGGAACTCCCCCGGCAGGCCGAGGTCCCGATCCTGATCTAGGTCCGCGATGTCGTCCGCCGTGTACAAGGGCTCGATCTCGTCGTCCGAGATCGTCGAGAAGCGGGGCTTGCGCTCGGGGTGCCGCTTCACGGCCGGCCCGTAGACCTCCTCGAGCCAGCGCTGCTTGGCCGTTTTCGTCTTCTGGATCGTCATGCAGCGAGGAGCGATCGCGCGATCACCAGGCGCTGGATCTCGCTCGTCCCTTCGTAGATCGTTGTCGCGCGCCCGTCGCGCGCGTAGCGCTCCACCGCGTACTCGCGCAGGTATCCGTAGCCGCCCAGCGTCTGCACCGCGGTATGTGTCGCGCGCTGCGCCATCTCGCTCGCGTAGAGCTTCGCCATCGCGGCCTCGCGCGTGAATGGACGGCCATGGTCTTTGAGCCAGGCCGCGCGCAAAGCCAAGAGTCGCGCCGCGGCGACCTCGCTTTCCGATCGAGCAAGCGGGAAGCGCACGCCGTCGAAGTCGGCGATCGGCTCTCCGAACTGCTTGCGCTGCTTCGCGTACGCGCGCGCGATGGCGATGGCGGCTCGCGCGATTCCCACAGACTGCGCGGCGATTCCGATGCGTCCGCCGTCGAGCGCGGCCAGCGCGAGCGCGAAGCCCTTCCCCACCTCACCGATCACAGCGTCTCGGCCGACGCGCACGCCATCGAGCACGAGGGCGCTGGTGTCGGAGGCCTTGAGCCCGAGCTTGCGTTCGGCCGGACCGACCACGACGCCCGGGGCGTCGAGAGGAACGGCGAAGGCCGTGATGCCCGCATGAGTCGATGGGGGCTTCGGCCCCCTCCGATCCCCCAACTCGGCGACGCGAGCGAAAACGATCGCGAGCGGCGCGTAGCGGGCGTTGGTGATGAACTGTTTGCGCCCGTCGAGCCGCCAGCCATCCCCTTCGCGGACCGCCGTAGCGCGAAGCGACGCGGCATCGCTTCCCGAGGACGGCTCGGTCAGGGCGAAGGCCGCGAGCCCGCTGCCATCGATGAGCCTCGGGAGCCAGCGGCGGCGCTGCTCGGCCGTGCCATAGCGGACGAGCGTGCCGTCCACGATGCCCGTGTTCACCGCGACGCCGACCGCGAGGGAGGGCCAGGCAGCGGCGAGCTCCTCGAGGACCAGGGCGAACGCGACGGTAGATGCGCCGAGGCCGCCAAGTGGCTCAGGGACGGTCATCCCGAGCACCCCAAGCCGTCCGAGCTCGCGAATGACGTCTCGCGGGATCTCGCCCGCCTTCTCGGCCGCCGGAATGCGCTCGCGAAGGCTCGCCGCCCAGCCGGCCACCGCCGACGCGAGATCGCGTTCGGTCTTGCCGACGAAGGGCCTCATGTGCTTCGGACCTTCTTCACGGCCTCCGTGAACGCTGGGACGAACTCGAACACGTCAGCCACGACGCCGTAGTCCGCGACTTTGAAGATGTCGGCGTCGGGGTCCTTGTTCACGGCCACGATCACCTTGCTCGAGGTCATGCCCGCGAGGTGCTGGATCGCGCCGGAGATGCCGAGCGCGACGTAGAGGTCGGGCGTCACCGTCTTCCCGGTCTGCCCCACCTGCTCTTCGTTCGGCCGCCAGCCCGCGTCGGTGACCGCGCGCGAAGCGCCGACCGCTCCGCCGAGAGCGTCCGCGAGCTCCTCGACCAGGTTCCAGTGCTCCGGGCCTTTGAGGCCTCGGCCGCCCGAGACCACGACCCGCGCCTCCGCGAGCGACACGCGCTTGCCGCCGGACGCGACCGCCGCGAACTTGGTGAAGGTGAGCTTCTCGGCGGCCGCGTCGGCCTCGATCTTCGTGACCTGCGGCGCAGGCGCGCCTTCGCGGAGCCGCATCGCGCCGGGCCGGATCGAGACGACCGCGGGCAATGGCACGCGCATCCGGGCGCGCACTTTCCCCGCGTACATCGGCCGCGTGATCTCGAGCGACCCACCTTGCGCGGCTATTTCAGTCACGTCGGCCGCGTATGCGCGGCCGAGCCGCGCCGCCAGACGCGCCCCGAGGTCGCGACCGTTCTGGGTGGCCCCCAGCAGCACCAGATCGGGCGCATCGGCCTGCACCTTCTTGGCGAGCGCGCTTACGAAGGGAAGCGGTGAATAGCGCTCGCCGCCGATCTCGACGACCGACGCGTCGCCCAGCTGCGTGGCCTTCGCGGCGAGCTCGAGCGAAACGCGCCGTAGCTCCGTCCCTTTTCTCTCGGCGACGACCAGCACTTTCACAGGACCTTCGCCTCGTCCCTTAGCGCCGTCGCGAGCTGGTCCGCGAGGTGTCTCGGATCCCCGTCCTTGAGGATCTTGCCCGCGCCGCGGGCGGGAGGAGGCTCCATCGAGAGCACCTCCAGCATCGGCCCCGATGCATCGACACCCAGTGCGGTGAACGGCCGCTCGGGTATCTCCTTCTTCTTCGCCTTCATGATCCCGGGCAGCGACGGATAACGCGGCTCTTTCTCGCTCTTATGGACAGTGGCGAGCGCGGGCAGCCGCGCCGTCCACACTTCATGACCACCCTCGACCTCGCGCCAGAGCTCGACGGACCCGTCCGCGGGCACCGCCTTCGTGATCGTGGCGACGTGCGGCCAGCCGAGGACCTCCGCAAGCGCCGGACCGATGAACCCTTGATCGTCGTCCGAGGCCTGCTTCCCGCAGAGGACCAGATCGGGCTTAGCTTCCTCGATGACCTTCGCGAGCGCTCGCGCGATGGCGACCGGAGGGATCGCCTCGTCGGCGATCACGATCGAGGCCTCATCGCAGCCCATCGCGAGCGCCTGCCGGAGCGCGTCGCGCGAACGCGCCGGCCCGACCGTGACCACGGACACGACCGTGGATGGATCGTCGTCCTTTCGCTCGAGCGCCATCTCGATCGCGTACTCGTCGTAGGGGGAGATCGACCAGGTTATGCCTTCGGTCTTGATCGACTTGCCGTCCGGCGCCACGCTCACGCGGACCGTCGAGTCGGGGACCTGCTTCAGCGGGATGAGGATCTTCATAGCTCGGTCTGGTCCCCGCCGTACCAGAGCGCGAACGCGACCGCCCCGAACGCCACGGCGAGCGCGATGAACGCGAACACGATCGCGAAGATGGTCGTGCCGTCGGTTAGGTTCACTAGTTCTGCAGCCTCCCCGCAACGAGCTCGAGCACGTCGACCGGGCGCACCTGCTCCTGCACGCCCTTTGCCCCGACGCCTTCCTCCAGCATGATCAAGCAGAACGGGCAGCCGCTCGCGACCTTCGTCGCCCCCGTCTTGGCCGCCAGGAGCTGGTCGATCCGCCGGTGGTTGACGCGCTCGCCGACCTTTTCCTCCATCCACATGCGTCCGCCGCCCGCGCCGCAACAGAACCCGCGCTCACGGTGGTGCGGCGCGATCTCGGCGCGCTGGATACCGGGAAGAGCGTCGAGGACCGCGCGAGGCTGGTCATAGATGCGGTTGTGACGGCCGAGGTAGCACGGATCGTGGTACGCCACGATCTCCTGGCCGTCGCTCCCGATGCGTAACTTTCGCTCCCCGAGCAATCGGTCGACGAGCTGCAGCGCATGGAGGACCTCATAGCTGCCGCCGAGCTGCGGGTATTCGTTGGCGATGGTGTTGAAGCAGTGCGGACAGCTCGCGATCACCTTCTTCACGCCGTACTTCGAGAACGTCGCGATGTTCTGCTGCGCCTGCAGCTGCCAGAGGTATTCGTTACCGATCCGGCGTGCCGGATCGCCGTTGCAGGTCTCTTCCGTGCCAAGGATGGCGAACGAGACGTTCGCGGCCCGGAGGATCGCGACGAGAGCCCGCGCCACGCGCTGGTTGCGGCGGTCGACGGAGGCGGCGCAGCCGACGAAGTAGAGGTACTCCGCGTCGGGGTTTTCCGCGAACGTCGGCACGCCCAGCTCCTTGGCCCAGTCGCCCCTGGTGTCACGCGGCTCGCCCCAGGGATTTCCTGAGCGCTCGATGTTGGTCATGGCGCGCTGCGCCTCGGGCGGCGCCGTCCCCTCCATTAGCGTGAGGTGGCGGCGCATGTCGACGATCTTGTCGATGTGCTCGATGGTCACGGGGCACGCTTCGACACACGCCGCGCAGGTCGTGCACGCCCAGAGCTCTTCGGGCTTCGACTCGACCCAGTGCGCCGGCGGCTTCGTCGCGGCCTTCGGATCCTTGAGGAGTGCCCGCCCCTCGGCGAGCAGCTGATCGCGCACGTCGAGGACGATCTTCTGGGGATCGAGCGGCTTGCCGGTGGCGAGCGCCGGACAGTTGTCTGAGCACCGGCCGCACTCGGTGCAGGTGTAGCCGTCGAGGAGCTGCTTCCAGCTGAAGTCGCGGATCGTGGCCGCGCCGAAGGTCTCCTTGTTCTCGATGTCCTCGATGAGCCCGAGCGCGCCGCGGGGCGTCTGCTTCCGGAAGAACACGTTCGGGAGCGTGGTGACGATGTGCAGGTGCTTCGACTGCGGCAGGTAAGCCGCGAACGCGAGCACCGTCACGAGGTGTAACCACCAAGCCCAATAGAAAACGACGGCCGAGGACTCGCCCGGGAACACCGAGCTCCGGAGGAAGAGTCCGGCGAGCGGCGGCGGGGTATAGCCCTTTTCGAGATTGCCGGCCGCGAGACCCGCGCCCTCGAAGACGAGCAGCGTGATCATCAGGATCGCGATCAGCCCAAGGATCACGTAGCCGTCGAGAGCGACGTGCATCCGCGGAGGCGCGAAGAAGATCCGCCGGATCAGCGCGATCGCGATCGACCCCAGCACGAGGACGGCGAAGATGTCGATCGTCCAGGCGAAGACCGCACTCCCTGCGCCGGGAAGGTGGAAGCCCGCTATGCCATTCGCGAGCAGGTCCACCGTGCCGATCGTGATAACGAGAAAGCCCCAGAAGATGAACGCGTGCGCGAGCCCGCGAGCGTAGTACGGGCGCTTCAGCAATTTGCGCTGGCCGAGATAGATGACGAGCTCGTCGCGGAGGCGCAGCCAGGGATGGTCGAGCCGCGCCTCGGGCCGGCCGAGCCGCAGGAATCGGTAGAGGCGCCAGGCGCGCCAGAAGAACGCGCCAAATCCGAGGATGGTCAGGGCAAGGAGAATCGCGCCACCTGGGAAAAAGGCGCCGGTTGGCGCGGTCATTCCTTCAGGATCTCTTCCGCGATGACGAGCTTCATGATCTCGCTCGTCCCCTCGTAGATCTCGGTGATCTTCGCGTCGCGGTAGTGGCGCTCCGCAGGGAAGTCCTTTAGGTACCCGTAGCCGCCGAAGATCTGCACGCAGTCACGCGCCGCCTTGACCGCGACATCGCTCGCGAAGAGCTTCGCCTCGGCCGCGGCGAGGATGTGGTCCTCACCGGCGTCCTTGAGCGCGGCGGCGCGCCAGGTGAGGAGGCGCGCGGCGTCGATCTCCGTCGCCATGTCCGCGAGCATCCACTGGATCGCCTGGAAGTCGGCGATCTTCTTTCCGAAGGCCTCGCGCTGTTTCGCGTACGCGAGCGAGTCCTCGAGGCAGGCGCGAGCGATCCCCACCGCCTGCGCCGCGATCGAGATCCGGCCGCCATCGAGCGTCGAGAGCGCGATCTTGAATCCTTCGCCGACCTCGCCCAGCAGGTTCGCGGCCGGGACGCGGCAATCCTGAAAGAGGAGCTGCGCCGTGTCCGAGCCGCGGATGCCGAGCTTGCGCTCGAGCTTGCCGACCGAGAATCCGGGCACGCTCTTCTCGACGATGAACGCAGCGATGCCCTTGTGGCGCTCGGGGGGATCCGTTTGCGCGAAGACCACCGCGACGTCCCCGATCGAGCCGTTGGTGATGAAGTTCTTCGTGCCGTTCAACACCCATCCGTCGCCCTCGCGCCGCGCACTGGTCCGCATGGCAGCGGCATCGCTGCCGGACGCCGGCTCGGACAGCGCGAAACACCCGATCCGCTCTCCGGTCGCCAGCGCGGGTAGATAACGCTGCTTCTGCTCCTCAGTGCCGAACTGCAGGATGGGATCGACGGCGAGGGAGACGTGGGAGCACAGCACGACGCCGGTCGAAGCGCACGCGCGATTGATCTCCTCGACGATGAGCACGTAGCACACCGCGTCCAGGCCCGAACCGCCGTAGCGCTCGGGCACGTACGTGCCCATGAACCCGAGCCTTCCCATCTCCGCAAGAAGCTCGCGCGGGATCTTGCCCTGCTCGTCGATCTCCGCCGCGCGCGGGAGGACGCGTTCGGTCGCGAAGTCGCGCGCTGTCCGCTGCGCCTGCTCCTGCTCTTCGGTGAGCGTGAGATCGAAACCGGTCTCGGCCGACGTCACCGCCACTGCCGCACACCGAAGACGCGTCCGTCGGGGTCGCGGGCGAGGAAATAGCCGTCGCGCATTCCGCCGAACACCGCGCTTCGGGCGTCCGCGCGTTCGTAGGCCGCCGCGAGGTCCGGCACGTGGAACCACGGGACGAAGCCTCCCTCGTCGGCCTCGTCTTCGTGGTCGTGCACCGTAAATGTCGCGCCGCCCGCG
>Ga0209378_1001601_pt1 | contig 16048 bp, 9 predicted proteins | sample GraSoiAngelo_156_FD_186170 | JGI IMG/M metagenome (GOLD analysis project Ga0209378, IMG submission 186170) | Grasslands soil microbial communities from the Angelo Coastal Reserve, California, USA - 14_1009_13_40cm (SPAdes) (version 2) | ecosystem: Environmental > Terrestrial > Soil > Grasslands ... | reverse complement strand
CGTAGCGTATTCTGGGATCTACTACCCCATAGAGGAGATCGGAGATAAAGTTCGCAGCTACAACTGTCAGGGAGATGAGGTAGAACATGGCTTGCATTACAGGGAAGTCTTTCGAAATTACAGCTTGGTAGAGCCAGTAACCTAGCCCTGCCCAGTTAAAGACAGTCTCCGTGATGATTGCACCGCTTAGAATGCCGCCGAACGCGAGCGCACTAGCTGTTATGACTGGGAGTGAAGCGTTCTTGAAGGCGTGACGGAAGAGTATCGTTCTCTGCGACAAGCCCTTGGCCTTGGCCGTGAGGATGTAGTCTTCGCTAAGTGCATCCATCATTGTCGCTCTTGTCAAGAGGACGAATCCACCATAGGTGAAGAGGGTGAGGGTCAAAGCTGGGAGGAAGAGGTACTGGAGACGAACGGGTATCTGGGCGAGAATGTTTGGAACATGACTCGGCCCCAGGCTCCAATCCCCAGGCACTGTACTTGTCGCAGGAAACCAGTTCAGACCTATGGCAAAGAACAGTATCAGAACTAAACCGATCCAGAAGGTTGGAAGAGCGAAAGTAGTAAGGGAACCCGTGACTGCGGCGCTGTCAAGCACGGAGCCTCGCCTGGAGGCCGCTGCTATTCCAAGAACAATGCCGATGATGATAGAGATCAGCGTGGAGGCCCCGATAAGAAGCAGAGTGTTCTGTAGCCTTCCTGATTGCACAATTTGTTGGCTAATGGGCTGGCCATTCTGGTACGATATTCCGAACTGGAAAGTGAGCATTGAATGAACATAACTGACAAACTGGTCGAGGCGTGTCGCGTTGCAATTCCACTGGGCACAGAGTCTTGCCCTTGCCGCAGGATTCGAGGCCAGCTTTGGACTGCTTGACAGGAGTTGTTGGGCGCCGTTCGGGCCCGGAATTCCCTCGAACACAAACCAGTTGACTATGATAATCACGAATATCAGAAAGACCGTGTATACAAGTCTTCGGAGGAGAAATGATCGAAGGCTCAGACTCTGACCTCACGAAATCTTTGGGCTGCAGTTATTTGAGGCTTGCCCAACGAGCCGTTTGGACGATGCGTTAGAACTCCGACACGAAGCCTTGCCCCTACAAGTCGTGCCTCTAGGCACTGGTATCGATCCAGGAGAGCCTCACTAAAAACGAGACCAGAGCCCTTGATCGTGGATCATGCTCAGGTTGACGTGGGTTCAGTAATATTTGAGAACAGTCATGAATCTTCTGTAAAAAGAGCTAGAGCTGGTGCTTGTCGAAAAATAACTAAAAAAAAGAGGGGGGTTGTTCCGATTTTCCGCTATTGGTTAGCAGTCGTATCCGCCAATGTTGCCGGCGGTGGTGGCATTGTATCCGAACGTTGCTGTTCCTACTGGTCCAGCGCAGTTTGCGAAGGGTGATGTGCCCGCTGGGGATAGTGTTGGGTGTGACGATCCTACTTCGTAGAGCGTCGCGGCCCAGCCTCCGATGCCTGGCATGATGGAACTCTGCCATCCTGCGTTTGCTGCTGTGCATGGTGTGACAGTTCCTCCTGGCAGGGTGTAGTTAGCTCCGCACGTTGGGATTGCCTGTGTTCCCTGCGGATTAGAAATCGGGGTCGAGTATCCGATCCACTTGACGCCGATGAATGCTTTGACCTTTGCTATGCCTATCCTAAGCTGGTTAGCAGTAGCGACGCCTTTCGTGCCAGGGACTCCGATTCCCTGGTTCCAGTGTGGACATCCTGCGAAGGGAGTGGAGGTAAGACAGCTGCTTATCCTTGCCGACGTTATTCTGTCGGAATTCCCGATTCCCACATCGCCGGACCAGGTGTATGTTGCGAGTGCTCCGCTGCTGCGGAAGTAGTCGCTGACACTGATGCCGCCGAAGGTGCCGGTGCCTGCAGGAGCGACGCACGATGTTCCTGCCGCTTGGATGACACAGCCAGTCCTTGTGAGAGTGTAGGTGCCTAGACCCGTGGCTGGAATCTGTGTACCGTCGCTACTGCAGCCTGTCCCGATAGTTCCGACAGCTACACCAGCGTTGATACCTGTGTTAGAGCAGCTGTACGGGCCTGATCCTATCAGGAACCTGTTGAGGATGGGATCGAAGGCAGCGTCCGCATAGCTCTGATTCGGAGGAACTCCAGTAGGTGGAGTAGCGCCAGTATTGCCGATACATCCGATGGGGTTGGTTGCAAGGTTATGGACTGAGCTTCCAGGACAAGCCAGGGTCGCGGTTCCAGGGAGGAATCCGTTGAAGGTTCCGACGCAGTTGTCTTCTGCAGCATTGACGAGGCTTGTACCGACAACGTTCCGGCTGCCCAAGTTAACGGCTGAGTTCCAGGTTTGGGCTCCGCATTGAGACCAGAGATGACCTGGAATTATGGTTATACCACCAACGAAGAGTTCCGTGAACGGACCCTTCGCTTTGAGGTCAAGGTCAAGATGAGTCGAGTCCCTGACCTGTACGCCGCTAAGGTTGGCGAGCGAACTTGCTTGGAATGCGCCGGTGGCGTTGAGGTTGAGCATGGTGTACTTTATGTCCCACGATGAGACGGTCCCAGCTGACGGTTCATCCTGCCAGTGGTTCGCTTGGCTCAACGAGAGCGTTAAGACAGCGTTTGTGCCGGGAGGTACAGTATAGCCTACGTTAGTGACAGTGCATTGAGTTGCGCCAGCATTATTGCAGAGGAAGTGATGGTCGGTGGTCATCCAGTCAAGATTCTGGTATGTCACACCAGTAGGACAGGCTTGGATGCTGGGGCTGGGAGAGACTAAGTTGCACAATGGGTTCTGGTTGAAGAGGCTGTCGTAGATGTTGTTGAGCACTTCAAAGTCCCAGAAGAAGGTGGCTTGGAATGGGCTGAGACTGGTGGCCTGTGTTAGGAAGCCTTGCCGGAAGGTTCCTGGGGTAAAGGGACTTGCAGAGTATGCGTTGAGCCAATCCCAGAAGTTCGAAGTGTACGCGTAGCCGGCGCCGAATGTATCGGCTATTCCGGGAGCGTTGGAGTCGCCAGCGGTCCAGGCGCTGTTAATCCCTATTCTGTCGATGTTGGCCCAAATGGGCAGCGTCAGCACGTGGCTGCCGTAGTAGTCTTCGGCCTGGTAGCCGGCGCTAACTGCGGTGCAGGCCGCGACGGTACATGATGTCGAACCGACACCCGAACTGATGAGGGTACCTGAACAGTCGTAGAAACTAGGTGTAGTCCCAGTGCTGGCTTGCGGATCGTTAGCCACGTTGAGACAGGTTGCGAACTCCATGTTATGGCTGAGCGTATCGTATGTTGGGCTGCAGACGTACATGTAGTCGGGAGCTGAGGTCGTCGCTGCCGTACTCGCGCAGTTTCCGCTGACTGCTGTCGTAGTGCAGGTCACGTTAGTACATGATACACCAGTCTGGGAGACGAAGTTGCTGTTGTATTCGAAGTATGTGGTGCTGTCAAATGGGAAGACTTGGATGAAGCCTGCTGTTAGCAATGACCAACATGGGTTGTTGTTGTTTGTAGTGCCAGTGTCAGGTGTAGTGAAGGCGCAGATGGCGCCAGGGTTTAGCTCGACTTCCTGGACGTACGGGGCGCAACCACTGAACGACAAGCCGTTGAGTGATGTCGCGGTGCCGCCTGCAAAGAGAGCACAGAGCTCCTGTGTTAGTCCTCTACCGAGGTCTAAGCGGGGCTCAGTTTGACGTGCGATCAAGCAGACATCAGCTGTGGAAACTTGGCCGGTACAAGTGGACATAGTAGCCGTCACTGCTGCTGGCCAGCCGCCTGCTGGCGGGACGAGCTCGCAGGTAGTGGGGTCCTTTGTCACCGTTATTCCAAGGCCTCCTTGGGCGGCGGAATCGGCGAAGGCTTGTACGAAGTGAGTGGCTGCTGCGCAGAAGTCAGGGCTGCCGATCGGACGTTGCCAAGAGAACTGGCATAAAGTGTTATTGGGGCACGAAGTAGTGAGAGGACTGGGACATGTGGCGAGAGCATTCGTAGCGTTACATCCGTAGGGTGTACCGCCGGGAGCTCCAACGGCACAGTTCGTACCGGTCTGTGGGAACGTTTGGTCCCAGCTACACGGGTTGGGTGAAATCAGCCCACCGTTGGTGCAACCTGGGGTGAGGGTATTGGTACAGACCGGAATCGCCTGATCATCAGGGGTACATACAATACCCTGGCAGGCAGCGTTGGTCGCGGCGAAGTTGCTCTTGTCTATGAGATGCGCAATTGCTTGTCGTAGCTGCACGCCTGCAGCACTTTCGCCAAATTGCTGGTTGACTCCCCAGAGGAGCTGTCCAAGGTTAAACTGGATCTCGAAGTATCCATGGTCGGCAACGGGCTGGCTACAGTTTATCGTCTGTGTGCCACCGCCGGAGCCGGTTGGACAAGGTATGCTCAGTTGTTGGCTTGCTGTGAGCGGCCAGTCCATAGCGTCAATCTGGTTTGCTACGAGCGCATTGTACTGGGTTGCCGTTGCGCCGTCGAACGTGCTTATGGATAATGTCTGCTCTTGGGCACCAGCAGGGTACCATGCACCGTAGCTATTGGCAAGATTAGCTGCATGAGCTAATGGTATGTTAAGCGAGGGAAGCTGGAAGAGAGCTGCTAGTGGGCCCGAAAGCCCCACGAGAGAGAATGTTACAGTGAACATTAACAATAGCTTTACCGTGGAAATGCCTTTCAAATTTTCTCGAAAGGATGCTGGAGGTTCACCCCTTAAAAGATTATCCCTCGTTCAGGGGAAAGGTAAATCTTGAGAATGACTGAGATATTCCCAGGTTACCAGAACTCGCGCCGCATATATCGGAGGAGTCTGCTATGGCGGTAGAACTTTGCTCTTACCAATCTTCCTACGGACGAGGACTTGGATGATCCCGATGGCGGCGAGAACAATAATTCCCAGACCCAAGGTCTGAGGGAGACCGAGCCCAAGGAAGAGCCCGAACCCAGAGGGTATGGATGGGATAAGCTGAACATAAGCTATGCTAAAGCTGTTCGCATCGACGATCTGCCCTCTGGAATTGACGATAGTATCGTTCTCGATTATCTTGTTGGTGGTAAAGTCCGTTACCGGGTCGATACTGGCCATAATTCGATAGACCCTCGGGGCAAAGTTTGTCGTATCCCAGTCAAATAGCAGCACTGTCGGAATTGCTGGTTCGACGTTCTGGAACTGTTTAGTGGCAAGAGTCGCATTGTTGAGTTGGAGTCTAAGGGTTGTATTTTCGGGACCAACTCCGAAGTTAAGCACTCCCGTCTCGATATGAATTGTGGTCCCAGGCATCACCCCCAAGATATGATCGACTAGGACTGGAACGACACCCAAGTCGATCCAGATTCGAATCACCGTAAGGACCAACGTATAGTAAGCGGTAGCGTTGTAGTTATCAGTCACGCCGAGAGTTACGAAATATTCACCGATCGAAGAAAAAATAATCGTGGCATTCGCAAACGGGGTGGTGTAAAAAGTGCCAAGTCCCCAAGTCCAATTGTACGATCTGATCCTGCCCTGCGGATTTTGAGATACCGCCGAGGCGTTGAAAATTTCTGGCCTGTTGGCAACAAGCCTTGTAGGAGGTATAAATGAGGCAATCGGCGGTTTGCAGAGGCCTGCACCGCAATCCTTGTTCGTGAAATAGCCATCACTAGGAACGACCTGCTCTGTCGTCTCCGCGCTCGCAAGTAGCTGGTTGACGATGTGGATGGTGGAGAATCCAAGAGCGGCAACGTTGAAGGTGACACTGAATAGTTTTCCGTCTGGGGTAGGAGTGCTCATGCCAGTATTTGAGTCAACACTGACGCTCACAACGTGGGGCCCGTCGTAGAGCGAGTCGGATGTGCAGCCAACGCTACCGCCGGGGACTGTTGCTCCGTTCACGCAGATTGATTCTACCTGCGCATCGCTTCCAAGGACGTTCCCCGATGTGTCCACCTGTGGGTCTCGTAGAATGAGAGGATTGTAGGAGATTGCAACGGCGAAGACTTCGAATGGGATCGCGTCAGTGGTGCTCAACGCGACAGTTATGAACTGGCCCGGGGTAAGGCTGGTGTCTGCCGTACCCGTGGGATTGACGGCGACCTTTGCAGCCACTATTAGGGTGAAATTACTCGGAACGGTCGTGGTGCCAGTTGGTGTCCCGGTCACGGAAATGTTGAAGCTGCCGTATGTGGCAGAAGCCGGAGCGTTCACCGTCAAAATGCTGGCGTTGCCTACCAACGTTGGGATTAACCGGAGAGGATTGAAGGAGCAAGAAAAGCCTGTGGGAAGCGTAGCGTTGATGCAGGATAGATTAACGACCTCGCCACTAACACTCCGAAGAGTTGCAATAATGGTATTGAAGCCGGAGCCACCCGGGACGAGTGTTATGCCTCCGGAGTTGGAGAGCGAATAGTCAAATGTGCTCTGCGCATGAACTAGCGCAACGGAACTGTATAGTACACCGAGGGACACATTCAGAGAACAGGCAAGAAGAACTATCAACAGGGCCTTCTTCCTGCATTTACGGAAAATCCCCGATCACCTTCTACCTTCGATTCGCTACCAACAATCAGTCAACATGGTGCCCTGTCCATTTGAGTTTTAAAAGTTTATCCGAATCATTCCGCCGATTTAGCGCAGATTGACTTTTCCATAAGATCTCCTGTAGGGCATCCCCTCGAATCTGAGAGAAAGCTCGCAAGGAAGTGCATGACACTCGTCTAAGAAGACCACTGGCGAGCGGCGCCAAGAAATGTTGGACGAATCCGAGATTCTTAGCGTGGGCATTTGGAGGCGAGCAGCATAATGTTCAGAGTCTGCCCCTCCTCTTACTTTACCGAGAGATCGAAGCGTTCAGATCCGCTAGGCAGGACATGGATGATGCGGCATAGAACATACTAGGACAAGGGATGTGGCGTTTACAACATAGAGAGACCTGTACTGAAGACTATCATCGAGAGTTTCTCCGACCGTCTCACCTGGCACCGGCAACACCGAGGCAGTAATTGTATACTTGCCGTTGAGAAAAGAAGTTTGGGTCACGTTGAAAACGAAGGTAAAGGTTGAGCCGCTGCCGAACAGGCCTAACTGCTTGGCAATGACGAATGAAGATGCGCCACTAGCTTGTACGGTGAGATTGACATTCTCCAAGTAATCGCCAAAATCTGAAACAGTTACCTTGACCAATGCATATTTCATGATTGTCCGGATAATCGTGTAGGGCAGGACCTGAATATTTGTGACTGCCACATCATGAATTGGGTAGATGGTGTTGGTCTGGAAATAGTAGAGATCGAAGCCTGAATTCGAGGGATCGGAAGAGTAGAAAAGCCAGAGTTTCTTGTCGGAGGCCTGGACCGCAAACGGATCCACATCGTCCACTGGGACCGTAACGTTCCCGCTAAACGTCAACTGTGTAGGCTGCGACCAGGTCGCGGCTCCGTCGGCCGAGAACTCGTAGAACAGTTTACCCTCGTTGACCGTGACGCTTAAGTTCACATCTCTGGACCAGAATAGCCAGACAGTACCATTCCGATCAACGGCCATGTTGGGATTCAGATCACCAAACGTTGAGGTGCTCGGGCTAGTCAACTGTAACGGTGCCGACCAGATCGTCCCGTTGTAGGTTTGCGAGAAAAGATCGTAAGTGCATGGGCTAGATGGACACTTGGAATAGGTAGCCCAAATATTCCGATTTTTCGAAACCATCAATGCTGGCTCGATATTCCATGCAGAGTCGAAGGTCAACTGAGCATCGGGAGATTGGAAGTTTCCAACCAGCGTCTTGTAGTAGACCTGCCGGCAAAAGCCGTTCATGCATGATACTGACGGGGTCTGCCTTGACCATGTAATCCAGAGAGTCCCATCGGAAGCGATGGCCGCGGAGGTTGAGGTATCGTCGAACCCTCCTGACGTCAGCTGTATGCTCGTTTTCCAGATGCCGGCTGTGAAGGTCTTGTAGTAAAGATTGTAATAGCCTGTCTGGTTCGAGGACCAGATCAAGACAATGCTACTGTTCTGCAGCTGGACCAGGGAGGGGTCGAGGTTGGCGACGGTCGATTGAGTAATTGTGAGATTCTGGGTTGTAGACCAAGACGAAAAGTTGTAAATCTTATAGTAGATCTCTGACTGTCCCGGCCCGGAAGATTCCCAAGCCAGCCAGAGCTTTCCGCTGGATGTCTGCAGGGCGACTGGACGGAAGCTGGTGCCGCTAGAGACCTCTACGGGAAAGGAGCCGTTGAAAGTGTATGCAGCGGCAGGATACGCGATTGTCCCGATCTCCATGAGCAAGAGAATGACCACGACCACAGTCTGTGTCGCAAACCTAGTCATTGTCAGATCACGTGATCAGCTAACGCTGATACAGCCAAAATAAAGAAAAGGGGGGTTCGCATTCCCTTCGAGAGCTTCTTACTAGACTGCCTTGAATGAGCCGCTTATCGACGTCGGGCTCTGGGTTTGGGGTGAAGGTCCGAAGAACAGTATTGCTGTGAATGTGATCCTTGAGCCCTGGAATACAGCGGGGACAGGAGTGGTGAATGTGACAGATCCGGATCCGCTGAATGACAGAGACGTTGAAAAGCTGTGCGAGTACGAGCCAGAACTACTTGTGCCCGAAATCTGAATTGTAATTGCTTCACCTACTCCGGCGGTATTGTTGAGGAATGCGGTCCAAGTCTGGACTCCTCCTGAGGAGGCTACCCTTAGGTTGTGAGTCCACTTTAGGCCTGCCTTGATGAAGGCAACACCGGTAAAGGGTACGACCGAGACAGTGACGGGAGCATCGTGCGAGATACTTCCACCTGTTGCTGTAACTGTTACAGTATAGCTGCCTGTTGGTGTCAATGAGGTTGTCAAGACCGTCAGAGTCGCGGTGTTGGTACCGCCTGGTGAGACGCTTACGCTCGTCGGTGAGACCGAGGCTGTAGGGCCGTTAGTGACAAGAGGAGTGACAGCTGCTGATAGTGATACACTACCACCGAAGCCGCCTGTGCTGCTCACTACTATGCTACTTGTACCGGAAAGGCTCTGCAAGATGGTTAAGGTGTTCGGATTCGCTGAAGCGGAGAAGTCTGGTGCGGCATTGCTGAAGGTTCCGGTCTGTGCGTTCTCAGACTCGACGTTTCCCAAATTGTCCAGTATAAGGATGCAAGTGGAGCTGGTGCCCACGCTTGAGGGTGTACAGTTGGGGTTCGAGGGATATGTAAGGTCTGTAGCTCCTGATCCGCTGATACTGTAGGTTATTGTAAACAAGAGGCCCGAGCATGAAGAGCATACGTTATTGCCGGAACCATCTGCTGTCGAGACCTCGACGACTCCAGGTCCGTTCGCCGGGTTGGTGCAGGAACCTACCGCAGCGGCGCCATTGAGACATATGTCAGTCCCAGAGGGCGTGGTAATGAGGCTGCCTGTCAAGTCCGCACTTTGCGGAAGCAGAATGGTATTGATGGTTGAAACGAAGACGTCGAAGCTACTCAGGGGGCCAGAGCCCTGGAGAAGGACGGCTACAGTCACGGTGGAACCCTGTGCGCCAGTGAATGTTGGAATTGTCGATGGACACGTTGCGCTGCCTGTTGTGGCGACACACACTAAACCAGGTCCACCCTGGGCGTGTACCGACAGTGGGATAGCAGGGAGGGCGATGAGGGATGCGAATGCTACTAGCACTAGTGCGAGTAATTTTTTCATTACTACATTAGCACCTATGTTTTTCTTATGGAATCAACCGTACCTGTCAATATAAGACTTTTCTGGTCGAAGCCTCACTCATATAGCCCGAACAGTCTCGGTATTGAAATAGAACTCCAGGGGATTCTCCAAATATAAGTCCCTGAGAATCTCGAGCAACTGGAAAAACTTCAGAGCATAGGATCGAACTATTGCCCCCATCGACGTCCGCTCTCTATCCTAGAGACAGCCGTGATTCGAGTAGATTAGGGTGATGAGCAGGCCGGGATCCAATGGCTCACTGGTCCACTGTGCTGCTGGAACCCGGGTAGTATCCCTGAGAGTACCCCCGGCAGGCCTGACACACATGTCCCAGTACCAATCATTACCGTAATTCGAGTTCTGAGGAGGAACTGTATAGCTCAGTGTATTATTCCGGCCCAAAGGCTGCCCCCAAACGTTGAAGAAATCGAACAGAGTATAGGTTCGAGTGAAACGAGACCTCACATGAATCAAGTAGTATTGATAGGTACTGTTCCAACCGGGAGGTGCCTCCCCGAAGATGGGATAGCGTCCGTCCATGCCGTAGGTGTCAAACTGATGGGACTGCCATACACCACCTGCCAAACCAACTCCTCTGGGGTACACGGCGAACAGAAGTGCTCCTGTAGAACCCCTCGGATTCAAATATGATATTTGAATCGATATGTTCAGAGTGTAATCCTCCTGAGCCACAGGAGAAACCGTTACCACGTAGTAAACCGCCAGAAACAGAGAAAGAGCAATGAAGGGAGTCGAATAGAGAACTGCTCTCTGCCTTCGAGTCCTCGGCACCCTATGGCGGGGCAAGAGAATCTGGTGAAAAGAAGCCTTCACTCTCTATTAGACTTGTCTGATATTTGCACGGTCTATCGAGGGAACTTGGACAACTCTGCTTGAAGAGCTGCTGATTTTCTACAACAAAAAATATCATATTCTCCAACGTGAGCGAGTGTGTGTCCCCCCCTCCAAATGTCGCGTTCCGATCTCCGATGCCAAAATGACCAGCAAGCCAGACCCCGCGTCGTTAATTTTCGCATTAACTCTGCATCGGATTCCAACACCCCCGACCAAATGGACAATTTCTAACCCATCCTAATCCATATATCGACTTAATCCTGGAAGTAATAACTAGGGGAAACGATTCCATGATGAAGTTGGGAAGCCTCCGGAAGTCTACCCTGTTTTTTCAGAGGTACTGCTTCAGTGCGACCGTCCGCCGAACCTCAAGCCCATTCTTTTTCGATAAAGCCATAACCAGGACCGTTAAGTAAGACCAAGTGTGAGATTCGATGAAAAGACTCGCCCTCATACTAATTATCGGGTCACTAATTTTGGTTCCAATTTCCCCACGCCCGGCACATGCACAGCTGACCGGCGTTGTATGCATAACTCCCGCCAACGACAATAATTGTCCTCAAACTCCTTTCACGTTCGGGAACGTGGCCAAAACAACTCCGCCCTCGAATTTTACCGTGGGCGTCTTCGTCAATAACTCTGATCCGATGTCCTCTTTCGACATCTACGTCCAAGTTGATAATGCGATTCTAAATCCAGCAAAGGTTGTTCTGGGTAACCTCATAGCTAGTCCGAGTGGTACGACCATCTGTATTGATGGTGCGACTGTTACTGGTACGTGTACGCCTGGGACTGCTAATGGTCCCGGTGTGGTCGAGGTGGCAACGAGTGACGCCTCTGGGAACAATGAATGCTTGAGCATACCTCCCTGTTCAGGCATGGCCTTCAACATAACCTATGACGTAGTTGGGACTGGGAGCACACAGATCTCATATCCCTCGTCGGGGGGCTGTTTTCCGAGTAGCGTCGGTGGGACGTCCACGTGTGTCCTTGTACTGGACAACCTTGGGAACGTCCAGGCAGAGACTGTAGAAATCGCTGACTTCACAAACGTTGCCCCTGCGGCAAACTTTGCGGTCAGCCAAAAATTTGGCCTCGCGCCTTTAACAGTGAACTTTGATGGGTCTCTCAGTGTCGCGACTCCCGGACGCACCGTAATCCAGTACAACTGGGCATTCGGAGACGGAAGTCCTCCCCAGAACATTACAACAGGACCGACGACTAGCCACATCTACGCCACCGCTGGAAACTACCAGCCAACCCTTGAAGTCGTAGACAGCACCCCCTTGAAAAGCTCAGTTAAGGATGGGTTGACTATCACGGTCGTCGCACCAGACTTCGGAATCTCGGCCATGCCCAGCAGCCTTGCGATACTTCGAGGCACAAACAAGAATTCGACAATCACGCTATCAAGCCTCAATACTTTCAGCGGGACAGTTGTCCTCACCGCCCAAGTCTCTCCTCTGGTCGTCAATGGTCCTACGGCTGTAACGAACCGGACGACAGTAATCGTCTCCTCTGGCAAGACCAATGCCTCAAGGCTAACCGTTTCTAGCACCACAACAACCCCGATAGGCAGCTACAGCGTCAACGTAACGGGTGTTAGCGGAGCACTCCGCCACTCCGTAATTGTAAGTGTGACGGTAACCGCGCCGGATTTTTCGCTCTCATCAAGCCCGTCGTCTCTATCAGTCCCTCAGGGTGGCAATGGACTCTCCAACGTCACTCTGACTAGTTTGTCGAGCTTCAACGGTACGGTCAGCTTATCAGCCAGTACGACACTATCGAGCAGCGTTCTAGGATTTCCTACCCCGTCCAGTGTGAAGTTGACCGCGGCTGGTAAGACTAACACATCGTCACTTTACGTAATCGTCCAGTCCGGAACCGCTCCTGGAACTTACACCATCAAAGTCATTGGAACCAGCGGTGCTTTGTCACACAATTTCAATATCACAATCACTGTACCGCCTCCAGATTTCAGAGCCAGCGCTGCCCCTACTTCTCTCTCTGTCAAAGGAGCCACAAATGGCACTTCCATCATAACCTTCACAGGTCTGAACGGCTTTGTAGGCACCATAAGCCTATCAGCTAACAGTTCGGCCACGCTGGGAATTTCATCAAGCTTATCCCCCACTTCCGTGACTATTACCGCGTCTAGCGGCCCCGTAGCATCCACGCTAACCATCTCTACGCTCGCAACGAGTCCACCTGGAACCTACGCGATCAATATCACATCAACATCGAATGGCATTTTCCGCTACGCCACTGTCATGCTTGTCGTTACCTCATCTCTACCATCGATCCAGCTTGTTGCCGCTAGCCTCTCCACCCTCTCCGTAACCGCCGGTAAGTCCGTAGATATGACCGTCTCAGTAAGCAACACAGGAAGTTTGCCGGTAAATGTAACGGTCACTATGGATGTGAGCGTCGGCGGGGGAATCAACATAACAGTTGCACAGAAGATGGTCATCTTGAGCGCTGGGGAGGCGGCCCAAATTATCATCCTGTCATGGAACACTACCCAGTGGTCCTCGGGAAACTACCACATCTACGCCAGAGTCATCGGGGCACAGACCAGTTCAATTAACCAAGCTGCTAGCGCGGGCAGCGTAGCACTAAATGCGCCACCTCCATCGCCTGCCGCAATCAATCTTGACGTCATTCCATGGATTACCACCGCTATCGCTGCCGCAATAGCCGTGGTGCTATCCGTAATGCTACTCCGCCGCCGTCCAAAAGAGTCCACAATTCGATAATCATCGACGGTTGAACTTAGGCAAGACTGACCTTCCCCGAGAGCTGAGCCTCTCACAGTCTTTTCTTGGACTGCGTCCGACTATCACGATATTTCTTTCGTATATTCCTCCGCTTGATGACGAACCCGAAGCCGAATATTGCTAGAGCACCGCCGAGACTCGCCAGAAAGACAGTGTCACCGTACCAAGGTATTGGCGATGAAGGGGGGGACAGCGGCCTGTCGACCTTCACGCTCACATAGTCTTGGGTTGTCCATCCAGCGATGATCTTCACCGTCGCAGAACTGTTCTCCACGTATTGTCCGGAGAAGATTAGGGTGTAGACCGCGGGCACGAGATTTTGGAATAGAACTGAGCCGCCTGCATCTGTTGTCTGGTTCGCAAAAGGAGACGAAGATGTTTGGTTGAAAATGTGGACAGTCACGCCAGCTTCAGGATTCCCAGATCCAGATGCATCGTACACACTCAGATGCAGGGAGCCGACCGCCGGTCCGACTGCGATAATTCGGTGGGTCGAAGCTGTATGCCCGCTGGAATCCACGACTGCAAGGCTAACGTTATACTGGCCCTGAGAAAGAAAGACGTGCTGAATCAGCGGGATCGGCGTATTGTTCTTTGTTCCATCCCCAAAGTCCCATGAATAGCTCTTTATGCCAATAGACGTATTGTTTGCATTGAAGCTTCCACTTGCATCGAAACCATTGACATGCCCTGCAACTACCGTAGGGGTGTCTAGAGGAAGATAGTTGAAGAAGGCATTTACTCCCAAGTTGCCAAAGATTCCGTCCTGCGCAGTGGTTGGAACTAACTCCGGGTTTAGGAGATTCGCAGTCTCCAGATGAATCAAACTTGACCCCTTGCCGTAAACATGGAATCGGACTGAGAAAAGGAGCCCTGCGGTGACCGGGCCGTGTAGGACTGTGCCGGATAATTGTGAGAAATGAACCCAGCCAAGAATGAAATCCGGATATTCGACGCACTGTATGTTGGTGATGTCACCCTGAGGTACACACTCCGTCAATACAGAGTTTCCTGGGTCGTTCCCGAAAATATTGCCGGAAAAATTAAGATCGTATGCCATGACAGTGGGAGTCTGAACTGGATTGGTATAGTTTAGTCGCACGTCGAAGCCCGTGAGACTCTCGCCGGAAGTGAGATTGAGCATTACATTGACGACAAAAGATGATCCATTCCCATAATCTGACCAGACGGGGTTGAGATATATGCTTGAGAAGGCTTGAGTATATGCCCTTGCCGTTGGAATATGGGCTATAAGTGGGGATAGAAAAACGAACATGAGAGCTAGGACAAACGGCCGCCTCAGAAGAGCCAAACCCCTGGTATTAATTTGTCACTCGCGTCAGATAAACGAAGCTGTGGGAATATGGGGTTATCGCTGACTTACTGAACCGCACCTAGTCCCGAGCGACAATCGTCTTTCCCAATCCTAGCATCTACTCTATTCCTAGAGCGTTTCAACAGTCAGCTTCGCCCCTAGATTCTTTTCTAATAACACAGCGATGCTTTCTAAAGTGAGATTGGTTCGAAAGTCGAACTTGTCGTCTCTAGTCACCAGAGTTATGCTCCTCGCAAACGGTGTCTCGAACGCTCGCGCGCTTACAATTTCGTCATATCCTATGTCGAAATTGTCCTTGTCGGCTGCAAGAATCTTCTCGGGGATCGAATGTTGTAGTGCCCGGTTATCCCGCGACTCCTTTCCGCTTTTCAAGAGATCTTCAAGTCCCCCTCCCAATCTTCCCAACAGAGAAGGCGCGACCAGATTCCCGGTGCCCCTCTTCCCGATGTGGGCAACGATGATTCTGGTCTCAGTGACAAACAAGGCTAATCGCTCGCCACCTAGAGCCAACCGAGCTATCACCGGGATCTCTCCAAGGACCTTCTCTGATTCGCCACTCATGCAGACCGGGTTACGAATGGGGTCAAGCTGCTTATTCAAACCATCCCCATGGGCTAAGAAGAATAGTCGTCCAGCACCCCTGTCGATTGACCCAGTCAACTTTTGACGAGCTGGCCGCGCGTATGCGTGATTCTCACGACCACCATGGACAGTCGCATCCTGCCCCCCGGCAGCGAATCTTACTCGAAGTGAGGAACCCGGAGAGATATTGTGGAGCCCCGGACGAGATTTGAACTCGTGACCCTTGCCTGTTTGAAAGGTTACCAAGGCAATGCTCTAGGCTGGGTAGGCATCTACCAGGCTGAGCCACCGGGGCTTGCGCGTTTCGCCCCGTGACATTGCTAATTAACCTTAGGCGACTCTTGTCGACAAAGAACGACCGAGACTGATCATGAAGTATATGGAAAGCGACTTTGCCGACTCTCGAAAAATCAAATCATGTTTCGAAAAAGCTACCTGTTCCCCGATCATTCGAGGGGGAAAGTCACACGTGATCTCGTGAGGGGTGAGGGAGAATTCTGAGCCTTTAGCGCTTTAGCATCTTGTCGACTCGATCCTTCCAGGCGGGCCAGCGACCCATCTCCTCGAGGGCATACTTTTCCGCCTGCTCCTTGTTCATCCAGCGAGTCTGCGTAGCAGACGCGACCATGTCATCATACAACTTTTCAAACGGCAACAGCTTACCCTTCATATCAGTGCAATGAATACAGTACGGATTATCGAGATTCTGCGCGCCATGCTCCTCTCTTGAGGCGAGCGGCCGACCGCAGCTCTCGCACTGCATCGCCAAAGACAAAGTATACACCAAAACCACCAATCACAAACACGCTAGATAACCATACTTGGACGCACGCTCCC
>Ga0209378_1001589_pt1 | contig 16140 bp, 19 predicted proteins | sample GraSoiAngelo_156_FD_186170 | JGI IMG/M metagenome (GOLD analysis project Ga0209378, IMG submission 186170) | Grasslands soil microbial communities from the Angelo Coastal Reserve, California, USA - 14_1009_13_40cm (SPAdes) (version 2) | ecosystem: Environmental > Terrestrial > Soil > Grasslands ... | reverse complement strand
TCCTACTGCCCAAACGCATAGCTTGAAATCTCAGGCGAACCTCTGGAGGGTCTGAAATTGAAAAGAACCGTGGACCCAGTTACGCTAACAGAGAAGGAGATCAGATTTCTAGAGCAGAACGAGCTGTGCAGGTTCGCGACAGCATCCAAGAAGGGCGAGCCGCATGTCGTACCAGTATCTTACGTCTGGCATGAAGGTTCACCCTACATTGTGACGGACTACGGGACGAGGAAGCTCAAAAACCTGAGAGAAAATCCTCACGCAGCAATACTAGTTGACACAGCTGCGACCCAGAAACTGCTCTTGATCAGCGGCTCGGTCTCAATTATCGAAAAGGGAGAAGAATACCGGAAACTCTACAAGATATTCCATTCCAAACTAGATTGGGTAAAGCGCGACCCATGGAAAGAAGGCGAGGCACCCTTCGTGAGGATAAGTCCCACTTTCAAAGCTGGATGGGGACTCCGCGGGGACAAGTAATAGTCAGCCTTCATCGTCCGACCTCGCTTTCTTATGACCGAGTCGAAAACGGGACAGTGGCGCGAACGGGTTACAAGACGCTTTAATAGCGCTGGAACGGCCAACTGCCAATTAGAGCTGAACCAGTAACATGGCAGACTTTTGCTCCAGATGCGGTAAGACCTTAAGCCTCATCGACCCCCTCTTGGAGCTCAAAGGGCTGAGGTTCTGCGAGGACTGCTACCCGGACGTCAAACGCGAACATGCAGCTGCTAGCATGTCCGACAAGATGGATCGGAAGAACCGTGCCGCCTTCGCTGATGACGAGAGCGACGAGAACCTCCGGGGATCTATTATCAAGGGTAAACAAGCCCTGGCTGCAAAAGAAAACGAGTTCAAGTGGGACAATCCTTCTCTCTCCCTGATCGCCAGCGCGCTTCGAATTCTTACGGACCAGAACAGGATCATAATGAAGCAGAACGAGCTGATTTTGAGAGAGCTTGAGAGCCGAACGCCTGCGGTAAAGTCCAAGTAAGAAGCAATTCTCTTACATCGACAAGAGTGGTCCCGGGGACCGGAGTCTCATAGAGGCGGATACCCTCCATTTTGAATTCGCCGAACCGGTTTTACTGGTTCTCCGGCGACACTCCGGTGTCTACTGTTAGCCTGGTAAGGCTGACGTGGCTGCGCACTGGGCGCACACCTACAGCGTCTTCGTCGCCCACTGTTTTAGAGGACGGCTCGGAAGCTCTTCCAGGCTGAGCTACCCCGGGACACGACCAAGACGCGACGTTCGCGTCTAGTTAAGATTTCTCGGGATCAGACTGGTGATTTTCTCTAATCCAACGCGCGAGATCTCTTAGTCCAACGTTCGAGGTTACATCGATTACCGGGACTTCGATGTTTCCTACACGCACGAAGTTGTTGTATTTTGCCATTGGTGCGTGGGAGATGTTGGAGGCGTAGATTCTTCCCTTGACATATTCTTCTGGGAGGGCTTCGGGTTCGACGAAGTCGGCGAGGAAGACGACGCCTTCGGCCCAGTAGAGTGCCAGTGGTTGGCCAGAGACGTTCATGACGAAGGCGACCATGGAGGCGAGGTTGGTTTGGCTGGTGAAGCTTGTGAGGCCAGTTACAACGATTTCCTGGGGTGGTGAATGAATTATGGTGACCAAGTTAATGCTCCGATTCGGCTAGAAGGGGTCGCCTGTGTTAAGCCTTGGCCGGTACCGCGTTTGAAGACGCTTTCCATGAAGGGCGGCGCGCGCGAAAATCGACCACCCCGGGGGGTCACATAATAGTTAGCAGAAAAAAGAATAGTTTACGGGAAAAGAAAAGTTATAGAAGAAAAATAGTTACACAAAAGAAAAGTTATGAGTTAGCATGACCGGGGACGGTTTGGCGCCCAGGGCGGGATTCGAACCCGCAACGCGCTCGAGAATTACTCGAGTGTCGCACGGGTGACAGCCGTGCATACTCTCGGCCGGCTCCCGCGAGCCGCGGACCGGGCTATACTACCTCTACGCACTCCATATTCCAGGAATAGGGCGCGAGCCCGGCATACTTGTCCTGGGCAAAGCTACCCCGGAAAAGCTTGCAAGCTTAAACCTTCCCAAAGAAACGAAAGGACAATCGAGGATTACTGCCAGATACCTGATACGGTTCCGGCAAGGATAACTTGAAACAATAACCCTTCCCGCGGAAAGGTAACCGACAATGGCAACCCCTTTCCCGAGCATCGGTCTCGGCGGTATAGGCGGCACACTCCTCGGGTTCATAGTCCTCTTCATAATCTATCTCCTAGTCATCGGCTTCGTGCTCTGGTTGGCAGGAGAGATCGTCGTCGGGAGGAGAGTCACATTTGGAGAAGCTCTAGCCATCGCCGGTGTTGGAACCTTCCTAGTGGGGGCCTCGATAGCCTTTCTTGGCTTGATCGGTCTCCTGCTTGGCCTTGTGATCTTCCTCTTGCTCGTCAAACACTACTTCAAGACTGGCTGGTTGGGAGCCATCGGAGTAGGAATAATGGCGATCGTCGTCTTAGTAGTTCTCACATTCGTCCTAGGTGCCATACTGGTCGGCACGCTCTTCGGCTTTCCGAAGTTTTTCTAGATTACTCTCAAAGATCAGAGACACATTTAGGACAAGTTGAATAATGGAAAAGGGCTTGTTCGGAGCCCCTTCTATGGATATTTGGGAAACTTACGCCCCGGCAGGCTGAGGGCTAGGCTTCCTCGCCGCTCTTATCTTCCTGCTCGGAAGAACAGCCACAGGTGTCGCACATGGCTACACAAACCCCAGCTCTTCGCCGATTTAAACACTACACTGAACCCGTTTCAAGGACTAGGCGCTTTTGACTCTCAACCAGGTGTCAAGAGTCTCTAGTGCCTCCTCATAGGTCTTGACGAGGACGTCTTTGCCCTGCCGCGTGTTGAAGCTGTGGTCACCGCCCTCTATCCAGTGAATCTCCGCTCGGTTGCCCAGTTTCGACACAACTCCCTCAAGGAGTTCCCTTTTGGCAAATTGGTCTTTTGTTCCGGAAAGGAAGAGCATCGGCTTCTCAATCCGATAAAGGTGCTCATCCCTGAGCATTTCCGGCTGACCCGGTCGATGCAATGGATAGCCCAGAAAGAATAGTCCTTCGACATCTACTCCGGATGCGACAACCTGGGAGGCAATACGGCCCCCCATCGACTTGCCTCCTACGAAGATGCGCTCAGGGTGGTACTTACTTGCCTTGACCTCATCGATAACTTGTCGATAGCTAGTCTCTAGGATCTCTCTCTTGTCCGGGATCTTTCGTCGAGCTTCCATGTACGGAAAGTTGAACTTCACCGTAAGGTATCCCTTCTCGGCGAGGCCTTTATGGAAATAGGTGATGAAAGGCGAGTACATTGGTCCCCCCGCGCCATGCGCAATGATCAGGCAGGTCTTACTTTCACCCGGGTTGGGAAGCGAGGCATAGACGATTCCAAAATGATCGCCCTTGGGCGAAACAATCTTTGACTGCTCCATCTCAAGCCGGTTTCCTGTATCTCTCAATTGTTTAACCGGCTCGTGTAAACTATAGGTCAGGGTTTCCCACAAAAATGGCGAGATAGCGCAGAGGCTCGAATCCTTCTCGAATGGAGCTGTGCACCGTCCCCGGCGGTATCACAATCATTGTTCCTGGCCTTACTTTGACTTCTTTCTCGCCAATGCGCGCAGACCCTTTGCCTTCGATGTAGAAGATTGTCTCTTCGACATCATGCGTATGAGGAGTAACGATTCCGGTGAGCTCCACATATCTCATCGCGAGCTGATGACCATGCTCTGCCTTGGACAGGTACCACCGTCTGAAGTCGCCCACCTTCTCCGGGACAATTTCGGAAAGATGTTTGACTATCGTCGAGAATCCACCCGTTTTCCTGTACCATTTCTCATGGTTTAAAGATGGTTGCTGCCAAGGACAGTTCTGCCCAGCTCAGTTTGGATAGGCACGATCGATAAGACAAACTATGTTAACATAGGATAGAGCCACGACCCTGGACCAGAGAGAGCCTTGTCCTTCGATTACTCTCACCTCCCTCGTGAATACCCTCGCCAGTTTCTTCCCGCCAACATAGATCTTACAGATCTGAGCAGACTGAAGGAGTTATTTCAAAATCTGCAAAATCGCACGGTTCATTCGGCGTCCGATCTTGAGAAATGGCTCAAAGACGAGTCCGAACTCGCGTCTGCCTTGGCAGAAGAACAATCCATTCGATACGCGAGAATGACATGTCAAACCGATGACCCTGCCCGCGAGAAAAACTACCTACTCTTTATCGAAAATGTAGAACCCGCGGCGAAAATAGGATTCTCCCAGCTAGACCGCAAATATCTAGGCACCCCTGCCCGGAAGAACCTTCCCCTCGAGCAATACTATGTCCTCAACAGGAAAAGAGAGAACAACATCGCCCTCTTCCGGGAAGAAAATGTAGAACTCGAAAAGGAAGAGACAAAGCTTGCCCAATCATTTCAGAAAACCACAGGAGCGATGACAGTCCTCTACGAAGGCCAAGAGAGAACAATGCAACAAATGGGACGATTCTTGGAAGAACCCGACCGTAGCGTTCGAGAGAAAACATGGCTCCTCGCCGAGTCCCGCAGACAGAAAGACAAAGACACCCTGAACCAGATCTATGACCAGTTAATTGCCCTCCGCCAAAGAATCGCGGAAAACGCCAGTTTCGACAATTACAGAGACTTCATCTTCCGGAAGAAGGAGCGATTCGACTACACCCCGGAGGATTGCTTCCGCTACCACGAAGCCGTGGAAGAACATATCGTGCCGCTGATTCACGAACTTGACAAAGAAAGAAGCCAAGGATTGAGAGTTGAACCGCTGAGACCCTGGGACCTAGCGGTCGACCCCAAAGGTCGTCCCGCCCTTCGCCCGTTCAAAACTTCATCTGAGCTGGTACAGGGATGCGTCAAGGTGTTTGACAAGGTCAACCCCGAGTTCGCGACGAAACTCAGAAAGATGGCGAGCCTGAATCTCCTAGATCTTGAGAGCAGGAAGGGAAAGGCGCCAGGAGGATATAATATGGAACTGTCAGAGATCCGATTGCCCTTCGTATTCATGAACGCGGTCGGACGCGATGGCGATGTGTGGACATTACTACACGAATCAGGACACGCCTTTCACGTCTTCGCAATGCGAGACAAACGATTCCCCTACCAATATAGGAGCGAGAACGTCCCATTAGAAATTGCTGAAGTGGCCTCTCAGGCAATGGAGATCATTGGAGGAGAGCATCTAGAAGGAACATTCTACAGCAAGGAAGACGCTGCCCGCTCTAAACGGGAACACCTAGCATCGATCGTCAAGCTGCTGGCTTGGATCGCGACCATCGACGCCTTCCAACACTGGATCTACACCAACCCGAGTCATACTCGAGAAGATCGACAAGACCAATGGGTCCGGCTTAGGAAAAGATTTGGCGGAAGAGAGAGCTGGGACGGACATGAGGAATTCCTCCGATCTCAGTGGCAGAGACAATTACACCTGTTCGAAGTCCCCTTCTACTACATTGAGTATGGAATTGCTTTCATGGGTGCGCTTGGCCTTTGGACACGATACCGCAAGGATCCAAGAGCCGCCATTTCAGCCTACCAGCGGGCTCTCGCATTAGGTGGGTCGAAACCATTGCCGGAATTATTCAAAGCAGCCGATTTACCATTTGATTTTGGACCTACAACAGTCGAACCTTACGCCAAGGAGCTACACAATGTCTTGGCGCAACGCTGACGCGATCTACTAACGCGAAGGAAGTCGCACGATGTCTAATAACGACGAACACGGAGAAACACTGTTAGGACGAGCAAGTCCTAGGAAACGTTTCTGGTAGCGATGCTTGAATTTATCGTTCAGCCGTTGGTAATAACTCTTGACGATATTGACCTGAGCCTAATCTCAGCCTTTATCGGACTCGCAGTGACGATTCCCGTGACCTATCTGATAGTTGATCGGGTAGTAGCAAGGCATGACAGGAAAAAGCTCGAACCTGTTGAGAAGCTAGCAAAAGAGAGATTGAGATCCAAGCTCGGGGTCGGTTTCCTCACCACATTTCTCATCACATTGGTGATCGACATTACATCCGCGGTGGGAGAGAAGAAGACCTTGTCAAAGGATGTCCTTTCTCTTCACATCGAAAAGTTGAAGGGCGCTCAATCTGACCTAGAAATGCTCCTCGGTGTCTACAACAATGTTCTAGATGTTAAGACCACACATCTCACCAGTAGCATAATACTGTTCATCGAACACCTTCAAGAGGATTTTGAGTACCTCCAACAAATCTATCCCAAACCACCCACCAGGGTCCATGCATCCCACATAGAAGATGTGATTCTCAAAACCGTGAGGCTAACGAAAGAAGAACTGGAGACCCTTGGAACGGACAGCGTCCAGATTCGAGCCCTTGAAGAATGGCTGACCAATTACACAAAAACCAGAGTTACGCCTTCGGAACCTCGAGAGATAATAGAAGTCAGCGGGAAACACCAAATCGGCTGAAAACGAGGGGCAAGCCACAGTTTGGCAAAGTTGGTCAAAATCGCGGAAAAAAGGGACCTCACTGAAGGATCCGGCAGAGTTGTGAATGTCGAAGGAAGAAGCATTGCACTATTTCGAGTCAAAGACGAGTACTTCGCCTTGGCGAACGTCTGTCTACACCGAGGAGGACCCCTAGGTGAAGGGAGTCTCAACGGTTCCACGATCACTTGCCCCTGGCATGGTTGGAAGTTTGACGTGCGGACGGGCTCATTCACCGTTATTCCAACCTTGAAAGTCACCACATACAAAGTCAGAGAGCAGAACGGTTCCGTAATGGTAGAAATCCCCTGAGCATGCCCAGGGTCATCCTGAGCTGCAAACATCCTTTCAAGCTGAAAACAGAGATTTTCCAAACTACCAATCGCCCTATATAAGGGACCTCCTTTTAAGGCGGGACAACTTTGGGCTCCAAAAAGTCGGTGTTGAAACGATTTGTCCGATAAAAACAGGGCTTTCATCAATATCGAGAACGTAGTTGCTTCTGCAACGCTAAAGCAGAGAATAGACCTCAACGCAATCGTCCGTGTCTTCCCTGGGGTCGAATACCGGCCAGAACAATTTCCAGGCCTGGTCTACCGCTTGAAGAAACCAAAAACCGCGACCCTGATTTTCAGCTCCGGAAAAATGGTATGTACCGGCGCAAAATCTGAACGCCAAGCGCGCCAGGCAGTGTTGAAAGTCGTCGACGAACTGAAAAGAGATGGAATCGTTATCCTAGGCAGGCCAGAAATAATGATACAGAACATTGTCGCATCGTGCGGACTAGGAGGCCACATCGACCTAGAAAAGGCGGTTTATGGTTTGAAGAAAACCATGTACGAACCAGAACAATTTCCAGGACTCATCTACAGAATGGATGAACCGAAAGTTGTGATTCTAGTCTTCGCAAGCGGCAAACTTGTTTGCACCGGAGCCAAGAAAGAAATTCAAGTGCACATCGCAGTAAACAAGCTTCAGGAAACCCTAGAGGCCAAGAATCTAATCCGCTACGAAGGCCCGGAAAAACCTCGCCTCCCACCACTTCCCACTAAACCATCCTAGTGGAAAGCGACGACCAAAGACCCCCTGTTGATGGCGGGCCCGCCGGGAATTGAACCCGGGACAGCCGGGTGTCCCTCTCCGAAGGCTAAAAGCCTCACCAGAACACTAACGCTGCTCTTCCGGTGCTCTACCTCTTCAGGATCCGCATTTCGGGATCTGGCTGAGCTACGGGCCCACAAGAAATTGAGTGGCCGTGAACCCTAGCTAAGCTTTTCCCAGCCTCCATGTCGGCAGCAAGAGCAAGACTATTCATTGAACCGAAGTGGTGACATACAGAGCTCTGATAGACGCCGGCCATCATTTCGATCATAGCTTCCCTCGGAACGATCTGATGGCTATCGGCCAAGCGGATTGCCTCAATCAATCGCTTTTTCAAATCAGATATGATTCGGACTTTCTCAATCTCGGCCCGCGAGAATCCACGGCGGATCAGAATATCGACCATTGGTCCTTCGGTAACGTCTGAATCAGTCGATACCAATGAAATCGTTTCCCGTTCATACGTCGGCAAACTTGCAAGGCCTCTCCTAATGACACGATTCGAATATTCCCGGATGAGTCCTTTGAACTTGCAACACTGCGAAGTAGGTGTCTCATGTCGCTGATTGAAATCGTCCGAATGAGCGAACTTAGTTGCCTCGTAATCTTGAGTGCAGTTTCCCTGTCTTGTTCGAGATGAACGACCAATATTCGATCTGCTGCCTTGCACGACAGATACAGCTTGAGTTTCTCCAACAATCGTATCCATCTCTGTGGAGCGCGAAAACTAGAAAGCTCGATTAGGGCTCTTCCAAAACCAGTCTCGGCAAGAAAGTCTGGAAACAAAGTGTGGTTTCCGCAATGCAAAGCCGGTTCATAGTCGTGTGAAACCCCATTGGCAATGAGATTCTCGGCAACTAGCAACTCGCTCAGAGACCGAACTTCATGCCACAGGATGTCTCGTAATTGTACGACCGAGCTTTGAGGAAGCGACCGCTCTGCAGATCATGATATGACTTCGGTTTCTTGCGCATTGCAGCGTGCCATTTCTTCAAAGAGATACTTCCTCCCATGACCTGTCCCCAATGAGCATTGCGGAAGCCAACAATCGAATTCGACCAAGTTGTATGGTCGAAGAGAGGAGCAGCTTTGCGAAGGACGGTGATCGGTAGCGTGTTGCGTTCATTGAGATAGGTCGTTCTCAGAACATTGTAACTCGATACTCCAATATCGGAGGCGAAACGTTCCGAATTCAGCCTCGACAATTGCTTTGCATGCATGAGAAACTCCTTTTGCTTTCCCTTGGCGAAGACCACCCTGCATGTACTCATGAGTTCCGCTCCGGTCCAGAGGCCGACCCATGACCATAACTCTCGAAGATACGCGAAAGTAACCTGGCTGAGCTACGGGCTCTATTGGCCCTCTTGAAACATGCGTTGAAAAAGAATTCGGGCAGTTTTCCTAACCGGCAACAACAGTAGAATTGTACTGGCCATCTGATCTCCAGTGCTGGCCATCAAAACTGGCCAAATCTAGTTTCCGGACCGTAATGACAGGGCAGGGTTGTAAGCTCGCTGCTCATCTACTACCGTATTCTGGAGGCGTCCCAAGTTTTCAATCTTCGCCTCTATCCCATCTCCGGGTCTGAGGAGGTAGGGTTCCTTGTCTGGTTTCCTGTAAATTGCGACGCCTGAAGGAGTACCTGACGTTATGATGTCACCGGGTTCCAAGGTCATCGATGAGAAGAATTCAACTAGCTCTCGAACTTTGAACACCATTTTCTTGGTGCTTGACAGCTGACGAGTTTGGCCATTGACCCGGAGTTCCATCGCGAGGTTGTCCGGGTTTCCCGCCTGGTCTGGAGTTACAAGGCATGGACCCATGGGACCGAAGGTGTCGAAGTTCTTGCCGAGGTTACAGAATCCCCGTTTCATTTCCGCAAACTGAATGTCTCTAGCACTTATGTCGTTGAACACGGAGAAGCCTGCCACGTACTCGAGGGCATCCTTTCTCGGAACATCCTTACACTCTTTCCCGATAACCGTGGCAAGCTCGACCTCATAATCGAGAAGCTTTACCCTCTTTGGATAGATTATTGGAGCCCGGTGACCAACAAGAGACGTGGGTGCCTTGAGAAAAGATATCGGAAAGGGCGGAAGCGAGCTGCTCCCTTCAGCTAAGTGGTCTGAAAAGTTCCCGCCCATGCAGATGATCTTGGTTGGATGTGCTATCGGCGGCAAGACGGTAACGAAGTCGAGGCTCCAATACCTCCTCTCGTTTTGTTTGTGCCCGTCCAAATTCTTCTTCGCAGAATATGCTGCTAGCTGGGCTTTGGATTCTGCCTTGGGGTCGCTAAGAAAGTCGAGAAGCGGTTCGGAGGAGGCCTTTGCCCCGGTTATCTCTGCGACATGGTTCGCGCCTACTATTACCCCAATTCTGTTCTCTCCCATTTTCTGCTGAAATCTAACTAGCCTCAAAGTAAGATCCCTAAGGTGTTTCGAGGAAAACATATCGGAATGTAAATGTTACAGCATGCGCTGGGACGTCGTAGCCCCGATCTCCCGATAGACCCTAGTGGTTATTGGTGTGACCGAGGACCTTCCGGTCACGATCTATTTGCTTGAGAAGAGATGTAACCTCTTCAATCTGTTTGCGTAAAACAATACCGTTCTGCCGAATCTTCTTTGCCGAAAGCAATCTGCATCAATCGGGAGAGTACCTCTGTTTAGACCGTAGAGAGGAGCGAAACTATTTCGCTTCCAGCTTATTCGTGGAGCGGTCTTGATGTACTGTTCCTTGGATCGATAGAGAGTCTTTTTTAGTCCGCCGAATCCTTCGGGTCGATGGTCGACCCTAGCAAATGGTAACTGTTGAGGAGTATCGAGTTGAGAGTGATACAATGGGAGAGGTCAAAGTCCCGAACTCCGCGTACTATGGAGCTCAGACCCAGAGGGCTGTCGAAAACTTCCCAATCTCGGGGATCCGCCTACCGAAAGAGTTCATACGAGCAATGGCTCTTGTCAAACTAGCTGCGGCGAGAACGAACATGCAACTCGGGCTCTTAGACCCGAAAAAAGGCGAAGCGATTGTATCGGCCGCCAAGGAGGTCATGGAGGGCTCACTCTATGAGCAGTTTGTGGTTGACGTCTTCCAGACCGGCAGCGGCACATCGACAAACATGAACACTAACGAGGTGATTGCAAACCGTGCTAACGAACTTCTCGGCGGAAAACGTGGAGACAAGAAGCTCATTCATCCAAACGACCACGTAAATATGTGCCAATCAACAAACGACGTCTTCCCTACCGCCATCCATGTCTCTTCAGCCGAAGCGATAGGGAGGAAACTAATTCCCGCTTTACAATCACTCGCCAAGGCGCTCGAACAAAAGACAATCGAGTTCGATGATGTCGTCAAGGCTGGGCGAACTCATCTTCAAGACGCAGTACCAGTGACACTCGGTCAGGAGTTCAGCGCCTTCGCCAGTATGATACGACACGGCATTAGACGAGCAGAGCTTGCCCGAGATGCGTTGTTAGAACTCCCGCTCGGTGGAACAGCGACCGGAACGGGTCTGAATGCCCACCCCAAGTACGCTGAGCTAGCAATAAAGGAGGTTAACAGACTTACTGGCTTCAACTTCAAGAAAGCTGAAAACATATTCGAATCGATGCAGGGAAAGGATGCGTGTGTAGAGGCTAGCGGTCTTCTGAAGACCATTGCCGCGAGTCTCATGAAAATCGCCAACGACCTCCGGCTGCTCAACTCCGGACCACGCACCGGGCTGGGAGAAATAGACATGCCTGCAACGGAGCCTGGGTCGAGCATAATGCCAGGAAAGGTCAACCCGGTCATCCCTGAAGCTGTCAACTTAGTCGCGGCTCAGGTCATAGGAAATGATGCGGCAATCACTGTCTGTGGCTCACTAGGCCAGCTCGAACTCAACATTATGATGCCGGTCATAGCATACGACCTTCTCCAGTCAATAGAAATTCTTGCAAACGGTTCTAGGATTCTGGCGGAGAAATGCGTCTCAGGAGTCACAGCAGACCGCGAAAGATGTTACGGTTATGCGGACAGGAGCTTGATGGTTGTAACCGCAATCACACCACATATCGGCTATGATAATGCGGCCAAGGTTGCCAAGAAAGCTATAGCCGAAAACAAATCGGTCCGACAGGTGATTCTAGAAGAGAAAATTCTCCCGAAGGAGAAACTTGACGAAATCCTCGACCTTAAGAAAATGACGAAGGGCGGAAGAGCCTAGCGCCTCCAGTCGCCTAGGCGTGAAAGCTCTTGATGGACACTCAGCAGATAATGCGGACCTCGCTGAAACTGGCTAACTTCAAAAGCGTCCCTGCAGACAGCGAGGTTCACGTTAAAGGACGACGGATCTGCAAAGTTCTCGTCGCGATAGACGTCGGAGTCGCCGAACTCCTTCTGGCCCGCAACCTGGGATGCGACGCTGTGATAGCCCACCACCCCGCGGGAGGCAAGGCTCGGATAGATGGCTACAAGGTATTCCTACGGCACATTGACCAGTTGAAAGAGGCCGGCGTGCCAGAAGACATAGCACGGAAAGCTGTTCAGCCCAAATTGCGGGTCCTAGAACTCCAGCATCATCCTGACAATTATGATCAAACGCCCAGTGCCGCCAAGAAGCTTCGAATGCCGCTGATGTCAATTCACAGCCCTTGTGATGAGATAGGTCGGAAGATGATTCAGAATGCTTTGAAAGGTGTCGACGAAAATTCGGCAGTGAAGGACGTTGTCTCAAGAATTGAGCGTTTTCCCGAATTTCGAAAAGCTGCGTCCAAGATCGAGGTACGGTTAGGCTCTTCCAGGAACAGAACAGGCAATATAGCAATCAGCCATGCTGCCTACACCAATGGGGGCCACGAGATTGCCAGGACATACTTCCAAAACGGAATAGGCACGCTGTCCTACATTCACATCGCGGAGCCGGATCTCACGAGGCTCGCAAACGAAGCGTCTGGCAACCTTGTCGTTCTAGGACATATCGCGAGTGACTGGCTTGGAATAAACGCGCTACTCCGCGAGCTTGAGAAGAAGGGTGTGGAACCGATCACGACCACTGATCTCAATTGACATCCTCAAACCAGCAATCATCAACCACCACCACAACGGCCAAACAAGTGTTTCCTGAACCAACGGTGGGAGCCCTGATTGTCGACCAACAGGGCAAGATCCTTTTTGCGAGATCTCACAAATGGTTTGACAAGTACACTCTCCCAGGTGGACATATCGAAGTTGGGGAGAGCATGGTTGACGCGGTGAGGAGGGAGGTCAAGGAGGAGGTCGGACTGGATGTGGAAGTGATGGAGATGCTTCTTGTGCAAGAGGCTGTTTTCGCGCCTGAGTTCTACAAGAAAAAACATTTCATCTTCATAGACTTCTACTGCAAGTCCAAAGATCAACAGGTGAAACTCGACCAGAACGAAATACAGGATTACGTGTGGGTCTACCCTGGGGCAGCATACAACCTCAAACTAGACTCGTTCACCATGAAGACCCTAGATACGTATCTCAAGCGGGGTTACGGCTCGTTCCCAAGCGGAGGTCTAGGTTCCAGCCTTTCGACTCTAACCTATTCTCCAACTCGACAAGCGAATCTATCGTCACGTCGGCGTTTTCTTGTGAAAAATCGTTGTAGCGCGCGAACCCGGTTCGCACCAAGACCGTCCGTATTCCAAGCTTCTTTCCTGCCCTGACATCCCACCAGGAATCGCCGACAAGAAACGCGTCCTCGACCCGAAGCTTCAACCTATCCAAAGCCCTCATTACTAGCTGTTTTCTCTTATCAACGACCTCCTCCAGCGACTCCAATCCGCGTCCGGGGCCGAGATCCTCTCGGGTGAACAGCACGTCAACTACTGGGCTGACTCTCAATAGGTCCAGCTCTTCTTTTACCACGGACCTGGTGAACCGCATGGTGGCAATCCCCAGTTTGAACCCGTGAACTTTCAGCGCGGACAAGAGTTCGAGCGCACCGTTCTGAAGCCTCGCCTTGTCCACTGTATCACGGAACAGTTTTCGATAGGTCTCGTAGGCTTCATCGATTCGGGCACAATCATCGCGTGATAGTGCGGTTTCCAGCACCATTCGCGGCCCTGTGCCGATCTCGTAGGCGCGCTGGTAGTAGTTCTTGACAAGAAACTGTAGATCTATCGGTTTCGAGTGATGAGCGATGAGGGTTTGGTTGAGGCAGTAGAACTCGCGGTCGTCGATCTGCGCAAGAGTTCCGTCCCAGTCGAAGATTGCGCCCTTCAATGTTCTCGGCGAAGAATTCGCGTCTGAATGTAACCATATGGCTTTCCTTGAGGTTACGAGCAACATATCCCGAAAGGGTCCGCAGTGTTTTTGAGATTAAGGACGAGCGTGCAATGGGTAGACTAAGCCCCGACTCCCCTCATGACACCAAGGGCGATCTCTTGCTGGCAATTGGAGTGGGATTCCTCATCAACCTGATCATTGGAGTCGCCCTGCCTGAGATAGGACCCTTTGTTGCAGGACTAGTCGCAGGTGTCATCATCAAACAGGGACCGTGGAAGGGGGCGCTTGCAGGTTTCTTTGCAGGGACCCTAGGCGGACTGGCGAGTATCGGACTCTGGGTCGCGTCGCAGGTGTCATCATCAAACAGGGACCGTGGAAGGGGGCGCTTGCAGGTTTCTTTGCAGGGACCCTAGGCGGACTGGCGAGTATCGGACTCTGGGTCGCGACAAATCTTCTGAGCCTTCCAGGTGGTCTCTGGTCCGTCGCCTTCCAGACTGCGGTTGGGATTCTTACAGCTACCTACGCGATTCTCTCTTTGTCAGGTGGAATAATAGGCAGTGTTGTCGCGGTACAGCACTGGCCACGCTTGAGCTTGTTCTTGAAGCAACATAGGATCAGCTTCTCGTTGCCATTCCATCTTCACCAATCGACCGCGGTCGTGGCGAAGAAGCGTGAGGAATAGTAAATGACATTCACGGCTCAGCGCTTGTTGGACACGACTCCTAGATGGCTTAGCATAACTCTCGTCTCATCTTCCAGCGCTCTCCTCATCTCTGGGGTCGGGTTTGTTCTCAACCTCTTCGACCCCTTCAATATCACTCCCTTCACCCTGTTGCTCCATCTCATCTGGGCCATAGTGGTTTCGAGCTGGGTGCTCAACTTGAAAGTGAAACTTCCTCCAGAGAAGAAGGCCCTTTTGGCCATAGGCGTCGCGGTCGCGGTGGGGTCCATGTGGGGTGCAGTTCAACAATGGGCAGCATATCTTCAGGCTGGAATAGTCAACGACATTACACTTGTCGCTGGCGCAGTGGCTATGGACGCGGTCGGAGGACTGGTGGTCTATATCCTATACCATCTGAACATTCTAGGCAGGAAGTTAGGGTCTAGTGGGCCTCAATCAAGTCCCGGGTCTGCGAGTACTTCTCTGTCACCTTGAAGAACCAACAACCCCACAACAAATAGTCACAGGCCCAGGCCAAGAGCGACCAAAACCTCCAATGCACCGCCTTTACTCACGTGGAGTGTTTGGACTTAGGGCGTCTTAATTTCTCGTTTTGGCGGGGATAGAAATTGCCTCTCTGATCGGGACGCCCTCTTTCGGGTCTTGGATTATTCTCTGGAAGCCTCTGATGATCTCCTTGGTCACTGGTCCCGGTTTACCCTCTGAAATTGGCACTCCGTGAATCTTGACTACAGGAACGACTTCTGCCATTGTTCCGGTCAGGAAGACCTCGTCAGCGGTCATGAGCTCGTAGGGAGTAATGTCTCTCTCTCGCACCTCGTATCCCAACTCCTCGGCGAGTTTCATGACGCGGGCTCTGGTTACTCCGTGTAGAATTCCTGCGGCTGATGTGGGTGTATGGATTATTCCCTGTTTGACGATAAAGAGGTTTGAACCGTGGAACTCGGAGACCATTCCTCTGTGGTCGAGCATTACGACTTCGTCGGCGCCTGAGTCTATTGCCTGGAACTTGGAAAGAACACTCTGGATATAGTTTAGAGACTTGACCTCGTGGCTTGTCCCATCGACCATGTCACGTCTTAGGCTGGATATGACAGCAGTGACACCTTTCTCCCTCGCTTCCTTGCCGTGGGCCGGAAGTACTGGCTCAGTCATGATAATGATGGAGGGCTTCGGGCAGCTCCGCGGGTCCAGTCCGAGGTTTCCGCGGCCCCGCGTGATTACGAGGCGTATATACGCGTCAGATAGATTGTTTCTTCGTAGGGTTTCTACGATAGAGTTCATGACTTGCTCTTTGGTGAGGGGGATGCTGACTCTGATGACTCGTAGTCCTTCGAATAATCGCTCTATGTGTTCGCGTAGTCGAAAGACTGTGCCGTTGTAGGCGCGGATGCCTTCGAAGACCCCGTCTCCGTATAGAAGCCCGTGGTCGTAGACTGAGATCTTGGCTTCGCCCTTGGGGTGGTATTCACCGTCGATATAGACGAATGGTTCCTTCCCCGCCATAAATGTCCAGAAAGAGAAAAGAGCGTGCCGGGTATAAAAGTGCAAGCTCCCTTGATAATCGAGGAGCGGTAATCTCTACCTAAATCAGCTCGGCTCCGTTAACTCT
>Ga0209378_1001568_pt1 | contig 16225 bp, 16 predicted proteins | sample GraSoiAngelo_156_FD_186170 | JGI IMG/M metagenome (GOLD analysis project Ga0209378, IMG submission 186170) | Grasslands soil microbial communities from the Angelo Coastal Reserve, California, USA - 14_1009_13_40cm (SPAdes) (version 2) | ecosystem: Environmental > Terrestrial > Soil > Grasslands ... | reverse complement strand
GTCCTCGTCGCGGCGGGCCATCTGATCCGGCGCCTCGCGGGCGGAGCGGGGGAACGGCTACGTCCGGTGGACAGCGAGCACAATGGCCTCTGGCAGTGCCTCGCCGGTGAACGGCTCGAGCACGTCCGGCGCGTGGCGCTGACGGCGTCCGGGGGCGCCTTCCGCGATGTGCCGCTCGAGGCCCTACCGGGCGTGACCCCGCAGCACGCGCTCCGACATCCGACCTGGAAGATGGGTCCGAAGGTGACGATCGACTCGGCGACGCTGGTCAACAAGGGCTACGAAGTGATCGAAACGCGATGGCTCTACGGTCTGCCGTACGAGCGGATCGACGTGGTGTACCACCCCGAGAGCCTCGTGCATGCCCTCGTCGAGTACGTCGACGGAAGCGTCAAGGCCCAGCTCGCCGAGCCGGACATGCGCCTCCCGATCCAGTACGCGCTGCTCTGGGATCGTGCGCCCTCGCCGGCCCCACGATTCGATTGGACCGCAGACCGGACGCTGCACTTCGGTCAGATCGAGATGGCCCGTTATCCGTGCTTCAGGGTGGTCCTCGAGACCGCGCGGTCCGAGGACCTCGCCGCGATGATCGGTCTCTCGGCCGCGGACGAGGTCGCGGTCGAGCGATTCCTGCGCGGCGAGATCCCGTTCACCGATATCGCGTCGGTGCTACGTCACGGCGCTGAGGTCGGCGCCCGGCAGGGTCGTTCGAAAGAGCCGGAGCTCGACGAGATCGTGGCCATCGACGCCGTCGTCCGAGCCGCGCTCGCGAAGATGCCGGCGGTCGCGTAATGGGCGGACTCCTCCAGTACTTCCAGGATCACCCGCTCGCGCTGCCGCTCTTCCTCGTCATGTTCACGGCGATCATCGCGGTGCACGAGTTCGGTCACTACCTCACCGCGCGGCTCCTGGGTATGCGCGTCCTGGAGTTCGCATTTGGATTCCCGCCGCGGCTCCTCGCGATCCGCCACGGCGGGATCGACTACAGCGTCAACGCTCTACCTTTCGGCGGCTTCGTGCGCATCCTCGGGCAGGACGACTTCTCGATCGAACAGGTCGGCGCGGGCGAACCGGGATCGTTCACCTCAAAGCCCTGGTGGGCGCAGGCGATCGTGCTCGCGTCCGGAGTGGTCATGAACTTCATCCTCGCGATCGCCGTGCTCACCGTCGCGTTCGCTGCCGGCACGCCGACGTCGACCGGACAGGTGCGCGTCGACCGCGTCGTGCCGGGTTCGCCAGCGGAGGCCGCCGGTATCCAACCGGGCGACATCGTGCGGTCGATCGATGGCCAGCCGATGACCAAGACGGGCGACCTCGTGAATTACGTTCGGACGCACGCCGACAAAGAGGTGAAGCTCGAGCTCGAACGGAACGGTCGACCGGTCACGATCACCTCCATGCCCAGGGCCCAGCCGCCCGAAGGCGAGGGACCCCTCGGCATAGTCCTTGGTGAGGTCACCACGAACGAGCCGGTCCCGTTGCCCCAGGCTTTCATTCAGGCGGTCGGTCTGACGGGCGACGTGATGCAGCAGATCGCGGAGCTTCCCGGCCAGCTGCTGAATCGCGCGCCCGGTACCCAGGGTCCACCGCCCGTCGGCGGCCCGATCGAGATCTTTCGCGTGACCGCCGCCGCGAGCGAATTCGGGCTCCCCACATTCCTGAAGCTCGTAGGCGTCATCTCGGTCAATCTCGGAGTGCTGAACATCATCCCGTTCCCTGGGCTCGACGGCGGGCGTCTCTTCTTCGTGCTCCTCGGGGCCGCGCTCCGCCGGCGTATTTCGCCCCAGGTCGAAGCCGCGATACATGCCGTCGGTTTCGTCCTGCTTCTCGGTCTCTTGGTGGTCGTTAGCGTCGCCGACATTCGTCGCGCGACCGGAGGCTAGCGATCGGGGGGCTCTGCCCCCCGTCCCGCGAACGCGTCGAGGCGGTTGGCGAACATCCAGCGATGCCCCTCGAGATCCTCAACGCGGTACTGACGCTGCCGTTCATTCGTTTCGGGCTCGCTCAGGATCTTGGCGCCGGCCCTCTTCGCGCGCCCGAAGTGCGTGTCGACGTCATCGATGTACACGACCAGGCCGTCCACGATGGACGGCGTCTCCAGCCATTGGCGTGCGAGCGCGCAGGCCTGCGCATGGCGGCGGGGGCCCTGGTATGCGTCGGAGGGATGGCCGACCAGTACGGTCGCGCCGTCCATATCGAGAACGACGTCGGTGACGGTTCCAGCACCATTGTGGAAGCGCTCGATCTCGCGGAAGCCGAACACCTTCGTGATCCAGTCGGCTGCGTGGCCGGCGTCCTCGTACGCGAGCATCGGGATGACGCGCTGCTCTGCCATCGTCGGCCTCCTGCGGGCGTTTGCAAGCAATGATGCACTCGCCCCTCGATCAAAACGCGGGCATGATGCGAGGGTGACGGATGCCGTCGTCGAGGTCCGCGACCTGCGCAAGACCTTCCGCGTGAGCGAACGCCAGGAAGGCCTCGCCGCGACGCTGCGGTCGTTCGTTCGGCGGCAGCGCCGCGACATAAACGCCGTCGCGGGCATCACATTTGGGATCGAGGCGGGTGAGGTAGTCGGCTTTCTCGGCCCGAACGGGGCAGGGAAGACGACCACCCTCAAGATGCTGTCTGGTCTCCTCTACCCGACCGGCGGCGAGGCCCGCGTCCTCGGATTCGTCCCATGGCGACGCGAGAACGCGTACCTGCAGCAGATGACGCTCCTCATGGGCAATCGCACGCAGCTCGTCTGGGACATCCCTGCCGCCGACAGCTTCCGCGTGCTGCAGGAGATCTACCGCGTCCCGGAGGATTCCTTCCGAAAGACGGTCGGCGAGCTCACCGAGCTGCTCGAGCTCCAAGAGCTCGTGCACAAGCCGGTGCGGAACTTGAGCCTCGGCGAGCGGATGAAGGTCGAGTTCGCCGCCGGACTCATCCAGTCGCCACGCGTCGCGTTCCTGGACGAGCCGACGATCGGCCTCGACATCTCGATGCAGGTCCGCATCCGTCGCTTCGTCGCCGAGTACAACCGCCGGACCGGCGCGACGATCCTGCTCACGAGCCACTACATGGACGATGTCGTGGCGCTGTGCAAGCGCGTCATCGTGATCCACCACGGGCAGCTGCTCTACGACGGCCCACTGGCGGACCTCGCGGAACGGATGGCGCCCTTCAAGGTCATCGTCGCGACGCTGCACGACGGCGCCGCGGCCGATCTCAGCGTGTACGGAACCGTCGTCGCGCGCGATGAGGGCCGGATCACCCTCAAAGTGGACCGTCAAATCGCGCCCGAACGCGCCGCGCGCCTGGTGAACGACCTCGGCGACCGCCTCACCGACATCTCGGTCGAGGATCCGCCGATCGAAGAGGTCATCGACCGCGTGTTCAGCGGCGAGCGCGTCGGAACAGCGCCGTGATCGACGTATACCGCGCGCTCTTCGTCGGTCAGATCCAGGCCGCCTCGCAGTACCGCGTGCAATCGATCCTCTGGATGCTCTTCGCGGTGATCCGGCCGGTGATCTTCCTCGCCGCATGGGTGGCGGTGGCCGGTGCGCAAGGCGGGCGGGTCGGGTCGTACGACGTCCGCGACTTCGCCGCGTACTACGTCGCACTCTCGCTCGTAGCCAACCTCGCGACGAGCTGGAACTCCTACGAGTTCGAGTTCGAGATCCGCATGGGGCGGCTCTCACCGAAGCTCCTACGGCCGCTCCACCCGATCCACTACGCGGTCGTCGAGAACATCGTCTGGAAGATGACGACGATCATCCCGATGCTCGTCGTGCTCGGTTTCATCGCGGCGACCTTCGACGCTCGCTTCCGCTCGACACCCGCACACCTCGCGCTGTTCGTCCCGAGCGTGGTCCTCGGCGCAGCTCTCGCGTTCCTCGCCGGCTGGGTCGTGGCGACGACCGCGTTCTGGACCACACGCGTCCACGCCGTGGCGACCCTCTGGGATCGTGCGGCGTTCATCTTCGCCGGGCAGATCGCGCCGCTCGCCCTCTTGCCCGGACCGCTGCAGACGATCGCCCTCGTGCTCCCGTTCGGATACATGCTCGGCGTGCCGGCCGAGATCCTTCAGGGCGCCGTCGACGTTCCGACGGCGATACTCCTCATCGCCGTGCAGGCGGTCTGGGTGGGGATCTTCTACGCGCTCCTTCAGGTGGTGTGGCGCGTCGGGGTCCGGCAGTACACCGGTGTGGGCGCCTAGTGCGGTACCTGCGGCTCCTCGCGCTCTTCTTCCGGACCGAGCTCGCCTATGAGCTCGAATACCGGACAAACCTCGCGCTCGAGCTCCTGCAAATGGTGGTCATCGTCACGACCAGCGTCGCCGCCGTGCTCGTGCTCTTCAACTACACGACCGTGCTCAACGGCTGGGATCTCGGGGCGATGCTCGTCCTCCTGGGTTGCTTCTATTTGGTGCAGGGCTTCGGCGAGCTCGTCCTCCAGCCGAGCTTCGAGAAATTCATGGAGCACGTCCGGCTCGGCACGCTTGACTTCGCTCTGCTCAAGCCGGCGTCGGCGCAGTTCCTCGTCACGTTGCGGCACTTTCAGGTGGTCCAGCTCGCGCAGATGGGGTTGGGGGCCGTGGTCGTGATCGCCGGACTGCCGCGAGTCTCGACCCTCGGGCCGGCCGAGGCCGCCACTTTCGTGATCGCGCTCGTCTGCGGCTTCACGCTCATCTATGCGCTTCTTCTGGCGCTCTCCACGTTCGCATTCTGGTTTGTGCGCATCGACAACCTCATGGCGATCTACTGGTCGTTCCTCGATGCCGGGCGCTTTCCCGTCGACATCTATCCGGGGTGGCTGCGCGTCACGCTGTCGAGTGCCGTCCCGATCGGAGTGGCCGTCACTGTGCCCGCGCAGGCGATCTCGGGGCGGCTCGACCTCATCGGCCTGGGGCTTCTCGTGGTCGGGACGATCGCCGCCTTCTTTCTCGCGTCGTGGTTCTGGCGGCTGGACTTACGCTCGTATACGGGCGCGAGCGCCTAAGTGAAGTTCCCGGCCACTTCTGAAACACGGCTGCGCGCCGCCGGTGGCCAGCGATCCGTTGCCTGGACACGTCCGCCGGGGTGCGCATCCCGGGGACCGTGGACGGCCTCCAAGGTCTCCGAAGGCCCGTCGTTATTGTCGAACCTGACCCCCACGATGCCGCACGAACAGTCCGTGTGCTCTCGAGCTGCCGACGTTGTCATCCAGATACGTGCTCCTTCCGAGGATGTTTCAAAAACCACCAGGAACTTCACCTAGGCGTGGACGTCTGGGTCATGTTTGTCGCATTCAGTCTCGCTTCCGTGTTCGGGTTCGTGTTCGCCACCACCGCGATCGTCGCCCAATTCGGATATATCGCCCGCTTTCCGCGTTGGTCCCGGGCATGTGTCCTTCCGCGGGCCGGGACGACCGGAGGGCGCGTGCGGAATGCATTCACATACGTAGTGATGGCCCCCCTGAGCCCACTCATCGCGGTGGCCGTCATCGGAGATGGCCTGAGGCTGCAGAACTTGGTGCTGGCGTCGCTTGGGCTCGTCTCGCTCGTCGCGATCGGCACCTGGTTTGTCTTCCTGTTCCACTCGCGCACAATGCCGAGGGTCGTTGGATGACGGAGTGGGTGCCGTTCGATGAGCGCTGAGGCCTTGAATTTTGGCGAGCATTCGTGCCTCTTTCTTTCTTTTTCAACTGCTACGCTCGTAGCAGATGGCTAAGCTTCAGAAGACCGGCACCACGAAGCGCGCCCGCCCCATCCGCGAGATCGCGCAGCGCGAGCTCCGGAACGACATCAGTCGCGTTCTCGCCGCCGTGGAGCGAGGCGTCCGGTACCGCATTACCGTCCGCGGGAGGCCGGTCGCAGAGATCGTGCCGATCCCCAGACGCAAGACATGGGTACCCCGAGACCAAGTTCTCGATATCCTGCGGCGGGCACCGGTCGATGAAAACTTCATGACCGACGTCGATGGCGCCGTGGATAACACGATCCGGGATCCGTGGAAGCGCTCCTAGATACGTCCGTTCTGCTCGGTCCAGAGCCAACGTCGCACGCTATCCCGGATGATTCGGCGATCTCGGTGGTGACGCTCGCCGAGCTTCGGGTCGGCGTACTCGTGGCGGCTGATCTCGAGGTGCGCGCAAGGCGACTAGCGCTCCTGAGCGAAGTGCAGCAGCGGTTTGCGGCCCTGCCGGTCGACGACGAGGTTGCGCAGGCATACGCGGAGATCGTCGCCGCCGCACGGCCCCGTCCGTTCGATGCGCTCATCGCAGCCACTGCGCTCAGTCAGGGCGTGCCGGTCTATGCGCGCGACCGCGATTTCTTGAAGCTGCCAGGCGTGATGGTTGAGATCGTCACGTAGCCGCGAGTCACGGAACGCGCACCTACACTGGTTAGGGTGGACGCCCGGATAACCGTCGATCTGAACCTCCCAGAGGACCGCGCGTCGCCGCGTCCGCGGCGGAAATCGAAGCGCGTCTGGGTCGGCGGGACCGCGATCGGCGACGGCGCTCCGGTCGCCGTGCAGTCGATGTGCACGACCCTGACGCACGACGTCGACGCGACGATCCGGCAGATCGAGCAGCTCCAGGAAGGCGGCTGCGAGATCGCTCGCGTCGCCGTGCCAGATAAGCGCGCCGGCGAGGCCCTCAAGGAGGTCGTTCGTCGCTCGATCCTGCCGGTCGTCGCGGACATCCATTTCGATTACAAGCTCGCGCTCATGGCGCTCGACGCGAAGGTCCACAAGCTTCGTCTCAATCCGGGGAACATCCACAACAAGGACGGCGTGCGCGAGGTCGTGCGCCGGGCCAAGGATCAGGGGACGCCGATCCGCATCGGCGTAAACCACGGCTCCATCGGTGACCGGCAGCCCGGCGATGTCCGCGACGAGGCGCAGCGGATGGTCGACCTCGCCCTCTCCGAGATCAAGATCCTCGAGGACCTCGATTTCGACGACATCGTCGTGAGCGTCAAGGCCTTCGAGGTCCCGGTGATGATCGCCGCGTACCGCCGGCTCGCGAAGGCCGTCCCGTACCCGCTGCATCTTGGCGTGACCGAGGCCGGGACGGCGCTCTCCGGCTCGATCCGCTCCGCCGCCGGGATGAGCGTGCTCCTCTACGAGGGCATTGGCGACACGATCCGCGTATCACTCAGCGAAGACCCGGTCGTCGAGGTGAAGGCCGCGTTCGACCTGCTGAAGTCGCTCGGTCTGCGTGACCAGGGACTCACGCTGGTCGCGTGCCCGTCGTGCGGACGTGCGGATATCGACCTCATCCCGCTCGCGAAGGTCGCCGAGGAGCGCCTGCGCGCGCTCCCGACGCCGATGAAAGTGGCGGTCATGGGCTGCGAGGTGAACGGCCCGGGCGAGGCCAAAGACGCCGACGTCGGTATCGCCGGCGGAGTAGGGAAGGGCGCGATCTTCCGCAAGGGAAAGATCGTGGGCACCTACCCCGAGGACAAGCTCATGGACGCGCTGCTCGCTGAGATCGACAAGATCCTCATCGAGAATGGCAAGGAGCCCTACTCGCAGAAGGCTCCGAAGCTCTCGCACGCCGGGCAGCTCACACCCGGGCGCAGTGTCCCAGCAGGACAGCGGACCTAACCAACCGGGCGACGGCGTCATCTCGGTCGGACGCGCCGGCCTGGCCAACGTCGACTTTCGCAAGGCCAAATTCGACAGGTTCCAGCTCGCCGTAGCGAACTTCGTGGCCTGTGACTTCCGTGGTCTCCAGCTCGGCGAGCGCTTCGCCCCGTTGTTCACAACGCGGCCGCGAAGCGTCTTCACCTCGTGCAAGTTCGACGGCGCCGACCTCCGCCAGACCAGCCCGGAGGGGACGCGCTTCGAGAAATGCTCGTTCGAGGATGCCCGCCTCGACGGCTGGAGCCCCGCGCGCGCCGAGTTCGTCGAATGCCGTTTTGCGGGCAAAGTGGCTCACGTCACGTTCACCGGGAGACCCGCAGGGCCGGGGTCCATGCGGATCGATCCCCCGCGGACGAAGAACGAGTTCCGCGGCAACGACTTCCGCGACGCGGAGCTGATCGACGCGGTCTTCGTCATGGGCATCGATCTGAGTCTGCAGCGCTGGCCCGTCGGCGACGACTACGTCCGGCTCGATAAGTTCCTCCGGCGTCTCGAGCGAGCCCGAGCCGACATCCTGACGTGGGATGCCGGCGAAGCGCGGACCGAAGCGCTCGCGATGCTGCAAGGGCTCGCGCAGCGCTGGCAGGACCAGCGCGAGATCATCGTGCTCCGCGTCAGTCCCGCCGTCGGCGCCTCGCGTCGCGTTCAGAACCGCGTCTGGGATCTGCTCGAGCGCGTTCTGGACTAGTCGACCTTCAGCTTTGGGTCGAGCGCGTCGCGCAGACCATCGCCGAGGAAGTTGAAGCAGATGAGCGTGATCGCGAGGATGACCGCGGGGAAAAGCAGCTCGTGGGGGAACGCCCGCATGTTGCGCACGCCTTCGGCGATGAGGATGCCCCAGCTCGGGAACGGTGGACGCACGCCCAGCCCGAGGAACGAGAGCCCGGCCTCCGTCGCGATCGCGCCGGGAATGCCGAACGTCGCCGCAACGATCACCGGAGCGAGCGTGTTCGGAAGAAGGTGACGGACGATGATCCGCCGGTCAGTGCTGCCGATCATCCGCGCCGCCTCGATGAACTCCTTTTCCCTCAGGGACAGCACCTGTCCGCGCACCAGGCGCGCGACCGTGAGCCAGGAGACCAGTCCGAGCGCGATGAAAACGCCGAGCAGCCCGCCGGTGATCCCGTCGAGAGCTCCTACGAGGGCGAGGATCGGTCCTGACGGCTGATCCAGCACCGCGCGCAGGTAGGTGATGACCACGATCACCAGGAGCAGGTTCGGGAAGGCCAGAAGCACGTCGACGGTCCGCATGACGAGCACGTCGAGCCAGCGCCCGAAGAAGCCCGCCATCAGACCGAGCGGCACGCCCACCACCAGGACGATCAAGACGTCCACGAGCGCGACCGCCAGCGAGATCCGGCTCCCGTAGACGAGGCGGCTCAGCTCGTCGCGGCCGAGCCCATCGGTGCCGAGGAGATGCGCGGCGCTCGGACCGAGGTCGGTGCTCTCGAGGTCCTGACGCTGGAACGGGTAGGGAGCCACGACGCTCGCGAAGATCGCGACGAGGACCAGGAGGGCGACGTAGACGAGGCTCACCACCGCGGCGCGATTGCGCGTCAGCCGATGCCAGGCGTCGCGCCAAAGATTGGCCGGCCTGCGCATGGGGACCTCTGTTGCGAACCTGGGGGGTGCGAGAGGCGCAAAGCCCCCCTTGACCGTGGTCATCGGTACCGGATCCGCGGGTCGAGGAACCCGTACGAGAGGTCGACGATGAGATTCACGAGCGAGATCAGCAGCGCGAAGACAAGGACGATCCCGAGCAGCAGCGGGTAATCCCTGCCCGTCACGCTGTCGACGAACTGGCGTCCGATCCCCGGGACGCTATAGATGCGCTCCACGAAGAACGCGCCGGTAATCACGTTCGCGAGCGTCACCCCGGCGACCGTCACGACGGGGATGAGCGCGTTCTTCATGGCGTGAGCCACGACGATCGCCGTCTCCGTGAGTCCCTTCGCCCGAGCGGTCCGGATGAAGTCCTGCCCTCGGACCTCGAGAAGGCTCGAGCGCGTGTAGCGCGCCAGGATGGCGGCGGGGCCACTGCCGATCGCAAGGATCGGGATGATCGAGCGCACATCGAAGATCCCCTCCCAGCCGCCGGTGGGTAACCACCCCAGCGCGAGCGAGAAAAAGACGATGAGCAGCGAGACGCGCACGAACGGCGGCGTCGCCAGGCCGGTGACGGTCACGAGCGACGAGGCGTAGTCGATCCAGGTGTTGTGCTTGACGGCGGCGAGCGCGCCGAGCGGAACGCCGACGACGAGCGCGAAGAGCATCGAGGCCAGGCCGATCTGCGCCGAGACCGGAAGCGTCGCGCCGATGATCTCGGAGACCGAGCGCTCGACGCTCCGGTACGACGGTCCGAGGTCGCCGTGGAGGGCGTTGATCAGGTAGTCGACGTACTGCTTCGGCAGCGGATCGTCGAGGTGGTACTGGTGAGCGAGGTTCACCTTCACTGCCTCTGGGAGCGGCTTGTCGCTCTCGTCCCAGGGACTCCCCGGAGTTGCGTGCACGACCACGAAGGTGAGCGTGAATACGACGAAGAGGCTCGGGATCATCCAGAGCAGCCGGCGTAGGACATAGGTCGTCATCTGCAGAGTCCGGATGAGGAGGCGGAGGCCGGACCGCTGCCGGCCTCCGCCACCGCGTTACTTCTTCACGCGAACGAGATAACCCTGGATGCGTCCGAGCACGCGGTAGTGGTTGAGGCCCTCGATGTACGGCTTGATGAGGTCGAACCGCGCCCAGTGGTAGTACGTGATGTACGGCGCCTCGGTGTTGAGGATCTTGTCGGCGCTCTCGTAGGTCGACTTGCGCTTTGCCGCGTCGTTCTCCTTGAGCCCCTGGTCGATGAGGTTGTCGAACTCGCTGTTCTTCCAGTGGGCGTAGAAGAAGTCGGCTTTCGAGTGGAAGAGCAGGTTGTACCAGTTGTTCGGGTCCTCATAGTCGGAGCCCCAGCCGCTCACATACATGTGGAAGGGCTGGTCCTTCCGCGTCGTCCGCCAGTTGTCGAAGGCCTTGTCCTCCATCGGCTCGAGGACGATGTCGATCCCCAGATTCGACTTCCAGATGCCCTGCACCGCCTCGGCGACGGACTTCGTCTCCGCCGCGCCGCTCGCGAATGTGAACTTCACATTTGCCGGCCAGCCCTTGCCGTCCGGGTAGCCCGCTTCGGACAGGAGCTGTTTCGCCTTGGCGACGTCGTATCCGAGCGCGTTCTCCTTCTTCTGGCCCGGGATGCCCGGCGCCACGATGGAGACCGCGTTGAAGTAGGCGTCCTTCAGCACGACCTCGTTGATGCGCTTGGCGTCCGTCGCCAGGGAGAGCGCCTGCCGCACCTTGACGTTGTTGAGCGGCGCGTTGGTCGTGTCGAGGATGATCCACTGCGAGCCCTGGCGCTCGAACTTCTTGATCTCCTTGCTGAGGGTGGCGTCGGACTTGGCGCGCGTGATGTCCGCTCCGACGAGGACCGCACGATCGATCTCACCAGCTTCGTACGCGATGACCGACTTCGTGGCGACGTCGTCATAGAGCGTCCAGGTGATCGTGTCCGGTCCGTTGTTGTCGCCCCAGTAGTTCGGATTCTTCTCCACCGTCATGCTCTGCTCGGGCTTCCACTCCACGAGCCGGTAGTGGCCGTTCGAGATGTAGCTGTCCTTCGTCAGCGTCCACCTGTCGCCGTTCTTGTCGATCGTGTCCTTCCGGACCGGGTAGGCGGTCCACGTGGCCGCGAGGTGCATGAAGAACGGGGCCGGCCGCTCGAGCGTGACCGTGAGCGTACGGTCGTCGGTCGCCTTCACCGCCATCCCCTCGGCGGTGCCCTTGCCGGTGCCGAACGCCTCGCCGCCCTTGACCGGCCAGAGCGTCTGCGCGTAGCGCGACTTCGTCGCGGGATCGGTCGCGCGCTTCCAGGCGTATTCGAAGTCCGAGGCCTTGAGCGGCTGGCCGTCAGACCACTTGAGGCCAGATCGCAGATTGAACGTGTACGTCAGGCCGTCCGGCGAGATCGTCCACTTCTCGGCCTGGCCCGGCTTGATATCACCGGTGACCTGATCGACGTAGGCCAGGGCCTCGAACATGTTCTGGATCTGCTCGAGGCCTGCGCCGCCTGAGCTGATGCCAGGGTCCATCGTGTTCACGATCTTTGCGGCCTCCGGCAGCCGCAGCGTGGTCTTTTTTGCGGCGGTCGGACTCGCAGATCCGGTCGTCGATGGCGTACACGCGGCGACCATGAACAGCACGAGCAGCGATAGCGCGGCGAGCTTCTTCATTTTGACGCTCCCTGCGGGAAATTCCCGCCCCCTCACGCCGGGGAAGGATACGACCCCAGCTTCCGCTTGGCGCGAAAACACTGCCGCCGGACCGACTAAACTCGCACCGATGACGCAGCACCGAGGGTCTTCGCGCCGAGTCCCGCGTTAGCCGGCGCGCACCGCGCCGGCGTCTCCGACTCTGTACCTCAATATGACCCTCGGAGTTCACCGATGAGACAGTCGACGCTCTTTGGCCGCACCTTGCGGGAAGCACCCGCGGAAGCGCAGACCTCCGGACACCGCCTCATGCTTCGCGCCGCGATCGCCCGCCCTCTCGCCGCGGGCCTCTATACCTGGCTGCCGCTCGGCTTCCGCGTCGCGAAGAAGGTGGAGCAGATCATTCGCGAGGAGCAGGACCGGATCGGCGCGCAGGAGATGGAGATGCCCGTGCTGACGCCGGCGGAGGTCTGGAAGCAGACCGGGCGGTGGGATGCGCTGGAGCCGATCACGTTTCGGACGATCGATCACAACGGGCGCGAGTTCATGGTGAGCTATACGCACGAGGAGTTCGTGCACCTGCACGCGAAGCAGGAGCTCCAAAGCTACCGGCAGCTGCCCCAGATCGTCTATCACTTCCAGTCGAAGGGCCGCGATGAGGCGCGTCCGCGCGCCGGTCTCCTACGCGTGCGCGAGTTCGTGATGAAGGACGCGTACAGCTTCGACGCGGACCAGGCCGGGCTCGAGAAGAGCTATGCGGCGGAACACGGCGCGTACGAGCGGACCTTCGCGCGGATGGGCTTGGACGCGATCAGCGTGGAGTCCGACACCGGGGCGATGGGCGGCGACGTCGCGCACGAGTTCCAGGTGCTCACGGAGGCAGGCGAGGACCGCATCGCGATCTGCCCGAACTGCGACTACAAGGCGAATCTCGAGAAGGCGAGTCGTTCGATCGACACATACATCGTCGCCGGGTCGGAGCTGCCGCCGCCGAGCGAGATTGCAACGCCTAGCACCACGACGATCGAAGCGCTCGAGGCCTCGCTCAAGCAGCCGGCTACTGCATTCCTGAAGACTCTCCTCCTGCGCGAGGCCAAGGGCACGCTTGTCGCGGTGGTGCTGCCTGGCGATCGCGACATCAACGAGGCCAAGCTGCGAAAGGTCCTCGGGACCACCGAAGTCAAGTTCGCGAACGAAGGCGACTTCGCCGCCGCGGGTTCAGTTCCGGGATTCAGTGGGCCGATCGGGCTCAAAGTACGCACGCTGATCGATCGATCGGTGGATGCCCGCCCGTACATCGCTGGTGCGAACAAGAGGGACGCGCACCTTCGGAACGTGGTGAGCGGTCGCGACTTTCAGGGCGAGCAGGTGGACGCCCACGACGTCCGCGAGGGTGATCTCTGTCCGCGTTGCACCGTGGGGAAGCTCACCATCAAGCGCGGCGTCGAGGTCGGGAACATCTTTGCCTACGGGACCTACTACTCGGACAAGATGAACGCGACCTTCGTTGGCGAAGACGGCACGGCGAAGCCGTTCTTCGGCGGCAGCTACGGCATCGGGGTGGGGCGGTCCGTGCAGACGATCATCGAAACCCACCACGACGACAAGGGAATCGTCTGGCCTCCGCAGGTGGCGCCCTTCCAGGTGCACCTCATCGCGCTTCCCGTGAACGACGAGGACGTTCGCTCAAAAGCCGAGAAGCTGGTCGACGAGCTCGAGCGGGCGCGCGTCGAGGTCCTCTACGACGACCGCGATGAGAGCCCAGGCGTCAAGTTTGCGGACGCGGACCTGATCGGGATACCGCTTCGCGTGACGGTCAGCGCGCGGAACCTCAAGCAGGGCCAGGTGGAGATCAAGTCGCGTAGCGCCGCGGCGATGGAGATGGTGCCGCTGGCCTTCGCCGCCGAGAAGATCGCGGGGATCGTGCGCTCTTGGCCAAGGTGACCAAGGCGCGGGAAGCCGCGCCGGCCGCATTGCCCGGGGAGGAGCGATCGCTCGAGGCCTCGCTCCGCCCGCAGCGGCTCTCGGACGACGAGTACATCAATCAGGACAAGGTTAAGGGCCAGCTGCGCATCATCATCGAAGCTGCGAAGGTGCGCGGCGACCCCCTCGAGCACATCGCGCTCTTCGGGCCGCCGGGAGTGGGGAAGACGTCGCTCGCATACGTCATCGCGCACGAGCTCGACGTACCGATCCGCGTGACGAGCGGGCCGGCGATCGAGCGCGCTGGTGACCTCGCGGCGATCCTCACGAACCTCGAGAACGGCGCCGTGCTCTTCGTCGACGAGATCCACCGCCTGCCGCGCGTGGTCGAGGAGGTCCTCTACCCGGCGATGGAAGAGTTCCACCTCGACATCGTCCTCGGCAAAGGACCCGGCGCGCGCACGCTGCGGTTGCCGTTGCCCCGGTTCACCCTCGTCGGCGCGACCACGCGGATCGGGCGCCTCTCCGCGCCGCTGCGCGACCGCTTCGGCGCGACCTATCGCCTCGACCTCTTCACGCCGGACGCCCTGGAGCAGGTCGTCCGCCGCGCCGCGCGGATCCTCAAGGTCGAGATCGAGCCCGCGGCCGCACACGAGATCGCCCGGCGCGCGCGGGGCACGCCGCGCATCGCGAACCGCTGGCTGAAGCGCGTGCGCGACTACGCGCAGGTCCGCCACGATGGAAGGGTCACCCTCCCGGTCGCGCGCGAGGCGCTTGCCGCGCTCGAGGTCGACGACGCCGGCCTCGACGCCGAAGACCGGAAGCTGCTTCTCGCGATCACCGAGAAATTCGGTGGAGGCCCGGTCGGCCTCGAGACGCTGGCCGCGGCCTTGAGCGAAGACGCCGAGACGATCGAAGACGTCTACGAGCCGTACCTTCTCCAAGAGGGCTACGTGCAGCGGACGCAGCGCGGTCGCGTCGCGACGGAGCGCGCGTACCGGCAGCTGGGCCTGGCCGTGCCGCAGAACGCCACGCTGTGGAACGGCGACGAGTGAAGCGCTTCGAGCTGGAACGCGCGATCACCGACAACGAACTCCTCCTCCACTACCAGCCGATCGTCGCGGTCCCGAGCCGGAAGCTGACCGGCGTCGAGGCTCTTGTGCGATGGAAGCACCCAGAGCGCGGGATCGTGTCGCCGATGGAGTTCGTTCCCGAGGCGGAGGCCACCGGACTCATCCGAAAGCTCACGTTCTGGGTCCTGCGCGAGGCCCTGCTCCAGTCGAACGTGTGGCGGCGGGACGGCGCGGCGCTCACGGTCGCGGTCAACCTCTCGGTCGACAACCTTCACGACGCGCACTTCCAGCGCTACGTCGACCTTACGCTGAAGGTCGCCGGCGGCCCCGAGCTGCTGATCGTCGAGGCTTCCTCTCGCGCGCTCGCCCGCGATCCTGCGCCACCGGTGGGGACGCTCGAGCTCATGCGCGACAGGGGCATTCGAGTGACCCTTGACGACGCAACCGAAGAGGATGCACACATCCTCGAGTCTTTCCCGGCCGATATCGTGAAGGTCAGTCGCGGACTGATCACGCGAATGGGGCGCGATCATCGCGCGCTCGAGTACGTGCGTGCCGTCCTGCGCGCCGCGCGCGAGCGCGGGCTCGAGGCGACCGCCGTGGGGGTCGAGGACGAGGCGACGTGGGGGCGTCTGGCGGAGCTCGGCTTCTCAGGCGCGCAGGGCTATCTGATCGCGGCGCCCATGCCGCCGGCGCAGCTTGCGGAGTGGCGCTCGGCACACCTGTGAGGCGGGCGCCCATCGCGCTGGCCGTTGTCGTGGTCGCCTCGGCGTGCGCCGGATCCCCGCCGCGGGCAACGTCGTCGCCGCAGACGACCACGATCGCCATCCCCACGACGCCAGCGCCATCGAGCGCCAGCCCGACGCCGACGCCATCCCCTCGCATCGGTCCCGCGGTCGTCGAGAACGTGCAGCTCATCGCTGGCGGGCTCGTCGCGCCCTGGGCGGTCGATCTCGCGCCGGACGGCCGGCTATTCGTCACCGAGCGCGCCGGCCGCGTGCGCATCGTGCAGCTGGGCCCGGGTGGGGGACTCCGGTCCGAGCCATGGGCGACATTTCCCGCGAGCACGGTCCGCGATGGCGAGAAGGGCCTGCTGGGCATCGCGCTCGACCCGGACTTCGCGCGAAACGGATTCGTCTACCTCTATTACAGCTATGCGGCATCGAACGGGGCCACGCGCAACAAGGTCGTACGCCTGCACGACGACAACGGCCGCGGCACCGAGGAGACGGTCATCCTCGACGGCATCCCCGGCAACTCGAATCATGACGGCGGGCGGGTGAAGTTCGGCCCCGATGGCAAGCTCTATGTCACCACCGGAGACGCGGAGAATGGAGCGAACGCTCAGAACCCCGCCTCGCTCGCGGGA
>Ga0209378_1001566_pt1 | contig 16231 bp, 15 predicted proteins | sample GraSoiAngelo_156_FD_186170 | JGI IMG/M metagenome (GOLD analysis project Ga0209378, IMG submission 186170) | Grasslands soil microbial communities from the Angelo Coastal Reserve, California, USA - 14_1009_13_40cm (SPAdes) (version 2) | ecosystem: Environmental > Terrestrial > Soil > Grasslands ... | reverse complement strand
GGTGGACTTCTGATATGCCGGCGCCAACCAACATCGGGACGACCATGCGGCGGCACAGTGGGGGAGCTATGCGGATCACATGCCTTGCGGTGGCACTCGGAGTGCTCGCAGTCGGCGCGTGCAACCTACCGAACGACCCCAACCTGAACGGTCCGAGTGTGACGGACTATTCCACGATCACGACCTTGGCGCAGGTGCAGAATCTCGCGTTGGGCGTGCTGCGCGGCGACCGGGCCCACGCCGAGAACGAGATCATTGAGGGGGAGGTCATCGGTCGCGATGCCTTCGTGCTCACACCGTCGGAAACCCGCTGGGAGTCAGAGCTCCTCGGGCTGAGCATCGACCCCAGCGGCTTCCTCGGCATCCGGGTTTTTCCCTACGAGGGGATTCGGCTTGCCAACATCGGGTTGCATGGGGTGAGCGCCGCGTCTGCCGCCGTGCTCAACGCCGCGGACAAGGCCAGCACGCTTGGCTACCTCCAGACGATCAAGGCACTCGAGTACCTGCGCGTCATCGAGACGCGTGACACGGCGGGTGCGCCGCTCAACGTGGACGTAGACCCCACCGCCCCGGTTCAGCCCCTGCGCTGCAAGCACGACGTGCTGAACTACATCGCCGCGCTGCTCGATTCCGCAGCCGACTCGCTGGCCGCTGGCGGCAGCTCATTCCGGTTCGCATTGCCCTCCGGCTTTGCCGGGTTCGACGCGCCGGCAAGCTTCCTGAAGTTCAATCGAGGGCTGGCGGCAAAGGCCTACGTCTACCTTGCGTTCCGGAATTACGCGGCGAGCGGGAGACCGGGGATTGACGCCACTGCCGTCGCTTCGGCCAATACGGCGCTGGCGAACTCCTTCATGGTCCAGAATGCGAGCCAGCTCGATGTAGGCCCAGCGCACAACTACGCGAGTGCCACAGGGGATGTGACAAACTCCTTGTTCGATGCGGATACGTCCAGCACAACGTATCACGCGAATCCGCGCGTGCGATCGGAGGCGGATGCGGGCGATCAGCGCGTCACACGCAAGACCGCGCTCTCGAAGCCGGTCCCGGCGGGAGGCGAGTCGTCGAATATCGTCCTACTGCTCTATCTCAGCCCCACGGCGCCGCTGAAGATCCTCACGAACAAGGAGTTACTCCTGTTGCAAGCGGAGGTGGACTGGGGATTGGGGAACTACGCCACCGCACTCGCGGAGGCGGACTTCGTCCGGACGAACGACGGTGGACTGGTTACGGACACGACGACCGCGGCCGAGCCCGGAGTGCTGAACCGCATCTTGTACGAGAAGCGCTACTCCCTGCTCTGGCAGAGTGCGGCTCGCTGGATCGACACCCGGCAGTTCGGAAAACTGGCCACAACCGGAACCCCGCCCGTCAACCCTGCCCCGCCCGACGGCATCGGGCAAGAGCTCGGCTCCAATCCCCTTTGGAACCTCCCGATTCCGCAGAATGAACAGAACGCGCTGGCCGGGAATCTCACCAAGCAGTGCACGTCGGGGCCCTGAGGATTTCACGCAACGTCATGAGGCACGCAGACGGCTCCGGCACATAGCCGGAGCCGTCCGTTTATCGATCCTTCACCCGTCGCACGAACTTGAGCCCCGACCACACATCGTCCACCGCCGCTACCTTCACGTCCACAAGACCGTGGGCGAGCCCGACCGACCGGATCACATCCTCCGTGAGATCGGTTGCCACACCGGACGATTTCTTGGGCCACGAGATCCACAGCATCCCGGCGGGTGTAAGGGCTCGCGTGAGCTTCGCAAACTCACGCTCGAGCGTACCCTTCTCACGCGTGAAGAACTGGATGAAGTCGAGCAGTCCCGTGGCGCTGCTCCGGCGCGTGACGTCCTTCGGGAGCTTGCCGAGTATGCGCTCGTAACCTGTCGGTGGATTGAAAATCGCGATCGTCCACCCGTCCTTGATCCCGAGCTTCTGGACGAGTCGCTTCCCGGAGTACCCAGCCATTCTTGCCGCCCTTGCCGCCTTTGCCGCCTGCCGCCTATTGCCGCCCGTTGCCGCCCTTGTACATCACCCGCCAGATCGTGCCTGCCGCATCGTCGGTGATGTACAGCGAGCCATCCGGCCCCACGGCCACGCCCACGGGCCGATGTTGCGGGCCGGCGCCGTTCTCGTGCCAGAAACCATCCGCAAACGTCTCGAACGTGTTCTCACCGACAGGCTTGCCGTCCTTGAACGCGACGAACACCACGCGGTAGCCTGCCTGCGGCAACGGGGCGCGGTTCCAGGATCCGTGGAACGCGATGAACGCGCCGCCGCGATACCGAGCGGGGAACTGGGTGCCCGCGTAAAACGTGAGCCCGTTCGGCGCCCAATGTCCCGGGAACGCGACCGCCGGCTCCTTCTTCTGCGCGCAGCGCCCGACTTGCTTCCCATCGCCGCCGTACTCGGGTGCGAGCACCAGGTGGCCCAGCTCGAGGTCGTGATAGCAGTACGGCCAGCCGAAGTCGTCCCCCACGTTCACCTGCAACAGTTCCTCTGACGGCTTCTCGGCGTTCTGCTCGTCGTTGAAGAGCTTCGGCCAGTTCTGCCCGAGTTGGTCGCGGCCGTGCTGCGTGGCCCAGACCCGGCCGTCCGGCGCGAGAGCGAGCCCCACCGCGTTGCGGATCCCGGTCGCGTAGCGCGTGCCGGTCGCTTCGCTCTGGTTCGCCCTCCCGGCGTCGAACCGCCAGATGCCGGAGCGATAGGCGAGCTCCGGACACGGGTCCCGCCCCGGCGACTCGAGTGTGCGGTCCACGACCTGGCAGGAGTTCGTCGCCGACCCAAAGTTCACGAAGAGCGTCTTGCCGTCGGCCGACAGCGCCAGGTTCTTCGCCGTGTGGTTGCCGTCGCTCGGCAGCTCGCGTGCGATCACCTCTGGCTCACCGATCGGCGTGAGCTGACCCGCGTGCATCGGGTAGCGAAGCACGGTCGACCGCGTCGCGAAGTACACCCCGCCCACGGAGAGCGCGATTCCGGTGCCGCCCGCGGTGCCGAAATGGGCGTCGACGTCAGCCTTGCCGTCGCCGTTCGTGTCACGCAGGGCGAGGACGCCGCCCGAGCCCATACGACCGCCCATGAGCGCAACGAAAATGTCCCCGTTCGCCGCGACGGCCAGGTGGCGTGCCCCGCCCACCTGGTCCGCCACGACTACCGCGCAAAAGCCGGCGGGCAGCGTGAGGCCGCCGTTGTCGGAATCACAGGGTGGTAGACGGTCAGACGGATAGGCGGATAGTGACAGCGTCGCAAACGCGACGACCGCGATCGTCTTCCAGCTCATCCCCGTTTGTCTCCTTTGTCCGTTGGCCCTGCGAGCATCTCGCGGATCCCGCCCAGCGAGGACAACACGCCCGTTGCCTCGTAGGGGATGTAGATGACCTTGTTGCTCTGGGGACTCGTGACCATGTCTTTGAGCGCCTCGATGTAGCGAATCGCGATCAAGTAGCGCGCCGGATCCCCTCCGGTTCCCTTGATCGCCGTGGTGATCCGCTCGATGGCCTGCGCTTCGGCCTCGGCGACCTTGAGGCGCGCGTTGGCCTCCGCCTCGGCGGCGAGAATCTTGGCCTGCTTCTGACCCTCGGCCTGGTTGATCTCCGACTGCCGGATGCCTTCGGCCTGGAGGATGCGCGACTGCTTTTCCGCCTCGGCGGTGAGAATCGCGGCGCGCCGATCCCGCTCCGCGCGCATCTGCTTTTCCATGGCGTCCCGGATATCGCGCGGCGGGTTGATGTCCTTCAGCTCCACCCGGCTCACCTTCGCGCCCCACTTGTGGGTCGCTTCATCCAGGATCTCGCGCAGCTTGGCGTTGATCGTGTCGCGGGACGAGAGCACGTGGTCGAGCTCCATCTCGCCGATCACGTTGCGCAGCGTGGTCTGCGTCAGCTTCTCGATCGCGTCGGGCAGATTGGCGATCTCGTACGTGGCGCGCACCGGGTCGGTGATCTGGGAGTAGATCAGCGCATCGATCTCGACCACCACGTTGTCCTTGGTGATCACGTTCTGGCGCGGGAACACGTACACGGTTTCGCGCAGGTCGATTTTCTCGGTGCGGAAGTGCCGCGCGAACGAGTCGCCGGCGGGCGTGACGATCACTTGGTGCCAATCGATCGCCCGTGGCTTATCGATGATCGGGATGATGAGGTTCACCCCCGAGGCCAGCGTGCGGTGGTACCTGCCCAGCCGCTCGATGATCATCGTCTGCGCCTGCTGGACCACGCGGACGCCCTTCGCCACGATCGAAATCGCCACCAGGGCAATCGCCACGGGGACGATGTACGCGCCGATGTCCATCTCAGCTCTCCTTGTCCACATACAAAGTCGCGCCCTCCACCCGAACGACCATCACACGGGTTCCGGGCTCGAGCGCGGTGTCCATCAGGGACGCCGCGCGCCAGTCTTCACCTTCGACCAGCACGCGCCCCTTCCCCGTGGCCGGGTCGATGCGCTCCGACACGATCCCCACCCGGCCGGCGAGCGCGTCCACGTTCGTGCGGATCTCGGTTCCCCGGGGGTGCAGGTGCCGGAGCAGGAACGGACGGATACCAACGAGGGAGAGGAGGGTCCCCGCGGCGAACGTGAGAGCCGGGATGAGGGCCCCCGGCGCCACCAGGGAGGCGACGCCCGCGGCGAGGCAGCCGACCGCGACCGAGAGGAGCCAGAATCCCGGAGCGACCATTTCGGCCACGAATAGGAGCAGAGCCGCGACGAGCCAGACCTGCCATTCGTGCATGCGGAGAAGTTAGCGCGCCTCGAGCAGACCGGTAATTGCAGCCACCGGCAGCGCCTCCGGCTCGGGGTCCCTGACTTCCCCGCCCAACCGCACTCCGGACCTTCGCCTCCGGCGCTGCCGGTGGCCGCAGTGGACCTTCACTGCGCGCTGTGCTTGCGGCGGCGCCGAGCGGCGGTCCCGCAGGCGAAGACGCAAGGGGCGGAAGGGACGGGGTGTCAGGCGTCCCGAGCCGGAGGGACCGCCCCTCGGCGCCGCAGGCTTCAATCCGCCGGCGCGGCCTCCGGTGCCGGCCGCTCACCAGCCACCACCCGTCGCACGGCACGGCGTCCTAGCCAGTGCTGCACCTCGTCCAGGTATGTGTAGATCACCGGCGTCACGTACAGCGTGATGAACTGCGAGAACGCGAGCCCGCCCACCACGGCGATGCCCAGCGGTCGCCGCGACTCCGAGCCCTGGCCCACGCCCAGCGCGATCGGCAGCGTCCCCATCAGCGCGGCCATGGTCGTCATCATGATGGGCCGGAAGCGGATGCTGCACGCCTGCAGAATGGCGTCGTGGGCGGACTTACCTTCCGCGCGCTGCGCCTCCAGCGCGAAGTCGATCATCATGATGCCGTTCTTCTTCACGAGTCCCACGAGCATGATGATGCCCACGAAGGCGTAGACGCTCAGGTCGACCCGGAAGATGAGCAGGGTCAACAAGGCGCCGAATCCCGCGAACGGCAGCGCCGAGAGAATCGTTAGCGGGTGGATGAAGCTCTCGTACAGAATTCCCAGCACCATGTAGATGACGAACACGGCGAGCACCAGCAAGAGCAGCAGTCCCGACTGGCTCGACTGGAACGCCTGCGCGGTGCCCGAGAAGCTGGTCGTGATGCTCGACGGCAGGGTCTGCCGGGCCACGCGCTGCACGTCGGTCACGGCGGTGCCGATGGATACGCCCGGCTTCAGATCGAACGAGACGGTGACCGACGGCAACTGGCCGGCGTGGTTCACGGTGAGCGGACCGACGGTCGAGGTGATCGTGGCGAGCGACGCGAGCGGCACCAGCGTTCCGGTCTTCGAGCGGATGTAGAGCAGGCTGAGCGCCGACAGATCCTGCTGGTACTGCGGCAGCAGCTCCATGACCACCCAGTACTGGTTCGTCGGCGTGTAGATCGTGGAGATCTGGCCCGAGCCGTAGGCGTCGTACAGGGCGTTCTCCACCTGCTCCGCCGTCACGCCGAGCGCGGCGGCGCGGTCGCGGTTGATGGCCACGGTGGCCTGCGGACTGGAGATCTGCATGTCCGTGGTCACGTTCACGAGGCCCGGTAGGGCGGCCATCTTGGCCTGGAGCTGCTGGGCGTTCTGGTACAACGCCTGGATGTCGGGGCTCTGGAGGGTGAACTGGTATTGGCTCTTCGAGAGCCGTCCCCCGATGCGGATCGGCGGGGGGTTCTGGAGAAACACCTGGATCCCCGGAATGGAGGCGAGCCTGGCGTTGTAGTAGCGGATCAGCTCGTCCACGCTCTTCGAGCGCTGGGAGCGGGGCTTGAGCTGCAGGAACAGGCGGCCCTGATTGATCTGGCCGCCGCCCAGGAACGACATCGCCCCGTCCACGCTGGGATCCTGCTGCAGGATCGCCATCACCTGCAGCTGATGCTGCACCAGGTCGTCGAACGACGTGCCCTGGACGGTCTCCGTGGTTCCGAAGATCTGGGAGCTGTCCTCGCTCGGCAGGAAACCCTTGGGGACCACCACGAACAGGACCACCGTGCCCAGGAGGATCGCGGCCGACAACACCAGCGCGGCCGGCCGCCGCTCCATCACCCAGCCGAGACTGCCTTCGTACGCGTGCAGCACGCGCTCGTACACCCGCTCGGACGCCTGATAGAACCTCCCGTGCTGCGCCTCGTGCGACGCCTTGAGGAACCGGCTGCACAACATCGGCGTCAGGGTGAGCGACACCACCCCCGACACGAGAATGGCGGCGCCGATCGTCACCGCGAACTCGTGGAACAGCCGTCCCACGATCCCGCCCATGAACAGCACCGGGATGAACACGGCCGCGAGCGACAGCGTCATGGAGAGGATGGTGAAGCCCACCTCGCGCGACCCGTCGAACGCCGCCTGGAGCGGCGGGGTCCCCTTCTCCATGTGGCGCACGATGTTCTCGAGCATCACGATGGCATCGTCCACCACGAATCCCACACACAGTGTGAGCGCCATCATGGAGAGGTTGTCGAGGCTGTAGTCGAGCGCGTACATCACGGCGAACGTGCCGACGATCGAGAACGGCAGCGCCAGGCTGGGAATGACGGTCGCCGAGAGGTTGCGGAGAAACAGGAAGATGACGAGCACGACGAGCGCGAGCGTCAGGAACAACGTGAATCGCACGTCGGCGAGCCCGGCGAGAATCGAGTCGGAGCGGTCGAACCGCAGCTGCAGGTTGACCGACGCGGGCAACAGGTCCCGCAGGCTCGCCATGACGGTGCGGACCCGGGCCGCGACATCCACCGTATTGGCGCCCGGCTGCCGCTGGATCGCCAGGATGATGGAGCGGCTCCCGTTGTACCACGCGGCGCTCTTGTTGTCCTGCACGTCGTCCAGCACCTGTCCCAGGTCCTGCAGGCGGACCGGGGCGCCGTTGCGGAACGCCAAGACGAGCGGTCGAAATTCCGCGGCGTTCTGGAGCTGGCCCGTCGCCTGCACGGTGTAGGCGCGGTGCGGCCCCCACAGGATGCCCGTCGGCAGATTCACGTTGCCCGCCGCCACCGCGTCCGCGACCTCGTCGATCCCGATCTGGCGCGTCGCCAGCGCCTTGGGATCGAGCTGAATGCGCACCGCGTACTTGGCCGCGCCGTACACGTTCACCTGGGCCACCCCCTCGACCGTCGACAACCGTTGCGCGATGAACGTCTCGGCGTACTCGTCCAGCGCCGAGAGCGACAGCGTCTTGGAGCTCATCGCGTAGTAGATGATCGGCTGGTCCGCCGGGTTCACCTTCTGGTAGGACGGCGGCAGGATGCCGCTCGGGAGGAGGCGCAGCGTTTTCGAGATCGCGGCATTGACGTCCTGGGCGGCCGCGTCGATGTTCCGGTCCAGCGTGAATTGCAGCGTGATCGTCGTGCTGCCGAGCGCCGACTGGGACGTCATCTGGTCCACGCCGGCGATCGTCGAGAACTGCTTCTCGAGGGGCGTCGCCACGGCGGAGGCCATGGTCTCGGGGCTCGCGCCCGGGAGACTCGCGCTCACCGTGATGGTCGGGAAGTCCACGTTCGGGAGATTGCTCACCGCCAGCAGCCGATACGCCATCAGGCCGAACACGAGGATCCCCGCCATCACGAGCGTGGTCATGACGGGACGCTTGATGAACAGCTCCGAGATACTCATTTGTCACCCGCCATTTCGTTCGCCCCGTCCGCGACGCCCTTCACCTCGACCGGGGCGCCCGAGATCAGGCGCAGCTGCCCGTCGGTCACCACTTCGTCTCCGGCCCGTACGCCCTGGGCGATGACGGTGTACGGACCCGCCGTCCGCGCCACCGAGACCGGCTGCGAGTGCGCCGTGCCGTCCTGATCGACCACGAACACATACGTCCCCTGCTGTCCCGACATCACGGCCTGCGACGGGACCAGCAGGGCCTTCTCTTCGATGTAGAGCCGCAGCCGCACGTTGACAAACTCGCCCGGCCACAAGGCGTTGTCTCGATTCGCGAATTCACCCTTGAGCAGCACCGTGCCGGTCGTCGTGTCGACAGCGTTGTCCACGAACGTCAGTACACCGCTCGAGAACGTCGTGTCGGCCGCGCCGGAACTGGCCATTACCGGCAACCGGTTGGCGCGGTAGCGCTGGATGTCGGCGAGGTACTGCTCGGGGACCGCGAACCGGACGAGGATCGGGTGTGTCTGGTTGATCACGACGAGAGCGTCGCTGTTGGCCCGTACCAGATTGCCCTCACGCATGAGCAGCCGGCCGGTCCGCCCGGTGATCGGCGCACGGATCGAGGCCCACTCGAGGTTGAGCTGCGCAGTGGTGACCGCGGCCGAGTCCGCTCGGACCGCGGCGCGCAGGGCTTGCGCGGCCGCCTGTTTCGCATCGTAGTCGGACTTGGTGACATAATCCTGCTTCACCAGATCGGCGTAGCGCTGCGCGTCGAGCACCGCGCTCTGTGCCTGCGCCTGGTCGCGCGCGAGCATGGCTTGCGCCTGGTCGAGCGCCGCCTGGAACGGGCGAGGATCGATCTGGAATAGGAGCTGGCCAGCGGCGACCTCGTCGCCCTCGCGGAACGCCGCTCGGAGCAGGACGCCGGTCACCTGCGACTGCACGTTCACGGTCTGGAGCGGCTCGACCGACCCGGTGGCCGTGATCTCGAACGGTACCGCCCGCTGCTCCGCGTGCGCGACCGTCACGGGGACGCGCGACGGGCCCCCGGCCCGCTTCCGCGAGCAGCCGAGGACGAACGCGATCGAGAGAGCCGCGACGGCGGCGGTGAGTCTCATCGGCCGGTCCCGGTGGTGTCGGTTTGCATTCGAAGCGGGCTCGATCCGTCGAGCCCGAGGATGCCCACGTCGTGAGCGAGCTGCGCGAGCGCAGAGTTCCAGGAGAAGCGCGCCTGGATCGCCTGGGCCCGCGCGCTGGCCAGCGCGGCCTGCGCCGTGAGCAGGTCGAGCAGGCTCCCCGCGCCCGCCTTGTAGCGTCCGAGGGCCACCTGCTCGGATTCGGTGGCGCTCGCGAGGAGGTCTCGGCTCGTGCGCACTGTCTGCGTCGACGTGCGGAGGGCGTAATACGCGTTGAACACCTGGTATACGACCTGCTGCTCGAAGCCCTGCGCGCGCAGCGCGGCGGCGTCCGCGGCCGCGGACGCGGCCTTCACATCATAGATCTGCGACCACCCCGAAAATATCGGGATCGAGAGCGTCAGGGTGGCCGTGTACCCGTTACCCGGAGGCGGGGTCGGGGTGGGCGGATTGTGGACGAAGTAGGTCTGGTTCGCGGACCCACCGACCGAGAGCGAGGGTAAGGCCTGGGACCTCGCGACGCTCACTCGCGCGCGGGCCTGCTCGACCACCGCGCGCTGGGCCGCGAGGTCGGGGCGCTCGCGGGTCGCGCGGGCGATGAGTGTGTCCACGCTTTCGACGATTCCCAACGGCGCGGTGGTGTCCGGTGACACCGCGATGTCGTACGGGACATTGGCCGGCAGGCCCATGGACAGCGCCAACGCGCCCCTCGTGGTCTGCAGATCGCCTTGCGTCGACTCGAGCGCGAGCTGAGCCTGCGAGAGGGCTGTCTTCGCCTGCAGCACGTCCGCGATGGTGGCGAGCCCGACCTGGTGCCGCTGTTCGGCCGCCTCGAGATTCGTCCGGGCCTCGGTGAGGGTGGTCTGCTGCGCGTCGAGCAGCGCCTTCGTGCCCATGTAAAGGAAATAGGCCTGCTGAACCCCGAGCACGACGGTCTGCAAGGTCGCGTTATGGGTCCAGTCCGCCGCGAGCAGCGCTTCCCTCGCCTCCCCGATCGATCCGGAGCGGCCGCCGAAATCGAGCAGGAGCCAGGAGACGTTGAGGGTGGGGCCGAACGACTGCTGTTTCGCGGCCAGGACGCCGCCCGAGGCGATGCGCTTGATGGCCTGTACCGTCCCGTCAGCGGTCACCGTGGGGTAGTATTGCCCCTTCGCCGCGCCGTAGCTTGCGGCCGCGGAACGGGCGTCCGCCCAGGCCGCGCTCGTGGCGGTATTGTTCCGCAGGGCGATGTCGATGACGTCGGTGAGCGTGAGCTGGGCGATCCGGCTGGCGAGGTCGGCCGGCAGCTCGGGCGGCGGCGTCGGTTGCGGGGGCGCGGCCGGCCGGCGGGGCGGCGTCCAGGCCACGTTCGGGGCCGGCGCGGTCCCGGCGACGCCGCGAACCCCCGGAGTTCCGCACCCCACGAGCAGCGCCACGATGCCGGCGGCGAGCGTTCCCAGCCGGAACATCCGGCCTGAGGGGGGACGGGGGCGGAGGACGTCTGGCTGGTGCGTCAGCATCCGGTTGCGCATTCGACTCTGTGCGAAAGGGTGGGCGGCTGGATCGGTGTTCCCCGGAGTATACGCACGGCCGGGCGGGCGCGTGGAGGCTCGAGGAGGCGTGAAAGTGGCGGGAACGGAGCGGGTGCGGCTGGACCGGTGGCTCTGGGCCGCGCGCTTCTTCAAGACGCGCGCGCTCGCGGCCGCGGCGATCGGCGCCGGGAAGATTCAGGTCAACGGCGCCCGTGCCAAGCGCGCCAGGCCGGTCGCCGTCGGCGACCAGCTGCGCATCCGGCGTGGGCCGTACGAGTACGTCGTTCGCGTGCGCGCGCTATCGGAGCACCGCGGCCCGCCGGCGATCGCCGCCGCCCTGTATGACGAGGACGTCGAAGGCAGACGCGTGCGGGAACGGCTCGCGGAGCAGCTCCGGGTGGCCCCGTCCCTCCGTTATGAAGGAAAGGGCCGGCCGACGAAGCGGGAGCGGCGGGAGATCGAGCGGCTGAAAGGGGAGTGAGGGTCAGCGTGCCGAATCTTCACCCGCTCGGCTGCAACCGCTTCAGGAGTTGAATCTGGCCGGCGTGATACAAGTCGTGCGCCGCGATGCCGCTGATGTGCTGGGCGTTGGTCCAGGTCGAGCGCCATCCCCTCGCGTTGAGCCGCGTGACCGGGAACCGGACGATCGCCGCGCGCAATAGCCGGTGCTCTTCTTTAAGGAGCGCCACGTCGCGCCGCCAGGCGGTCGCGTCGGGCTTGGCGGGCAGGGCCGGCCAGTTGCTTCCGACGCGCGGGAAGGTGAGCGTGGGGTCACGAGTCAGCCGCCGCCGGACGATGTACTTCCAGTACGCCGTATGCAGCACGACCTCCCAGACGTTGTGACGCCCCCGGCCCGGACGCCACAGCGCGTCGCGGTACGTGAGACCCCGGATCGATCCCCATAACCCGGTGCCGTGCCACGCCCGGCGATTGAAGGCCTGATCGAACAGATCGAGGAGCAGGACCACGCGGCGGCCTCGCACGGCGCGGCTGCTCATGGGCGCTCCCGTGTGACGTCGCGTGTATCGAGAATCATGATCTTCTGGCGATACATGTCGGCTCCTAGGGCAGGAACTCCTTCGGAATCGGGTGCGCGGCATCTTCTTCGAACCAGATTGCCGAGGCTACCCACCAGCGCGTGCCGTCCCAGAAGAGCTGCAGGGCATTCACCCCCCGGCCCTTGACCGGGCCGTCCGCGGTGCGGTGCTCCTCGTACGTGCTGAACACCTGGACGATGTTGCCGTACGCGCGGGTCACCCGATGGATCTCGCGCTCGAAGAAGCCGTCGTGCACCATCGCGGAGTCGGACCCGTCCACGAACGCCTGGTGGTCCATCACCCGAGCGTACGGCCGCTCGTTGGCGAACCCGGTCGCGACGAACCGGAGGTCGTGAATGTACAGCGATCGGTCGCGGGACCACTGGCGCGGCTCGCCCGCCGGCCCGCTGATCACGTCATAGTACGCCTTGACGACGCCATCCACCGTGGCAACGTCGGCGGTGCGCGGGGCGACGGTCGGGACGGTCACGTGCCGGCGCGGTGGCGTCTGTGCGGCGAGCGCCGCGGGTACGGAGACCAGGGCGAGCAGGGAAAGGATCAATTGAGGTCGAGCCATTGGGTCTCCGGACGCGTGAAGGAAGGTGGCAAAGCTATTGAAGCCCGATCGCCACGCCCAGCCCGATGGCGGCGGCTCCCAATGCCAGGAGCCCGAGCAGTCGAGGAACGGCGAAACGCAGCCAGTCCTCGTAGCGCACCTGGGCTGCGGCGAGGATGGCCATGAGGGCTCCGTTCGTCGGAGTGAACAGCTCGCACAGTCCGCCGCCGTACTGATAGGCGAGGACGGTGACCTGCCGAGACAGCCCCAGCAGATCGGCGATCGGCACGAGAATGGGCAGCGTGAGCACGGCGTGGCCGCTGGGACTCGGCACGGGCACGTGGACGAGAGCGTGGACGATCATCATGCCGAGCGCGGCGAGGGCGAGCGGCAGGTTGGCGAGCGGCGTGAACAGACCGTGCACGATCGTATCCACGATCCGCCCCTCGTCGAGCGTGACGAAGATCGCGCGGGCAAAGCCGATGAGCAGAGCGGCGTAGGCCATCGAGCGGAAGCCCGCGACGAACGCTTCGGCCGTACCGCCAACGCCCAGCCCGCCACCGAGCCCGGCCACCACACCCATGACGAAGAACAGCGCCCCCATCTCGTTGAATCCCCACCGGGCGCGGAGCACGCCCACCACCAGCGCGCCGAAGGTCACGAGCACGAGCGCCAGCACGGCGGTACGGCGTCGGTCGAGTGTCGCCGTCCCGCGCGCCGTCGCATCGCTAGCGGCGGGAGGGGGATCGGCACGCGTCCGCATGGCGTACCGCACCGTGCCCCAGATCCAGACGGCCAATGCACCGACCAGGAATACGATCCGGAACGACGACCCGGAGAGGAGCGGTAGCTCCGCGAGCTGTTGGGCGATCCCCACCTGAAAGGGATTGATGGGACTGAACGCCGCGCCCACGGCCGCGGCGCCGAGACTCATCGCGACGGCAACCGTCGGTCGGTAGCCGAGCCGGCGGGTGAGCAGGAGCATGACCGGCACGAGCGCGATGATCTCTTCCTTCATGTTATCGAGCACACCGCCGAGGGCGAAGGCCAGCGAGGCCACCGGAATGACGAGTGCCTCCGAGTGCCCAAAACGCCGGACCAGCCAGTCTACGCCCTGCCGCAACGCCCCCGTTGCGTCCACCACGGTGAACGCGCCCCCGATCAGGAACACGAAGAAAATCACCGGCGCCGCGTCCGCCATTCCCCGTGGGATGACGACGAGAGCCTGAAATGCACCGACCGGGCGGGGGGGCACGGCGTGATACGTCCCCGCCACCACCACCCGGCGGGATGTGACGGGGTCTTCTCGGCGGTCGTATTCCCCGGGCGGCAGGACGTGGCTCGCCGCCGCCGCAAGCAGGACGCACCCGCACATGAGGGTGAGGGGATGGGGGAATTTCACGCGGAGATTATGACCCGAGAGACAACCCTTCCGCCACTCAGAGTGTCGAACGTCGATAATGCTTGACGCCTGATGCTGCCGCCCCCTCCCCCTCCCCCTCCCCCTCCCCCAACCCCTCAGGAGGCCCCGATGCTGAAGCACGCGATCGTATTCCTGTTACTCGTGGTTCCTGCCGGCCTGCGCTCTCAGAGCGCCGCCGACGCCCGTTGGATGGCCCAGTGCCGCGACCACGAGGACGCCTGGCGCGCCCGGGCCTGCGAGGTGCGAGTCGTATCGCTGGCCACGGGCGGCGTCATCACGGTGGATCCCGGGCGGAACGGTGCCGCGGCGGTCGAAGGATGGGATCGCGACACCATCGAGGTACACGCCCGCATCCAGGCGGAGGGCGCGACGGACGGCGATGCCGCGGTGCTGGCTCGCGCTATCAAAATCGTCGCGTCCGGAACCACCATTGGCGCGGAGGGCCCCGATGCCGGTCGCCGCCAATCGTGGTCGGTGAGCTTCGTCGTGTACGCGCCCCGGCACTCCGACCTGAAGCTCGACACGTACAATGGGCCGATCGGCGTGCGGGAGGTGAGCGGCCGGATGACGCTGACGGCGTACAACGGACCGATCTCGCTTGTGGGAGTCGGCGGCGACGTCCGGGCCCGGACCACCAACGGGCCGCTCGACATCGAGCTCGTGGGCACGCGCTGGGAGGGCGGGGGGGGGCTCGACGCCGAGACGACCAACGGTCCCGTGAGCCTCGCGATTCCGGACAACTACTCGGCAGAGCTCGAGTTCGGGACGGTGAACGGTCCGATGACGGTCGGCTTCCCTCTCACGGTCACGATCCAGGGGAAGGTCGGGCGCCGCATTATCACCAAACTGGGCGCGGGGGGCGCTCCGATCCGCGCGGTGACCACCAACGGGCCTGTCGAGATCCAGCGCAATTAGCGTCGGCCTAGGCGCCGAATTGCGTCGGATTCGTACACGTGCGCGCCGCGCGGCGCCTCGCGGGCGATCCGCACCATGGCCCGCGCAACCGTGGCCGCCTTGATCGGCCGATATCTCGCGAGCGGGCCCAGAAACGCCCACGCGACGAGCGGGCTCAGCACCCGGGCGATCGACTCCGCCGGACGGCTCTGGGGTCGAGAGCCGAGGAGGAGCGAAGGTCGAAAGATCTGGATTGCGTCGAATTGCAGGCGCCGCACCGCTTCCTCCGCTTCACCCTTCACGCGGTTGTAGAACACGCGCGAACGGGGGTCCGCGCCGACCGCAGTTACGACGAGGAACTGCGACGCGCGGTGGCGCACCGCCATCCGGCCGAGCTCGACCACGTACGCGAGATCGACCTTGCGGAAGGCCTCCTGCGAGCCCGCTTGCTTGATGGTCGTGCCCAGGCAGCAAAAGACGTCGTGCACGCGTGGGAAGTCCCCGACCTCGGCGAGGCGATCGAAGTCCACCACGCGCTGCACCAGCTTCTTGTGCGTGAGCGCCAGGGGGCGGCGCGTGAGTGCGGTGACCCGGTCGTAGTCGGGGTCCTCGAGCAGCTGCCGCAAGACGTGGCCGCCCACGAGCCCGGACCCCCCGGCCACGAGCGCGGTGCGGGAAGGACTCACCCGCCCCTCATCGCCACAGAGAGAGCAGGGCCCCCATGAGCATGAGATACGCGAGCTGGTATCCCGCGTCGATCACCCACGCGGCCAGGGGCTTCTCGGAGAACAGATTGGCGGTCAGGCCGATGGTCGCCGCAAACCCGAGCCACGAGAGGAAACCGAGCCACAGGCCCTGGGCGAGGGACGTGGAGCTGGTGTACGACGCGAGCAGCGCGACCACGTACGCGGTCACGAGGGAGCACAGCACGGAGACGGCGTACACCCGCGTCATGCCCTTTCGCTTCATCTCCTCGAGCTTCTCGGGCGTGTAACCCTGGGCGGCCATCCACTGTCGCGCGAACAGTGCCGGTGAATACCACACCATCCCGAGCACGAAGGTGAGGACGGCGGCGACGAGGACGGCGAGGATGTTGATGTTGGCGGTCGGCATGAGCGCTCCTTTGGAGTCGAAGCTAAGCTATGAGGGCTCGCCCCCCGCGCCAGCGTATGTCCATCCCCTGAGGCAGGACCAGATGTAGACCAGCGCGCCGGCGAACCTCACGCCCCAACCGATGGCCCGATCCTGGTTCAAGAGGCCGAGGCGCCCGAGGAGATAGGTCCAGTCGTGCTCGCCGCCGCCCACCAGGGGCAGCTCCTGGGCGCGGGCATCCTGGACGTAGACGGAGATGTTCCAGAGGTTCTGGGCAACCCACCACAACACGACCATGGCGGCGTGCCGATCGCCGCGCCGCCAGAAGTACACCACGAATGCGGCGGGCGCGAGGAGCTGCATCAGCGTCCCGCCAAGAAAGCCGATGAACTCGCCGAAGATCCCGAACAGGGGATGCCCGGACTCGTGGATCGCGAGGTCGAGGCTGTCGAGCCAGCTGTACTGCCCGGGATGAAAGAGGAGGTACCCGCCGT
>Ga0209378_1001565_pt1 | contig 16236 bp, 13 predicted proteins | sample GraSoiAngelo_156_FD_186170 | JGI IMG/M metagenome (GOLD analysis project Ga0209378, IMG submission 186170) | Grasslands soil microbial communities from the Angelo Coastal Reserve, California, USA - 14_1009_13_40cm (SPAdes) (version 2) | ecosystem: Environmental > Terrestrial > Soil > Grasslands ... | reverse complement strand
GAGTTCGGATCATCGAGGCCAACGTTTTGCAGGCACCGGTGGCAGACTATCTGCCGGGTCCCTATCGGGTGGCCGGAAACATTCCCTACAACCTGACCGGCGCCCTGTTTACCCACTTGCTGGAGCAGGCCCGGCCACCAGTGCGTATCGACTTGCTGGTCCAACAGGAGGTCGCGGAGCGAATCGTGGCGCGGCCGGGTGGTTGGAGCCTCGCCACTCTGGGTGTTCGAGTGTACGGCCAGCCGGAGCTCGTCCTGCGGGTCCCACGCGCCGCCTTTCTGCCTCAGCCGCGGGTCGACTCCGCGCTCGTCCGGATCATCCCTGATTCGGATCCCGCTGTGCCGAGGGCCGACTTGCCGAGCTTCTTCCGTTTCGTCACACCTTTCTTCCAGGCTCGTCGCAAACAGCTGCCCTTCGTGCTGAGTCGAAAACTCGGCGTCAGCGGAGCGGAGGCTCGCGCCCGGCTTGCCGTTATAGACATCGACCCGGCGCGGCGCCCTGAGACCCTGTCGCTCGAGGAATGGAGGCGGTTTTTCAAAAGTGAGCGCGAACGTTGACAACTAGCTACGATTTAGGCGCCTTGAAGGAGCCGGAGGACGTGGGCGCGGTGCGGGATCCCCGCGACATCATCCTTCCGAAGCCCGGCTTCGGCACTGTGCTCGCCAATCGCGACTTCCGGCTGATCTGGTCAGCCCAGGTCGCTTCCCAGCTTGCCGACAAGTTCTTGATGTTTGCCTTGCTGATCCTGACCTATAGCATCAGCCGCGCCAGTACCCATGGCGCCGCGCTCTTCCTCGCCTACACCTTTCCGTCGGTCTTCCTCAGCCCGCTGGCGGGGGTCTACGCCGACCGGCACGACAAGAAACGGTTGATGTTCTTCACGAACGCCATCCGCGGTGTCCTGATCCTGCTCATCCCGCTCAGCCAGCTCACACCCTACTTCGCGCACGTGACCTGGCACCTGCTGGTGATCACCTTCCTCTTTGCGGCGGTCGGCCAGATCTTCGCACCGGCCGAAGCCGCCTCGATTCCCTTCATCGTCGGGTCGGAGGAGCTGATGACCGCCACTTCGATGTTCACCAGCACGGTGATCGTAACGCTGCTGGTGGCGGTCCCGGTCTCGACCCTGGCTGTCCGCTTTTTAGGTGAGAATTCGCCCTACTGGATCGCGGCCGGACTCTTCTTGCTGGCCGCTTGGCTGATCTTTCTCGTCAAGACCGACCTGCATGCGCGAACGCACCAGGCCAACCATGTGGACACCGACATCCTCTACGAACTCCGGGAAGGCATCGGCTACATCGCTGCCCGACCACTTGTCCGTTTCGCGGTGATTCAACTCAGCCTGACGATCGCGGTCATTTTCTCCGTATTCGTGCTGGCGCCCGGCTACATGAGCACGGTGCTCCGTCTCCAGGTGACCGATGTCTACCTGTTCCTGGCTCCGGCCGTGATCGGCATGCTGGGTGCGGCGTTCTATCTCGGCCAGTACGGTCGGCACTATCGGCGCAGCCGCCTGCTGATCGGCGGCCTGCTGTCGGCCGGAATCACGCTGATGCTGATCGCGATCGTCCCCTACCTGCTCGAGCAGCTCTCTGCCACCTGGTTGATGGTCGGGTTTCCTGTCGTCTTCGGCTTTATAGGCGGTGTCGAGTTCGGCGTGCTCTTCATTCCGGCTTTCACAGTGCTCCAGGAAAAGACGGAGGCCGAGCTACGCGGCCGGATCTTCGGCGCGATGTTCACCGTCGTGAACGCCGCCATCGCTCTTCCAATCCTGGTGGCCGGCGGGCTCGCCGATCTCTTTGGCGTCACCCGCGTCATCTTCGGGATGGGCCTCCTGCTGGTGGCCAGCGGCGCGATCTCGGCCCTGGCCGGGCGGCGCAGCCCTCTCGTTCCGCCGCCGAACCTCTTGGCGAAAAGCTAGTGGATCAATCGGCGGGCCCCAGCGACGAGGATCGAAAGGCGATCATCCGCGCGGCCACCGATTACATCGCGTCCTGGCTTGAGGGGGATGAAGAGCGTATGCGCCGCAGCCTGCATCCCCAGCTTGCCAAGCGATCGGTCGGTGTCGGTGCGAGCAACGACCTGCCGCTGGATACCATCGGGACGACCGAGATGGTGGAGGCAACGGGCAAAGGTTACGGCAGGAAGTACCGGCCGGGACATGAAATTACCGTCCTGGACAGTTATGGCGAGATCGCAACCGTCAAGGTCGCCTCAGTGCCATATATCGACTACTTGCACCTGGCCCGCTTCGGCGATCGTTGGCTGATTGTCAATGTGCTCTGGCAACGCCGCGCCGATCAACGGGGTGGGTAAGTGCCGGGGCCGTCCCTTCGGCACTTCAAACAGGTCGGTGCCAAATCAGCCGTTATACGAGCGCAGTGCTCTGGAGATTGGCGTCTCAGACGACGTTGAGGCATCACGTTGCCATCGCAAATATGGGAATTGCCTTTGGCTGGGCAGGCTTCGTCGGCGTAGTTGTCAGTGACATCGGCCACGTATCCGCCATCCGGCAAGCAAGCCTTTGGCTTGCGATAGGCGGAATGGTTCTGGCAGCCGATTTTCTGTATTTTTACGGGCGCACGCGGTCGCGACGGCTTGGCATGCTGGGCGCACTCACGTGCTTGTCTGCGGCCGCGTTTACCTCGACGGTTTGCCTCGGGACGCCCAAATGGGTTGGAGTCCCGATACTGGCCGGGGTAATCGTGCTGATTATTTTGAGCGGGCACCTTGGTGGTCCTCCGACGCGGCGGCAGTCTTCGCATCGGAGTCCAAACCCCTGATGCTTACCGGGCCTGAGATCGAATCGATTACGCTAAACTGCCGCGCAGGGCGCATAGCTCAGTTGGTACGAGCGCTTCCATGACAAGGAAGAGGTCACAGGTTCGACTCCTGTTGCGCCCACCACAAAGAACGATCGCGATCTGACGATGGCCTCAACGAAAATCGATCTCGACTCGGTCATCCAGGAAGTTAGGTCCGCCCAATCGCATTTGCGAGGGCCGGATGCGGAGAGCTGGGCGACCCGGCTCGATCGGGACCACGACCGTATCGAGCAGGCGCTCGATGGGCTTCTGAAGAACGACCCAACCAGCGGATTGGAGCTGGCGCTTGCCTTACCCGATTACTGGCATCTCCGCGGCAGGTGGGCCGAAGGGAGAGACTGGCTCGAACGGTTTCTCGCGGCGATATCAGCTCCCACGCCCACCTTACGCTGCCGCGCCGTAAGCAGTATTTCCGGTCTTGCGTTCCGCTTGGGTGAGAACGAAAAGGCGCGGCAATTCGGGAACGAGGCGTTGGAAATTGCCAGGCGTTTGGGCGACAAGCCGCTGATTGTCGGTGCGCTGACCAGGCTTGCGCGCGTCGGCCTGCGGGACAACGACCCGCGTCAGACGATGATCCTCTGCCGTGAGGCCCTGGCACTGGCCGAAGAAGCCGGCGACGAGGAGCTCTCACTGTCGCCCGTTCACTGCCTCGCCGAGGCGACCCGTATGGATGGCGATTACGAAGGGGCCCGGCAGCTCTACCGTCGCAGCCTCGACCTCAACCGTAAACGCGGCGATGAGCTTGCGATCGGCGTGGAGACGACCAACCTGGGCGCGGTCGAGCTGCGATTCGGCAACATCGACGCCGCCGTCCGCCTGTGGCGGGAGTCCTTCTCCCTCGCCCATCGAACCGGAAACCGCTACCTGCTGCCGTACCCCGTCGCCGGGCTCGGCGAAGCGGCTGCCGCCAAAGGCGACTGGGACCGGGCGGCCCGTCTCCTGGGCGCGGCAAGTGGTCTGTTCAAAACCAGCGGGGCCGCGATGGATCCAGCTGACGTCGCGGCCTATGAGCAAGCGGTCGCCGGGGCCCGGGCTGGGCTATCCGACGCATTCGCCGGCGTCTGGTCGTCAGGTGAGTCAATGACCGTGGATGAGATCGCCGCGTTCATCTGAAGCTGCGTCCGCTCGGCAGGTGACAGCCGGCTGGTCCCTGACCGTTATACGAGCCATGGCAACTCGCTTCCGGCGCTGGCTGGCCCAGCTGCTTGACCACGTCCTTCTGCACGGGTTCTGGAATTAGGACGCGGTAATCGCTACCGTCTAGGGATGGCGGTCGAAACTGACGCGCTGTCCCTGGCCGACATTCGAGCGGCCGCTGACCGGATTCGTGAATACGTGCTACCGACGCCAACAGTTTCCGGCGAGGCTGTGGCCGGCGTCGGAGCCTGGCTCAAGGCCGAGAACCTTCAGCGGACCGGCTCGTTCAAGGTCCGCGGCGCCATCAACGCCGTCCTACAGCTCGATTCCGAGCAGCGCCGTCGGGGCGTCATCACACTGTCGGCCGGCAACCACGGGCAGGCGCTCGCGTATGCCGCCCGGGCGTTCGGCATTCCGTGTGTGGTCGTGATCCGTGACGACGCGCAGGTGACGAAGCTTCAGGCGATTCGCCGGTACGGCGCCGAGATCGTCCTCACGCCGATCAGGCACTGGCAGGAACGCCTGGAGGAGGAACAGCACAAGCGCGACCTGCATCTCGTTCATCCGTTCGATGATCCAGCCGTCGCCGCCGGCCAGGGCACGGTCGGCCTCGAGATCCTGGAGGCCGTCCCTGACGTTCGCACGGTGATCGTCCCCGTCGGTGGGGGCGGCCTGATCGCCGGCATCGGCGTGGCCATCAAGCAGCTGCGATCGAACGTGCGGATCATCGGCGTGGAGCCGGAGCGCGCGCCAACGGTCTCTGAAAGCCTGGCCGCCGGCCATCCCGTGCCGCCTTCCCGCCTCGACACCATCGCCGATGGGCTGGCCGCGCCCTACACCCGGCCGTTCAACCTGGCGTTGATCCAGCGGTATGTCGATGAGGTGCGCACCGTCAGCGATGAGGCCATCATCGCGGCGCTCAGGTCGATCGTCCTCCAGGCGAAGCTGGTTGTCGAGCCGGCCGGGGCGGCGGGGGTGGCGGCACTGGCTTCGGATGCCGCCATCCAGCGGCCGGTCGTCATCGTCCTGACTGGCGGGAACGTCGATGGACTCCGGCTGGGGTCCTGGCTCGCATAAAAATCCCCGGGTGGCGTCCCGGGGATTGAGCGAAGGGCTGTTCCACCTGTCTTAACGTCGCCTGTCGCCGCCACTTACGGCCGGGGCGCATGCAATAATTTCGCTCGGCCATGGCAAACGCCTCGAACGGCAGCGCCGATGCGGCGGCCGTCTTGATTTTCGAGAATGACCCACGGCAGGCAATTGCGTACCAGGAATTGTTTGTCGGCGCCGGCTATAAGGCGCAGACGGCGCTGCCGGATGAGGCGGTGCAGCAGTTGTGTGAGCAACTGCAACCGCGGGCGGTCCTCTTCGATATGGGAATCTGGGAAGCGGACACGGCCCAGGTCTTCGGCATCCTCAATGGAGCGGTCGGGTTTGAGCGTCCGGTGATCATTGCCCTGGGGTCGCTGCCCCATCAGGTGCGTCGGGCCAAGCGGTTCGGCGCCGACGGCATCTGGGTCCGCGGCGTGGACGACGCCGCCGGCCTCCCGCGACTCGTCGCCGACCTGGTGGAGCAGCGACGCGAGGGGAAACTGAAACCAAAGGCGCCGTCGACGCCGCTCTAACCGATAGCGGTCGCCAAAAGCCTCGCCATCATCTTTACAACGCCTCATTGCTCGTTGACAACGGCCGCGCATTCTTGATAGCCATCGCCTCCTTTTCCCCAGCTAATCCTCTCGTCGGTCGGTCGATGTGGATAAGCTCGATGAAAGCTTGACACGCAGGATGCGGCGCGGATAATCAATAACGCGTCAGGGGAGACGGTCTCGGCAGAGACCGAAAAGAAGTTGGAGGGAACGTTGGAGGTCGCTCACGGTTTGAAGCAAATCGCTCCGCCCAGGATCTGCGCTCGCCCCGGGTGTAGCGCCTCCGTCAAGAAGGCGACGGCCAAGTACTGCAGCATCAGCTGTTGCGCGATGGACCCGAGCCGGCAGGAACGCCTTCGACGGCAGGCGCGGCGTGCGCCGATCGTTCCCCTGGCGCACCAGTTATCGATCATGTTCCAGGTCCATCCGGACATCGAGGCGTCTCTCGATGAGCGAACGCTGGGCCGAGACGACATCCCGGCCGGTCTGCAGCGACTGCGCGCCGTATAGGCGCCCACCAATACCCTTCGTATAATCGGCTGACCCTTCTGCGGGGACAGTCATGAGCGAAGACCTCGAAACCCTGCGCCACTCGACGGCGCACGTCATGGCCGCGGCGGTGCTCGATCTCTTGCCGGGAACCGTGATCGGCATCGGCCCGGCGACGGATGAGGGTTTCTACTACGACTTTGGCTTCAAAGAGCGGCTGTTGCCGGAGCAGCTGCCGAACATCGAGGCCAGGATGCGGGAGATCATCAAGGCGGCACCACCCTTCACCAAGGAGGAGCTGCCACGCGCCGAGGCGGTCGCGCTATTCGAGCGGCTGCACCAGCCTCTCAAGGTGGAGTTGATCGGGGACAAGGTCACCGACGCGACGGCACGGACCTACCGGACCGGCGACTTCGTCGACCTCTGTCTGGGCCCGCACGTCGGGAACGCCGGGCAACTCGGTGCTTTCCGACTGCTCTCCATCGCCGGCGCCTACTGGAAAGGCAGCGAGCGCAACCAGCAGCTGACGCGCATCTACGGCACCGCGTTCCCCACGCAAGAAGAGCTCGACAACCACCTGAAGATGCTGGAGGACGCCGCCAAGCGCGATCACCGGAAGCTGGGCAAGGAGCTCGACCTCTTCCTGATCGACGAGATGGTTGGCCGCGGGCTGCCGCTGCTGACACCCAAAGGAGCCACCATCCGGCGTCAGATGGAGGAGTTCATCCTCCGCCTCGAGCGCCGACAGGGCTACGAGCACGTCAAAACGCCGGACATCGCTCGGCTGGACATCTACAGGATCAGCGGCCACTTCGAACGCTATCGCGATTCGATGTACGCCCCGTCGGAGATGGAGGACGAGCAGTGGCAGCTGCGGCCCATGAATTGTCCGCACCATATCCGAGTCTTCCAGCGAAAGGCTTACAGCTTTCGCGACCTCCCGGTGCGGATTGCCGAGCTGGGCACCGTCTACCGCTACGAGAAGTCGGGTGAGGTGTCGGGCCTGATTCGGGTGCGCGCCTTCACCATCAACGACGCACATATTTTCTGCCGGCCCGATCAGTTGAACGGCGAATTCGAGCGGGTGATCGAGCTGATCCTGCAGGTGTACAAGGCCTTCGGCATCACCGACTTCTATTTCCGGCTCTCCCTGCGGGACGACTCCAGCAACAAGTGGATGGGCGACCCTGCCGTCTGGCAGCGGGCCCAGGACGCCGCCCGTGAGGCGCTGCGTGCCTCCGGTCACCCGTTTGTCGAGGCGCCGGGCGAAGCGGCCTTCTACGGACCAAAACTCGACGTCCAGATCAAGGACGCGATTGGCCGCGAGTTCAGCCTTTCGACCAACCAGATCGACTTCCTGATGCCGGAACGCTTCGGGCTCGAGTACGTCACGTCCACCCAGGCGATGGAGCGGCCGGTGATGATCCACCGCGCGCCGATCGGTTCGATGGAGCGATTCATGGCCTACTTGATCGAGCGCTATGCTGGTGCGTTTCCGGTCTGGCTGGCACCAATCCAGGTGGTCTTCATTCCCATTGCCGACCGCCACGTCGAGGCGGTCACCAAGCTGGCCGACCGGTTCCGCCAGCGCGATCTGCGGGTCGAGCTTGACGGTCGGAGCGAACGAATGCAGGCGAAGATCCGCGACGCCCAACTTCAGAAGGTGCCGTACATGGCGGTGGTCGGCGATAAAGAGCTGGAGGCAGGAACTCTCAATATTCGCCGCAGAGAAGGCGGTGACCAGGTTGCGCTTGGTATCGAGGATTTCCTTCAACAGCTCGAAGACGAGTCCCGGTTACCCCTCTGAGCGGCAATTTGTGGCGATCGATCGCGTGGTATACTCCCGCGTGCCAAGAGGGGCTGTCCCAAGCTCTCACCTCCAGGCCGGCGCCGAAGAGGTCAAGGGGACGAAGATAGCCTCGAGGCTATCTTTTTTTGTGCACGAAGGAGGCTTGATCCACGGCATTTAGGGAACTTCGGATCAACGATCAGATCCGCGCCGGCGAAGTCCGCGTTATCGACGATCGCAACGAACAATTAGGCGTCATGGCCACCGACCGCGCCAAGGCTCTCGCGGTCGAGCGGGAGATGGACCTGGTCGAGGTCGCGCCCCAGGCGCAACCGCCCGTGGCCCGGATCATGGACTATGGCAAGTTCAAATTCGAGAGCCTGAAAAAAGACAAAGATGGGCGCCGCAAGCACAACGTCATCAAGGTCAAAGAAATGAAGCTTCGTCCAAAGATCGGAGAACATGACTTCCAGACGAAGTTCCATGCGGTCAAGTCGTTTCTCGAAGAGGGCGACAAGGTCAAGCTGACCATCATGTTCCGCGGCCGGGAGATGGTCCACCAGGACATCGGCAAGAAGCTGCTCGACCGGATGGCGCTGGAATTGAAGACCATCAGTACCATCGAGCGGATGCCTCTGCTGGAGGGCCGCAACATGATCATGATCCTGGCGCCGGCCGCGGCCGCCCAGGCACCCCAGCCTCAAGCCCAGGCACGCAAAAGCTAAAGGAGCGATCGATGCCTAAACTCCGTACCCATCGCGCGTCGGCCAAGCGATTCCGGATGACGAAGACCGGAAAGATCGTGCGGCCGCACGCGCAGAAGAGTCACTTGCTGGGTCATAAGACGCCCCGCCGCAAGCGCCAGTACAGCAAACTGCTCGTCCTGACCGGGAAGGACGCCCGACGTCTGCGGAGGGCCGCTCCCTATATGAAGGAGAAGGACTGAAATGCCTCGTGTCAAGCGCAGCGTTCCATCCCGCCGTCGCCACAAGAAGATCCTGAACCTGGCCAAGGGCTTCCGGATGACACACCGGACGCTGTTCCGTCCGGCCAACGAAGCCCTGCTGCACGCGCTCGAGTACGCCTATCGCGACCGGCGGGCGCGCAAGCGCGACATGCGCAAGCTCTGGATCGCCCGGATCAACGCCGCATCCCGCAGCCAGGGGCTACCGTACAACCAGTTCATGCATGGTCTCAAGCTGGCGGGCGTCAACATAAATCGAAAGATGCTTGCCGACCTGGCGGTTCGCGACGCCGAATCCTTCAGCGAACTGGTTGCCGTCGCCAAGGGCGGGCCCAAGTCGTAACATGGCGGGCAGCATGCGCCGCATCCAGCGCTTCATGTTTATTAGGCCGGCCCGGGGCCGGCTCGGGCTGAGCTAGCGCCACTCAGCTCTCGCCTCCCGATCGCCGGCCGCCTCCATGACTGACGAACCGGGCGCGCCTGGAGGTTTGACGAGCGTGAAAGTCGGCGACCTGGATGCGATTGGAGCGGAGGCTCGCCGCCGAATCGGTGCGGCGGTGGATGAAGCGGCCCTTGATCAGGTCCGCGTCGAACTCCTGGGGAAGAAGGGAGCGCTGACGGGGGCGCTCAGAGGTCTGGGTAGCTTGCCGGCCGATCAACGGGCGGCCGCCGGTGCCCGGGCCAACGCGCTCAAAGCAGAGATCGAAGACCTGGTGGCGTCGCGCGCCCGCGAGCTGCAGGCCGCACGCCTTCAAACGCTAGGCGACCAGGAATGGGTCGACATGACGTTTGTCCCATCACCGGTTCGGCGAGGGCACTTGCATCCACTGACGCTGATCCTGCGGGAGGTAAAGGCGATCTTCTCCCGCCTCGGTTACGAGGTGGCGTTAGGACCGCAGGTGGAGGACGAGTTCCACAACTTCGAAGCGCTCAACATCCCGCAGGAGCATCCCGCGCGGGACACCATGGACAGCTTCTACGTCGAGGCTGATCACTTGCTGCTCCGCACGCATACCTCACCGGTGCAGATCCGATATATGCAGAGCCACAAACCGCCCATTCGGATCATCGCCCCCGGCGCTGTGTATCGGCGGGATGCGACTGACCCCTCGCACGCTTCCCAGTTCTATCAATTCGAAGGCCTCGTGGTCGACCACGATATTCGGCTTTCAGACTTAAAGGGAACGATCGAATATTTCGCCCGTTCTCTGTTCGGCCCCGACCGGCGCATCCGTATCGTCGGCGATCACTTCCCCTTCACGGAACCGAGCATTGGGGGGGCGGTGTCCTGTGGCATTTGTGATGGGGCGGGCTGCCGCAGCTGCAAGGGCGGCTGGCTGGAGATCCTTGGCGCCGGGATGGTGCATCCGCAGGTGCTCCGCAATGGCGGCGTCGACCCGGAACACTATTCAGGCTTTGCCTTCGGTGCCGGGTTGGACCGGTTGGCGATGCTCAAGTACAACGTCTCCGACCTCCGCCTGTTCCTCGAGAACGACGTGCGCTTTCTGAGGCAGTTCTGAGTCCATGCTGATTTCCCTCAACTGGCTCAAGGAATATGTCGACGTCCAGGTCGAGGTGGCGACCCTGGCCGAGCGGCTGACGCTGGCCGGCAACGAGGTCGAGCGGGTCCGGGAGCAGGACGTCGATTTCGAAGGCGTGGTGGTCGCAGAGGTCAAAAGCCTGCGGTCCCTACCAGGATCAACGAAGAACCAGATCGCGTCGGTCAGCACCGGCCGGGCCGTCGCGGAGGTCGTTACCGGGGCATGGAACCTCGCCGTTGGCGACCGAGTGCCCTACGCCCAACCCGGCTCGCGGCTGAACGACCGACAGATCGAGACGAAAGCCTTCCTCGGCGTTCAATCCGCGGGCATGTTGTGCTCCGCCATCGAACTCGGCCTCGGTGAGGATGCGGCTGGAATCCTCATCCTCGATCAGGGTGCCACTCCGGGGGAAGACCTGCACGAGTTGTACCCGCGCGACACCATCCTCGAGTTCGAGATCAAGTCGAACCGCCCCGATCTCCTCTGTCACCTGGGCATTGCCCGGGAGATTTGCGCCATCTTCAACCTGCCTCTTAAGGAACCGAAGATCCCGCAGGTCCAATCCGCCGATGCGCCGGACCTGGTGCGAATCGAGGCTCCCGATGGATGCCGGAGGTTTGTTGGCCGCCTGGTCACCGGCGTCACCGTCGCGCCCTCGCCACCATGGATGCAGGCACGGCTGCGGGCCGCCGGCGCCCGGCCGATCAGCAACGTGGTCGACATCACGAACTACGTGATGCTCGAAGCCGGCCAGCCCATGCACGCGTTCGATTACCAGCGGCTGAAGGATGGGCGGATCGTCGTTCGCAGGGCCCGCGAGGGTGAGGACATTACATGCCTCGACGGCAAGTCTCGGCGCCTCACCTCCCGGGACATGGTGGTGGCCGACACCGAACGGGCGCGGGGCGTGGCCGGCATCATTGGCGGTGAAGACAGCGCCGTTCAGCAGGGGACTACGGAGGTTTTCCTGGAGGCGGCTACCTGGGAGCCGCGATCGATCCGGCGCACGGCGCGCGCGCTCGGCCTTCGGACAGAGGCATCATCACGGTTCGAAAAGGGGTTGAGCCCGGCCCTCAGCCTGCCCGCCGTCGATCGCGCGGCGGCCCTGGTCGCCGAGTTGGCGGGCGGAAAACCAGCGAGCTCAACCGATGTCTATCCCGGGCCGCTCAAGCAGCCGAGGATCGAGGTGAGCGCTGGGCGCATCGAGCGCGTGCTCGGGGTCACCGTCCAGCCGCCAGAGGCCGCGAGCATCCTTGAGCACCTGCATTTTTCGGTGGCACGGTCCGATAGCGTGCTGCGCGTCACGCCACCCGATTTCCGCCTCGACTGCGCGATCCCCGAAGACGTCGTCGAGGAGATCGGGCGGGTCTACGGCTACGACCGCGTTCCCAGCACGCTGCCAGGGGAGCGTACCCCGCTGCGCGACCTGTATGAGCGCCAGGACGCCGACGAGGTCGCGCGCGAGGTGTTGGCCGGCCGCGAGGTCGATGAAGCCGTCACCAACGCCCTGGTTAGTTCGACCGGGACGTCGGACATTGCCATGCCCGCCGCACCGCGGTCGCTTATTCGCATCGAGAACCCGATGGCCGAGAACCGCGACGCGCTTCGGCGGAGCCTGTTGCCGGGACTTCTCGAAGCGCTGGCGTTCAATGCTCGCCAGGATCAGCCAGGGGCTCGGCTCTTCGAGCTCGGCCCGGGCTTCTGGAAGAAAACGACCGATGCCGTCGATGAACCACGCTTGCTTGCGATCGCGATCCACATCCCTTCGGGCGCCAGTGATGCCGCTGCCGCTGAACTGCGCGCGCTCCAGGCCACCGTGGCGACGGTGCGGAACCGGTTGGCGGTCACCTCAACCGATTTCCGGCAGGCCGAGGCCGCTGGGTTCCACCCCGGGCGCAGTGCCGAAATCCTCGACGCCGGCGAGCCGATCGGCATCGTCGGCGAATTGCATCCCGCCGCACTTGCCCAGGTCGCTCTGCCGGGGCGGGCGGTGGCGGCCGAGGTTCTCTTTGATCGCCTCGCGGTGGGTGGGGAGGTGACGCCCCGGGCCCGCCCGCTCCCACGGTTTCCCGGCGTTCGGCGCGACCTTACGGTCGTAATCCGGGGCAAGACCGCCAGTAACGATCTCGTGCAAGTAATCCGCCAGCTGGGCGGTTACACGTTGCGGGAGATCTCTATGGTGAGTGAATACCAGGGGCCCCAGCTGGGGGCTGGCGCCCGCAGCCTATCATTCCGCCTGCAGTACCAGGCCGATGATCGGACCCTGACCAACGAGGAAGTTGCGACGTTACAGCAACGCATCGTTGACGGTCTCAAGCAACGCTTCGCCGCCGAGGTGCGTTCCTGATGGACTTCCTGGACCTGATCATCGTGATCATCCTTCTGCTCAATGTCGCGCTGGGCTGGGCCTTCGGCCTGGTACGGCGGATCGTCGCCTTTGCCGGGCTCTTCGCCGGTATCGGCGCCGCGACCCTGACCAGCGCCAATACTTCCGCATACATCGGCACGACCTTTGGGATCAACTCAGCGCTCTGGGCGCATGTGATCACCTACACCGTCATCGTGACGGCGGCCATCCTGCTCTTCGAAGTGCTGGGCGCCGTGTACCAGCGCTATCTGGACATGCTCATCGCGCCGGCCTTCGACCGGTTGACGGGCATCCTCACCGGTGCCGTGGTGGGGGCCTTCGAGATCACCGTGATCCTCATCATCGGGGTGGGCATCGTGAAGGCCCAATTGCCGTCAGGCTACGCTTCGCCGCCAGCCTTCATCACCGCCCAGGACTGGTTCAATAACTCGCTCCTGGCGCCCCATTTCTACGGCCTCGAGCCGTTGACGCGAGTTATCTTCTCGCTCGTGCTGCCCAGCAGCATCAGCGGCTACTTCACACAGCTTCTCGGCGCGCAGTAACTCAACCGCGCGGGTTCGTTGCCCGGCGCCCCTTGCAGATCTGCTAAGCAAGCAGGCGTGAACCTGACCATGCCGAGGCTTCGACGAAGCTTCTTCGCCCGAGATCCGGTGACCCTCGCCCGGGACTTGCTCGGCCGCATCCTTTTCTACCGGACACCGGATGGCTTACTGGCGGGACGGATCGTCGAGACCGAGGCGTACACCGGGGCGGCCGACCCCGCTTCCCATGCGTTCCGGGGACGGACCGCCCGCAACACCGTCATGTTCGGCCCGGCCGGACATGCCTACGTGTACTTCAGCTATGGCATGCACTACTGCCTCAATGTCACAGCCGAGCGCCCGGGTACCGCCGGAGCGGTGCTTCTCCGCGCCCTGGAGCCCCTGGCCGGCATCGACATCATGCGGGCCCAGGGCGACCACGGACCGGAGCCCCGGCTGCTCAGCGGTCCAGGCAAGATCGGCCGTGCCTTCCGTCTCACGCTGGAGGACAACGGCCGCGATTTCACCCGCGGTTCACTCGGGATCTCCGCGGGCACGCTCATTCCGGATGGTCAGGTGGCCATTTCGCGGCGTATCGGCATCTCACGTGCGATGGACTTTCCCTACCGCTTCGCCGTGGTTGGAAGCCGGTCGGTCTCGCGATCCTAGGGCAACGTTATCGAGATGGTTTGCGCCGCCGGCGGGTTGGCGGGATTGTAATCGTACGCATGCACGGTCAGGGTGTGGCTGCTGCCCGGTGACCCTTTGACCACGAACGTGAAGGGGCCCTGGGTCAGGCGCACCGGCTTGTTCATCCCATCGAGGAAGAAGTCGACTTCCTTGATCGCCTCGTCGTCAGTGGCGGTGGCGGTGACGAGCACGCTGCCATCCGCCTGCGGCGTCTGAGCGAGCGTGAGCGTCGGCGGGATCGTCTCGGTCGTCAGCTGACAGTTCTGCGTGGGTGGCGCCGGGCTGTTCTTGTCCTTCATGTCATCGGGATAGCCGGGCGGATACACCACGAAGGTCTTGACCGCGATGAACTTGGCCGGCGTATCGGGCGTGGCGAGCAGCCCGTCGGTCGTGCAGATCCGAAATGGCTGGTACCAGTCATCCGGGCGCGCCGGCGCCGTGCCGGCAACGAACCAATCCGTGATAGTCTGGCCGGCGCAGTTGGGCGTCGCGAGCAGCCCACTGGCTTTGCAGACCGTAACCTTCTTCAGGCCATCCGGGAGCGCGAAGTCACGGACGGGCTTGCCGGCCTCGTAGGCATTGAAGATGTCACGGAAGATCAGGCCCGCCCCCTGGACGCCCCAGACCACGTTGAGATTGGAGTTCACATTCGTGGGACACCCGCCCGCGCAGGTGTGGCCCATCCATGACCCGATCACGATATCCGGGCTATAGCCGATGAGCCAGGAGTCGTGCCAGTTCTCCGTGGTGCCGGTCTTCGCGGCATAGGGCCGCTTGATGTTGAGGGCCGCCCCCACCGGCCGCAGGATGTCGCTGATCATGTAGGCAACCTGGGCGGGTAAGACCCGCACGCCTGGATTCGGCTTCCATTCCTGCAGCACCTTGCCCTGGCTATCGACGACCTTGAGAATCACGGTCGGATCGTGGTAGATGCCGCCCGAGGCCAGCACCCCATAGGCGTTGAAGTGTTGCTGCGGCACCACCTCGCTGGCGCCGATCGCCTGGGCCAGCCCCCGCTCGGGCGTCAGATTCGAGCTGGTGAGCCCCATCATGCGCGCGGTCTGGAAGACGCGGTCGTAGCCCAGCTGCTTCAGCAAGAGGATGGCGGGGATGTTGCGCGACTCAACCAGCGCCCGCCGGATCGTGATCACGCCCTCGTCGCGATGGTCCCAGTCGACGAAGGGATGGCCATCGATCTTGCCCTGCTTGTCGAGGATCAGGTTCGAGGGCGCGTAGCCATTGGCGAGCGCCGTGGCGTAGACGTAGATCTTGAAGGAGGAGCCGGGCTGGCGGCCCTGGCCGTCGGTGATGACGTTGTATTGACCGCCGATAGCCTGGTCGTAGTAGTTCGCGCTGCCGACCATCGCCAGCACCTGGCCGGTTGCCGGGTCAATGACTTCCGCCGCGCCATTGTTGACATTGCGCGCCCGGAGATCAGCCCGGTTGACGTTGCTGCTGACCGCCCGTTCGGCCACCTGCTGCAGGTTGTAGTCGAGCGTCGTGTACACCCGCAGGCCGCCGCCCGCCACGACCGCATCACCATATTGTTTGCTCAGTTGCCGGAGCACGTAGTCGACAAACCAGGGAGCCTTGAGGTCCTTCTGGATGCTGCCGTTCTTGAACTTGAGCACTTCCTTGAGGGCCTTGTCGTATTCCGTCTGGCTGATGTAGTGGTCGCGCAGCATGTCTTTGAGCACCAGTTCCTGGCGGTTTTTGGCGCTGGCGGCGGTGGCCGGGTTATATGGATCGAACTGCGACGGCGCGTTCGGAATGCCGGCCAGCATGGCAGCCTCCGCGATATCGAGGTCCTTGGCCGGCTTGGCGAAGTAGGTTTGCGCGGCGGCCTCGGCGCCGTAGGCCTCGTTGCCGTAGAAGATCTGGTTCAGATACAGCGTCAGGATGTCGTTCTTCGAAAAGCGGCGCTCGATCTCGAGCGCGAGGGCGGCCTCGCGCACCTTCCGCTCGATCGAGGGATCGCTACCGACGAGCATCCGCTTGACCAGCTGTTGGGTGATGGTGCTGGCCCCCTGCTCAACCCGTTGGTGGGTGACATCGGCGATGGCCGCCGCGATGATGCGGCGGATGTCAATGCCGTTGTGGGTGTAGAAGAGCCGGTCCTCCAGGGCAATGGTGGCGTCGACCAAATGTGGGGAGATGGCCGAGAGTGGCATCACGGTGCGGATGACGCCCTCCGTGTGCTTGACGTACAGCAGGACGCCATTGCGGTCGTAAATTTTGGTCGCCTGCGCCAATTCCTTGGCGCTCA